>Ga0105243_10004446_pt1 | contig 11089 bp, 6 predicted proteins | sample KBSM34metaG_FD_81525 | JGI IMG/M metagenome (GOLD analysis project Ga0105243, IMG submission 81525) | Miscanthus rhizosphere microbial communities from Kellogg Biological Station, Michigan, USA - KBS M3-4 metaG | ecosystem: Host-associated > Plants > Roots > Rhizosphere > Soil | place: Michigan...
CTTGTAGGTGTTCGGGCCGGTGAGGATCTCCCCACAGCATTCCAGCCAGTTTTCCGCGAAGACGCCCTGCACGTCGGACACCACCGGCCCCTCGATGCGCGCCATCGTGTCCCGCCACATCGGCTTGCCGTCGATCGGCAGGCCCCACCAGTCGGCGACGCCCGCGCCGCCGACGAACGCGACGTCGCCGTCGACGATGAGCAGCTCGCGGTGGGTGCGGTTGTTCAGCCGCCCCAGCCGGTACCACGTGAAGCGCTGGTAGACGGCGATGCGGGCGCCGGCCTTTTCGAAGCGCGCTTTGCATTTGCGATACGTCCCGAAGGAACCGATCGCGTCCACGACGAGCGTCACGCGCACGCCGGCCTCCGCCCGCTCGCACAGCGCCTCGACGAACTGGTCGCCGATGACCCCCAGCTTGAAGATGTAGGCCTCCATGTTGATCGTTTCGCGCGCGTGGCGAATCGCATCCAGCATGGCGGGGTAGAACGTGTCGCCGTTGGTGAGCACCTCGACGCGGTTGCCGTGCTCGAGATGGGTCTGGCAGATCGACTCGAGCACGTGGATGAAATGGTCGCTCGTCGCGTCCATGTCCGCTTCGATGTGATACGGGATGTGCGGCGTGAAGAGGATCGCGAGAATCAGCCACGCGATGAACAGGCCGCCGATGATCGTCAGATAGAGCATGGGACGAGGAGCGCAACCGGGAAGCGCTCGAACATGGCCGCGGCGGAGATCGTCGCCACGCCGCCGTCCTCGTCGGCCGCGACGGTGGCGCCGGTGAACGTGTCGCGGAAGGTCCGCTCCGCGATGCCGGCGGGCAGCTCGATCCGCGTGTCGGCCCAGACCTGCCGCCCGATCGGAGGCGCGGCGCCGTCGGCCATCAACGAGCCGACCAGGCGCGGCACGCAGGTAATGGCGACCCGCGGGGCGTTGGCGCCAGACCCGGCCTGCGATTCACCCGGGGATCTGACCCCGGCCGGCCCTGCGCCCACGCGGGCGAACGCGAACGCGCAATCCCGCCGCGCGCCGGCGATCTGCAGCGGCACGTAGTCGCCGCGTTCGAAGACTTCTCGCAGCGCGGCGCGTGCGGCCAGCGCGCGGTGGGCGACGAACATCTTGACGCGGCCGTCGGCGCGGCTCTCGAGCAGGTCGCTCGCCGCGGCGCTCCCCAGCGCCGACAGGACGTCACGCCGCCTCGCATAGTCGACCGGCCGCCGGTTGTCCGGATCGACCAGCGACAGATCCCAGAGCTCCGTGCCCTGATAGAAATCGGGGACGCCCGGCGCGGTGATCTTGATGAGCAGCTGCGCGAGGCTGTTGTAGATCCCGAGCTCCGCGATGCGCGCCTGAAACGGTTCGAAGGCGGCCAGGAAGAGGTTCGGCCGGCGCCGGTCGAGGATGGCGCGCACGAACCGCTCGACCGCCGCTTCGTACTGCTCGTCCGGCTGCAGCCAGGTCGTGTGCTGCTTCGCTTCACGTACGGCCTTGATCATGTACGCCACGATGCGATCGCGAAATGCCGTCCGGGTCGCCTCATCCGTCTCGAACGGCCACGCGCCGGCCAGCGTCTGGTACAACAGGTACTCTTCATTCGGCGTCGGAGCGAACTTCTCCTTCACTTCGCTCTTGAACCGCCGGTTCACGGCGCGCCATTTCGCGACCGCGCCCTTCCAGGCGCCCGGAAGCTCAGAGATCACGTTCAGCCGCGCCCGCACATCCTCCCCCCGCTTCGTGTCGTGCGTCGCCGTCGTCGAGAGCGCGGCGGGCCAGCGCGCCCGCCGCTCGATCATCCAGGCGTGCACCGCCGGAGGATCCAGGCCGAACTGCGTCGGGTCGGCGCCCACTTCGTTCAGCGACACGAGCCGGTTGTGCAGGTACAGGGTCGTGTCCTCGATCGCCTTCGCGGCGACCGGGCTGGTGATCTGCTGAAACTTGCCGATGAACCGGGCGCGCGCGTCGCATTCGTCGGAGGTCGTCGAGCTCGTCTGCTTCAGCAGCAGGCGCTCGATGAAGTCGAAGATGACCCCGGCCACCGCCGGCGCGCGCGCCCTCGCGCACTGCACCGCCTCGACGATGTAGCGGCGGTCGTGGTCGTTGATCGGGCCGGTGGCGGTCACGTAGGTGCGATAGACCGGGAAGCAGGCGATGACCTCCTTGAGCGTGGAGATCAGGCTGTACAGCGTGAAGTCGCGGAAGTGACGATTGCGCTCGGAAAAGCGATTGAGCTGGTGCCCGAGGGAGTTGATGTCGCCCGACATCGTCTCGTGCAGGACCTGTTTCTTGCTGCGGTAGGCGAGGTCGTCGAACGACAGCCACTCGCGGCGCTCGCGGAGGAAGCGCCGGTAGATGTCGTCGAGCGCGCCCTCGTTGCGGCGGTCGACGAACAGGTTGTTGACGACGGCCGCGAACTCGTACCCGGTCGTCCCGTGCACCGGCCAGCGGCTCGACAACTGCTCGTCCGCGCCGAGAATCTTCTCGACGACCACGAAGAAGTTGCCGTCGCGAGCCTCCTCCCCGCAGCAGCGCTCCTGAAGCCGGCGCAGGTAGTCCTCGGGCGCGAACAGCCCGTCCACGTGATCGATGCGCAGGCCGGTGACCGCGCCGCGCTCGACCAGATCGAACACGAAGCGATGCACCTCCTCGAAGACGGCCGGGTCTTCCATCCGCAGCGCCGCGAGCTGGTTGACGTCGAAGAAACGGCGGTAGTTGATCTCTTCCGAGGCGACGCGCCAGTGCGCCAGGCGGTACGACTGCTGGTTCAGCAGGGCATCGAGCGCGTCGAAGCTGCGCGGCTGGCCGGCGACGCCGTTGAGCCGCCGGACCTGGTCGTCGATGAGGGCCGCAACGTCCGCACTCGATTCCGCGAGCGCCGCGAGGCGCCGCTTCACGATGTCCTTCTCCCGCGCGCGGGTCGCAATCGATTCCGGGTCGCGCTCGCTGCGCGACGGGAGGTTGCGGCTGGCGGTCAGAATGCTCTGCAGCTCGTCAGCGTCCGCGCCGGCGTGTTCGTCGATCCAGCGCTCGAGATCGGGCGCCAGGATCGTGGCGTAGGTATCCGGCGCGATGGGGAGCGACTCGTCGTAGTAGCGGACCACGAAGGCGCCGTCGCGGCAGGTGAGTTGCAGTTCCTGACGTTCGAGCACTTCACCGTACTGATCGCCGAGGATCGGGATGAGGACCTTGTCGGCCAGCTCGTCTTTGACCGGGTGCCATTCGATGTCGAAAAAGCGCGCGAAGCGCGAGCTCGGCCCGTTCTCGAGCACGTCGAGCCACCACGGATTCGCGGATTTCGCGATGCCCATGTGATTGGGCACCAGGTCCATCACGTGTCCCATGCCGCGCGATTTCAGCGCGTCGATCCAGCGCCAGTAATCGGCCTCCGTCCCGAGGTCGGGGTTGAAGCGCGTGGGGTCGGCGACGTCGTAGCCGTGCGGGCTCCCGGGAACCGCCTTCAAATACGACGACGCGTAGCAATCGCTGACGCCGAGGGCGTGGAGATAGTCGACGACGTCGTGGGCGTCGCTGAAGGGGAAGCGCCCGTTCAACTGCAGACGATAGGTTGAAAGAGGAATCCGCGCGCCAGGCACCACAGCGGAGGATAGCAAGGCTTCCGCCAGCGCGCAGATGAGGTGGCGACCTCATCTGGCAACGGAATTGCTGATTACCTCGCCGGAAATGCTTCGTTCGACCACGACGATCGGCCTGCTCATCGGTGCCACGATGATCGCGAGCGCCTCCGCTCCTGCTCAGCGGGCGGGCAGCGCTCCCACCGGAAACCCGCCGCCGCGCTCTTCGATCAGCGAGCTCTGGATTGAACCGGGCGCCGCGCGCAACCTCTTCGATGGGCCCGCGGGCGTCGCGGCGAGCGCCCGCCCCAAGGTTGACGGGCGCTTCGAGATCGACAGCAAAGACACCGCAGGCTTCAGCGCCACCTACAAGGTCCGCGATGCATCCGGCCGCAAGTGGAACGTCAAGATCGGCCCCGAAGCGCAGACCGAGGTCGTGGCGTCGCGCATCGTCTGGGCGGTCGGCTACCATCAGGTGCCGTCGTACTTCGTCGAGCGCTGGATCGCGGTCGACAAGGCGAAGGGCCAGCAGCTGGGCGGCGCGCGCTTCCGTCCGGACGATCTGCGGCTGAAGTCGCGCGGGACGTGGTCGTGGCTGAAGAATCCGTTTGTCGGCACCGCGCCCTACAGGGGCCTGCTGGCGCTGATGATGATCCTCAACAGCACCGATCTCAAGGACGACAACAATACGTTGTACGACGTCGAGGGGCCGCCGCGTGAAGGCGCCCGCCGGCATTACGTCGTCAAGGACCTCGGGGCGTCGCTCGGAGAGACGGGCAAGATGGATCCGCGGCGCGGGTACATCGACGGTTTCGAAAAGGAGCCGTTCATCACCGGCGTCGACAACGGACGGGTCGAGTTCGGTTTTCGCGGGCGGCACCAGGAATTGCTCGAACAGATTCGCGTCGAGGACGTGCGGTGGATATGCGAGCGGCTTCAGAAAGTGACGGACCGGCAGTGGCGCGACGCGTTTCGTGCCGGGAACTACAGCGACGAGATCACGGCCCGCTACGTCGCGCGCATCCGGCAGAAAATCAAGGAAGGGCTCGAGCTCAAATGATCTGGCTGCGTGGAGCGCTCCTGGCGGTCGCGCTGATCGCGGGCTTCGGCTCCGCGGCGGGCGCGCAGGCATTGCCGCCCGATCCGAGGACCACCCCGGTCACCCTCAGCGACGCCGAGACCCCGGACATTGCGTCGCAGCTGCATCAGCTCCGCCACGCGCTCGTTCGCCTGCCGATAGCCGCGGGGCTCGCGTGCCTGCTGGCGCTGCGGCCGCGGCGTCGTGGCACGCCAAAGCGTCAGGCCCCCGTCGTGCAGACGCAAATCATCCTGGCGATTGTCGGCGCGGTGGTCATGCTCGTGGTGGGCTCCAGCCTCGCGCGCGCGTTCGGCATCGTCGGCGCCGCCGGCCTGGTGCGATACCGCGCGAAGATCGAGGATCCGAAAGACGCCGGCGTGATGCTGTCGACGCTGGCGGTCGGCCTCGCGGCAGGGGTGGGCGTCTACCTGCTCGCGCTCTTCGCCACCGCGTTCATCATTGGCGTGCTGTGGATCGTGGAGTCGTTCGAGCCGAAGGCGACGCACGCGTTCGAGTTGAAGGTCAAGGCCAAGGATCCGGCCGCGCTCAAGCCGCTGCTCGACAAGCTGCTGACGCGGTACCGGTTCAGCTTCGAGCTGCGTGCCACCTCGACCGAGGAGCTGGAATACGAAGTGAAGCTGCCGCTCGAGGGGAAGACCGACAAGATCTCGACGCGCATCATGGAGCTCGCCCCGGACAACGTGACCGCGGTCGAGTGGGATGAGAAGAAGAAAGAAAAGAAGTAGGAAGTCTGAAGTGTGAAGTCTGAAGTGTGAAGTGTGAAGTCTGAAGCTTACCGGTAGTTGCCGAACTGGAGCGCGACGCCGAAATCGTGCTCGCGCAGGATGCGCATGGCGTCCTGCAGGTCGTCTTTCGATGCCGAGCTGACCCGCACCTGATCCGCCTGGATCGCCGCCTGCACCTTCTTGATTTTCTTTTCCTTCAGGAACTTGACGATCTCCTTCGCGGCCTCGATGGGGATGCCCTGCTGGATCTCGATCACCCGGCGGACGGCGCCACCGGCCGCCGGCTCCGAGTCGGGGACCTTGAAGTTCTTCACCGCCACGCCGCGGCGCACCAGCCGCGTCTGCACGATCTCCCAGAGCGCGTTCATCTTCATCTCGTCGTCGGTCGTCAGCGTCAGCTTCTTGTCGGCGACGCTCAGATCGACGTCGGCCCTGGCGCCTTTGAAGTCGTAGCGCTGGCCGGCTTCCTTTCGCGCCTGGTTCAGGGCGTTGTCGACTTCCGCGAAATCGATCGTGGAGGTGATGTCGAACGACGAGGTCGAGGGCATGGCTCTATTCTAGTCACTGATTGTCGCACTGGACCGGGCGTGCCCCGGGGTAGGTCACCCGCCGCTTCCCGCGGGGCAGCAGGTCGGCGGCGCGCCAGGTCGTGCCGTGGCGCTGGATCCAGTCGGCGATGCCGTCGCGCACGAGGCGCCCCTCGTCCTTGACGTCTCGCAGCGGCAGAACCGGCGTGAAGAAGCCGTCACCACTCTCCACCAGGAAGTCGCTCGTCGCGACGCGCAGCGTGTCGGTGTCGGTCACGGGCCGGCCGGAATCGCGCCGCAGCGCGACCCGAAGCTGGCCGGACGCGCACACGGCGGTGGCACGGACGCCGGAGAGGAGCATGAAGCTGCCGCGCTGCTGCAGGTTGTTCGCGATGATCCGGCGAAGTTCCGCGCCGGTCAACGTCACGGTCATCTCGCGGTTGTCGAACGGCGTCACTGCATAGAGCCGGCCGAAGGTGAGCGGTCCGGCGGGCAGATCTGCCCGGATTCCGCCGCTGTTGGAGATGGCCACCTCGGTGCCTGCGGCGGCGCGCGACCAGTCGGCGAAGAGATTGCCAAGCGCGGACTCCTCGTTCGTCGCGCGAGGCAGCGCGTCCGCGATGTGGCCGTTCAACGGTTGCTCCTTCACGGTCCGCGCGCGGTCCACGGCGGGCGCGAGAATGCGATCGACGTCCGGACTCGCACCGACGGGCCGGCCTTCGTAGACGGCCGGCACCGCCGTCGCGCTCGACGGCGGCACGCACGTCCGCGCGGCCGGATCCAGCGCCGCGCAGAGATCCTGGGGCGGAAACAGCCGATGGCTGGTGACGCGCCTGCTGGCGGGATCAACGACCAGGTCGATGCGGCCGAACGCGACCCCGTGCCAGTACGACGAGATGATCGGAATGCCCGCGACCTCGTGAGCGATCCCGAAATGCCGGTGGCCGGCGACGATCGCATCCACCAGCCCGCCGGGGAGCGCACGCGCGACCTGGAAAATCTCCTCGTCCGCGCCGCATGAGGACAGGTCGGACGGATTGTCGAACATCGTGCACCGTCCGCCCGCGTGAGCCACCGCGATCACGATCGTCGCCCCCGCGGTACGCAGCCGCGTCGCCTCCGTGGCGAGCGCCGGCGCCAGCGGCGCGATGGTCAGGCCCACCGTGTTCGCGGCCATGGTCGCGCTCAAGGTACGCAACGTCGTCAGGCCGACCACGCCCATGCGCACGCCCGCGACGACGACGATCGCCGACGGGCGCACGTTCGGCCAGTTCACCGGTCGCCCGCTCGATTGATCGATGATGTTCGCGGCGAGAAACGGGAACAGCGCCTCGGCCGCCCGGGCCTTCAGGGCGCCGCGGGGGTCGTCCTGGGGCGTGACGGGTGTCGCCGCCTCGCCAATCGGACCGTAGTCGAATTCGTGGTTTCCCACGGCGGCGGCCGCGTAGCCGAGCGCGTTGTACGCGGCGACGACCACCTGGCCTTCGTTCAGATTGGACTCGAGCGTTCCCTGAAACAGATCGCCGGCATCCAGCAGCAGCACGCCACCGCCGTCGGACTGCCGGGCCGCGCGCAGATTACGAATGTAGCCGTCGAGCAGTGCGAGCCCCCCGCGTCCCTCTTCGGGAAGGACGCCGCCGTGCAGGTCGCTGGTGCCGACCACCGAGATCGTCAGCGCCGGCCGGCGATCGACAGACGGCGTCGTGTCTCGAGCGCACGACGAAGCACCCAGCGCGAGCGCGGAGGCCACCACCGCGGGGGCCACGCCGCGGAGGCCTGAGGAGACGTGACGCGGCAGGCCGGGTGACGACCGCATTTCGGAGCTAGCATATACACAGATGACGGGTTCAAGACGTGCCAGACGGCGCGCACTGCGGTGGACGATGGCGGCCTGGCTTTGTCTTGCGGCCGTGCCGGTCCGCGCGCAACTCGCGGCCGGCGTGGTGCGCGTGTCGGTGGTCGATGCCACGGGGCTCGGCCTGATGGCCAGCGGCACTCTCGTGAGCGACGGCTCGCAGACCAACCGGCCGTTCGAAACCGATGCCGGCGGAACCTTCACCTTCGATCGGCTGCCGTTCGGCACCTATCGGCTGACGCTGTCGAGCCCGGGCTTCGCGCCGCGCAGCGAGCTCGTCGAAGTCCGCTCCCCGCGGCCACGCGAGGTCCGCGTCGTTCTGGACGTGGCGGCCCTTTCGACATCGGTGGACGTGAAGGAGCAGTCCACCCTGGTCGACGCGCATCGCACCGGTGTGGCGTACGGCGTCGGCACGCAGCAGCTCCGCGAGCAGCAGTCGGCCGTTCCCGGCCGCGAGCTCCTCGACCTCGTCAACCTGCAGCCCGGGTGGCTCGTCGAATCGAACGGCGTGCTGCATCCGCGCGGCTCCGAGTACCAGACGCTCGTCGTCGTCGACGGCATGCCGATGGAGGACAACCGGTCGCCTGCATTCGCGCCCGAGCTGCCGGACGCCGAAATCGAAGCGATCCACGTGATCACCGGGACGTTCCCGGCGGAGTACGGCCGCAAGCTGGGCGGCGTCGTGGATGTCACGACGAGCCGGGACGCGCGCCGCGGCTTCCATGGCTCGAGCGAGCTGGGCGGCGGCAGCTTCGGCGCGGGGAGCGCGTTCGCGGCGGGCGGCTACGGCTGGAACCGTCGCTCGCTGACGGTCAGCGCCGGCACCTCGCGCACCGATCGCTACCTCGATCCGCCGACGACTTCGAACGCGTCGAACACCGGAACGCTCGGCGGCGTCAGCGTCTCGTTCGATCAACATGTGACGCTGCGCGATCGCATCCAGATGGGGTGGCGCCACTCGCAGGCGTCGTTCCAGGTGCCGAACGATCTCGTGCAGGAGGAGGCCGGCCAGCGGCAGGATCGGTCGACGCACGAGCAATCCGGCCAGGTCGCCTGGAGCCACGTCTTCACGCCGCGCCTGCTCCTGAACGTGCGGGCGGCCGGGACGAGTCTCTCGGCCGACCTCTGGTCCAACGCGCAGGCCGTACCCGTGGTGGCGTTCCAGCAGCGCGGCTTCAATCGCGGCTACATGAATGCGAGCATCAGCGCCGAGGCCGGACGCCACGAGATCAAGATCGGCGGCGACCTGCTGCATGCCCCCGTGCGCGAGGCGCTCCAGTATCACATCAGCGACCGCTCCTTCTTCGACGAGGAGACGGCGGTTGATTTCACGTTCGCCGACCGTCAGACCGACAGCGAGCAGGCGGTGTTCGCGCAGGACACGATCCGCCTCGGCAACCTCACCGCGAGCGCCGGCCTACGCTGGGATCGCTATGCCTTCGTCGTGGACGACTCGGCGTTCAGCCCGCGGCTGGGCGTCGCGTGGTACTGGCCCAGGGCCGATCTTGTCCTGCGCGCTTCGTACGACCGGGCCTTTCAGACGCCGGCCATGGAAAACCTGCTGCTCGCCAGCTCGGATCAGGTGGATTCGGTGAGCCCCGAGATCCTGCGGATCCCCGTACCCCCTTCGCGCGGAGACTACGTGGAGGCGGGTATCAGCATGGCGGTGGCAGGGACCGCGCGGCTCGACGCGACCGCGTACCGCCGCACGTTCAAGAACTACGCGGACGACGACGTGTTCCTGAACACGGGCATCAGTTTTCCGATCGCCTTTGCCGGGGCCGCCATCCGCGGGCTCGACGCGAAGCTCACGCTGCCGCGGTGGCGCGGCATCACGGCCTTTGCCGCGTACTCGTACCTCTTCGGCCGCGCCGAGCTGCCGGTCGCCGGCGGACTTTTTCTCGGCGCCGAGGCCTCGGACGCGCTCGACTCGACCGAGCGCGTGCCGATCACGCAGGATCAAAGGCATACGGCGCGGGCGCGGGTGCGTTATCAGCTTCACCCGCGCGCGTGGACCGCGGCGCTGGTCAAGTTCGGCAGCGGCCTGCCGGTGGAGCTCGAAGGCGACGTCGATCTCGACGAACTGGTGGATCACTTCGGCCAGGAGGTGGTCGATCGCGTGGACTTCGAGCGCGAGCGGCTCCATCCGACGATGGCGATCGACTGGGCGGCGGGCGTCGAGTTGTGGCGGAGCGGCGGACGGCGGATCGAGATGCGGGCCGAGGTGGCGAACCTGATGGATCGCTTGAATGTCGTCAACTTCGCCGGTCTGTTCTCCGGTACCGCCCTGGCCCCGCCGCGCAGCGCAAGCGTCCGCGTCCGGCTGGATTTCTAGCTGTAGAAAAACCGATGTTCGGTCCTCGACAGGTTCGGCGGCTCATCCTCGTCTGCAGCGCGTTGCCGTGTGCCGCGGTCGTGTGGGCCGCGGCGCCGCCGGCGATCGACGCCGCCTTCGAGAAATTCTGGAGCGCGCGCACACCGCAGGATGCGGCCAAGGCGGTGGAGGCCGTCGTCCGGTCCGGCATCACCTTCGACGAGGCGCTGGCGCGGCTGAAGCGCGGACGCACCTATGCCGCGCAGCCGAAGCGTGGACTCGTGAAGCTCCAGCGGCGCGCGGTGGCGGGCGACTTCTTCTACGACCTGAACGTACCGCTCAACTACGACGCGGCGCGAAAATATCAGGTCCGCGTGCAGCTGCACGGCGGCGTCATGCGGCGCGAGGCCAGCGAGCCGCGCGCTGCCGGAGGACGCGGCGGAGGCGCCACCCTCGAAGGCGCCGAGCAGATCTACGTGATGCCCGTCGCCTGGCGCGATGCGCCGTGGTGGGGCCGCGCGCAGGTCGAGAACATCGACGCGATCCTCGACAGCCTGAAGCGCACCTACAACGTCGACGAGAACCGCGTCGTGCTCGCGGGCGTTTCCGACGGCGCCACCGGCCTTTACTACTTCGCGATGCGCGACACGACGCCGTTCGCGAGCTTCCTGCCGCTCAACGGCCACATGATGGTCCTGGCCAACGATCGCCTCGGCCTCGACAGCGAGCTGTTTCCGACCAACCTGCTCAACAAGCCGCTGTTTGTCGTCAACGGCGGCCAGGATCCGCTGTACCCGATTCGCTCCGTCGAGCCGTATCTGGAGCATCTGCGGGCGAGCGGCGTGTCGGTCGACTATCATCCGCGGCCGGAAGCGGGGCACAACACCGCGTGGTGGCCCGAGCTGAAGGACGCCTTCGAAGGGTTCGTCCGCGACCACCCGCGCGATCCGCTGCCGGCGACGCTGACCTGGGAAACCACGGATCGCGATGCGCCGAGCCGCGC
>Ga0105243_10004450_pt1 | contig 11083 bp, 13 predicted proteins | sample KBSM34metaG_FD_81525 | JGI IMG/M metagenome (GOLD analysis project Ga0105243, IMG submission 81525) | Miscanthus rhizosphere microbial communities from Kellogg Biological Station, Michigan, USA - KBS M3-4 metaG | ecosystem: Host-associated > Plants > Roots > Rhizosphere > Soil | place...
ACATCAGAACCCCTTGTTATACCCGTTGATCATGAACCGCAGGTTCGCTCCAAAATTGCCGCCGCGTGGGAAGTAGCACTAACTGATCAAGGCCATGCCGACGTTTATGAGTCTGGCCTGGCGCTCTACGCCTCGATGTACGACCAAAAAGCCGCCCGCCGTATGGATGCCGGACACCTTGCAGCCGAAGCACTTGGTGCATTTTGGCGACCATACAGCAGCCAAAACTCAACACCGGATCGTGACACGTTTGCAGCTACCGTGCGAGATACCATTTACCGCGACGGATCACCAGCGAGCACTCTGTATTCAGGGGCCCGCAGCAATCTCGAGACAATCCAAACCTCTACTAACGGCGAAGTTATTGCATGGACTCAGGGCGAGGTACCACATCAGATTGCTAAGCTGGCGGGCGGCAATATTGCAGTGCAAGGGTACGACGACCAAACACCACAAGCAATGCCCACACTCGACTCTGCCCGGGTCATCCTTCAAGCCGTTATTGGCGAAGACAAGTTTGGCACAGCTGAACTTGCCAGACTTCGTGAGCTCATCGGAGATAAGCAAGCCTTCGTCGTCGAAGATCGGCCAGGCAACATACTTCGACTACAGCAACACATCCCAGGCATAATTGGTATCTGGGCTATGCAGGGCAAACATGCTACCCGTGCAATGCGCGAGTACCAGAACGGCCAAAACGCTGCTCTGGCTGAGGCACTGTACCGAAAGCAAATCATACAGCTCGGCCGTATTGCCGAGCTGCCGCAGATGCTAGACTCGCTTGATATTCAGAGTGTCTTTGACCATACAAAACCCTTTGCCATCATTCATGACGTTGACGGCTGTGTTTTTGACACCGACAGGCGCATGAAAGCGCAGTGCGACGCCGTACTGAGCACACTTGTTGCACGGCAGTGGATATAAAGCACCTGGTAAGTGTGCTATTATCAGCAAATGAAACCACAACTTATCGTTGAGCAAAAGATTACTGCTTTTGTCAACAAATACGCTATTTATCAAGCCGACGAACAGGGCAACAAAGGCACAATGGTAGCCTTTGCTCAGCAAAAGCGCATCGCCTTTAAAGAGAAGGTGACTTTTTACACCGACGATACAAAAAGCGAAGCAGCGTTTACGTTGCGTGCCGAAAAAGTACTTGATGTACATGGCCGTTATTTCGTCGAAGACATGCACGGCAAGCTCGTCGGCGCATTTCGCAAAGACTTCAAGCGTTCACTCCTTAACAGCACCTGGGAGATCCTGGATACCAACGACCAGCCGGCCATTAAGGTAAGCGAGAGTAGCCATTTTCTGGCTGCCATCCGCCGCTTTGGAGGCATGCTGCCATTTATCGGCGACCTCATCGAGCTGATTGTACTATTCTTCCGTTACCACTTTGTTTTGGCCGACAGCGTGAGCGGTGCCGAAGTAGGTCGCTACCAAAAGACGACGCTCTTCCGCGATCACTATTTGCTCTCTATGGAAGACGAAGCGTACAGCAAGCAAGATTGGCGTGTTATAGCTGCCATGGCTGTTGCACTAGACGCCCTGCAAAGTCGTTAGTCAACAGACACACTACGAGCCACCTAAGATGTTTGCTTCTGCGCTGCCACCAGCGGCGCCTGAGCCAACATCGGGTGGCTTTTTCGTGCCCACATTGCCGACAGTACACAAGCGAACCCACCAACAGCGATAGCAAAGCCTGGCGTACTAACTTGAGCTATCCAGCCAACAAGCGGACCACCAATAGGTGTCGAACCCATAAAAATAAGCACCCACCAGCCATTCATACGGCCACGCATTTCGGGCGCCGTATGAAGCATCATCATTGTATTTGCCGAAGTCGTTAGCATTAGTAGCGCTGCGCCAGCAACAAACAGCAGGGCAAGCACCAGCGGTAGCCAATGAGTTACGGCTATTAAAGACAGAGAAATGCCCAAAACCATGGCATAACGTATTAAGACTGTCAGGCTCGAGCCGACTTTCTTGCGAGCCACCAAAAGCCCACCCAATATAGAGCCCGTACCCATCGCAATTGTCATCATGGCATACGTGCCAGCCGTTCCGGCGAAGGTAATTTTGGCGAGCAGAGGCAACGTTACAAAAAATTCGCAGGCCATGATGCCGATCAGCGCCATCATGTACAAAATAGTACGCACCAGTGCATTCTCCTGAATGTAGGTAATGCTCTCGCGCAGCTGCCCAAATACTTGGTGGCGTGGCGCAGTAGCAGAATAAAATTCAGATGGGCGCAACAATGCCATGCCGACAAGCGCAATAACATAACTGGCCGCATCAAGTACAAAACAAAGCGTCATACTAAAATGCGCCAGGCAAATGGCGCCAATCGTGGGGCCAATAAGGCGCGCAAGGTTTCCCTCGAGGGCACCAAGCGTCACAGCATTGCGCATATGATCATGTTCGACAAGTTCGGCAACAAATGTTTGGCGCGCCGTTAGGTCAAAAGCATTTGCGACGCCGCAAATAAGAATAATCGCTATAATGGCTGGCATTGATACAAAATCAAACGCCACCATACAGGCAAGGGCCACCGACCCGAGGCCCATGATAGTCTGCGTAATAGAAATGAGCAGTCGTTTTGGCACTTCATCGACAATGACGCCAGCGAATGGCGCCAAAAGCATGGTTGGCAAAAATTGCAGGCCAACGATCACACCAAGCAATGCGGCAGAATCTTGCATCTGCAAAACCAGCCAGGCAAGGGCCACAAATCGTATCCAGTTGCCAGACAGTGAAACGAGCTGCGGCCAAAAATACATCCGGTAATTGCGGACACTGAGCGAAGAAAAAGTGGATTGTATATAAGCGTGCATCGAACGTTTTTATGTCAGTCTTCTGCACTTAGCATAAGCCGAATAGCCGCCTGAAGCAAGGGGTCGGACGCTGATTACGTAGACTCTTGTTAATTTCCTGCTGTACACTATGTATCAATGAATACACCAGCCGACAACCTCCTCCTTCACCCCGAGAACTTTCAACGCATGACACTGTCTGGGCGGCGTATCAGTCGCTGGATGCAAGATCACGCCACTGAGGTCGCTCATGCGAGCCAAGAACTTTCCGACCCTGATGTGAGCATTCTTATACGATCACGCAACGATGCCGACCACCTTCAGCGGCTTCTGACTGACATTGCCGACCAAGTATTTACGGGCAAGATTGAAATTATTCTCGTAGACACCGAATCACGGGACAACACCGTACAACTTGCCAAAAAGTACGGCGCCAAAATCGTACCAATGACACAAGCCACCTTTAGCTACCCCAAGGCACTCAATGCCGGCTTTGCTACAGCATCCCATCCGTGGGTCGTTACGTTAGTCGGACACTCGAGTCTTACTAACAAATATTTCCTCAAAAGTCTCACCTATTGGCTCGCCCAAAAACCAGATCTGTGCGGCATATACAGCCTACCTCTGGCTAACTGGAATGCTTCGCGTTGGGAGCGCCTCGAAAGTGCTTTAGCACCGCGGATTTGGGAAAAACCTGTCATTATCACAGATATGGGGATGGGGATCATGGCAGCCAACTGCTCAATCCTGAAGCGGGATGCCTGGGAAGAGCTCGGTGGCTACGACGAAAGGTGGGCAGGCGGCGGAGAAGACCGTGCATTTGCTCGCACAATGCTCGAGCATCACATGACAATTGTGCGTGAGCCTCTCTGTAGCGTATTTCACTCGCATGCGCTGAGCATGGGCAACACCGTTAAACAGTGGCTCCACTGGGGTGAAGTTGCCAAAAAGCCAACAGAATTTATGACCAAAACTGTCCACGGACGCCGACCGGACTTACGCTAAAGGAACTGCTATGGAAATTATTACCACCATTCAACACGATCTTCTTGTGGCCCGAAAAGCTGGCGATCAGCTGCAAACACAAACGCTTCAGGCATTACTGACGCGCATCACCAACGCCGAAGCCGTTTCAGCCACAGACATGCAGCCCCGAACAGGTGTTGGCGCTACCGAAGTAACGCGCAAACAGCTTTCAGAGGAGGAAGTCAAAACGATCATCCGCCAAGAGAAGGCCGAAATTGATGAAGCCCTGACGAGTATGGCAGACCATACTGATCATCCATACGCACAAGAGCTACAGCACAAAGCCACGATTATTGCAGCTTATATTTCATAGCGTCGACGTATACCGGGCAGTGGTTTAAGACTTCTGGAACAATGCATACGCGGACGGTAACTGGGTCTGTAGCTGTCCAGGAACGGCCGGAGAGAGCAGTCTTGGTGATGGACCCGCGGCTACCACCTGAAAACCTACATCGTTTATCAGCGGACCGAGAGTGTCAAAGCCAGCAAAATGTTCGGGAGACGTTCTTGGCGCCTTGACGGCCAGTATGCCGCCATCTTCCAGTAGCTCGTGTGCACCAACAATACCGGCCTGGCATTCTTCGATGCCAGCATGATGCACAGCACTCATAACAAATATACCTAGCTTGGCATTTTTCTCCTGGAGCACTTCGCGCATCTGGGTTACACCATGCGCAATGCCGCCTTCATAATATTCACGCTTTGGCAAAGCCCCATCCGGTAAGCCAAAATCACGCAATTGATTTTCGATAAACCGATTGATGAATTCGCTGCCGAAACCACCCGACACAAAATGAACTGTATCGACAGCACCACTCGCATCTCGGGCAAAATTAGCACCACTCAGCCCCGGTCCCATCGTTGCGACATGTCCCACGGGTCCATTGAGCTGCGCGCGGACGTCTTCTGCCGCAATACGCTGGGGCACCTCGATAGTGGCGGCGCCTTGATTATTGCGAATCCTAATACCTGGCGTACGAGGAATACTGTGTATGTTGAACGCCGTGGTGGCGGGATCCGTCACCTTCAGAATCCCATGAGTAAGGTCGGCCGCGGCTACACTAACCGTTGCGTACGACTCGGCCGCTTTGGGCTTTTGGGGTGCCGCAGCAGCAAGGGCACGCACCTCTCGCGCAAGTTTGCCGCGCCGCAAATCGAGCTCTTGACCACGCACAGTTTGCACATAGCTACCCATTAGGGGCAACGCCGACTGCATACCCTTAAAGCTATCTTTGATATATGGATCGCCAGCAGTAAAGTTTACGCTATATTCGCCACCCGCGAACATCCCGAGCGACCACACCAGAAAGTATCGTGGATCAAGCCGGCGCAGCTCCTGGCGCTCAGGTTTTGAAATACGGAGAGGTTTTGAGACCGCGTGCAAGAAAGTATCGTACGACTCTTTGAGCGCTACTGGCAGTTGGTTGGGATTGCTCATCTCGATGAGCCTAGCAGGGGTGTGCACCACCTGTCAAAAGTACAATCTACAATAGCCTTGCTTTTACTATATTCTAGTACTAGAATAGTTATATGCATCAGCTACTAACAGAAGGTGAAATTATCGTACTTGGCTTGCTCGCCGAGCATCCTCGCCATGGGTACGACCTTGAGCAAGCAATACGCGAGCGAGGCATCCGCGAATGGACATCGCTTGGCTTTTCGTCACTATACTATTTACTCGACAAACTGGCAGATAAAGGACTCGCAACACCTCAGCAAGGGCAGGGAGGCAAAACCAAGAAGGTATTTACTATTACGCCTGCTGGCATTGCAGCGTGCAGACAGTCCGTACAACGCATGCTGACCGATCTGCAGCCCTCTAACACCGGATTTATGGTGGGAATGGCGAACAGCCCACTTATTGACGAAGTGGCGTTTAACCAAAGCCTTCGCGAACGCCATGCACACATCGAAGAACGCCTTACTACCATTATTGCGACACGCGAAAGGCAACAACCGCTGCCGGATTTTGTGGACGCACTATTTGATTACAGCATAAGCCTCCTCGAGGCAGAAAGGCAGTGGCTGCAAAAAGCAGCCGCGCGCACCAACACTATGGACAAGATTGACCTTAAGAAAGAATTCAAGACCCTCTACAATCCACCCAAAGAATTTACCATTGTCGATGTGCCGCCAATGCAGTATCTGATGGTCGATGGTCACGGCGACCCAAACACCGCTCCCTCGTATACCGAAGCTGTCGAGGCGCTTTTTAGCGTGTCGTATGCCCTTAAATTTGCGAGCAAGAAACAGCTGAGCAAAGACTACACGGTCATGCCGCTCGAAGGCCTCTGGACCTCTGACAATATGGACGACTTTTTGACACGCGAGAAGGACAATTGGGACTGGACCATGATGATCATGCAGCCCGAATGGATTACTGCCGATATGGTACAAGCAGCTATCGAAGCTGTGCGCGCCAAAAAAGGCCTGCCAGGCCTTGATCGCATACGCCTCGAGAGCTACAACGAGGGCAACAGTGTCCAGATTATGCACGTTGGCAGCTACGACGAAGAAGCGCCAACACTCCGCAAGCTACACCATGAGTATATGCCAGGCCAAGGGTTAACCTTTGGTGGCCGACACCATGAAATCTACTTGGGTGATCCTCGTAAGACTGACCCTTCTAAGCTAAAGACCGTCTTGCGGCAACCAGTTAAAAACCTGTAAAGAGCGTGCTCGTACCCAGCAGTACGTACCCACGCTCTTTACGCCGGTCAACGAGTCCTTTCTATTTACAGTGTTTGCGGTATCCAGCCATCTCTACCTCGACGAGAGCGCCAAGTGGCAAAGATTTTACGCCAACGGTTGTGCGCGCAGGAACTTCTCCGGGCTCAAAAAACTTTTCATAGATTCCATTAATCGTGCGGAATGCCTCAGGGGCAGTGTCGGTTGTGTAAATACGAGCTTTGGCAACATCGCCGCGCTCAACACCGGCAGCTTCCAAAATCTTGCCAACGTTGCCCATTGCCTGCTCCATTTCGGGGCCAATGCCGCCCTCGACCAAGTCACCATTTCTATCCATGCCGATTTGTCCTGATGTTTCCACATTGTTACCAAATATTGTGGCAAACACGTAGGCGCCTGCTCGTGGCCCAAGGCCTTCAACTTCTGTAATTCGTTCCATTATTTGATCTCCATGGTCGTTGAAAAGACTGGCACGGCACTTGCGGTGACGCGCAGCTCGTTAGTTTCGGTATTGTGTTCGATATTCGCAAAGCCTGGGCGACCCATAAAATGACCTTGCTGCGTGGTAATCTGGCGCTTGCCTGAGTCGATGTATCCGCTGGCCTTAGCAGCATGTACCAGTCCGGCCTGCATGGAGCCTGTAAAAGGATCTTCGTCGACGCCTACATTTGGCGCCAGGCCGCGGGCGTGCAAGTCGGCCTTGCCGTCGATGCTTTCATTGGTGAAAAAGCAGAATACCACCACACCCTCTTCGCCAAACACACTTCGTACGCGAGTGTAATCAAACTGCTGCTTGCCCAAAAGATCAAGGCCAGTCGTCGGAATGTACACGTAATTTAGGTTTGTGTCGCGCATAATAGCGGCATCTTTTGCCAAAAGAGCAGGGTCTACACCAAATTGCTGGGCAAAATCTGCACCCTGCAAGCGATATGGTTCGAGTTCTACTGCGGGAGCGGTGAAGGTAACTGCCGGATGAGCGCCTTCGGCATTAGTAACTACCATGGGTAAAATACCAGCCTGAGTCTCGACGGCAACATTGCTGGCGCCCTCTTGGCCAAGGCTGTACTTATTGTGGATGGCGAGAGCTGCGAGCGCACCAACGGTAGCGTGGCCACAAAACTTAATTTCATCACCGGGCGGCGTAAAGAAGCGCAGGCGCACATCAGCAATAGTAGGATCGGTTGGTGGCATTACAAATGCCGTTTCGGACAAGTTCATTTCACGAGCGATATGACGCATCGTTTCGTCATCAAGACCCTCTGCGTTGCTGACAACGCCAGCGGCATTGCCGCCAAAAAGCACATCTGTAAAAGCATCCACCTGATGCAGGTCGATATTTCTCATGGGATTCTCCTGGTTACTGTATTACTTGGACCAAGCTTTGAGGTAGTTGTATACCGTCGTACGAGACACTCCGAGCTGCTGTGCCACAAATGTCGCAGAGTCACGATAGTTAAATAGGGCATGGTCGTACATTTCGCCGACCAATTGAGCCTTATGGGCCTTGGTCATAGCACTAACGGACACGCTATGCGTACGGGCAAAAGCATCAATATAATTGAGTACTTGCTGTTGCCAGTTGCTGCCAAATTGTTCTATAGGGCTCAGGCCATTTTTATTTGGCAAAGCTAGGAATGAGTCAAGCTGAAAGCTCAAGCTCTGAAACACGCTCGTATCGAAGTTAATACAGACAAGGCCAATAGGATTCTGGTGTTCATCACGAATCGTAATAGACACACATTTTAGTTGTTTGCCGTCCCAGTTTGTTTTGTAGTACGGGTCAAACACGTCAGGGAAGTCTTTAACTTCGACACCAAGCTCGGTCACAGCGCTTGGGTCGCCAATGCTTCGCTTGGAAATATTGTTATACAGCGCCACAACTTTACCTTGTTTTAAATCATGAATAGCGCCTTCTGCATACGGATAAAACAGTTTGACGACACCTTCAAGCAAGGGAATTTGAGCAGCTATATTTGGATGTAAGCTTACAGGTATTTCCATAGTCTTAATTATTATTCAAAATTGTACGAGTTGTAAAGTTATTTTTGTAAAAATTGTACAGAAAGTTTAATTATCAGGGGTAGTGGACTGTGCGGCTCATGTGCTTCGACGCACGGCATGGTACCATAGGCCACAAAAGGAGGGCACATGGCAGAAGCAGTCTTTAGAGTTACTACCGAATACGCAGTAAATAGTTGGGGCCTCATTACTCCGCGCGGCGGCGAGGCGCTCGCGGCGGTCGGCCACCTTGTTACTGAGCACATGATCGGCGACGCCAAGGAGGCCGGGGTCGAGCTCGCCGACGGTGATGGCATCATACTATTAAGCCCAGGGGTTGTAGTAAGCGCTGCACAAGGCTACCTACGTGACCTGGCATGGCGCCAGCAGCACCCCCGGGAAGCAGCGGCGCAGGAGCGACCAAAACTGATTCTTCCTGGAGAATACTAGGCCGCACCCTCTATATCCACGTTGATGGCAGCAGTAGCAACGTGACCGAGCTCTTTAAAGCCTACAGGCTCTGCATAAAAGAGAGGCCGCTCGGTGTCTATAACGCTCGATGGAACTACCTGCGGAACTGGGCGAACATCCCATTGCATATGGCCAGGTATATCAAAGGCGTGAGTAGGCTCACCCTGATAGCCAAGCCGCACCTCTGGTGCAATGCCGTTGTCATGGCTGCCCTCATTAAAGATGCCGTAATATCGTGTCATCTACATATCCTCACTCTGCTTGCTTTATTGTATGGCACCCATTGTACACCACGACTGCTAGTGTTAGCGCAGAGCAGCGTCAAGCCGTGCAAATAGCATATCTTTGCGGTTTCCTTTTACTGGCTGGGACGGCATGTGTTGCAGGATACTAACGGCCTCGCCGGGAGCACCTTCAATTGCCCGGCGCAGTAAGTCGTCACCGACGTTGGGGTCGTGAGCCGCAGCTTCTACGGCAAGTGCAGCATAGACAACAGGACCAAGTATGTGCTGGGCCTGTCGAACACCCTGATCACCAGTAAGGAGATCAGTATGCGTGTAGGCTACGGCGGCAGCTAATACCGCAGCTCGCGCTGCATATTTAGATGGCTCGTCAATATCTTTCGCAGCCTTCATAGCAGCGAAAGCAGCCATACGAAGGCTGTTGTCCCGTTTTTTACCGCTGGCAAAGGCTTGTGCGGCAACTATAGCATCTCGGGGACGAGCATCTTCGGGGTGCGCACGCTCAAATACAGCGAGTGCTTCTTCGGCGAAATGTGCCGCCCACAAAGTAATAGGGCGAAGGAGGGCTTGTTCGTCTGATGAGTTTCCAAGCTTGTGTGACATATCTGTCTTATTTTAACGCAGGAACCCTGTAACTCAAGTGGACTACAGGATACTCAGCATGTCGCTCGTAGATCGTACGTCGCCATAACATCTGAAGAAGGTCGTAAAGGTCGCCTGGTCAAGCTCGGGTGACTGGCCGATGACAGCGTCAGAAATCATGGTAACTTGGTACTGCAACTCGGCGGCGTCACGCGCTGACGCCTCGCAGCAAACATTCGTAACAGCACCGACAATGATAACCGAAGTAATACCGCGCTGCTGCAATAGTTCGGGCAGTGGTGATTTGCCGGGAAAGAAGGCACTATGGCCCTGCTTGATTGTACGGATATCTTGCGTATGCGGCCGCAGCTCGGGCCACAGCTTTGTGGCTTCGCCGCCGTCTCTGCCCATGCGCTCGTAGTTGTCAGTGGTAGCATCCCCAAAGACTGCTCGAAAGTTGTCGGTAGCTCTTTGGATGGGCGTCGTTACCCAGGCAACAATGCCACCTTTTTGACGAATGGCATCAGCAAGCAGGGTAACGTTATCTGCCACATCCTGCATAGTTGGTTTATCGCGGCCAGTACCCATATCAAGGTCAATGACTACGAGGGCAGTTTTGCTGACGTTAATCGATGGAAAGGCGTGTAGCCTGCCTCGGCGCGCAAGCACCTTTTGAATAATCGCCTGCGGAATTAGGGCGTCGTTTTGCACCATAGGTATCTCCTTTTTGTTTTTTCTCACGTCTCTCAAGACTATGGGCATTATAGCATCAGCTTGCCGACACGCATGAACCAGAGTATGCTGTACCCTTTGACGTAACGAATTCATACATATGGAAATAATAGGCCCGAAAACATACAAAATGTTCATGCAGGAACCCCTTGAACTCGCAGCAGAGCTCCAAGCTATTGCCGACGAGGTTGGCGGGCGAGAGGGAGCCGTACGCCGCATTGTTGGCGCGCTCGCAAGAGTAGGGGTTGTTGATGTGCACCCCAAACAAGGCCTTGATAGCGCAACAACATCACGCGAACGACTCCGTGAAGCGATGGCTGCCTGGAATAGTAATCTCGCGCGGCCACCACGCGATATTGGCGGCAAGTCGTTATTGCTTCTGGGCGCGCTCTGCCATGACGAGGCTTCACTCGCCGCGCTTTCTGATCTGCGTCACGGCCAGAAAGCACAGGCTGCAGAGGCAGAACGCATGCGCACAAAGCGTATGCGCGCGTTTAGTACATTACGAGTAGAGGACAGAACCCTTGAGGT
>Ga0105243_10004461_pt1 | contig 11065 bp, 9 predicted proteins | sample KBSM34metaG_FD_81525 | JGI IMG/M metagenome (GOLD analysis project Ga0105243, IMG submission 81525) | Miscanthus rhizosphere microbial communities from Kellogg Biological Station, Michigan, USA - KBS M3-4 metaG | ecosystem: Host-associated > Plants > Roots > Rhizosphere > Soil | place: Michigan...
GGTTTTGTGGCCGAGCTTGCCGGGTAGGGAACGTTCGGCCGTTTCGACGATCAGGTTGTGGCCGACCGCCGAGGCCCGGCGCAGCGTTTTCTCCAACCGGCGCATGGTGTCGGTCAGCTCGGCGTCGGAGAGCCCGGTCAGATCGCTGTCGCACAGTCCCTCGATGGCATCGGCGATCGTGGACAGGTGTTCCTGCACTTGTCCCGAAGCCCCGACCTTGTCGATCGAACTCATGTTCGAATTCTACCGCCGGGGTCCGACACACTCCCCGGGCCGAGGATCGCACCTCACACAGAGGTAATACGGAGCACCGCCGCGGCGACTGCCGCCAGTCCCAGCACGACCGCCGGCGCGATCGCATAGTCGCGGGCTCGCACGTGCGCGACGACGGCGCCGAGAAAGTACAGGGCGACACCGATCGCCGCCGCTACGCCGATCACCGGCACCACGAGCCCGATCAGCAACCCGGCGGCGCCTGCAGCCTTGGCGAGGGCTAGACGCGGCAGCCACGCATCGGGAACACCGAGTTCCGCGAAGCCCCCGACCAACTTCTCGTTGCGAGTGAAGGTGAGAAATGCCGAGGTACCGAGGGCCAGGGCGAGGACCACAGCGATGGCGGCATAGGCGATGAACATGAGCGACCTCCAATGGTTAACAAGGCAAGATCGTTGAAGCGTAACAATGATTGACGAGGCTCCAAAATGGAGGTGCTGATACGGTGACTGAATGGCTGCAGAACGGGTCGACGGCGCCCCCACCGACCGCCTCGGGTTCCTCCTCGCCTGGCGCGGCGAGGCCACCAGCGCCCGGATTCGCGGTGCCCTCGGGGTAACCGGACTGCACCCGCGCCACGCGATGACCCTGATGCACCTCGGCACCGGCCCGGTGAGCCAGCGAGCGCTCGCCGACATGCTCGAGGTCGACCCCAGCCAACTCGTCGCGATCCTCAACGAACTGGAGAGCGACGGCCTGGCCGAGCGGCGCCGCGATCCGGCCGACCGGCGGCGACATATCGTGGAGATCACCGAGGCAGGCACGGCGGCGCTCCGGAAGGTCGACTCCGCACTGAACGAGGCCGAACGCGAACTGTTTGCCGCCTTCTCCGAGCGCGACCTCGCGTCACTGAGGACCATGCTCGACCGGGTCGACGTGGTGTCCGTGCAGCACGAGTGCTCGGAAGACTGAGACGGTGACCGGCACGCTCGAGGTCCTACCCGTCCGATCCGGCCCGGCCACCCGAGAGACACTCCCCCAGCTCGAACGCGCGCTCGCGGGCGACGGCCCGGCGCTGCTCCCCGTGCCCGCCGACGACGACCGCGAGATCCGGCGCCTGACCGATGCCCTGCACCCGGGTGAGCCGATCGACGGATCAACCGCTCTGGTCGTCGCGACATCGGGGACCACCGGGACCCCCAAGGGCGCTCTGCTCACCGCCGCCGCGCTGCGCGCCAGCGGCGAGGCCACCCACGCCCGCCTCGGCGGTCCCGGGTCGTGGTTGCTGGCGCTCCCCGCACACCACATCGCGGGGATCCAGGTGCTGCTGCGCAGCCTGCTCGCCGGCACCGAGCCAGTAATAGTCGACGTCGCAACGGGTTTCGACCCCACCCTGCTGCCGGGCGCGATCGCGGCGATGACCGGACCGCGCCGCTACACCTCGCTGGTGCCGACCCAGTTGATCAAGGCGCTCGAGCACCCGGCGGCGACGGCCGCGCTGGCCGAGCTCGACGCGGTACTGCTCGGGGGTGCCGCGACCCCGGCGCCGGTGCTCGAACGGGCACGCACCGCGGGCATCAACGTCGTCCGTACCTACGGAATGAGCGAGACCTGCGGCGGCTGCGTGTACGACGGGGTACCGCTCGACGGGGTACTGGTGCGGATCGAGAACTCCCGCGTGCTGTTGGGCGGACCGGTGCTGGCCTCGGGGTACCGCGGACTGCCCGACCATCCGGCGTTCGCGGAACCGGGATGGTTCCGCACCGACGACGCGGGCCTGTTGTCGGACGGCGTGCTCTCGATCACGGGCCGGCTGGACGAGGCGATCTCGACGGGCGGGCTGACGGTCGTCCCGCAGGTGGTGGAGGCGGCATTGTCCGCCCATCCCGCGGTTGCCGAATGCGCGGTGTTCGGGGTTCCCGACGCGCGGCTCGGCCAGCGCGTGGTGGCGGCGGTCGTGCCTGCCGCGGGCACCGCGCCCACCCTCGTGGATCTGCGCGCCCACGTGGAGCGGACCGTGGACTCGACCGCGGCACCCCGCGAACTGCACCTGATGCCGGCGCTGCCGCTACGCGGACCCGGCAAGGTGGACCGCCGGGCACTGGCCGAGCAGTTCACCGGCCCCGCGACGGTATAGCGCTCTCACTCGGCGCGCTGCGATCCCGTCGAGGACCGCTCGCACCAGCTCATCGACCAGGGTTGAGTCACCGGCCTTGCACCGCGACAGCAACGACTGTCGCGCCCCGGCAGTCCCCGCATGCGCGACGCAAGGCCCGTGCAAGGGCGGCCCCGCACTGTTGTGTCATTCGAATTCCACGAAAGGACACCGCATGAACCTCTCGGTTCCCCCCGCCATCGAAGCGGTTGGGTTGGTCAAACGATTCGGAGACGCCACGGCCGTCGACGGCGTCAGCCTCACCGTCCCGACCGGTTCCGTCTACGGCGTGCTCGGACCCAACGGCGCAGGCAAGACCACCACCGTCCGGATGCTCGCCACCCTGCTGCGACCCGACGGCGGGCAGGCCCGGGTCTTCGGCCACGACGTGGTGCGCGAACCCACCGCCGTCCGCTCCCTGGTGGGGGTCACCGGCCAGTACGCCTCCGTCGACGAGGACCTCACCGCCACCGAGAACCTGATGATCTTCTCCAGGCTGCTCGGACTCTCCCGATCGGACGCCCGCCGCAAGTCCGCCGAACTGCTGGAGGAGTTCGACCTCGTCGAGGCCGCAACCAAGCCACTGAAGAACTTCTCCGGCGGCATGCGCAGGCGTCTCGACCTGGCCGCCAGCCTGATCGCACACCCGCCGCTGCTGTTCCTCGACGAGCCCACCACCGGCCTCGACCCGCGCACCCGCGCCCAGATGTGGGAGACCATCCGCCGGCTCGTCGCGGAGGGCTCCACCGTCCTGCTCACCACGCAGTACCTCGACGAGGCCGACCAACTGGCCGACCGGATCGCGGTCATCGACCGCGGCAAGGTCATCGCCGACGGCACCGCCGACGAACTCAAGGCCTCGGTCGGGATGTCCGCGCTGCAACTCAAGCTCGTCGACAAGACGCGCGTCGAGCAGACCCGATCGCTGCTCGCCGAATCGCTCGGCGTCGAGGTCGCGATCACCCCGGAGGCGGGCAGGCTCACCGCCCCGCTGACCGACCCGTCGGTCACCCCCGAACTGCTGATCAGGCTGCGCGAGCACGGGATCGCGGTCGACGAGATCACGGTCAGCAAGCCCAGCCTCGACGAGGTCTTCCTCACCATCACCGGCCACGGAACCGACGAATCCGATTCCGCCGCAGCCGAGTCCGACACCGAACGGAGCGTCGCATGACCACCGCCACCCTCGTACCCGACACCAGGAGCACCCATCCCGGACCGCCGCCCGCGGCTCGGTCGATCAGCCTGAGCGAGACCGTCGCACAGTCGATCACCATGGCCCACCGTGGCCTGATCAAGCTCAAGCACAATCCCGAGCAGCTGTTCGACGTGGTGATCCAGCCGCTGATCTTCACGGTGATGTTCACCTACATCTTCGGCGGCGCCATCTCCGGCGACGTCAAGTCCTACCTGCCGATCATCATTCCAGGCATCCTCGTGCAGACCGTCATCACGGCCTCGATCGTCACCGGCACCCAACTGCGCGAGGACATGGACAAGGGTGTGTTCGACCGGTTCAAATCCCTTCCCATCGCCCGCATCTCACCGCTCGCGGGCGCGCTGCTCTCGGACATGGTCCGCTACTTCATCGCCACCACCATCACCTTCGCCATGGGCCTGGCGATGGGCTACCGACCGGGCGGCGGCGTGATCGGCGTCGTCACGGCCGGACTGCTGGTGATGGTGTGCGCCTTCGCCATCAGCTGGATCTTCGCACTGATGGGCGTGCTGATGAACAAGGCCTCGTCGGTGCAGGGCATCTCGATGCTCATCCTGTTCCCGCTGACCTTCATGTCCAACGCGTTCGTGCCCTCCCACACCATGCCCGGCTGGATGCAGGCCTTCGTGAACGTGAACCCGGTCTCGCACCTGGTGACCGCGGTGCGCGATCTGGCCAACGACGGCCACTTCGGCATCCAGGTCGTATGGGCCCTGCTCGGTGCCGCGATCATCGTCGCGGTGATGGCACCGCTGACCGTCCGGACCTACATGCGCAAGACCTAGCCGCGGCGGTCGCCGCTCGAGAGATCCGTATCCCGTTCGGGGTACGGATCTCTCGTGTCGCGGCTACTCCGAATCGCTCGCCTCGGCGGTTCCCGAGCTCCCCGGGCGCGGCCACGGCCGCCCGGCCAGTCGCTCGATGTCGGTGTTGAACCGCTTGAGCCACCCGGCGAACGCCTCGACGTCCTCCGGAGCCCAGTCGGCCATCACGCTCCCCAGCGCCCGGACGTTGTAGGACCGTTCCGCCTCGAGGCGGCGCTCCCCCTCGGCGGTGATGGCGAATTTGCGGGCCATGCCGCCGTCGGGGTCCGGGATGCGTTCGACGAGTCCGGAATTCAGCATGGCGGAGGTCTGGCGGTGCAGGGTCGAGGTATTGAGCCCGAAGGCATCGCTGAGCTCCCCGATGGACATCGGTCCGCCCATGCTGATCCTGCTGAGCAGCGTGTAGGCGCTGCGGTCGAGCTGATATTCGTCGCGCCGGGGCCGCGGGTTGTGCAGATTGAGATGCCGCCCGAGCAGCATCGTCTCGAACTCGATCAAGTGCGTGGGCTTGTCCATGCGGCCTTCCGTCGATCCCCGTGTCGCCCGCCGGTCCGGGCTTCCAGAGCGGGAGTCGCCTCGGTTGCACGATACCCATCGCATGCACGGTGCAGGGGATTTGCATAATGCAATTGATATGTATTGTGCATACTCTGTGTATCGAGCACATCCAGTGCTTTCGCGAAGTCGAGGAGATGGTCCGTGTCAGGTCCGAGCCCCACCGTCAACCCGAATGGCCTGGTCGGGGTGCTTGCCTTCACCGGCATCGTCGCCGCGCTCATGCAGACACTGGTCGTCCCCCTGATCGGGGACCTGCCGCGCCTGCTCGACACCACCGCGTCCAACGCATCCTGGGTGATCACCGCGACACTGCTGGCGGGCGCGGTCGCGACCCCGGTCACCGGACGACTCGGAGACCTGTACGGCAAGCGCCGCATGCTGCTGGTCTGCTCGGTACCGCTGATCGCCGGCTCGATGCTGTGCGCGGTGGCGTCGTCGGTACTGCCGATGATCGCCGGACGGGCCCTACAGGGCATCGGGATGGGCATGATCCCGCTGGGCATCAGCGCCCTGCGGGACCTGGTGCCGCCCGCGCGCCTGAACTCCTCGATCGCCCTGATGAGCGCGTCCATGGGAATCGGTGGCGCGGTGGGCCTGCCGCTCGCCGCGGCCGTTGCCGAGGGCACCAGCTGGCGCGTGCTGTTCTGGGGTGCCACCGCGTTGAGTGTCCTGGTCGCCGTGGCGATCTGGCGGTTCGTGCCGGGCACACCGGTGCTGGGCGCGGGCGGCCGCTTCGACCTGCTCGGCGCACTCGGGCTCGGCGTCGGCCTGGTGTGCCTGCTCACCGCTGTCTCCAAGGGCGCCATCTGGGGCTGGACCAGCGGCACCACCATCGGCCTCTTCGTCGCCGCCGTCCTGGTGCTGCTCGCCTGGGGCTGGTGGGAGCTGCGCACCGTGGATCCGTTGGTCGACCTTCGGGTGACCGCTCGGCGGCAGGTGCTGCTGACCAATATCGTCGGCGTGGTGATCGGCTTCGCGATGTACGCGCAGTCGCTGATCATCCCGCAGTTGCTGCAGCTGCCCGAGTCCACCGGGTTCGGCCTGGGTCAGTCGATGCTGGCGATGGGCCTGTGGATGGCGCCCGGCGGCCTGGTGATGATGCTGGTCGCCGCCCTCGGTGCCCGGCTCTCCACTGCGCGCGGACCGAAGATCACCCTGCTGGCGGGCAGCCTGGTCATCGCCACGGGCTACGGGTCCTCGATGCTGCTGATGGGCTCGACCTGGGGCCTACTGATTGTGGTCTGCATCTGCAGCGCAGGCATCGGCCTCGCCTACGGGGCGATGCCCGCGCTGATCATGGGTGCGGTACCGCTGTCCGAGACCGCATCCGCCAACAGTTTCAACACCCTGATGCGCTCCCTCGGCACCTCGATGGCCGCGGCCGTCGTCGGCGTGGTGCTCGCCCAGATGAGCGTCCAGGTCGGGGATTACACCCTGCCCACCGAGAACGGGTTCCGGACCGGACTGCTGATCGGCTGCGGGGTCGCCCTCGTCGCCGCCGCCGTCACCGTGGCCATCCCCGCACGCCGCGCGAGCACCCCGGTGCCGAGCCCCACCGCCGCCGAACCACACGAGCTGTCGAAGGCCTGATAGTCATCGGCTGCCCGCGCCCAGGCGCGGGCAGCCGATTCACAGTGGCGTTCTCTCCCCATCCGTACGGTCACGCAGCGCCACCAGGATCTCGTCACGCGCGACCCTCCGCGGCATCCGCTCGACCCGTGCCAGTTCCGCGTCCACCCGTTCCACGCCGAGCGCCTCGCGTGCCACGCCCAGGTGTCGCGACGACTGCATCGACGGAAAGTCCTGTCGGGCGGCGACCCTGGTCGACAGGGCGATCATCCGCAGCCCGCCCGCGGGGTCCCGCCCGGTCGCGATGTCGAAGCTGCCCACCGCACACGCAACCCCGCCGGTCTGCGGAAGATCCGGGTAGCCGTCCGGCCCGAGATGTGTCATGACCATCCCCGCGTAGGTGTCGACCAGGTCCGCGATCTCGTCGCCGCGACCCGCCAGCGCGTGCGCGGCCACCGTCGCCGCCAGCAGCATGAAGCCGAACGGATCCGGGGTCACCCCCGTGTTCTCCCAGCCGACCAACTCCAGCGCGTGCCGGTACCCGCGCAGCCCCGCATCCACCGAGCCCTCGGCCAGGTCCACCTCCGCCATCGCCGCCGCGATCGCGCCCGCGCTCTGCCTGGCATCGCCAAGGCCGAACGTCGACCGGTCCCCCGCAATGGACAGTTCCACCTGCTCAACGGCCGACCCGCCCGCCACCAGTTCCCGTCGGGCCTCCTCGACACGGCCGGCACCGACCAGCGCGGCCCCGATATAGCTGCGCAGCGTGGTGCTCTCCTCGTACGCGTGCAGGTCCCAGAGCAGTTCGGCGGCCCGCCGGTAGTACCCGACCGCCTCCCCGTATCGCGCGGACTGCCCGGCGAGGCTGCCGAGGTGCTGCAGCACCATCGCCAGGCCCCAGACGTCTCCGCCTGCCTCCGCGATTTCCCTGGCCGCCATGGCGTCGGACCAGGAGCCGTACAGGTCGCCGCTGTTCTCCCGCAGGTTGGCCCGGGCCATGTAGGCCGAAGACCGTGCCGACGGGTTCTCGGACCGGATCGCACGAGCGAGCTTGCGGGCCAGACCCTTTCCCGATACGGGCATGGTCACCAGCGAGGCGTTCATCCGTACCGCCTCGTCGATGTCCGTCCGAGAGGCCAGGATCGCCCGGAGCCGCAGCCGGGTCACGGCCAGCGCCCTGCTGACACCGACGAACGCGGTGTGACCGACGATGACCAGGTAGGTCAGCGCCAGGCAGTTCCCCGACAGCGACTCCGGGCTGTACCGCCTGGGGTCGATCTCGAGGACCCGGGGCGCGAGTGCGATCACCTCGGAATGGGCCCCGCGGAAGGACCACGTGACACCCAGCACCGGGAACACGGTCAACGCGCCCACCCCGTCGCCGACGGACAGCGTGTGGCGCAGCACGGCGAGCAGGTTGTCGTGCTCGGCCTCGATCCGGAGGGCGGTGGCGACCTGATCGCCATCGAGGAAGTCCCGCACCGCATCCAGACAGAACGATTGTGCCCAGGCGACTGTGCGGGCAGCGACCTCGTCCGACTCGTCCGCGCCGGCCAACTCCCCGTCGCCGAATTCCCGCACCGTCTCGAGCATGTGGTAGCGCAGCGCCGAGGAATCCGCCCCCTCGACGACCGAGAGCATCGACTGGTTCACCAAACCGTCGAGGGCATCGGCGATATCGGACACCTCGCCCCACTGCGCCACCTCGACGGCCGCGGCGAGGGTGAAACCCGCAGGGAACCTGCACAATCGGCGCAGCGCAGCCTGCTGATCCGCTTCGAGCAGATTCCAACTCCACTCGATCACCGCCCGCAGGGTGCGGTGTCGCTCCGGCGAGGTCCGGTCACCGGAGCGCAGCAGCGCGAACCTGTCGTCGAGCCTGGCGTTGATCTCCGCGACGCTCATCGTGCGGACCCGGGCGGCAGCCAGCTCGATGGCGAGCGGTAGACCATCGAGCGTCCGGCACAGCCGCGCGACCTCCACCGGATCGAGCCGGGCCGCCGGACGCACGGCCAGCGCGCGAGCCCGAAACAGATCCGTTGCGGGCGAACCGGACTCGTCGATCAGCAGGGGCGGCAACGGGTACACCGCCTCGGCGGTGATCGCCATCGGGGCCCGGCTGGTGGCCAGCACGGTCAGGTTCACGCTTGCCGCCACCAGGTCGGCCACCACCTCCGCGACATCGTCGATCAGGTGCTCGCAGTTGTCCAGGATCAACAGCGTCGGCCGGGCCGACAACGCCTCCCGGAGCCGGTCGCGAGCGTCGTAGATGCGAGCCCTGTTCAACGCGGTGCCGGGGGTGAGTTCGGCCTCACTGAGCCCGAGCGTGCCGCTGATCGCCGTGACCACGTCCTCGCCGCTGCGCAGCGACGCGAGCTCGACGAGGGCGACCGGAACCCGCTCCGCGGCCCGCGAGCCGAGCGCGTGCGCGACTCGGGTCTTTCCGGTTCCACCGGGACCGAGCACGGTCACCACCCGGGAGGTCGTCAGCAGGTCCTCGATCACGTCCAGGTCCGCCTGGCGTCCCAGCAGCGCGTTCGGCGCCGCGCGCAGGCCGACCGCCATCAGGGCAGGCCGGGGCGCGGCGCGGGCGGGCTCCGGCGCCGAGTCCGCCGGGAGCGCACGTACCGGCAGTTCCCCGCTCAGCACAGCGGCATTGAGCCGCACCAGTCGCGGCGACGGGTCGGTGCCGAGTCGGTCCGCGAGCCGGCGGCGGAGTCCGGCGAACACCTCCAGCGCGTCGTTCGCGCGGCCGAGTCCGTTCAGCACCACCATCAGCTGTTCGTGCGCGCGCTCGTCGAGCGGGGCGCGCGCTGCCATCTTCTCGGCCAGCGGCAGCGCCTCACCCAGTTCACCCCCCTCGATGAGGGCGACGACCTCCACCGCATCCAACGCGGCCAGTCGCGCCTGACCCTCGTCGACCAGCTCCCGCGCCAGCTCGCCTGCCGGCAGGTCCGCGCCGGGTTCGCCGCGCCACAGCGCCTTGGCCCGGCGGATCGTGTCGATGGCCCCGCGCGGGTCACCCTCGGAGATCAGCTGCTGCGCCTGTTGCTCCCACATCCGCGCGAGCGTGAGGTCGACCTGCGCACGGGTGAGGTCGAGCCGATACCCGGCGGGCCCCATCTCGATCGCACCCTCGGGCAGTGCCCCACGCAACCGCGAGATCTGGGTGTGCAGCGCATTGATCGGCGAACGCGGCGGCGTGTCTCCCCACACGTCCTCGATCAGGGCCTGGGCACTGCGGCTGCGGCCGGGCCTGCAGGCCAACGCCACCAGCAGGCTGCGCGCCCGTGCCCCCGGCAACGGCACCAGCTCACCGCCTCGGCGCGTCGAGATATCACCCAAAAGGGACACGACAATCAGTGGCCGGGGATCAGCGGTCACTGCGGAGTCGCTCGTATCGGGTTGCACCGGCGACAATGCTAATCGGAGCGGCGGTCCGCATGCGGAATGTGGGTAGGTGCAAGGATCGCTTCATGGCTTCTGTCTCGCAGTGGATCGAGGGTGCCCGACCGCGCACCCTGCCGAACGCGATTGCCCCGGTGCTGGTCGGTACCGGCGCCGCGGCCTCCCTGGGCGGCGCGGTGTGGTGGAAGGCCGTGCTGGCCCTGGTGGTCTCGGTGGCGCTCATCGTCGGGGTGAACTACGCCAATGACTACTCCGACGGAATCCGCGGCACCGATGACGTCCGGGTCGGGCCGCTGCGGCTGGTCGGCTCGAAGCTCGCCTCGCCCGCCGCCGTGAAGCGGGCGGCCTTCGCCTGTTTCGCGCTCGCCGGGGTGGTCGGGGTGGTGCTCGCCCTGACGTCCGCCTGGTGGTTGATCCTGGCCGGTGCGCTGTGCATCGCCGGCGCCTGGTACTACACCGGAGGCAGGAATCCGTACGGGTACAGCGGGTTCGGCGAGGTCGCGGTGTTCGTCTTCTTCGGACTGATCGCCGTGCTGGGCACCCAGTTCGTCCAGGCGGAGCGGATCGACTGGGCGGGCGCGGTCTCGGCCGTCGCGGTCGGGTCGTTCTCGAGCGCGGTGCTGGTGGCGAACAACCTGCGCGACATCCCGACCGACACCGAGTCCGGCAAGCGCACCCTCGCGGTGCGGCTCGGCGACCGGGGCACCCGCACCCTGCATCTGGCACTGCTGGTGGTGCCGTTCGTGGTGACCCTGGTCCTGGTGGCCCGCACCCCGTGGGCGCTGGTCGGATTGGTCGCACTTCCGTTGGCGGTCAAGGCCAATGCCCCCGTGCGTTCCGGCGGACAGGGCCTGGCCCTGATCCCGGCGCTGGCCGGAACCGGGCTGGCGATGCTGGTGTGGGGCGCGACGACCGCGCTTGCACTCGGCCTTGGCTGAGCTGAGCCGAGCGGCGCGCCAGAGCGCCGAACAGACGCACGGCGCCGCCCCGCCGTAGCCGACGCTGACCGGCTGCCTCAGCGTTTCGCCGAGGGCACCACCGCGGTGAGCACGAAGTTCACGATCGAGATGATCAGGGCACCCCAGACCGCCGTCCAGAACCCGTCCACGGAGATACCGA
>Ga0105243_10004463_pt1 | contig 11064 bp, 10 predicted proteins | sample KBSM34metaG_FD_81525 | JGI IMG/M metagenome (GOLD analysis project Ga0105243, IMG submission 81525) | Miscanthus rhizosphere microbial communities from Kellogg Biological Station, Michigan, USA - KBS M3-4 metaG | ecosystem: Host-associated > Plants > Roots > Rhizosphere > Soil | place...
GCCACCGCACCGTCGAGATGCATGTCCGGCACTCGCTGGCGGCGCTCGATTGCCGGTCTCGGGCCGAGGGCGTGCGTGTCGCACTTCAGCGTGGCCTGCTCGGGGATGCGTCTGCGGCTTCGTGACGCCGCTGGCGGCTCGGCTGAGAGCCTATGGCCTGCTTACGTTTCGTCGCCGAGCCGATTTCACAAGGGTCGCGTGACGAATACCGGCAGCCCCAGTTGGCCGGCGAGCGGCTCGACCAGGTCTGCGTCTGGCCGGAATCAACGTGCGGCAGGCTCTTCGAGCGTGATCGGCTTGATGGGAGAGCAGATCCGGTAGTGACCGACCTCGGCCGGAGAGACGCCGCGCTCATGTGCGATGACCTCGGTGGCGGTGAGGCCGCAAAGGCGGCCCTGGCAGGGGCCCATGCCGCAGCGCGTGAAGGCTTTGCCCTGGCTCGGCCCCAGGCAGCCCAGGGCAACCGATCGGCGCAGTTCGCCGGCCGTGGCTTCCTGGCAGCGGCAGGCAATCACGTCGTCGGCCGGCACGCGATGCTGGAGCCTTTGATCTCCGTTGTCGCAATGCCGTAGATGCAGGGCAGGGTTCGGCGCGTCGCAGGCGCGGCCTAGAAATCAGCGACCTTGCCCCATGCTGAGTCGCTGAACCGCTCGGGCCGGTACGGTATGGGATCGACGATCGGTTTGGCACCGGTGGCAAGGTCCGCGACAAGGTGGCCGGCCCCGGGGCCGATGCCAAAGCCGTGTCCGGAAAAGCCCGCAGCCAGGATGAAGCCCGGCAGGCCCGGCACTTCGCCGATGCCGGGCACACCGTCCGGCGTGCTGTCGACGAAGCCGGCCCAGGCGTGCGTGATCCTTGCTTCGCGCAGTTCGGGCAGGAGCTCGACGGCGCGTCGGTGGGTCTCCCTGATCGTGGACAAACATGGCTTCGGATCGAGGATGCGCACCCGCTCCATCGGCGTCGGCGCATCGAGCCGCCACCGCCCCAGCGTTTCGTGGCCACCGCGAATGCCTTCCAGGCCCCCCGGAAGAAGGTTGCGCCAGCGCTTGGCGAACATGGGCACGAATTGCGGGGCGAAGCGCATGAACTGGGGTGTCACGTCCACGCGTGCGCGGCCGCTGATGGCCAGTGCGTAGCGTCCGTCGTTGCGGCGCGTCACGGAGACGCCTGAGGTGAACAGGGCATCCGGAAGGCGGTGCTCCACGGGGGACACGCTGAGGATGGATTGCCGGATCGAGGCCTGCGGAAAACGGATGCCGAGCTGGCGGCAGAACGAGGAGGCCCACGCGCCCCCGGCCAGCACGGCCGTCCTGGTCCTGATGACCCCGGCTTCGGTGATGACGCCGCTGACCCGCCCGCCTTCCGTCTCGATGCCGCGGGCCGCGCAGTTCTGGTTGACGCTGCCGCCAAGCTTGACGAGCGCAGCGGCCACGGCGGGCGCAGCCTTGCCAGGATCAGCGGTGCCGTCGCTGGGCGAGAAGACGCCGCCTTTCCAGGCGCGGCCGGTCGCTCGGCCGCGCTCGGCGGCCTCGCGGCTGCCGAGCACGTAGGTCGCCACGCCGGCGGTCTTCGCAAAATCGCGCCAGCTGGACCAGCGGGACAGCTCGGCCTCGTCGTTGCTGAGATACAGGAGCCCGCAGCGATGGAAGCCCGTGTCTTCCCCGCTTTCAGCGGCAAACCGTTCCCAGAGATCAAGGCTCTTGCTCGCCATCGGCAGTTCGCGAGCGTCCCGGTTCTGCTGCCGGCACCAGCCCCAGTTGCGGCTCGATTGCTCGGCGCCGATCCTTCCCTTTTCGACCAGGGCGACCGATACACCGCGCTTGGCCAGGTAGTAGGCGGTAAAGACGCCGATGATGCCGCCGCCGATCACGACGACGTCAGCGGAGGCCGGCGGCTTGGAGGAAGTGTTGAGATGGTGCAGCGGAGGGGACATGATGAATCTCGCTCGTCGATTCAAGCCTGGACGCTTTCGCTGCTTTCCTGGAAGCCAAGAATGGCTTTGGTTTCCAGGTATTCCTCGAGACCTTCGATGCCGTATTCGCGGCCGTTCCCCGAGCGCTTGTATCCGCCGAAGGGTGCATGGGGGCTCCAGGCCGGATAGTTGATGTGCACCTGCCCGGAGCGGATGTGCGCCGCGACGGCGCGTGCCGCTGCAAGGTCCTGCCCCTGGACGTGAGCGCCCAGGCCGTAGACGGTGCCGTTGGCAATCTCCACGGCCTCGTCGACGCTGTCGTACGGAATGATCGCGAGTACCGGCCCGAAGATCTCCTCTTGCGCGATCTGCATCCGCGGATGCACCGCGGAGAAGATGGTCGGGCGGCAGTAGAAACCGCGGCTCAAGGCCTCGGGCCGGCCGAGGCCGCCGCAAACGAGCCGCGCGCCTTCGGCGATTCCGATGCCGATCATTTCCTGCACCCGATTGAACTGGGCGCGATTCGCCACAGGGCCGTGCGTGGTCTGCTCGGCGCGCGGATCGCCCACGATGAAGCTGGACGCCGCTTCGTGCGCGATGCGTTCGACCTCCTGGAGGTGCTCACGCGGCACGATCATGCGCGTCGGCGCGCTGCACGACTGGCCGACGTTGCGCAAGGCGGCCGCCACACCTGCTGGCACGGCTCGCGCCAGGTCCGCGTCCGGCAGGATCACGTTGGGCGATTTCCCGCCGAGTTCCTGAGCCACGCGCTTCACCGTCGGGGCGGCCGCCTGGGCCACCAGGACGCCGGCCCTGGTCGAGCCGGTGATCGAGATCATGTCCACGTCCGGATGCGCCGACAGCGCGGCGCCGACCTCCGGCCCAGTGCCGCTCACCAGGTTGAAAACGCCCGGCGGGATGCCGGCGTCTTGCATCACCTGCGCAAAGAGCAGGGCGCTCAGCGGCGACAGTTCGCTGGGCTTCAGGACCAGCGTGCATCCCGCCGCCAAGGCCGGCCCGACCTTGGCGGTGATCTGGTAGAGCGGCCAGTTCCAGGGAGTGATCAGGCCGCACACGCCGATGGCCTCGCGCATGATGGCCACGTCCCCCCGATGGGTAAGAAACGGATAGCTGGCCAGATTGTCCCGGGCCACGCGGATGTGCTGCGCCGCGACCGGCACCTGTGTGCTGCGCGCAAAGCCGATGGCAGCGCCCATCTCCTGCGAGATCACCTGGGCGAACGACTCTGCTCGTTCGAGGATCAGGGCGTGGACACGGTCGAGAAGCAAGACCCTGCTCCGGACGGAGCTCACGGACCAGGCGGCGAAGGCGCGCCGCGCCGCAGCCACCGCCGCATCGACGTCCTGCGCAGTTCCCAGCGCGATCTCCGCAACGGGTTCCTCGGTCGACGGGTCGATGACGGAGGCGCGAGCCTGCCCCTGGGGCAGCACCCACTCGCCGTCGATGAACATGCGGTCCAGACGGCCAGTGCTCCGGAGGCGTTCGACGATGGAGGAGTTCACGGAGTTGGTCCTTTGGAAAAGGGGCTGAGGTCGGACTTGTGGATGTCCAAAAGTCTAGGCCGCGTGCCCCTCGCGCCGGTGCTGCAATGGGGGTCTTGCACAAAGCAGGCTGCGGTTGTGCGAGTCGCTACAGCAGATCGTGCCATCACGCCATCCGTTCTGCCGACGCCTCGACCTCGCTCTCCGTGTGATCGGCTAACCGCGCTTCTGCAATGTCGAGTGCGGATGCAGCGGATGCGCCAGCGTGTCGGCGATGAGCCTCAGCGCCTGATCGCACTGCTCCCGCGACATCGGCCCGCCCAGGCAAATGCGCACCGCATCTGGCGGATCGCCATCCGTCGAAAATGCTGCGCTCGCCACCACGCCCACGTTCTGGGTGCGCAGGTAGGACGCGAACTCCACCGGGCTCCAGCCCGGTGTGAGCGGCAGCCATGCATGAAAGCCCTCAGGGTGTGCCTGCAACCCGCTGTCGCCCAGATGGCGCGTCGCGAGCAGTTGCCGCGCCCCCGATTCGGCGCGCACCGCCTGCAGCATCGCCTCGGTCGTTCCGTCTTCCACCCACAGCGTGGTCAGCGCATTGGTGATCGGCGAGGCCATCACGGTGGTGGCGCGCATCGCGCCCGCGAGGCGCTGCGACTGCACCACCGTCGGTGAACACACATACGCGCTGCGCAGCCCCGCGCCGAAACATTTGGAGAACCCGCTAACGTAGTAAGTGAGCGCGGGGGCAAGCGTGGCGATGGTGCCCGGCGTCTGGCGCGGCAGCATGCCGTAGGCGTCGTCCTCGATGATCGGAATGGCATAGCGCAGCGCCACGTCGGCCAGCGCTTCCCGCCGTGCGCGCGACACGGTGCCGGCGGTCGGATTCAGCAGCGTCGGGTTGCAATACAGCGCCTTGGGCTTGAGCGTCTTGCAGGCATGCTCGAAGGCATCGGCGATGGGGCCGTCGTCGTCCAGCTGCAGCGCATGCAGCTGCACGCCCAGTTGCGCCGCGATGGCCTTCACGCCCGGGTAGGTGAGCGACTCCACGCAGATCAGCTCGCCCGGCCGCGCGAGCTGCGAGAACAGCGCCGTGAGCACGCCGTGGATGCCGGGGCACACCAGGATGCGGTCCACGCTCGCATGCGGCACGAAGGGTCGCATCCATTGCAAGGCCACTTCGCGGTCGTGCGCGGTGCCGCCGAAGTCCTGGTAGCGCAGCAGGTCGTGGAAATCGATCTCGGCGAAGGCACGGCTCGCGCTCTCGTGCAGCCGCGCCATCAGGTGCGCGTCGTCGGGCTCTGGCGGCATGTTCATCGTCATCTCGGCGCCGCTGCCGCCACGCAGCCGCAGGCTGGGGCTGCCGGAGCGGATGAAGGTGCCGGTGCCGGCGCGCGAGTCGATCAGGCCGCGCTTGCGCGCCTCGGCATAGCCGCGCGCCACCGTCGTGTAGTTGAGATCCAGGTCGGCCGCGAGCTCGCGCAACGTAGGCAGGCGGTCGCGCACGCCAAGGCGGCCTGTCTTGATGTCGTCGGCGATCAGATCGGCCAGCAGCAGGTAGGCCGGCCGGTCGCTGTTGCGCAGCTGCTTGCGCCAGTGGGTGGTGATCGTGGGCATGGGGCGGATCGTCGAAGTTGATTGCATCCATTGATTGCATCGGGCCACCGATCAAGCACGCAGGAATCGCGCCCGCCCCGGAGGCGCCGAATGCTTCGATCGGGTGCGATCAACCTCATTGATCGGGTGCATTGATCGCATGGCGGATGCGTCGTCGCGGTGCGGAAACCGGCCGGCAGCCTCTGTGCGTGCCCGCCTTTGCGGCCTTCCGAAATTTTTTATCCGCACGCAAGGCGCACCGCTGCGCATTGATCGCGAGTTGATCGCACGCACCCGGCCGCACGCTGGCACATCGCCTGCAAAGAGAAAGGCACGCAAGACCTGCGTTCAACCCCTCAACCGGAGTACCCCATGCCCAAAGTCACCCGCCCCCGCAACGAGAAAGGCGAGTACCTCGTCGACTACGAAGAGAAGGTGTTCGAAGACGTCAAGGCCGACCCCGGCGAGAAGGCGCTCGTCACCTTCCACACGGTCGCCTTCGAAGGTTCCATCGGCTTCGTGAACCTGCTGCAGGCCACGCGCCTGCGCCGCAAGGGCTACGAAACCTCGGTGCTGCTGTACGGCCCCGGCGTGACGCTGGGCGTGCAGCGCGGCTTTCCCACGCTGGGCGACGAGGCCTTCCCGGGCCACCAGAACTTCAACAAGCAGATCAGCAAGTTCATGGAAGAAGGCGGCAAGGTCTACGCCTGCCGCTTCGCGCTGCAGGCGCTGTACGGCCACGGCGAAGGGGCGCTGATCGAAGGCATCACGCCGATCAACCCGCTGGACGTGCTGGACCTGGTGCTGCTGCACAAGAAGGCCGGCGCGGTCATCCTCGACACCTGGACGCTGTAGGGCAGGGCACCGGCGATGGCTTCCACATCCCGCATCGTGCGTGCCGCGGCGATCCAGATCGCGCCCGACCTCGACCGGCCCGACGGCACGCTCGACCGGGTGTGCAGCGCCATCGACGAGGCCGCATCCAAGGGCGCGCAGCTCGCGGTCTTTCCAGAGACCTTCGTGCCCTACTACCCCTACTTCAGCTTCGTGCTGCCGCCGGTGCTGCAGGGTGCGCCGCACCTGCGGCTGGCTGAACGCGCGGTGGTCGTGCCGGGCCCGGTCACGCAGGCCGTGGCCGAGCGCGCGCGCCATCACGGCATGGTCGTGGTGCTCGGCGTGAACGAGCGCGACCACGGCAGCCTCTACAACACGCAGCTGGTGTTCGATGCCGACGGCACGCTCGCGCTCAAGCGCCGCAAGATCACGCCCACGTACCACGAGCGCATGGTCTGGGGCATGGGAGACGGCGCGGGGCTGAAGGTGGTCGACACCGCAGTGGGTCGCGTCGGCGCGCTGGCCTGCTGGGAGCACTACAACCCGCTCGCGCGCTACGCGCTGATGGCGCAGCACGAGGAGATTCACTGCGCGCAGTTCCCCGGCTCGCTGGTCGGCCCGATCTTCGCGGAGCAGATGGAAGTGACCATCCGCCACCACGCGCTGGAGTCGGGCTGCTTCGTGGTCAACGCCACCGGCTGGCTCAGCGACGAGCAGATCCGCTCGGTCACGCCCGACGCCAACCTGCAGAAGGCGTTGCGCGGCGGCTGCCACACCGCCATCGTCTCGCCCGAGGGCAAGCACCTCGCGCCGCCGCTCACCGAGGGAGAGGGCATGGTGGTGGCCGACCTCGACATGGCGCTCATCGCCAAGCGCAAGCGAATGATGGATTCGGTCGGCCACTATGCGCGGCCCGAACTGCTGTCGCTCGCCATCAACGACCGGCCGGCGCAAACCACCGTGCCGATGCATCTCACGCAACCCTTTGTTCAACGGAGCTCCGACCATGACCACCACGACGACACAGCAAGACAGCCGGCAACTGATGACCGAGCTCCAGTCCTTCGGGTTGCGGCTGGTTGATCCTTCGGCGGGCGTTGCGAGCCGCCGCGGCGGCGCGGGCCCCTCGGACCACAAGGCCGTGACGGTGGACGGCCACACGATCATGGTGCCGGTCCACACCTCCACGGCCTGGCACTCGCCCTTCACCGCCGAGGCGCCCGACGCGCAGGGCATGAGCCGCGTGATGCGCGGCAGCATTCCCATTGCCAGCATCAGCTTTCCGAAGCAGCCGCGCTTCTACGCGATGCAGACCTTCGACGGCGTGCCCTATTCGCACATCGCCACGCTGCACGGCAGCGACGTGCTCGCCACCACGGTGTTGCAGACCTGCATCCGCTACGAGAGCCGGAAAAAGAGCTGCAAGTTCTGCGCGATCGGCCAGTCGCTCGCGGCCGGCCGCACGGTAGCGCGCAAGACGCCCGAGCAACTCGCCGAGGTGGCGCGCGCCGCCGTGCTGCTCGACGGCGTGAAGCACATGGTGATGACCACCGGCACGCCCAACGCCACCGACCGCGGCGCCGCCATCCTCTGCGAGAGCGCCTTCGCCATCAGGGCCGCGGTGGATATTCCCATCCAGGGCCAGTGCGAGCCGCCCGACGACGACCAGTGGTTCCACCGCATGAAGGCGGCCGGCATCGACACGCTGGGCATGCACCTGGAAGTGGTGACGCCCGAGGTTCGCGAACGCCTCATGCCGGGCAAGGCGAGCGTGCCTGTCTCGCGCTACATGAGCGCCTTCGAGGCGGCCGTGGGCGTGTTCGGACGCGGGCAGGTCAGCACCTACATCCTGGCGGGGTTGGGCGATACGCGCGAAGCCATCCTCGACACCTGCGACCAGTTGCTCGCGCGCGGGGTGTACCCCTTCGTCGTGCCCTTCGTGCCGATCAGCGGCACGCCGCTCGAAGACCATCCGGCGCCCACGCCCGAGTTCATGAAGTCGCTGCTCGCGCCGCTGGGCGAGCGCGTGGTGGCGGCGGGCCTGCGCTCGGCCGACATCAAGGCCGGCTGCGGCAAGTGCGGCGCGTGCTCGTCGCTGTCCGTCTACGAAAGCTGACCATGCTGTGCATCGACGACCTGAGCGAGCTCGACCTGCACTACGCGCCGGTCGAGTACCTGGTACGCGAGGCGGCGCAGCAGTGGGAGCGCGACGAAGCGATGGGGCTGCGCCGGGCGGTGTTCTGCATCGAGCAGGGCATCTTCGTGCGCGACGACCGCGATGCCGTCGACGACCACGCGCAACTGCTGGTGGCGATGTCCTGCGCGGCGGGCATGCCGGAGCAGGTGGTGGGCACGGTGCGCATCCACCGCGGCGAGGCAGATGGCGAATGGTGGGGCTCACGCCTTGCCGTGCATCCCGCGTTCCGCAGCCAGGGCCACCTGGGCGTGACGCTGATCCGCCTGGCGGTTTCGCGCGCCAACGCGCTTGGCTGCAAGCGCTTCTTCGCGCAGGTGCAGATGCAGAACGTGCCGCTCTTTCGCAAGCTGGGCTGGCAACTGCTCGAAGAAACCGGCGTGCACGGCCGCCCGCATGCACGCATGCAGGCCGAGCTCGGCTGGTACCCGCCCTGCCACGACCCCGTGAGCGGTTTCGTCACGCGCTCCAAGGTGCTGCCATGACCGACAACGTCCACGAAATCGCCGAAGCCCTTCGCGCCACGCGCGGCTTCGCCCACAAGCGCGACATCAGCGATGTGGTCTCCGCCCTCGGTCGGGCGCTTCCGGGCGGCCACGCGGCGCTCGCGCAGGCCGTGCCCATCGGCGACGACTGCGCCGCCATTCCCGACGGTCACGGCGGCTACCTGCTGTTCGCCATCGAGGGGCTGGTCGAGGACTTCATCGTGCGCATGCCGTGGTTCGCGGGCTACTGCGGCGTGATGGTCAACGTGAGCGACATCTACGCCATGGGCGGCCGGCCGACCGCCGTGGTCGATGCACTGTGGAGCACCGGCATGAGCCCTGCGGACGATGTTCTGCGCGGGCTGGCCGAGGCGGCTGTGCGCTACGGCGTGCCCATCGTCGGCGGCCACAGCAACAACCGCAGCGAGCGGCCGCAGCTCGCGGTCGCGATCCTCGGCCATGCGCGCAGTCTGCTCACCAGCTTCGATGCGAAGCCCGGCGACCTGCTCGTGATGGCGGCCGACCTGCGCGGCGCCTACGAGGAGCCCTTTCCCTACTGGAACGCATCGACCGCCGCGCCCGCCGCGCGCCTGCGCGCCGACCTCCAAGTGCTGCCCGCGCTGGCCGAAGAAGGCCTGTGCCGTGCAGCCAAGGACATCAGCATGGCGGGCGCGGTGGGCACGGCCATGATGCTGCTGGAGTGCTCGGGCGTGGGCGCGCGCATCGAGCTCGACGCACTGCCCAGGCCCGCGGGCGTGCCGCTGATGCGCTGGCTGTCCTCGTTTCCGAGCTACGGCTTCGTGCTGAGCGTCGCGCCTGCGCAGGTGGGCCCGGTATTGGCGCGCTTCGCCGCGCGCGACATCGCCTGCGGCGTGATCGGCGAGGTCGACGCCACGCGGCAGGTGCACCTGCGTGCCGGTGGAGAAGAAGCCCTGCTGTGGGACTTCGGCAGTGACGCCTTCATCCAGCCACCCGCCATTCGACTGGAGACCGCCGCATGCCGGTGACGCACTTCCGCGTGCGCTGGCCCGACGCCAGCGAGACCCGCTGCTACTCGCCCTCCAGCGTGGTGCGCGAACACCTCGTGCCCGGCGAGCCCTATGCCCTCGGTGAGTTCATGCAGCACGCGCGCGAGGCATTGGGCCTCGCCAGCGAGCGCGTGCGCGCGAAGTACGGCTTCGCGTGCTCGCAGGCGATGGACCAGCTCGCGGAGATCGAACACATCGCTGAGCGCTTCGCGGAAACCGCCGGCGCGCAGGTCACCGTCGTCGCCTTCGACTGACGACTCCATCCCCAGAGAGAAAGAAGAACCCCATGTCACACCCCTACGGCGGACGCAGCCACTACAGCGTCGTCATCGTCGGCGGCGGCCAGGCCGGCCTGTCGCTGAGCCACTGCCTGCAGCAGCGCGGCATCGACCACCTCGTGATCGAGAAGCGCAGCCTGGTGCACACCTGGCGCACGCAGCGCTGGGACTCGTTCTGCCTCGTCACGCCCAACTGGCAGTGCCAGCTGCCGGGATGGAGCTACCTCGGCAGCGATCCGCACGGCTTCATGGTCAAGGACCAGATCAACGAATGGCTCGCAGGCTTCGTCGATCATGTGAAGGCACCGGCCATCGAGGGCGTGACGGTCGAGCGCGTCTCGCGCGATGGAGAACGCGAGCGCTTCAACGTGCAGACCGACGCCGGCCTCTACACCGCCGACCAGGTGGTCGTGGCCTCGGGCGGCTACCACCGCCCCATCGTGCCGCGCCTCGCCGAGAAGCTGCCTGCGGGTGTGGCGCAGTTCCACTCGGCGCAGTACCGCAACCCGGCGCAGCTGCCCGAGGGCGCGGTGCTGGTGGTGGGCTGCGGCCAGTCGGGCGCGCAGATTGCCGAAGACCTGCACCTGGCCGGCCGCAAGGTTCACCTGGCCACAGGCCACGCGCCGCGCTGCGCGCGCTTCTACCGCGGCCGCGAGGTGGTCGACTGGCTCGCCGACATGAAGTACTACGAGATGCCCGTCACCGAGCATCCGCTGCGCGAAGGCGTGCGCGACAACACCAACCACTATGTGACCGGCCGCGACGGCGGGCGCGACATCGACCTGCGGCGCTTCGCGCTCGAAGGCATGGAGCTGTATGGGGTGCTGAGCGGCTTCGACAGCGGAAACTTCGAGCTGCAGCCCAACCTGCGCGACAACCTCGATGCGGCGGACGACACCTACAACCGCATCAACGCGTCGATCGACAAACACATTGCGGCGAAGGGCATCGAGGCGCCACCGCCTTCGGTCTACTCGCCCGTGTGGGAGCCGGCGCAAGAACGCACGCGGCTCGACCTTGCGGCGGCGGGCATCGGCAGTGTCGTGTGGTGCATCGGCTTCTTGCCGGACTTCGCGTGGGTCGATGCGCCAGTGTTCAACGGGCGCGGTGCGCCGGTGCACCTGCGCGGGGTGACGAACGAACCGGGCCTGTACTTCCTGGGCCTGCCGTGGCTGCACACTTGGGGGTCGGGGCGCTTCTCGGGCGTAGCCGGTGATGCGGCGTTCCTCGCGGAA
>Ga0105243_10004469_pt1 | contig 11060 bp, 9 predicted proteins | sample KBSM34metaG_FD_81525 | JGI IMG/M metagenome (GOLD analysis project Ga0105243, IMG submission 81525) | Miscanthus rhizosphere microbial communities from Kellogg Biological Station, Michigan, USA - KBS M3-4 metaG | ecosystem: Host-associated > Plants > Roots > Rhizosphere > Soil | place: Michigan...
ACGCGGCCGAAGCGGCCCATCGGCGTGCGCGTGAGAAACTCCTGGCCGCGCGCGCCCTTAAGGAGCTGCCGGTTCAGGTCGGTCTCGAAGACGCCTGGCGCGATCGCATTCACGGTCAGCCCGTGCCGCGACTACTCGACCGCGAGCGCGCGCGTCAGCCCCGCGACCGCCGCCTTGCTGGCCGTGTACGCCGCGACCTCCTGAAGCCCGACAAACGACGCGAGCGACGCGATGCCGATCAGCCGCCCGGCGCCGCGCGCGATCATCGCCGGCGCGAAGGCCTGATAGGTGCGGAACATGCCGGTCAGGTTGGTGTCGAGAATCGCGTGCCAGTCGGCCTCGGCCATGTCGATCGTCGCGACGCGCTTGGTGATGCCGGCGGCGAAGACGAGGATGTCCACCCGCTCGAACACCGCCAGGCAGGCATCGCGCAGCCGGTGCAGCGCCGCGAGGTCGCCGACATCCACCGGATGCCGCATCGTGCGGCGTCCCCGCGCTTCAATCGCCGCCGACACATCGCTCACGGCATCCGGCCGCCGCCCGGTGGCGACGACGTCGGCGCCGGCGTCCGCGAGGCCGAGCGCGAGCGCCCGGCCGATGCCGGTGGAGCCGCCGACGACCACCGCCGTGCGCCCGGTGAGATCGAAGAGCGCCGGCATCAGCGCGCCGCCCTTCGCGAGCGTTCGCCCTTGACCGCAGGCCGCTGTGCGTTGAGCGTCGGGACTGGCGCGTTGAGGCCTGGCCCCTGCGGTTCCTTGGCTTGATACGAGCGCGCGCGCATCAGGTGATCGTTCATCGTCTTTCTCGCGCGGTCGACGTCGCGGGCGCGGATCGCCTGATAAATCTGGCGATGCGCCTCGGCGGCGTCGCGCAGGTCGCGATCGACGGCGCGCTCGGCCGTGGTCCGGCGGCGCTCATAGTACAGCGCGGCGACCATTTCCACGAGCGACGCCACGATCGGGTTGCCCGACGCGGTCGCGACGCCGCGGTGGAAGTTGATGTCGTGTACCAGGAATACCTGCCGTTCCGTGAGCGACGCGAACAGGCCGGCGACCTCGTCGGCCAGCGTGGCGAGATGATCGGGGGTGGCGCGCTCGGCCGCGAGGCCGGCCGCGCCGACCTCGAGGATCCGCCGCGCCTCGTAGACGTCGTCGCCGGTGACCTTGTGGAGCGCGGCGAGAAAGCTGAGCGCGTCGGAGCCGAGCGTGGGCGGACCGTCGGGAATGTAGGTGCCCGAACCGCGCCGCGACCTGATCACGCCGAGCGCCGCGAGCGTGCGCAGCCCCGCGCGCACGGTCGGCCGGCTCACGCCGACCTGCAGCGCAAGGTCCCGCTCGGGCGGCAGCCGTGCGCCCGGGCCGAGCGCGCCGCGGTCGATCAGGTTCCGCACATGGGCGACGACCGACGCCGCGCTGTCGCTCGGGTCATGCCGGTTGATCGTGGAAATCATAATTGGCTTGACCAATAGTGGGCGGATCGCGCCGTTTCACAAGGATTTGAGCAGTCCGGCGAAATCGACGCCCAAGTGGACGCGCCAATTGTAATCTCGCGGCTCGAATTGGGTAGGCCTTTTCGCGAGATCGGCGGTTCAGGGAAACCGCGCCGGGAGCATACAATGTGTGCGCTCGCGGGGCAGGTGGTCTAGCCGCGGGAAGGCGTGAGCCGAGCGGAGGGTGACATGGCGATTTCACGACGTGCGGTGCTCGCGGGCCTCGGAGCGGCGGCGGCTTCTTCGGCGTTGAAGGGGGCGGCGGCCGTCCCCGGCCCGTTCACGGTCTCGGTGCTGACCGACGAGATCTCTCAGGACTTCGGGCACGCCTGCGAGGTGGCGTCGCGCGAGTTCGGCATGGGCTTTGTCGACCTGCGCGAAGCGGGCGGCAAGAACCTCATGAACTGGGACGCGGCGCAGATCGCCGACGTGCAGAAGATCCTCGAGCGCTTCAAGCTGCGCGTCGCGTGCCTCGCGACGCCGGTCTTCAAGGTCGACTGGCCGGGCGCGCCGAAGTCGCGGTTCAGTCCCGCGCGCGACGAGTTCGGCGCCAGCTTCACGTATCCGCAGCAGCAGGAGCTGCTCGAGCGCGCGTTCGACCTGGCGCGCACGTTCAACACCAACCGGATCCGGATCTTCGACTTCTGGCGGCTCGAGGATCAGAAACCGCATCGCTCGGCGATCGACGAGGTCGTGCGTGCGGCGGCGGTCAAAGCGGCGTCGCGCGGGATGACGCTGGTCCTCGAAAACGAATACGCCTGCAACACGGCGACGGGCGCGGAAGCCGCGCGCCTGCTGACCGCCATCCCCGAAAAGGCGCTCGAGATTACGTGGGATCCCGGCAACGCGCAGTTCCGCGACGAGGTGCCTTTCCCGGGCGGTTACGCGCCCATCCCCAAGCAGCGCATCGGCCACGTCCACTGCAAGGACGCGGCGCGATCGGCCGATGGCACGAAATGGGAGTGGATGGCGATGGGCAAAGGCGTCATCGACTGGGCCGGGCAGTTCCGAGCGCTGAAAGCGGACGGCTACCGCCACGCGATCACGCTCGAAACCCACTGGCGCGGCGCCGGCACGCCGGAGGAGTCCACGCGCCAGAGCTTTGCGGGGATGAAGGCGCTGCTGCAGAAGGCCGGCGCCACCTAGTGGCCTGTCGCGCTGAAACGGCACCGACGGACCTTGGAACGCAAAGGGCGCGAAGCCCGCAAAGCCTCAGCACACACCGATTGCTTTGCGACCTTTGCGCGCTTTGCGTTCTACGTCTTTCGTCGGCATGACGATTCACGTCGGGTTGATTGGCGCGGGCAACATCAGCGAAACCCACGCGCGGGCGGCGTCCGCGATTCCGGACGTGGCGATCGCCGGCGTCTACGCGCCGACGCGGGCGCGTGCCGAGCGCCTCGCCGCACAGTACGGCGGGACGGCCCACGATTCGCTCGAGAGCCTGCTCGATGGGCGGACGCTTGACCTCGTCGTGATCGGCAGCCCGTCGGGACTGCACGCCCAGCACGGCATCGCCGCGGCCCGGCGCGGGATCCACGTCCTCGTCGAGAAACCGATCGACGTGACGACGGCGCAGGCCGACGCGCTCATCGACGAAGCGGCGCGCGCCGGCGTCGCGCTGGGCGTCATCTTCCAGGATCGCCTCAAGCCCGATGCCCTGCGCCTGAAAACACTCATCGACGAGGGCCGTCTCGGCCGGCCGATCCTTGCGACCGCCCAGGTGAAGTGGTACCGGACGCCGGAGTACTACGCCGGGTCGCAGTGGCGCGGCACGCGCACGCTCGACGGCGGCGGCGCCCTGATGAACCAGGGCGTGCACACGGTCGACCTGCTGCTGTGGCTGTTCGGCCCCGTACGCCGTGTGTTCGGGCGCGTGGCGGCGATGCTGCATCGGATCGAGGTGGAGGACACGGCGGTGGCGGTGCTCGAGTTCGCCAACGGCGCGCTCGGCACCCTCGAGGCGGCCACGTCCGCGTATCCCGGCTACTCGCGCCGGATCGAGCTGACTGGATCGGAGGGGACGATCGTGCTCGACGGCGACTGCCTTTCCGCCGTCGATCTGCGCGATGGGTCAGGTGGGTCAAGTGGGTCGGGTGGGTCAAGCGGGTCGACCGTGAGCGCGTCGTCGCCGATCGTCGCCGACGCGTCCGCGCACCAGCGCGTCGTCGAGGACTTCATCCGGGCGATGGCCGCGAAGACGCCGCCCTGCTGCGACGGCCGCGACGGGCGGAAAAGCGTCGCGCTCATCGAGGCGATCTATGCCTCCTCCCGCACCGGCGAGCCTGTTCAACTGGTCGACTAGAGCGGTTTCCCGATCACGAATTATAGTAGTGGCGCAAATGACCGCCGCTGCTGCGCCGCGCTCACCCTTCGACCTCGCCGGACGTGTCGCGCTCGTGACCGGCTCTTCGCGCGGGCTCGGCGCGGCGATGGCGCGTGCGCTCGCGAAGGCGGGCGCCGACGTCGTCCTGCACGCGAGCACCAAGTCGCCGGCCGATGCCGCCGCCGCGCTCGCGTCCGAGTGCGGCGTGCGCACGGCGGGCCTCGTGGCCGATCTCCAGCACCGCGACGCGGTCGATGCGCTCGTCCCTGGCGTCCTCGATCGCATGGGCCGTCTCGACATCGTCGTCAACAACGCCGGTATCATCCGCCGCGCCGACGCCGTCGCGTATCCCGACGCGGACTGGGACGCCGTGCTCGAGGTGAACCTGTCGAGCGCGTTTCGCCTCTGCCGCGCGGCGGGCGCGCACATGCTGGCGGCAGGCTACGGCAAGATCGTCAACATCGCGTCGGTGCTGTCATTCCAGGGCGGCCTGCGCGTGCCGGCGTATGCCGCGGCCAAAGGCGGCATCGCGCAGCTGACCCGGGCGCTCGCGAACGAGTGGGCGGCGAAAGGCGTCAACGTGAACGCGATCGCGCCCGGGTACATGCGCACCGACAACACTCGCGCGCTGTCCGACGATCCGGTGCGCTACCGGCAGATCCTCGATCGCATTCCGGCAGGGCGCTGGGGCGAGCCCGACGATCTGGGCGGCGCGATCGTCTTCCTCGCCTCGGGCGCGTCCGACTACGTGCACGGGCAGCTGCTCGTCGTCGACGGCGGATGGCTGGGCCGATGAGCACCGCCACCAATGCGCGGCGGGCCGCGGTGACGGCGCAGATCGAAGCGCTCGGCGTCGTGGCCGTCATCCGGCTCAAGGATCCGGCGACGCTGCGCGCCGTGGTTGACGCGATGGCGCAGGGGGGCGTGCGTGCGCTCGAGGTGACGATGACGGTGCCGCGCGCGGTCGATCTCATCCGCGAGCTGGCGCCGACCTTGCCTGGCGACTTCCTGCTCGGCGCAGGCACGGTGACCGATGTGGCGACGGCGCTCGCCGTGATCGACGCCGGCGCGTCGTTCGTGGTCGGCCCGGTGTTTCGCCCTGACGTGATCGCGGCGTGCCACGAGCGCGATGTCGCGGCGCTGCCGGGCTGCTTCTCGCCGACCGAAATCCTGGCCGCGCACGAGTGCGGCGCCGACATCGTCAAGTTGTTTCCGGCGACGGCGTTGGGGCCGCAGTTCATCAGGGACGTCCGCGCGCCGCTGCCGCAGGTGAAGCTGATGCCGACCGGCGGCGTGACGCTCGACAACGCCGGTGACTGGATCCGTGCCGGCGCCGTGGCCGTCGGCCTGGGATCGGCGCTCCTCGATGCCAAGGCGATCGAAGGCGGCCGCTGGAGCGTGATTACCGACAATGCCCGCCGCGTCGTCGCCAGCGTCGCGGGAGCGCGTACGTGATGCACAAGGTCGTCACCTTCGGCGAGCTGCTGCTCCGCCTTAGTCCTCCGGGATTCGAACGGTTCTTTCAGTCGCCCCTGCTGTCGGCGACCTTCGGCGGGGGAGAGGCCAATGTCGCCGCCAGCCTCGCGCAATTCGGGTTGCACAGCTGCTACGTGACCTGTCTGCCGGCGCACGCCGTCGGCGAGGCGGGCGTGCGCGCGCTGCGCGGCGAAGGCGTGGACACGACGCACATCGTCCGCTCCGGCCATCGCGTCGGCATTTATTTCGCGGAGACCGGCGCCAGCCAGCGGCCCGGGACGGTCATCTACGATCGCGCGCAGTCGGCGATCAGCGACATCGCCCCGGGCGCCGTGGATTGGGACGCGGTCATGGCCGGCGCGTCGTGGTTTCACGTCACCGGGATCACGCCGGCGCTCGGCGAGAAGGCGACCGCGGCCACCGCGGCGGCGATTGCCGCGGCGAAGCGCGCCGGCGCGCGCGTCAGCGTCGATCTCAACTATCGAAAGAAGCTGTGGTCCGAGGCGCAGGCGCAGGCGACGATGCGGCCGCTGATGCGCGAGGTGGACGTCGTGATCGCGAACGAAGAGGATCTGCAGTCGGTGCTGGGCGTCCACGTGGCCGGAGCGGACGTCGCGAGCGGCGCGCTCGACGCGGCCGGCTACCGCGCGGCCGCCGAGCGCGTGACCCGCGAGTTCGGCCCGGGCATCGTCGCAGTGACGCTGCGCGAAAGCCTGTCGGCCAGCGACAACGGCTGGAGCGCCGTGCTGTGGGACCGCGACAGCGGCACGATGCTGCAGAGCCAGCGGTACGCGGTGCGCCTGGTGGATCGCATCGGCGGCGGCGATAGTTTTTCGGCCGGCCTCATCTACGCGATGCTGGCCGGACGGCCGCTCGACGCCGCGCTGCGATTCGCGGTCGCCGCGAGCGCGCTCAAGCAGACCATCCCCGGCGACTTCAACCGCGTGTCGGTGGCGGAAGTGGATGCCCTGGCGGGCGGCGACGCCTCCGGGCGCGTCCGGCGCTGAGCCTCACGGCGCCGCCACCTCTGCAACGCGCTCTGTGTTGACGCCGACGTAAAGTAACAGCAGATGGCCGCCACCGATCGCCAGCATGTGACCGCCGTGCTCTTCTACATCGCGCTGGGGGTGTTCCTCTACTTCGTCTTCCTGATGGTCCGTCCGTTTCTCGTGCCGCTCGGGTGGGCCGCCGTCCTGGTGATCGTGTTCCACCCGGTGCACTCCCGGCTCGAGCGGCGCTACGGCCCGTCTCGCGCCGCCGGCCTGAGCACCGCGGCGGTCACGATCATCGTCGTCGTGCCGCTGCTGATCGTGATGACCGCCTTCGTGCGCGAGGCGGTCGAGGCGACGAGCGACGTGCAACGGGCGATCTCCGAGGGCCGTCTGGCCGGAGCCGAGCGCGCGTGGGACTGGGTCCAGCGCCGCGCCGTGGGAGAACGGCGATTCGACGTCGTCGGCACGGCTGTGGATGTGCTGAAGCGCGTCGGCGCCTTTCTCGCCGCACGGGCTGGCGACCTGCTGCAGAACGTCGCGGTCTTCGTGTTCGATCTCGTGATCACGCTCTTTGCCGCGTTCTTCCTGTTCCGGGACGGCGACGCGCTGATGCTGGCGATCCGCCGGACCCTGCCGGTGGAAGATGCATTCAAGGAGCGCCTGATCCGCCAGACGCGCGAACTGGTCTCGGCGACGGTCGCGTCAGCCGGGATCGTCGCGGCCGTGCAGGGGCTGCTCGGCGGCCTGCTGTTTGCGGCGCTCGGCATCGACGCGCCGGTGTTCTGGGGCGTGGTGATGATGTTCTTCTGCCTGCTGCCCTTCGGCGCCTGGGTGGTGTGGCTGCCGGCGGCGCTGTTGTTCTTCGCCTCGGGCGACTGGCTGCGCGGCGTGATCCTGGCGGGCTTCGGCCTGGGGGTCGTGAGCGCGGCCGACAACGTGCTGCGGCCGTGGCTCCTGAGCGGCACCGCGCGCATGAACGGGTTGCTCGTGCTGATCAGCCTGCTGGGCGGGATGAGTGTCTTCGGCGCGCTCGGCCTTGTGCTGGGGCCGACGCTCATGGCGACGGCGGTCGGTGTCCTGCGGACCTACACGAAGGACAGCACCACGACCGCGCGATCGCGGGCAGTGGATCTCGGCCGGCGGTCGTGATCGCTCGATCGCTCGGCTCACGCTTCACGCTACGGAGGGGTGTAGTAGATGCGTAACAATCGATGACTTTTACCTAAGGCCCTGAAGGGGGCACAATGCCGCAGGCGGCGGCATTCTCCGGGAGCGTCAGGTCAGGTGTCCTGTATGAGGCAGCGCGGAATGCGTCCTGCGGCAGGGGCCATGCTCGTTCTGATCGGTCTCATGTGTGCGCCGTTCGGCGCCAACGCCGTCGCTCAGACCAACACCGGCGAGGTCGCCGGCATCGTCCGCGACATTTCGGGAGCGGCTCTTGCGGGAGCAACGGTGACGGCGACGCATTCCGCCACCGGCCTGGTCGTCGAGCGGGTGACCGACGCACAGGGCCGCTTCTTCCTGCCCGCGCTGCAACCCGGCCAATGGGACATCACCGCGTCGTCGTCTGGTTTCGCGCCGCAGACACACAAGGGCCTCGAGCTCGAGTTGGGCCGGACCTTGAACGTCGACTTCAGGCTCGGCGTCGAAGGCGTCGCGGAGAACATCACGGTGGCCGCCGGCGCCGTCCTGCTGCAGACGAACACCGCGGAGATCAGCGACATCATCGACAACCGTCAGGTCGTCCAGTTCCCGCTGAACGGACGGAACTTTCTCTCGCTGGCGCAGCTCAGTCACGCCGTCGTGATTCCGCCCGGCGGCACGCGCGGCGATGCGTTCCAGCAGGCGGGGCCCCTGCCCAACGTCGGTGGACAACGATCGGGCCACAACATCTACCTGCTGGACGGCGCCAAGGTCACCGACGAGCTGTTCAACAACCTCGTGATCAATCCTCCGGTCGATTCGATCCAGGAGTTCAAGATCCAGAAATCGATGTATCCCGCGGAGTTCGGCGGGAAGGCGTCGGCGCTGATCAACGTCGCCACCAGGGCGGGCGGCAACCGGCTGCACGGCAGCCTGTTCGGGTTCCACCGCAACGACATCTTCGACGCCCACAACTACTTCGATCCCAAAGACCAGCCGGTGCCGCCGCTCCGGCAGAATCAGTTCGGCGGCGTCCTGGGCGGTCCCCTGAAAAGAGATCGCAGCTTCTTCTTCGTGAGCTACGAGGGACCCCGGATGAACCGGTCGCTCACGCGCACGTTCTCGGTGCCGTCCGACGCGGTCCGGGGCGGGAATTTCGCCGGGCTCGCGACGATCTGCGATCCGCAGACGGTCCCCGCCACCGGAAGCTGCACGCCATTCCCGAACAATCAGATTCCCGCGGGGCGGATCGATCCGATCGCCGCCGCATTCCTCCAGCAGGTGCCGCGCGCCACGGCGCCGGCGCAGCTCCAGAATCTGACCTCGGTGGAGGAGTCGACGCGGGACATCGACCAGTTCAGCGTTCGGGTCGATCATCGCCTGACCCGCGCCGACCAGCTGTTCGCGCGGTTCAGCACCTTCGACGCCGACGAGCTCCAGCCGTTCGGCACCAGCGCGCTTCAGGAGACGCTCGTGCCCGGGTTTGGCCGGACGCTCAAGACGAACACGCGGAACCTGACCGTGAGCCAGACCCACACCTTCGGCAGCTCGCTCTTGAACGAGTTCCGCTTCGGATTCATGAAGGTTGACGGCGGGCAGGCGAGCCTCAATGCCGGCGTGGACTTTGCCGGACAGGTCGGCCTGCTGGGCGTCACGCGCGACCCCCGCGATGTCGGCTACCCGCAGATCACGACCGGCGGACTCTACAGCACGATGGGCGATCCCACCTCGTTCGTGTTCCGCCACAATCAGCACTTCGAGCTCTACGACAATTTCACGATCGATCGCGGCGCACACCGCTTCAAGGTCGGCGCCTACTACTTCCACCTGGCGCTTCGGCCCGAACAGCCGGACATCGCCCGCGGCGCATTCACCTACACCGGTCAATTCAGCGGCAACGCGTTCGCCGATTTCCTCCTCGGCTACCCGACCTCGGCGGCATCAGGCATCGGCCGCGGTGACGAGGACGGCCGCACCGGCTGGCTGCACCTGTACGCGCAGGACGATTGGCGGGTGCGCGACAACCTGACGCTCAACGTCGGCCTCCGCTACGAGTACAACCGGCACATGTACGACGTGAACAATCGGCTGTCGTCGATCGACCTGGCGGTGCCCGGCGGCCGCTTCGTGGTCGCCAGCGACGACGACGGCGCCATCAGCCCCGACGCGCAGGGCCTGCTGCCGCTCATGCCGATCCCCTACGTGACGTCGGCTGAGGCGGGGTGGTCGCGCTCGCTGCTCGACCCGAGTGCGGTGCGCCTTGCCCCGCGCGCCGGCTTTGCGCTCAGCTTCAACGACTTCAAAGGGGTCGTCCGCGGCGGCTACGGCATCTTCCTCAACCAGTGGGCGTACAGCGTGCAGACGGCGTTCGCGCGGAACCTGCCGTTCTTCTTCACCAAGCAGGTCGACGTGCCGGTGGATGTGAAGGCGCCGACGCTTCAAACCCGCGACATCCTGACGAGCAGTGCCACGGGCACCATCGGCGCGAGCATCATGGATTTCGCGTACAGCGTCGAGTACAGCCAGACATGGAGCGGCGGCGTGCAGTACGAGCTGCGTCCCTCGACGATGGCCGAGGTGTCGTACATGGGCACGTGGACGCTCGGCGCCGACAACGGCACCGTCCGTAATGTGCCCGAGCCCGGCGCCGGTCCGATTCAGAGCCGGCGGCCGATTCCGCAATTGAGCCGCATCAACGCGATCCGGTTCGACGGCAAGTCGATTTACCACGGCGTCACGTTCAGGACCGAACGGCGGCTGCGGAACGGCGTCGGGTTCGCCGTCAACTACACGCTCTCGACGTCGACAGACGATGCCTCGAGCCCGGGCGCCACCGAGGCGGAAGCCAACGTTCCGCAGAACGTGCGGAACATCTTCGACGAGTCAGGAGAGTGGGCGCACTCCAGCTTCGATCATCGGCATCAGTTCGTCGCGAGCGGCGTCTACGAGCTGCCGTTCTTCGCGCACGCCGGTGGTGTGAGTGAAGCCGTGCTGGGCGGGTGGCGCGTCAATCCGATTCTCACGGCGCAGTCGGGCGCGCCGTTCACCGTGAACCTGGGCGTCGATCGCGCGAACATCGGCGCCGGGCCGGCGCAGCGTCCCGATCAGATCCAGGATCCGAATCTCTCCGGCGACGATCGAACACCCGACCGGTGGTTCAACACCGCGGCCTTCGCCTTGCCGGCGCAGTTCACGTTCGGCAGCGCCCCGCGTAACAGCGTGCTCGGGCCGGGGTTCGTCAACATGGATCTGGCGATCGCCAAGACGTGGAGCCTCCCGGGCACCACCACCCTGGAATTCCGCTGGGAAGTCTTCAATCTCTTCAACCGCGCGAACTTCGACATCCCGAGCCGCATCTTCGGCACGGGGAACTTCGGCCGCATCTTCAGCGCGAAGAACGCGCGCGAGATGCAGTTCGGGTTGCGATTGGCGTTCTAGTGTTTGAACAGGAGATCAAGAGCGGTCCACGCGGCGTGATCGCGACGCATCACTTCAGAAACTGGCTCAGAACGCGACGCGAGACAACGTCGCAGTAAGGCTGGAAGGCGGAAAGGCGGAAAGGCCGGAAGGTCCAAGGCTGAAGGGTCCGAAGGCGGAAGTTCCCACCTTCAAGCCTTACGACCTTTATCCTTCT
>Ga0105243_10004474_pt1 | contig 11050 bp, 5 predicted proteins | sample KBSM34metaG_FD_81525 | JGI IMG/M metagenome (GOLD analysis project Ga0105243, IMG submission 81525) | Miscanthus rhizosphere microbial communities from Kellogg Biological Station, Michigan, USA - KBS M3-4 metaG | ecosystem: Host-associated > Plants > Roots > Rhizosphere > Soil | place: Michigan...
CATGAACCCGGCAGCGGAAATGCTGCTGGCCATCAGCGGGCAGCGTAGCCATGGGCAATTCGTCAGCGAGCTGTTCACCGAGTCGGCCGAAGCATTGAGTTCCCTGCGTCAGGCAGTCGAACAGGCTCATCCTTTCACCAAGCGCGAAGCGATGCTCACTGCACTGACCGGTCAGACCCTGACTGTCGACTATGCGGTGACGCCTATCCTCAGCAAGGGCGATACCCTGCTGTTGCTTGAAGTACACCCGCGTGACCGGTTGTTGCGCATTACCAAGGAAGAGGCCCAGCTGTCCAAGCAGGAAACCACCAAGATGCTGGTGCGTGGCCTGGCTCACGAAATCAAGAATCCGCTGGGCGGCATTCGCGGGGCCGCACAATTGCTGGCCCGCGAGCTGCCTGAAGAAAGTCTCAAGGACTACACCAACGTCATTATCGAAGAGGCCGACCGCCTGCGTAATCTGGTCGACCGCATGCTCGGCTCCAACAAGCTGCCATCGCTGGCCATGACCAATGTGCATGAAGTGCTGGAGCGTGTGTGCAGCCTGGTCGAGGCCGAAAGCCAGGGCTGCATCACCTTGGTGCGCGACTATGACCCGAGCATTCCCGACGTGTTGATCGACCGCGAGCAAATGATCCAGGCCGTGCTCAATATCGTGCGCAATGCCATGCAGGCCATCAGCGGCCAGAACGAATTGCGCCTTGGCCGGATCACCCTGCGCACCCGCGCCATGCGCCAGTTCACCATCGGCCACGTTCGCCATCGACTGGTGAGCAAGATCGAAATCATCGACAACGGCCCCGGTATTCCGGCCGAACTTCAGGAAACCATTTTCTACCCCATGGTCAGTGGCCGCCCGGACGGTACGGGATTAGGTCTTGCCATTACCCAGAACATCATCAGCCAGCACCAGGGTCTGATCGAGTGTGACAGCCATCCCGGCCACACCACATTCTCGATCTTCCTGCCGCTGGAACAAGGAGCAGCTTCGACATGAGCCGTAGTGAAACTGTCTGGATCGTAGACGACGATCGTTCTATCCGCTGGGTACTGGAAAAGGCCTTGCAACAGGAAGGCATGACCACGCAAAGCTTCGACAGCGCCGACGGGGTGATGAGCCGTCTGGCCCGTCAGCAACCCGACGTGATCATTTCCGACATCCGCATGCCGGGTGCCAGTGGCCTGGACCTGCTGGCGCGGATTCGCGAGCAGCATCCGCGTCTGCCGGTGATCATCATGACCGCCCATTCAGATCTGGACAGCGCTGTGGCGTCTTATCAGGGTGGTGCGTTCGAGTACCTGCCCAAGCCATTCGACGTCGATGAAGCCGTCTCGCTGGTCAAGCGCGCCAATCAGCACGCTCAGGAACAACAGGGCCTGGACGTTGCACCGACACTGACCCGCACCCCTGAAATCATTGGCGAAGCGCCAGCGATGCAGGAAGTGTTTCGCGCCATCGGCCGTCTGAGTCACTCCAACATCACGGTGTTGATCAACGGTGAGTCGGGAACCGGCAAGGAATTGGTCGCTCATGCATTGCATCGCCACAGCCCGCGTTCGGCCTCGCCATTCATTGCGCTGAACATGGCGGCGATCCCCAAGGACCTGATGGAGTCCGAACTGTTCGGGCATGAAAAAGGCGCGTTCACCGGCGCGGCCAACCTGCGTCGTGGACGCTTCGAACAGGCCGACGGCGGCACGCTGTTTCTCGATGAAATCGGTGACATGCCGGCCGACACCCAGACCCGTCTGTTGCGTGTACTGGCAGATGGCGAATTCTACCGGGTCGGCGGTCACACGCCGGTCAAGGTCGATGTGCGCATCATTGCCGCGACACACCAGAACCTGGAAACCCTGGTACAGGCCGGCAAGTTCCGCGAGGACTTGTTCCACCGTCTGAACGTGATCCGTATCCACATTCCGCGCATGTCGGACCGTCGTGAAGACATCCCGACCCTGGCCAAGCACTTCCTCAGCCGCGCGGCTCAGGAACTGGCGGTCGAACCCAAGCTGCTCAAGGCCGAGACCGAGGAATACCTCAAGCATCTGCCGTGGCCTGGCAACGTGCGTCAGCTGGAAAACACCTGCCGCTGGATCACGGTCATGGCGTCGGGTCGTGAAGTGCACATCAGCGACCTGCCACCGGAACTGCTGAGCCTGCCGCAGGACGCCGCGCCGGTCACCAACTGGGAACAGGCGCTGCGCCAGTGGGCCGATCAGGCCTTGTCTCGTGGTCAGTCCAGCCTGCTGGACAGCGCCGTGCCGACCTTCGAGCGGATCATGATCGAAACCGCCCTCAAGCACACCGCCGGTCGCCGCCGCGACGCCGCCGTACTGCTGGGCTGGGGCCGCAACACCCTGACCCGCAAGATCAAGGAACTGGGCATGAAGATCGATGGCGGGGATGACGACGAGGCCGATGAGGGCTGAGTGGTTATATGATGGTCATTAGTGCCAATGCTCCGCATTGGCATGCATTTCGAAACACTCTGCGCCGCACCTACTATTCAAGGCAGGACGCAGAGCGTCCAGAACTGCATTCCCACGCGGAGCGTGGGAACGATAGTCATCTCAGGAATTGCGTGTAACGCGCAGCTCAGCACCGCATCACTCAGCCAGCGACGGCTTTTCCCACAGATTGATTCCACCTTCCACCGCAAAGCTGTCGATCTCGGTCAGTTCTTCGGGACTGAACGCGAGGTTCTTCAGCGCGCCGACGTTCTCGACAATCTGCTCCGGACGGCTCGCACCGATCAACGCGGAGGTCACGCGCGGATCGCGCAGCGTCCAGGCCAGGGCCATTTGTGCCAGGCTCTGACCGCGACGCTGGGCGATTTCGTTGAGCGCACGCACGTGGGCGATGTTCTGCTCGGACAGGTGCGAAGCCTGCAGCGAGCCGCCACCCGGACGATTGACCCGCGCATCCTTGGGCACGCCGTTCAGGTATTTGTCCGACAGCAGCCCCTGGGCCAACGCGGTAAAGGCGATCACGCCCGCGCCCAGCTCTTCGGTCGCGTCGAGCAAGTCTTTCTCGACCCAGCGATTGAGCAGGTTGTAGGCCGGCTGGTGGATCAGCAACGGCACTTTCCACTCTTTGAGCAACGCCGCGATCTCACGGGTCTTGGCCCCGGAATAGGATGAGATACCGATATACAGCGCCTTGCCCTGCTGAACCGCGGTGGCCAGCGCGCTGGCGGTTTCTTCCAGCGGAGTGTCCGGGTCGAAACGGTGGGAATAGAAGATGTCGACGTAATCGAGCCCCATGCGCTGCAGGCTCTGGTCGAGGCTGGCGAGCACGTATTTACGTGAACCACCGCCCTGTCCGTATGGGCCCGGCCACATGTCCCAGCCAGCCTTGCTGGAGATGATCAGTTCATCACGGTAGTGCTTGAAGTCTTCGCGCAGCAGACGGCCGAAGTTGATCTCGGCGCTGCCGTACGGCGGGCCATAGTTGTTGGCCAGGTCGAAATGGTTGATGCCCAGATCGAACGCCGTGCGCAGCATGGCGCGCTGGGTGTCGATCGGCGTGCTGTCACCGAAGTTGTGCCACAAGCCCAAAGACAGTGCCGGAAGCACCAGCCCGCTGCGGCCGGTACGGCGATAAGGCATGTCTTCGTAACGATTTTCGGCAGCGATGTAGGTCATTGAATCCTCTCTTGTCTGGGGGATATTCGAGGCGTCTTGATTGCGTTTGCGAACAGGCGACGCCTGTTCGCAACGCCGGAATCATGGCTTTTGCCAGACAACCTGCTGAATGTCGACCCGCTTAGGTATCAAGTGGTTGTCGTAAAACAGATCAGCGGTCGCCTGTTGCGCACGTACGATCTCCGGCGTGATCGGCAGGCTGGGTGATACAGGCCGATGGTCAAGATACTGAGTCATGACCGCTTCGGACAAGCCCATGCTGCGCGCCAGTATCTGAATACTCTCGGCACGCTGCGAGCGCGATAGCCCATCGGCAACTGTCAGTTCATCGAGCACCTGCTGCACGAGCGCTGCATTTTCCTCGGCAAACGCCCGCCGTGCGGTATAGAACGGCCCGGACAATCCAAGCCCCTCGCCGTTGGCCAGCAAGCGAGTGTGGCCTTCGCTCATAGCGATGGAGTAGTAAGGGTCCCAGATCGCCCAGGCATCGACACTGCCGTTTTCAAAGGCAGCGCGGGCATCGGCAGGGGTCAGATAGATTGGCTGAATATCCTTGAAGGTCAGGCCTGCTTTGTTGAGCAAACGCAGCACCACGTTATGCGAGCTGGAGCCTTTCTGCAGCGCGACCTTGCGGCCTTTCAATTCTGCGACGCTGTGCACCGGGCTTTCGTTGCGCACCAACAGGGTTTCCACCTGCGGCTTGGGTGGCTCGGCACCAATGTAGACCAGGTCGGCACCTGCGACCTGGGCGAAAATCGGCGGAATGTCGCCGGTGGAGGCGATGTCCAGGCTGCCAATGTTCAGCGCCTCCAGCATCTGCGGCCCGGCCGGAAACTCGATCCATTTGATTTGTTTCTCGGGAAAACGCTTTTCCAGCAAGCCGTGTTCCTTGGCCAGCACCAGCGTAATAGAGCCCTTCTGGTAGCCGATGCGGAGGGTGTCGGGCTCGACGGCAGCAGCTGTCCCGAACAGGCCACTGAAAGCCAGAATGGCGGCGATAAACGTGAATGGTTTCATGGGTGATCCCTTAATTCTGTATAAAAATCTGCCTCTGATTCTGGCCGAAGGCCGCTTTCTGCGCTCATCAGGACTTGCATGCGGCAACGATCAAAATCTGTAAGCAGGCCGTTGCAAGCCCAGGTTTTCACGCAAGGTCGTGCCCTCATACTCGGTACGAAACAGCCCGCGCCGCTGCAACTCCGGCACCAGCAACTGCGCGACATCTTCCAGACCACCCGGCAGATGCGGCACCAGCACATTGAAGCCATCCGCCGCGCCTTGCTCGAACCAGCGTTGCAACTCATCGGCAATCTGCTCAGGCGTACCGATCAGGCTGTAGTGCCCTCGCCCGCCGGCAATCCGCCGCCCCAGTTGCGCCAGGGTCAGGTTTTCCTGATCGGCCAGTTCGGTGAGCAGTTTCTGCCGGCTGCGCTGGCCGCTGTCGGTCAGTGGCAGCTCTGGCAACGGGCCATCCAGCGGGTAACCCGACAGGTCGAAATTGCCCAGCATGCGGCCCAGCAGAGCGACCCCGACCTGAGGCTCGACCAGCGCCTGAAACGACTCGAATTTAGCTTTCGCCAAGGCTTCGGTTTCGGCCACGACGATGAACACGCCGGGCATGATTTTCAGCGAATCGACGTCACGCCCGTAAGCACTCAGACGGCCTTTGATGTCCGCATAAAACGCCTGGGCGCTGGCCAGCGAGGTCTGCGCGGTGAACACCACTTCCGCCGTCTGCGCCGCCAGTTCACGCCCGACTTCCGAGGAACCAGCCTGCACCACCACCGGTTGTCCTTGCGGCGAACGTGCCACGTTCAGCGGGCCTTTGACGCTGAAGTGCTCGCCCTGGTGATCGAGCACATGCAGCCTGGCCGGGTTGTAATACTCGCCGCTGGCCTTGTCGCGGGTGAAGGCATCGTCTGCCCAGCTGTCCCAAAGGCCGGTCACCACCTGGTGAAACTCTCGTGCGCGGCTATAGCGCTCGGCATGCCCCACATGCTCGGCGCGACCGAAGTTCTGCGCTTCGGCGGCGGCATCCGAGGTCACCAGATTCCAGCCCGCTCGCCCACCGGAGAGATGATCCAGCGAGGCGAACTTGCGGGCTACGTGATACGGCTCGTTGTAGGTGGTGGTTGCCGTCGCGATCAGACCGATATGCTCAGTCACCGCACTGAGTGCCGAGAGCAGGGTCAGCGGTTCGAAATGATCGGAGCGTGCCATGCGGCTGGCGATATCACCGGTCGCGGCAGCCACGCTGTCGGCGACGAACAGTGCATCGAATTTTGCCGCCTCCGCAACCCTGGCCACGTACCGGTAATGCTTGAAATCCAGCCCTGCATCCGCAGGCACAGCCGGGTGCCGCCAAGCAGCGACATGATGCCCGGTGGCCATCAGGAAAGCGCCCAGCTTCATCTGTCGAGCAGTCGTGCTCATACCTCACTCCTTACGTGTTGCCTGGGGTCTCGGCTCAAAAATCCTTGCGTAACTGCACACCGAAATAACGTTCATCATCACGCGGCACGGATCGGTAAACGTAGTTGCCCCCGGTCGCCAGCATTGGCGAATAGGACTTGTCAGCCAGGTTCTTGCCCAGCAATGCCACACGCCAGCCACTGTTGTAATCAGCCAGTGCCACGCTGGCGTTCCAGATGCCGTAAGCGCCCTGTTTGGTGTCCGGGTTCTGGCTGATGTCGTACTGCACTTCGCTCTGCCAGCTGTAATCGGTGCCCAGTTCGATATCCAGGCCGTTGTCCAGCGGGAGGGTGTAGTCGGCGCGCACGTAGCTTTTCCAGTCCGGGCTGTACGGCAGGGTTTTGCCGTCGACGTTGCAGGACGCCGCCGCACCGGCCGGGCAGGCAAAGCTGTCGATGCGTGCTCTGGTGTAGGACAGCGCGCCGGAGAATTTCAGGTTTCGCGTGGCTTGCAGGGCGTAATCCAGCTCGACGCCTTCGGTGCTGACACTGCCGGCGTTGATCAGGCGCGTCACGACCTGTCCGGCAACACTGTCGAAGAAGTTCGCCTGATAGTTGTCGTATTCGCTGTGGAACACCGCCAGGTTGGTGGTCAGGCGATTATTCCAGGTGGTGGCCTTGAGGCCGACCTCCCAGGTGTTCGAGGTTTCCGGCTTGAGGGCCTCGGTGTCACGCGGCTGCATGTTGAAGAACACGTTGTAGGCCGGGCCTTTGTAGCCGCGCGAATAGGTGATGTAGGTCATCACACTGTCGCTCAGGTCGTATTGCAAACCGAGACGCCCGGACTTGCCGTCTTCGTCCACCGACCCGGAACTGCTGGTCGCTGGCTGAATGCCGCTGACGGTCGTAGCCGATGTCGAGACGCGGCGATGATCGTATTCCAGATCGTCGTGGGTCCAGCGTGCCCCGGCAATCGCACGGAAGTCCGGCGTGAAATTGAACGTGGTTTCGCCGAACACCGAATAACTGTCGGTGGTGGTGCTGTAGTCGGCGATGCCGCGATCCTGAGTCGTCGGTGTGATCAGCGTGCGCTGATAGGTCTCGTCGCTCTTGCCGTGCATGTAAAACAGCCCGCCCACGTATTCGACGAACTGGCCTTTCGGCGACGCCAGACGCAGCTCCTGTGAATACTGGTTGAACTCAAGATCGCCCTTGTCTTCAGTGCCGGGGAACGCGGCGGTGATGGTGCCAAGCCGATCGCCGTCCTGATACTGCGTGTTGTCCCAACCGCGCCAGGCGGTGATGGAGGTCACGGTGTAGTCACCCAGTTGCCAGTCGAGCTGACCGGACAGGCCTTTGTTGACGTCCTCGACATGGCTGCGGTAATCGCTGACGACATTGCGGTTATCGCTGTCGGCACGTACCGGCGCCAGGGCACTGGCGAAGGACGGGGTCAGCGCCTTGGTTACCACGCCGTTGGGCGCGTCGTCATGGGACTGCATGTAGTCCGCTGCGAGGGTGAAGGTGATGTCGTCATTGGGCGTGAATTCCAGTTTGCCGCGTGCACCCTTGCGGTTGTAACCGTTGACTTCCTGACCATTGAGCTTGTTATCGACATTGCCGTCATAGCTGCCGAACAACGTCGTGATCGAGCCTTTGAGGGTCTGCGGAATCAGGCTGCCGCCAATACCGAAACGGGTGCGGCTTTCGTTGCCGCTGTAATACGACTGATCGATGTAACCGTGAGTCTCTTCGGTCGGTGCCTTGGTGGTGACGTTCAGCACGCCCGCCGAAGCGTTCTTGCCGAACAGCGTACCTTGCGGGCCGCGCAGCACTTCGATGCGTTCCAGGTCGAGCAAGTCCAGCGTGGCCTGACCCGGACGGGCATACACCACGCCGTCGATCACGGTTGCCACGGTCGGTTCGACGCCTGGCGAGGTGGAAATGGTGCCGACACCGCGAACGAACAGCGAAGTGTCCTTGTTGGAAGCCCCGGTGCGGAAATTCAACGACGGCACCTGCTGCACAATACTGGCCACGCCATTACGGTTATCGCGCTCCAGTTGTTCGCCCTCGATCACGGACACGGCAACCGGTACTTTTTGCAGCGATTCTTCACGGCGTGTGGCGGTCACGGTCACCGATTCCAGCGCTACCGTTTCTGTATTCTGCCCTGCCGCTGTCTCTGCCATGGCCGGAACACACGGCAATGCCGTCAGCCCCATCAGTAACCACCCACAACGACGCCCCCGCGCCGCATGAACCTGATCGATCGCCTGCGCCAGAAGCGTGTGTCTGACGCCATCCCCAGCTGTTGTGTGCATCTGCGTGCCTACCTGAAATATGCCCTGATCCGACAGTGCGATGCGCACTGGCGCCTATACGTGCTGACTAAACCGGGTCCGGGCATTCGCGGTAGCGAGTAGCAGACAACCATCTTTGTTAGCGCTAACATCGCCAGTATCGGGAAATGCTAGATAGACCGTCCAATACTGAAAAATTAGTTTTATATTCTTTTTACTTTTATGCGAAGTGATCGAGCATGGCCGACGAGAAACCCCTGACACGTAAACGCCGAGGCGCAGGCCGGGTGACGATCACTGCCGTGGCGCGTCAGGCGGGGGTGTCGGCTATTACCGTATCGCGCTATTTCAATCAGCCGGAACAGGTATCGCCCGAACTGCGCGAGCGGATTGCGAGCACGGTCAATGCACTGGGTTACGTGCCCAATCTGGTTGCTGGCGGCCTGGCGTCAGCACGCAGCCGGGTGGTGGCGATGGTGATTCCCAACATCTCCGGGCCGATCTTTGCCAATACCATTCAGGGCTTCAGTGACACCCTGAGCCGACACGGTTTTCAGTTGCTGCTGGCCTCCAGCTACTTTTCCGCCGAGCAGGAAGAAAGCGCGGTACGGGCATTTCTGGGCTGGTCACCGGCGGCACTGGTGCTGACCAGTCGCTTTCACAGCCCTGCTACCGAGAAAATGATCGAGCAGACCGATGTCCCGGTGATCGAAACCTGGGACCATCAACCCGACCGCAGTCCGATCCAGATCGGCTTTTCGCACTACGACGTCGGCGCCATGGCAGCCCGTTATCTGCATGACAAGGGCTACCGGCGAATCGCGTTCGTACAGAACAGCATTGCGGGCGACTTCAGCGCACTGGAGCGCCGCGACGGCTACGCTGCGACTCTGGAAGGGCTCGGTATCACGCCGTGGGTCTTCGTCCCGGACGCGGACCGAGCGCCATTCGAGGCAGGCAAACAGGCGATGGACACCCTGATGAACCAAGAGCCCCGCCCTGACGCGATCTTCTTCGCCAACGACAACCTGGCAGCCGGCGCTCTGCTCGCCAGCCAGCGCGCAGGCCTGAGCATTCCGCAGGATTGCGCCGTGATGGGTTTTGGCGACTACGCCTTCGCAGAAATGATGCTGCCCAGCCTGACCACCATCAAACCGCCCGCACTGCAGATCGGCGTAATGGCCGCCACACGGGTGCTTGAAAGCCTCGGAGTGTTACCGGTAGAGGGAGAGATACAACGCCTGAACCTGCTGGAATGCAGATTGGTAGAGCGGGAGAGTACGTGAGCCTGCCGCACTCTCGTGCCTAAGCGGGAGCGTGAGAAACGATGACCCTGTAACCATCGTGCGACGCTCCGCGTCCTCTCCTTAATATGAGGCGCGGCGCAGAGCGTGAGGGACGATAGTTATAACCGCCCCCCACGTCCCGATCACCGCACCAGATGCAGAAACTGCATATGCCGTTCGTACTGATCGAGCACGTCGTTGATGACCTGTTCCTTGGTGTAGCCCACCAGGTCGTAGTCCTGACTGCCCTCGCTCAAGTGAACTTCGGCGCGGTAGTAGCGGCGATTGTTCAATTGCTTGGAGCCCATGCCGCCACGAGCGAACGAAGGCGTGAAGAAGCCTTTCATCTGCACTTGGTAAATGAACGGACGTTCTTCGCCGTGACCGATTTCCAGGGTCACCGAGTCGTTGGACGGGTCGGGCACGTTGACCACGTTCAAACCCTTTTCGACGAACACCGCCGTCACTTCTTCAATCGCCGGACGCACGGTCTGATCTAGGAAACGGTACACCTCGTCTCGCGACGGGTAATGCACAGCTTGGCTCAGGCGCTGACGCCACCCGCCGCGCCTTGAACCGGACACTGGCGCCAACGAATACAGTTGCGCAATCTGGCGCTGGGATTCCATGACGAACGCTTTGTGCAGGCCCCACATCATCAGCAGCAGAATCAGCGAGAACGGCAGCGAGGTCAGTACCACAGCCGACTTCAGCGCATCGATACTGCCCGAGAACAACAGGCCACTGGTGATCAGCGCCGTGGCCACACCCCAGAACACCCGCAGCCATTTCGGACCGTCTTCGTCAGGGTTGCCGCCTTTAGCTGACAGTGTCGACAGCACCACAGTGCCCGAATCGGCCGACGTCACGAAGAACACAAAGCTGATGAACACCGTGACCGCAATGACCGTCTTGCTCCACGGATAGGTTTCCAGCAGCAGGTACAGGGTCATCGACGGATCGTCGATAGCCGATTGACCCAGCGCAGTCATGCCATGGTTGAGCACTTGATCGATGGCGCTGTTACCGAAGATCGACATCCACGCCAGGGTGAAGCCCAGCGGGATCAGCAACACACCGAAGACGAACTCACGGATGGTCCGGCCACGCGAGATACGCGCAATGAACAGGCCCACGAACGGCGCCCAGGCAATCCACCAGGCCCAATAGAACACCGTCCAGCCGCCCAGCCAGTCACTCGGCTCGTTGTAGGCATACACGTCGAAACTCTTGCTCGGCAGTGCCCCCAGATAATCACCGATGTTCTGCACCAGCGTGTTGAGCAAGTGCTGAGTCGGGCCGGCGAACAGCACGAACAACAGCAACGCACAGGCCAGCAGCATGTTGATGTCGGACATGACGCGTACGCCCTTGTCGACACCGGCGATCGCCACCAGAATCGCCG
>Ga0105243_10004475_pt1 | contig 11049 bp, 8 predicted proteins | sample KBSM34metaG_FD_81525 | JGI IMG/M metagenome (GOLD analysis project Ga0105243, IMG submission 81525) | Miscanthus rhizosphere microbial communities from Kellogg Biological Station, Michigan, USA - KBS M3-4 metaG | ecosystem: Host-associated > Plants > Roots > Rhizosphere > Soil | place: Michigan...
CCTTGAGGTTGCAGTGCACCGTGAACGGTGACTTCCCGTTCTCCAGCGCGCCCGCGATGGCGCCGGCGGCGAACTCGTTGCAGGTCACGAGGAAGCTGCTGAACCCGTGGGCCTCGATGCTTCCCTTGCCGGCCCCCTGCGCGTCGATGTACATCGGTGCCTTGGCCCCGGAGGTCGCCGCCGCTAGGTTCGGGATCTCGATGGTGACGTTGTTCTCCACGATCGGCACGATCCCGAGCAGCGGGTCGGGTGCGCCGGCATCCGGAACACCGAACAGGTGCGCCATCCAGGGCTTGGGTGCCGGGTGGTTGGCCTCCTTGAGCACCTGGAGCGCGTTGGCGACGACACTGTCGGGCACCGCGAACGTGGTGGTGAAGGCACAGAAGCCGCCGCCCTCCTCGACGGCGCCACCGGTCGTCATCTCGTCGGTCACCCCGACGCTGGTCTCGGTCGTCATCAGGCCCTTGAACACGGTGAGTCCGAAGTCGTAGTCCTTCGGGCTGTTCTGCTTCTTGGCCAGGTAGACCCGTCCCGGCTGCCAGTAGTACTGCATCGGGCGTCCTGCCTTGCGCAGGTCCTCGTTGCTCGCGTCCGGGTAGACCTCGAGCTGGTACTGGGTGCCGGTCTCGTCGTTGACGGTGACCAGCACGAAGTCCGGCCCGAAGATCGGTCCTGTTGCGGAGAGAAACTCAGCCACTTGCTTGCTCCTTCTGTGATGGGTGGAACGCTCAGGCCGGGGCCAGGGCGTCGTCGGATTCCTCGGTGGAGCCGCTGTCGGTGCTGGTGTCCTCGAAGTCGCCGTCGTCGCTGCTGCCGTCGTCGGTGGGCTCGTCGGTCGTCTCGTCGGAGCTGCCCTCGTCAGACGTCTCGTCGGAGCTGTCGTCGTCGGTGGTCTCGTCGGAGCTGCCCTCGTCAGACGTCTCGTCGGAGCTGCCCTCGTCGGAGCTGTCGTCGTCGGTGGTCTCGTCGGAGCTGCTGTCGTCGGTGGGCTCGTCGGAGCTGCCGTCGTCGGACGTCTCATCGGTGGGCTCGTCGGAGCTGCCCTCGTCGGTGGGCTCGTCGGAGCTGTCCTCGTCGGTGGTCTCGTCAGTGGACTCGCCGGTCGGCTCGTCGGTGGACTCCTCCGGCGGCATCGGGTCGCTGGTGTCGACCGGGACGTGCTCCTCCGTGCCGGCGTCGCCGGACTCGGGCGTCGAGGCCGGCGCCGTCGTCGGAGTCGTCGGGGTCGGGGCAGCCACGGTGCGCGCATCGGCCGGGTAGTAGAGCGTGGCAGGGTCGAGCCCCTTAGCCTTCACGGCAGCGGCGTTCGTGAAGAGGACGACGTCGGCCTCGTTGCGTGGCTTGACGCCGGGGTTGCCGGTCTCGTTGATCTTGCAGTTCGCGGCTGCCGCGGTCCAGTCCTGGGCCTTCGCGGCCGCCGTGAACTTGGTCCAGTGGGCCGGGAAGCCGGGGCCGAGCGCCCACGCCATCGACAGGACGCCGAGCTGGGCGTCGGCGGGCCACGCGTCCCAGTCGGAGAAGGACTTCTTGAGGACGGACTCATTGGAGGTCAGCTTGGCCAGGACCAGGTCATCCATGCCCTGGTCGGTCATGCGCAGGTCCGTGATCGCCTCGCAGGCCTTGTGGCCCTTCTTTGCGAGGTCCTGCTTGCCCTTGAGCATCGTCCACTCGGCACGGATCTCGTCGCGGGTGGCCGCGACCTTCGTCGACTTGTGCACGAACGGCAGGCCCAGAGCGGCGTCCACCGGATCGATCAGGTTGCCCACTGCCACGGTGACCAGGCCTTTGATGTCCAGGTACATCCAGGACACGCGGCCCTCGAACTTGGTGGTGAACGAGTTGAAGGACTTCTTGACGCTGTCGCGCATGATCTACCCCGTACTGCCGGAAATCGGCGTGTGACTTTGGAGTTCCGGCGACGGTTGCGAGACGCGCGGACGCGCCGCCGGAAGCGTGGTGTTCGACCCGCACGGGTCTGGGCGCCACGAGGCGCTTGGCCAAGGAACGGCACCGGTGCGGGTCCTTGGCGCCCCACACCGAACGATTGCGACCGCCGCCGAGAAGCAGCGCGTGCAGGAGGCCGTCGTACCTCTCGTGTCGATGGCAACCCCCATGCCTGACAGAGCGGCCCCCTGCCGGTGTGATACCTCGGGAATGTCGGTTTCTTCGAATCCGACCTCGACGCTTCACCGATCCACGCTGCCGCCTGTCACGTGGTCAGGCCTTCGGCGCCACCGGGTTGCCGCCGAGGCGACGGGTCAGGCGATGAGCGGTGTCGCGGGTGGCCCGGACCAGTCGCCCGAGCGGCAGGATCTCGTGCTGGGACGGCCAGGTGACGGCGACACCGGCCACGGGCAGGTCGTTGTGGTCCATGACGGCCGCGGCCACCGAAGCGAAGCCCGGCGTCACCTCACCGTCTTCGGCGGCGTACCCGCGCTGTCGGGTCTCGGCCAGCAGCACGCGCAGCGCGCTGAGCGACGTCGGTCCGTTGCCGTGCCGGTCGACGAACGATTCCTTGTCCGGGAACAACGCACGGACCTGGACCGATGGGAGCGCCGCCAGGATGGCCCGGCCGCTCGCGGTGAGATGGGCCGGCAGGCGCACTCCGACGTCGGTGACCAGTGGCGGACGGCCTGCAGCACGTTCCTCGACGACGTACAGCACGTCGCGACCGTGCAGCACGGCCAGGTGCGCGGACTGCCCGACCCGGTCGGCGAGCGCCGCCAGCGACCGCCGGGCGATCCGCTGAAGTGGCTCCTGGCGGGAGTACCCGGTGCCGACCTCGAAGGCTGCGACCCCGAGGCCGTAGCGGTGCTCCTCCTCGACGTGGAGCACGAAGCCTTCCTCGATCATGGCGTTGACGAGGTGGTACGCGGTGCTGCGCGGCAGGCCGACCGCGCGGATGATCCGTTCGAGTGGCACCGGGTCTGGCTGGGTGGCAAGGTACTTGAGCACCTGGAGCGCACGCGTGGCTGCCGGTACCTGTCCCATTCCCGAGACTCTAGGCCCGCCTGGCGGAGCGGCCCCCAGGTACGGCGGGCGCACTGGCCCGTACGCCCGCCGTACGTTGTGGAGACGGGCCACGGCCCGAACGACGCGGAAGTCCCCGCCCGATCGGGTTACCAGCTACCACGGTACGACCGTGCATCGAGCGAGTCACACCCCTTTTGCGGAGGTTTGGGCGCACGCGCGAAATGCGCTCGGCGGGGACGCTCAGGTGAGGTCGCGTTCCTCGCGCACCGGCACCAGCGGCGCCGCCAGCAGGGGAAAGATCGCGGCGGCCGCGAACGCGGCCGGGTAGCTCGATGCGCTCACGCCGAGGCCGACCAGGGGCGGCACCAAAGAGGCGCCGAGGAACTGCGCGGTGTTCTGGATCCCGAGCGCCCGGCCGGACCAGAACGGTCCCGCCCGCTCCGCCACGGCGGTGAACGCGAGCCCGTTGTCGGCGACCGTCACCGCGGTGGCTACCACCATCAGCAGCACGGCGACGCCCCAGTCAAGGCCGGCGGTCGCACCGAGCGCGAGCATGCTGGCGAGCGCGGCCCAGGTGACCCAGCGCAGCGGTCGCATCCGGCCGCCTACGACGTCGGAGACCTGACCTACGCCGAGCCGGCCGAACGCGCCCACCACCTGCGCGAGTGCGACCACGGCCCCGGCGGCACCCGGGGACCAGTCGCGGTCCTGTACCAGCCACACGAGCGCGAACGTCCACACCACGAACTGCGGCACCACGAGCAAGACCGAGACCACGTGGATCCGGACCAGGTAGCCGTCCCGCCGGTACGGGTTGGGTGCCGCCTGCCGGGTGCGCTCGGGTCGCGGCGGGTCCAGCACGACGAGCGCGACGGCGACACCGGCCACCGCGATGAGCGCGGTCGGCAGCCAGATCGCGGCCGACACCCCGAACCGGTCAGCCACCACCGCGATGCCGATCGCGGCGATCCCGACGCCCACCGGCTGCGCCATCTGACGAACGCCCATTGCGAGGCCGCGCCGGTGCGGCGGGAACCAGCCCACCACCACCCGGCCGCTCGCGGCGTTCGTGCACGCCGAGGCGGCGCCCGCGAACCCGAGCGCCACCGCCAGCAGCGGGACGCTGTGCGTCAGCGCACCCGCCGCGCCGGCCAGCGTGGCGACGGACAGCCCGGTCAACAGGGCAAAGCGTTCGCCTCGGCGGTCGACGACGAGTCCCCACAGCACGAGCGTGAGCATCACGCCGATGGTCGGTGCGGCGGCGACCAGCCCTGCCTCGGCGAGCGAGTAGCCGAGGTCGCGGTGCAGGGTCGGGATCAGGAACGCCGGCCCGTGCACCATGACCGCGGAGGCGGCCTGCGCCCCGGTGCCGACGGCAAGCATCGCCCAGCGTCGTGCGTCACCGACCTCGGTCGCGCGACTCGTCGTCCGCGTGCTCACCGGACCATGAAACGCCCGCGAGGATTCATGCGCCGCCGGGGTCTCGCAGGGTGGCCTGTGAGATATCGGACGTGGCCGCGTCCACCGTCAGAACCTTTGCGGTACGAACGTCTGCTCGTGTATCGGCGGTCGCACGTAGGGGAGCTCACGCATCGTCGGCAGCTCCACCACCTCGGGCGCGACGTCGACGTAGGGGAACTGGTCGAGCAGGTGGCTGATGCAGTTGAGCCGGGCGGCCTTCTTGTCGTCGGACGGGACGACGTTCCAGGGTGCCTGCTTGATGTCGGTGTACTGGAACGTCGTGTCCTTCGCCATCGAGTAGCGGATGTAGAGCTCGTGCTCGGCCAGGTCCATGTCGGAGAGCTTCCAGCGCTTGAGGGGCTCGGCGTTGCGGGCCTCGAAGCGCTTGCGCTGCTCGTCGTACGACACCGAGAACCAGTACTTGAGCACGGTGATCCCAGACCGCACCAGCATCCGCTCGAACTCCGGGCAGCTGCGCAGGAACTCCTGGTGCTCCTCCTCGGTGCAGTAGCCCATCACCCACTCGACGTTCGAGCGGTTGTACCAGCTGCGGTCGAACAGGACCATCTCACCGGCAGCCGGGAGGTGCTCGACGTAGCGCTGGAAGTACCACTGGGTGCGCTCGCGCTCGCTCGGCTTGGGCAACGCGACCACGCGGACCGTGCGCGGGCTGGTGCGCTCGGTGATCCGCTTGATGACGCCGCCCTTGCCGGCCGAGCCCCGGCCCTCGAAGATCACCAGCACCTTGAGCCCCTGGGTCTGTACCCAGTACTGCAGCAGCACGAGCTGTTCCTGGAGCCGCTCCATCTCCGCCTCGTAGACCGCGGTCCTGAGCCGGCCCCGGCGCGTGTAGTCGTCAGGGTTGCCGCTCGGGGCAACGAAGCCCACGTCGTCGGCACCCTCCGGCAGATTCACGTCGTCGGCCATCGCGCCTCCCTAGGTCTCGCCGATCGTCCCGCCCGTGGAGAGACTTGGCAACGGCGGGCTAGTTTCGCGGCATGGGAGTTCCCGGAGAAGCCACCCGCAACGCCCCGCCCGAGCTCGCCGCGAGCGAGCTGTTCGCGGTGGACGCCTACCGCCACGAGTTCGACAGCACGGTCGCGGAGGTCGACCGCGACGGTGGCCGGATCCGGCTGGCGCGCACCGCGTTCTACCCCGGCGGCGGGGGACAGCCGTGCGACCTCGGCACGATCCTGGGCCCGGGCGGCCCGCTCACCGTGACCGCGGTGAAGCGCGACCGCGGCCCGATCTGGCACACGGTCGAGGGGGACCTTCCCGAGGTCGGCTCGGAGGTGCAGGGGGTCGTCGACTGGGACCGCCGGCACCGGCTGATGCGCACCCACACCGCGCTGCACATCCTGTGTGGGGTGATCTGGGCCGACTACGCGATCCCGGTCACCGGCGGCAACATGGAGCCGCTCAAGGGCCGGCTGGACTTCCCGTTCGCCACGATGAGCGCCGACCTCGGCGCCAGGGTCGAGAAGCGGATCAACGAGGAGATCGAGAGGGCCTGGGAGATCGTGGTCGACTTCGTGCCGCGGTCGGTGGCGGACGCGGACCCGGCTCTGATCCGCACCTCGGCCAGCCTGATCCCGCAGGAGATCGACCCGCTGCGGGTGATCGACATCGTCGGTCTCGACCGGCAGGCCGACGGAGGCACGCACGTGCTGTCGACGGCCGAGGTGGGCCGGGTGCGGGTCACCGGCACCGAGAGCAAGGGCAGGGACAACAAGCGGATCCGGCTCGAGGTAGACGACCTCGAGCCGGATCCTTCCTGAGGGTCAGCGGCGCACGCGCCCCGGGGCGAACAGCGCTGCGACGACGGCGACCCCGACCGCGGCCGCACCCGTGAGGAGGGCTGGTCCGATCGCGCCGGCGTACCCCGTCGGCAGCAGCTGGCCGCCGTTGCCCAGGAAGACGGCCGTGAGCAGTGCGACGCCGAGCGCGACGCCGAACTCGCGGATCGTGGAGTTCGCCGAGCTCGCCACCGCGAAGTCGCTGTCCGGCAGCCCGTCGAGCACGGCAGTGGCGCTGGGGGCGAACGTCAGTCCCATGCCGATGCCGGCCATCGCGAGCGCCGGCACGAACGAGGAGTACGACGCGACCTGCTCGGCCAGCGACGCGAGCCAGACCAGTGAGCCGGCCTGGAGCAGCAGACCCACCAGCAGCAGCGACCGGAGCCCGGTCCGCGGGGCGAGCAGCCCGGCCAGCGGGGCGACGACCATCGGCGCCGCGGTCCATGGCAGGGTGCGGATGCCGGCCTCGAGCGGGCTGTAGCCCTGCACGATCTGGAGGTACTGCGCGAGCAGGAAGACCGCGCCGAACATGCCCAGCGTGAAGAACAGGCCGATCACGTTGGCGGCGGAGAAGCCCCGGCTGCGGAACAGCCGCAGCGGCAGCACGGCGAAGGAGCGGCTGCGCGCGTGGACGACGTACGCCGGCACCAGCAGCGCGGACGCAACCAGCGACCCGAGCACGACCGGCGAGGTCCAGCCGTCGTCGTTGCCGTGCACGATGCCCCAGATGCCGAGGAACACCGCACCACCCAGCAGCACCGTGCCGCGGAGGTCGAGCCGCTGCCAGGTCCCGCGCGACTCGCGGACCGCGAACAGCATCAGTGGGACGGCGACGATCGCGACCGGCACATTGAGCCAGAAGATCGCCTGCCAGCTCACGCCCTCAACGACGGCGCCGCCGATCACGGGACCGAGCGCGACCCCGAGGCCGGACACGCCGCCCCAGATGCCGATCGCCATCGGGCGCAGCCGGGTCGGCACCGTGGCCGCGAGCAGGGTGAGCGACAGCGGCATCACGGCCGCGGCGCCGAGGCCCTGGAACGCGCGGGCCGTGATCAGGGCCCCGCTCGTGGTGCTGAGGGCGGAGCCGATCGAGGCCGCGGTGAACAGCGCCACGCCGGCCAGCATCATCCGGCGCCGGCCGAGCCGGTCGCCGAGCGTCGCCGCCGGCAGCATGAACGTCGCGAACGCGAGCGTGTAGGCGTTGAGGAACCAGGACAGTTGGCCGACCGACGAACCCAGGTTGGCCTGCACCACGGGAAGGGCACTGGTCATCACCAGGTTGTCGAGCGTGGCCATGAACATCGGGAGCGAGGTGGCGACGATCGCCACCCAGAGCGGGATCCGGCGACCGCGCGCCGGCAGGTCCGGGAGGTCGGCCGGGCTCGGTGCGGCGACCGGAGCAAGTGTGGTCATCGGAACTCCTGTGAAGAAGGCATTGAATGATTACTTAGGTCTTCACGTTAAGTAATCAGGTGATAACCTGTCAAGCGTGACTGCGAAACCCGTGGCTCCGACCTCCCGGATGAAGCCCGAGCACCGACGCGAGCTGGTGCTCGACGCGGCGGTCCGGGCGTTCGCCCGCGGCGGCTACGCCGGCACCAGCACCGACGCCGTTGCCAAGGAGGCGGCCGTGTCCCAGCCCTACGTGGTCCGGATCTTCGGCACCAAGCTCGACCTGTTCCTGGAGGTCTTCCACCGCGTGATGGAGCGGATCGGGAACGCGTTCGCCGACGAGCTCGCGTCCGGCACGTTCGACCCCGACAACGAGGAGGACTGGACCCGTCTGGGCGCGACGTACACCGAGCTCCTCGTCGACCGCGACCTGCTGATGGTGATGATGCACGGCATGATCGCCAGTGGAGAGCCGCGCATCGGGGCCGCCTCGCGGCACTGCATGGCCAAGGTCTTCACGATCCTCAGCTCCACCGGCTGCACGGACGACCAGGCCCGCGACTTCATCGCACGGGGGATGCTGCTCAACGTGATGCTCGCGATGGAGGCCCCCGACCACCTCGATGACGTGGAGGGCCTGGCGCCGCTCACGCTGTGTGCGTTCGGAGAGTCGCTCCCGGCCCTGACCGCCTAGCGGTGGTTGGGCGCCGGTGTTCTGCCGCCCGCTCCCGCGGACGCCGCAAATGCGAGGTTGTGGGGGTCGCGGCCGGGCGGCATGCGCCGACAACTCAGCATTTGCCGCGAACCCGGCACGACGAACGCCCGCTCCCCGATCTCGCATCCGAGACACCTTGACCGCGTGCCCACTGGCCCGCGGGAGGCTGCGCGCGGTTGCATGAGGACATGGTCTCGACAAGCTCGACCACCGGAACGGCAAGCTCGACCACCGGAACGGTGGCACCCGTGGTTGTCGGGGTCGGTCCCGTCTCGTTCTCCGACGTGGTCGCTGTGGCGCGCGGGGGCGCCCCGGTGACGCTCGGCGACGACGCGCTCGCGGCGCTGGCGAAGGCCCGCGCGGTGGTGGAGGAGCTCGCAGCAGCACCGACGCCGGCGTACGGGATCTCGACCGGGTTCGGTGCCCTCGCCACCCGGCACATCCCGACCGAGATGCGGGCCCAGCTCCAGCGGTCGCTGGTGCGCTCGCACGCCGCCGGCTCCGGCCCGGAGGTGGAGCGTGAGGTGGTGCGAGCGCTGATGCTGCTCCGGCTGTCCACGCTGGCGACCGGACACACCGGCGTACGCCCCGGGACGGCGCAGCTGATCGCGGACCTTCTCAGCCACGGGATCACGCCGATCGTGCACGAGTACGGCTCGCTCGGCTGCTCCGGCGACCTCGCTCCGCTGTCCCACTGTGCGCTCGCGCTGATGGGGGAGGGCGAGGTGCGCAACGACGAGGGCACGCTGATGCCTGCCGCCGAGGCGCTGGCGAACGCCGGCCTCGCTCCCGTGGAGCTGGTGGCGAAGGAGGGCCTGGCCCTGATCAACGGCACCGACGGCATGCTCGGCATGCTGGTGCTGGCGCTGGAGAGCCTGCGGGTGCTGCTGCGCACCGCCGACGTCGCCGCGGCGATGTCCGTCGAGGGCCAGCTGGCAACCGATCGCGTGTTCGCCGCCGAGCTGCAGGCGATCCGGCCGCACCCCGGCCAGGCCCGCTCGGCGGCCAACCTGGTCGCGATCCTGAAGGACTCCGGCGTCGTCGCCTCGCACCGTGGACCGGACTGCAACCGGGTGCAGGACGCGTACTCGCTGCGCTGCTCCCCCCAGGTGCACGGCGCCGCCCGAGACACGCTCGAGCACTGTGCGCTCGTCGCCTCGCGCGAGCTCGCCTCGGCGGTCGACAACCCGGTCGTGCTCGACGATGGCCGGGTCGAGTCCAACGGCAACTTCCATGGGGCTCCGGTCGCCTACGTACTCGACTTCGCGGCGATCGTCGCTGCCGACGTCGCGTCGATCTCGGAGCGTCGCACGGATCGGTTCCTCGACAAGTCACGCAGCCACGGCCTCCCGCCCTTCCTCGCGGACGACCCCGGCGTGGACAGCGGACACATGATCGCGCAGTACACGCAGGCCGCGATCGTGTCGGAGATGAAGCGGCTGGCCAACCCGGCCAGCGTCGACTCGATCCCCTCCAGCGCGATGCAGGAGGACCACGTCTCGATGGGCTGGTCGGCCGCCCGCAAGCTGCGCCGGTCTGTCGACGGGCTCACTCGCGTCGTCGCGATCGAGGTGCTCACCGCCGCGCGGGCACTGGACATGCGCCGTCCGCTGGAGCCGTCGCCGGCCGCCGAGGCCGTGATCCGGCTGCTGCGCTCCTCCGGCGTCCAGGGTCCGGGGCCCGACCGGCACCTGTCCCCGGAGATCGAGACCACGGTCGGGCTCGTGCGTAGCGGTGCCGTCCTGCATGCCGTCGAAGAAGTGATCGGAGAGCTCCAGTGACCGACAACCCCCGCCTCCCCATCCATGCCGCGCACGGGACCGACCTCACCGCCGGCTCGTGGCAGACCGAGGCGCCTCTGCGGATGCTGATGAACAACCTCGACCCCGAGAACGCCGAGCGTCCCGAGGACCTCGTCGTCTACGGCGGCACCGGCAAGGCGGCCCGCAACTGGGCGTCGTACGACGCGCTCGTCCGCACGCTGCGAACGCTCAAGGACGACGAGACGATGCTCGTGCAGTCCGGCAAGCCGGTCGGCGTGATGCGCACGCACGAGTGGGCGCCGCGAGTGCTGATCGCGAACTCCAACCTGGTCGGCGACTGGGCGAACTGGGAGGAGTTCCGGCGCCTCGAGGACCTGGGCCTGACCATGTACGGCCAGATGACCGCCGGGTCGTGGATCTACATCGGCACCCAGGGGATCCTGCAGGGCACGTTCGAGACCTTCGCCGCTGTCGCGGACAAGAAGTTCGGCGGCACCCTCGCCGGCACGATCACGCTCACCGCCGGACTCGGCGGGATGGGCGGCGCGCAGCCGCTCGCGGTCACCATGAACGACGGCGTCGCGATCTGCGTGGACGTCGACCAGACCCGGATCACCCGCCGGATCGAGCACCGCTACCTCGACGAGCAGGCGTCCTCCCTCGAGGACGCGGTTGCGCGTGCCGTCGAGGCTCGCGACGCTCGCAGGCCGCTGTCGATCGGGCTGCTCGGCAACGCTGCGGAGGTGTTCCCGCGGCTGCTCGAGCTGGGCGCGCCGATCGACGTGGTCACCGACCAGACGTCCGCGCACGACCCGCTGTCCTATCTGCCGCTCGGCGTCGCCTTCGAGGACTGGCGCGACGACGCGGAGCGCGACCCCGGCGGCTTCACCAAGGACGCGCAGGCGTCGATGGCGACGCACGTGCGGGCGATGGTGGAGTTCCAGGA
>Ga0105243_10004484_pt1 | contig 11036 bp, 12 predicted proteins | sample KBSM34metaG_FD_81525 | JGI IMG/M metagenome (GOLD analysis project Ga0105243, IMG submission 81525) | Miscanthus rhizosphere microbial communities from Kellogg Biological Station, Michigan, USA - KBS M3-4 metaG | ecosystem: Host-associated > Plants > Roots > Rhizosphere > Soil | place...
GACGAAGCCGATCACGCGCAGCGCGTAGATCAGGCTCCACGGCTCGCTCACCACGGTCAGCGCGAAAGCGAGCCCCTGGTTGAGCGCGAACAGCGCGAAGGCGACGGCGAAGGCGAGGAACAGGCGGTCGGCGGTCTTGCGCCAGAAGCGGAAGAAAAAGCCTGCGGCCACCAGGAAGCCGAGGGTCACCGCGCCGGAAAGAAATTCGACCATGGCTAGTCCGATTCGAACAGAAAACCGTAAAGCAGAAACAAGAGTCCGACCAGCGCGGCGGCCAGTCGCCACGGGCGCAGGTCGAGCTCGGTGAACACGATCAGGTCGAAGAACAGCAGCACGTTGTTGAGGGTGAGGAATACGAAGCACAGCGCGCTCCACAGCAGCAGGCGCAGCCCGCTGCGCGCGTAGCCGCGGAACAGGAGCACGGTGCACGCGAGGCAGGTCAGCACCGCCAGCGTGTAGAGCACGAAATTGAAGGTGACCATGGCTAATCGTTGCGCACGCGGAAGGCGTCGGCGAACGAGCGGATCTTGCTGTCGCGCAACGCATAGATGATGCGGATCAGGGTCACCGGCCGTTCCTCATAAGCCTGGGCAAGCATGTTCACGTAGTTCTGCAGCGCCTCGTTTGCCGGCCGGTACTGGTAGGCCTGGTCGACGCTCGCCATCGCCAGGCCGCCGGCATGGAACGACTGCAGGACCTTGGCCTCGGCGGGGTCCTTGGGACGCAGCTCGACGGCCGGGTCGGCGGCGAGCTGGAGCAGCAGCTCGGCGGCCTGCACGCTGGGTACGCTGGACTGCAGGAACCGGCAGAAATCGTCCGAAAAATCCGCGTCTTCCACCGTTTTTTTCTACCACGGACCGGTTCCCGGGGTCTGTCGGTGTTCAACGACACCCGGCCAATATGACACGACTGTTAAATCAGGGCGCAGCGATATGCCTAGGCAAGGTAGCGCAATAGCATGACCTCGCCCTCACACACATAACTAGGAGACGCCATGGGCGGTTCCATTCTGGTAGTCGAAGACGAGACGGCGGTACGCGACCTGCTCGCCGCTAACCTGCAACGTGCCGGCTACAAGGTCATGACGGCCGGCGACGTGCCGCAAGCGGAAGCGCTGGTGCGCGATACGCGCCCCGACCTCGTGCTGCTCGACTGGGTGCTGCCGGGCATCCCCGGCCTCACCTTCGCCCGCCGGCTGCGCTCCGACCAGCGCACCAAGGACATCTCCATCGTGCTGCTCACGGCGCGCGCCGAGGAGCAGGACAAGGTCACCGCGCTGGAAAGCGGCTGCGACGACTACGTCACCAAGCCGTTTTCCGCGCGCGAGCTGCTGGCGAGGATCAAGGCGGTGATGCGCCGCCGCGCGCCCCAGCTCGCCGACGACGTGGTCGAGATCGCCGGCCTGCGCATCGACCCGGCCGCGCACCAGGTGAGCGCCGGCGACAAGGCGATCGACCTGTGGACCACCGAGCTGCGCCTGCTGCATTTCTTCATGACCCATCCCGGCCGCGTGTTCTCGCGCGCCCGCCTGCTGGACGAGGTCTGGGGCGAGCACGTGTTCGTGGAAGAGCGCACGGTCGACGTGCACATCCGCCGCCTGCGCCAGGCGCTGACGCCGAGCGGGCACGACAAGCTGATCGAGACGGTGCGTGGAACCGGCTACCGCTTCAAGCCGGATTTCAACACCGCGAATCTCGCGGCCTGATTACTCGACGGTAACGGATTTCGCGAGGTTTCTCGGCTTGTCCACGTCGTTCCCCCTGAGGAGAGCGGCGTGGTACGCGAGAAGCTGAAGCGGCACGGTGCTCAGGATCGGGGACAGAATCCCCGGGGCATCGTGCATCCGCACCACGTGGATGCCGTCGCCTTCCTCGAAATCCTGGGTCGCGAGCACGTAGAGCTCGCCGCCCCGCGCGCGCACTTCCTGCAGGTTCGACTTGAGCTTGTCGAGCAGCGCGTCCTTCGGCGCGATCGCGACCACCGGCATCGCCGCATCCACCAGCGCCAGCGGGCCGTGCTTCAGCTCGCCGGCCGCGTAGGCCTCGGCGTGGATGTACGAGATCTCCTTCAGCTTGAGCGCGCCTTCCATGGCGATCGGGTAATGCACGCCGCGCCCCAGGAACAGCGCGTGCTGGCACTGCGCGAACTTCGCCGCCCATGCCGCCATCTCGGGCTCCAGGCGCAGCGCGCTGGTGACGGCCGCCGGAAGCTCGCGCAACAGGTCGAGGATCTGCTCCTGCTGATGCGGCAGGATGCGCCCGCGGATGCCCGCCAGCTTCACGGCCAGCAGCAGAAGCGCGGTGAGCTGCGCGGTGAAAGCCTTGGTCGAGGCAACGCCGATCTCCGGGCCGGCGCGCGTCAGGAAGCGCAGCGCCGCCTTGCGCGCCAGCGCCGACTCGGCCACGTTGCAGACCGCAAGCGTAGTGCGCTGCCCCAGGCTGGCGGCATGCTCGAGCGCGGCCAGCGTGTCGGCGGTCTCGCCCGACTGCGAGATCGCGATCACCAGCGCGCGCGGGTTCGGCACCGTCTCGCGGTAGCGGTATTCGCTCGCGATCTCGACCGTGCATGGAATGCCGGCGATGCTTTCCAGCCAATAGCGCGCCACCATCCCCGCGTGGTAGCTCGTGCCGCACGCGAGAATCAGGGCCGAATCCACGCCCTGAAGAGATTTTTCGTCGCAAACCTGCTCCTGCAAAGTCGCGTACACCGCCGCCGGCTGCTCGAAGATCTCCTTCTGCATGTAGTGCCGGTAGCTGCCGAGCTCGATCGTGTCCGCGCTGAGCTGGCTCACGTGCAGCGGCCGCTCCACCACGTGGCCGCGCGCGTCCACGATGCGCAGCGCTTCGAGCGTGAGCTCGGCGCAGTCGCCTTCTTCGAGGTACACGATGTTGCGCGTGACCTGGAGCAGGGCGGAAGTATCGGAGGCCGCGAAGTTCTCGTTCTCGCCGATGCCGAGCAGCAGCGGCGCGCCCATGCGGGCGACGACCAGGCGCGTGGGGTCGTCCGCGCCGATCACCGCAATCGCGAACGCGCCTTTGAGCTCCCGCGTGGCCAGCTGAACGGCGCCAAAGAGATTTTTCTCTTTGAAGGAATGAATTAGATGCGCGATCACCTCGGTATCGGTGTCCGAAGTGAACTCGTAGCCGAGCGACTGAAGCCGCGCGCGAATCGTCGCGTGGTTCTCGATGATGCCGTTGTGCACCACCGAGATCCCGCCGCTCACATGCGGATGGGCGTTGCGCTCGGAGGGCACGCCGTGGGTGGCCCAGCGCGTGTGGCCGATGCCGATCTGTCCCTGCAGGCCGAGCGCAAGTTTGGCCAGCTCGGCAACGCGACCCGTGCTGCGAACACGCTCGAGCCCGCCATTGATGACGGCCACCCCCGCGGAGTCGTAGCCGCGGTACTCCAGCCTTCGCAGGCCTTCGATCAGGATCGGGACGACGTTGCGCCGCGCTACCGCGGCGACGATTCCGCACATGCAGGCTTTCCTTGCAGGAACGAGAGCGCGCCGGCGGTGACCACCGCGGCCGGCACGGCAGCCGCGAGGTCGGCCATGCAGGCGCCGAGGAACATCACCGCGCCGGGCACCAGCCACGGGCGGTTGCCGTCGGTGGCGATCCACAGCACGAGCGTGAGCGCGGAATACGCGAGGAAGCTCCAAAGCGTGTCCCACGGCTGCGCGATGGTGTACGCCGTGCTGCCGAGGACCACGATCAGCAGCGCGATCGCCGTAGCGGGGACCAGATACCAGGGTTGTTCAATACGCATTCTTGTCCTTTCCGAGCACCACCACCACGGTCTTCAGGATGATCTGCAGGTCGAGCAGCAGCGACCAGTTGCGCAGGTAGGCGAGGTCGAAGTCGATGCGCGCCTTCATCTTTTCGACGGTATCGGTCTCGCCGCGCAGGCCGTTCACCTGGGCGAGGCCGGTAATGCCGGGCTTCACCTTGTGGCGGATCATGTAGCCGCGGATCAGCTTGCGGTACAGCTCGTTGTGCGCGACCGCGTGCGGGCGCGGCCCGACCACGCTCATGCGCCCCTGCAGCACGTTGATGAACTGCGGCAGCTCGTCGAGCGAGGTGCGGCGCAGGAAGGCGCCGAACGGGGTGATGCGGCTGTCGTTGCGCGTCGCCTGTCTGACGACGTCGCCGTCCTCGGCCACGGTCATCGAGCGGAACTTGTAGACCACGATCTTGCGGCCGTCGACGCCGTAGCGGCGCTGCTTGAACAGGATCGGGCCGGGCGAGGAGCGCTTCACGCCGATCGCGATCGCGATCAGGAGCGGCGCGATCAGCAGCAGGATCACGCCGGCGAACACGATGTCGCTCAGGCGCTTGACCGCGCCGTTGAAGCCGTAGAACGGCGTCTCGCACACCGCGACCACCGGCAGGCCGCCGAGCGAGTCGACGCGCGCCTGGATCAGGTCGGAGACGAAGATGTCCGGCACGAAGTAGATCGAGGCCGTGGTGTCGCGCAGGTCCTCGAGCAGGCGCAGGATGCGCGGCTGCGAAGCCATCGGCAGCGCGATGTAGATCACGTCGACGCGGTTGGCGCGCGCGTAGTCGGCCAGCCGGTTCAGGCCGCCGAGGTTCTGCGCCTCCGGCAGGTTGGAGAGGCGCCCGGCGGCGCGGTCGTCGAAGAAGCCGGCGAAGCGCACGCCGAGCATCGGGTCGTTCAGGCGCTCGGCGAGCTTGCGGCCGAGGTCGCCGGCGCCCGCGATCACCGCCGTCTTGCGCATGCCCTCGACCGCGAGTACCCGCGGCAGGATCACCGGCAGCAGGCGGTGCGCGGCGAACAGCGCCACGGGCGTGGCGAACGCCCAGGCGAGCAAAACGCGCGGGTCGAACACTTCCGTTGTCCGCGTCGCCCAGCCGAGCAGGCCGAGCAGGCCGATCACCGCGACCCAGCCGGTGACGATGTCGAGCATCAGGTCGCCGCCGCGTCCGCCGTCCTTCACCAGTCCGCCGGGGAAGGTCATCGCGAACACGAGCAGCGCGAGGATCAGGCAGGCGCCGTCGAAGCTGGCGCCGAAGAAGGAAGCCGCCGCGGCGAAGGTGCCGATCGCCACCAGCGGGTCGAGCGCCGCCTGCAGCAGCGGGCCCGGGCCGGGCTGGCTGCGAAGCATCAACCGCGTCCGGGTTTCGCGTGTGGCTTGCAAAGCACGGACAGATTAGGTGAGCACGGTTCAACGCTGATGTGGCCGCAAGGCCGCGGCCGTAGGCCCACCGGACTAGCGTTTGGCCACTGCGCCTAACGAACTATTGCGTAATCACTCTCGACTACATTGAGCGCCGCCATGCCTATGACTACAGCCGAAACCAATACCGCCAGCCCGGTGCAGGCGCAGCCGATGCCGCAATCGATGCCGATCGCCCAGGGCGACGGCAACACGAATCTCAACGATTCGGCTCGCTCCGCTGCTACCGATTTCCTCCAGATCGAATCGATCGTGCTCAACCTCGACGCCTCGCTGAGGGTGCACGCGCGCTCGCACTTCTTCAGCTGGACGCAGGGGCTGCTGCAGAGCCTGATCCGGCACGAGCTGCTCGTGTGCACGCTCTGCCTGGGCAAGCCGCCGGCGTTCCGCGCCGACGGCTTCTCCATGACCACGCCCGATCCCAGCACGCTGTCCGACATCTTCCTGCGCGACACCTCGGTCGCGCCCGCGCTGCTGAAGGCGTGGGAAGAGCGTCGTTACCAGCCGGTGACGTGGGATGTCACCACGACGCCGCTCGGCAGCGGCGCATTTACCCGTGAGCTCGAGCGCCTCGGCGGCACGCAGCTGCTGGTGCACGGGGTGCACGACGCCGACGGCCGCGCGCTGACCATGTTCACGTTCGCCTGCCGTCCCGGCAGCGTCGGCTCGCGCCAGACCTATCTCGCGCAGCTCCTCACGCCGGCGCTGCACGCCTCGTGGGTGCGCACGCAGCTGCAGCGCACGCCGACCTCGGCCGACAAGGCCTCCAACCAGGGCGTGCTCACGGTGCGCGAGCTCGACATCCTGAAGTGGATCTACCTCGGCAAGTCGAACTTCGAGATCGGCGCGATCCTCAAGATCAGCCCGCTCACGGTGAAGAACCACGTGCAGAAAATCCTGCGCAAGCTGAACGTCGTCAACCGCACGCAGGCGATCGGCAAGGCACTCGAGCTGCGCATCCTGAACCCCTAACAGGGTTCGAGCGTAGTTTTTACGAAAACGGGGCCTCGGCCCCGTTTTCTTTTGGCGACGGAAATGCGCTCACTAGTCCGCACGGCGCATCGCCCGCAAGTCCGCAAGGCTCTGACCCGTAATACCCCGCCACTAGGATGCTGGACGCCTTCATGAAACTGCTCAAGCTTCTGCTCCTCGGCATCGCCCTGGTTGCCGGTAACGCCATGGCGGACACCGCCATCCCGGAACGCGGCGCTCCGCATCCCGCGCTCTATTCGTTCGTCGACGTGTTCCGCCTCACGGTGAACGGCCCGATGGCCGCGACGCCCGCGGAAAGCGCGGCCGAGGCGCCGATTCGCGTCGCCGTGCCGCTGGCGCCCGCCGCCGCCGAGCCGCGCTTCTCCATCGGCGCCGGGCGACAGCCCGACAAGTGGCTGCTGCTGCTGGCGGGCCTCGCGCTCGCCGGCTGGGTGGCGCACCGCCGCCTGGTGCACTCGCTCTGATGAAACGCCTCCTGCTCCTCGCCCTGTTCATGGCGCCCGCGGGCTGCGAGCGCGCGGTGGCCGACCGCGCGGGCGCGCAGGTGGCCGCCAAGGTGAACGGCACCGAGATCTCCATGTACCAGGTGCGCACCGTGAGCAGCGCCGCCGGCAACCCCGCGGCCGCGGCGCAGGCGCTGGAAAAAGTCATCGACCGCGAGCTGCTGGTGCAGAAGGCGCTCGCCGCCAAGCTCGAGCGCGACCCGCAGGTGCAGCAGTCGATCGAGAACGCGCGCCGCCAGGTGCTGGCGCAGGCCTACCTGGAACGCGCCGCTTCCGCCGGCACCGGCAGCAGCCGCGACGAAGTGCACGCTTTCTATGACGAGAACCCGGCGCTGTTCGCCGAGCGGCGCATCTACCGGCTGCGCGAGCTGATGGTCTCCGCGTCGGCGGAGATGATCGACGTGCTGCGCGCCGAGGCCGTCAAGGCGCGCGACCTGGACGAGCTCGGCAGCTGGCTGCGCACGCGCGGCGCGAGCTACAGCACCAACGTGACCGTCAGCAGCTCGACGCAGCCTGCGGAGCAGCTGCCGCTTTCCTTTCTGCCGCGCCTGGCAAGCATGAAGCCGGGCGAGATCGCGGTGTTCGCCACGCCGCTCGGCGCCTCGGTGATTCAGCTGGTGCAAGCCGAGGACGCGCCGCTTACCGAGCCGCAGGCGGCCCCGCTGATCGAGCAGTTCCTGGCGGGACGTCGGCGGCTGGAGACGGCGGCGGCGGAAGTGAAACGGCTGCGCGAAGTGGCGACGATCGAATACCTGGGCGAATTCAAGAGAGGCAACTGACATGATGAAACGCATTGCAAGAGGCATTTTTCGAGGCATTTTCCTGCTCGCACTGGCGGGCACGGCTTGGGCGCAGACCGACAAGCTGGACAAACTCGGCGTGGGCGACGCGGTGCACGTCGTGGTTCACCAGCAGCCGGACCTCACCACCGACGCGCGCATCAACGAGCGCGGCGCCGTCACCCTGCCGCTGATCGGCGAGGTCAAGGTCGCGGGCATGGCGCCGACCGAGGCCGCGGCCGCGATCGGCGAGAAGTTCAAGAAAGGCGAGTTCCTCAAGAATCCGCAGGTGTCCCTCTCGGTCACCACGGTGCGCAGCCGCCAGGTCTCGGTGCTCGGCGCCGTGACCCGTCCCGGGCGCTACCCGCTGGACGACACCACGACGCAGCTCTCCGACGTGATCGCCGCCGCCGGCGGCATCAACGCGGCGGGCGGCGACACCGTGGTGGTGCTGCGCGACGGCAAGGAGGAGCGCGTGCCGCTGCTCGGCAAGGGCTACACGCTGAAAGGCGGCGAGACCATCAACGTCGAGCGCGCCCCGGTGTTCTACATCCACGGCGAGGTGGCGCGCTCCGGCGCGTACCGCGTCGAGCCCAACATGACGGTGATGCAGGCGATCGCGGCCGGCGGCGGCGTCACGCCGCGCGGCAGCGACCGGCGGCTGAAGATGCGCCGCGTCGGCCCCGACGGCAAGCTCGTCGAGCGCGACGCCAGCCTGAAGGACACCGTCAAGGCGGACGACGTCATTTTCGTTAAAGAAGCTCTGTTCTAGGGAGATCAAGCAATGGATCTGAACCAATTCATCCTGGCCCTGCGCGCGCGGCGCAAGGCTTTCTTCATCGCCCTGGCGGCGACGATCTTCACCGCGCTCGCGGTGGCGCTGATCGTGCCTAAAAAGTACGTGAGCACCGCCACCGTCATCCTCGATGCGCGCGACGAGCAGACCATGAGCCCCGGCCGCATGTCGCCGCGCGAGCGCGCGAGCTACCTGCAGACCCAGGTCGAGCTGGTGCTGAGCCCGCGCGTGGCCACGCAAGTGGCGCGCGACCTCAAGCTGGCGCAGCGCCCCGGCGTGCGCGAGTCCTGGGAAAGCGAGACCGGCGGGCAGGGCACGGTCGAGGAGTGGCTCGCCGTGCAGCTCAAGGAGAAGCTCACGGTCGACACCTCGGTCAGCAACCTGATGCTGATCAACTACGCCTCCGACGATCCGAAGTTCGCCACCGAGGTCGCCAACGGCTTCGCCAAGGCGTACCTCGACACCGCGCTCGCCCTGCGCACCGAGCCGACGCGCGAGGCGGCGGCGTGGTTCGAGGAGCAGCTGAAGTCGCTGCGCACCCAGGTGACCCAGGCGCAGACCAAGCTGAACAACTTCCAGAAAGCGAAGGGCATCCTGGTGGAGGACGCGCGCGTCGATGTCGAGTCCACGCGCATGGCCGAGCTGTCCACCGCGCTGATGGCCGCGCGCAACGCCACCTACGATGCGACCGCCCGCCACAAGCAGGCGACCGAGATCCTGGAGAGCGGCGTTTCGCCCGACGCGATTCCGGAAGTGCTGGCCAATCCGTACATCAACACCCTGAAGACCGACCTCGGCCGCATCGAGGGGCGCATCGAGCAGGAGAACGCCACGCTCGGCGCGAACCACCCGCAGGTGCTGCGCAGCGCCGCGGAAGTCCAGGGCCTGCGCGAGAAGCTGAAGACCGAGACCAAGAAGCTGGTCGCCGGCCTCGGCAACGCGGTGGAGCAGAGCCGCAAGCGCGAGCGCGACCTGCAGGCGGCGATCGAGGCGCAGAACCAGCGCCTGCTCAGCCTGAAGGACTACCGCATCGACATGGCGGCGATGACCCGCGATATCGACGCGGCGCAGCGCTCCTACGACACGGTGCTGACGCGCTACATGACCAACAAGATCGACTCGAGCGCGAAGCAGACCAACGCCTTGCTGCTCGCGCCGGCGATCCAGCCGCTCAAGCCGGTGCACCCGAAGGTCGGCCTGATCGCGGCCCTGTCGGTGGTGCTCGGCACGCTGCTCGCCGGCGGTATCGTCTACGTGCTCGAAATGCTCGACCGCCGCGTGCGTTCGCGCCAGGACCTCGAGTCTCGCCTTGCCGTGCCGTCGCTTGGCCGGCTTTCCAAGTGGCAGCCCACGGGCGGCCGGCTGTTGCCGGCGCCGATGCGTGCTGCTCGTGCCCTTCCCCAGCCCTGGTAGGTGACCAACATGCTCGTCAAGCCGACTGACAACGTACTGCCGATGGACAGCGCCTCCGCCCGTGCCGGCGGCCGGCACATCGGCGCCATCCTGATGGACGAAGGCAAGCTCTCCGCCAACGACGCCGAGCAGGTGCTCAAGCGCCAGCGCGAGCTGGGCTGGCGCTTCGGCGAAGCCGCCATCGAGCTCAACTTCATCACCGACGCCGACCTGCAGCAGGCGCTCGCCAAGCAGTACGAGTTCCCGTACCTGGTGAGCGGTCCCGACGGCGTCAGCAAGGAGCTGATCGCCGCGTGGGATCCGTTCCATGCCGTGGTCGAGGAGCTGCGCGCGGTGCGCACCCAGCTGCTGGTGCGCTGGTTCAACCCGGGCGCCGGCCGCCGCACGCTGGCGATCACCAGCCCGGGCGCGCGCGAGGGCCGCAGCTTCATCGCCGCCAACCTGGCGGTGGTGTTCTCGCAGCTCGGACAGCGCACGCTGCTGATCGACGCCGACTTCCGCGCGCCGCGGCAGCAGACCATCTTCAACATCTCCGACCGCTTCGGCCTGTCGAGCGCGCTGTCCGGCCGCTCCGACCTGTCGGCCGCGGCGCCGGTGGCCGGGATTACCGGCCTCGCCGTGCTGCCCGCCGGCCCGCTGCCGCCGAACCCGCTCGAGCTGCTTTCGCGCGGTGCGTTCGCGGCCCTGCTGGCGCGCGCGCAGGCCGAGTACGACATGATCCTGATCGACACGCCGCCGGTCACCGAGTACGCCGACGCCTCCGCGATCACCTTCCGCGCCGGCGACGCGCTGATGATCTCGCGCAAGGACCACACGCGCCTGGCCGACACCGAGCAGGCGATGCGCGAGCTGTCGGACGCCAGCGCGCGCGTGGTCGGCACCTTGATGAACGCCTACTAGGAAGTCAGTGAAGAAACCGAAGCTGCTGCTCGCGGCACTGGTGCTGATGATCGGCGCCGCGAGCGCGCTGGGCTCGAAGCCGCCGACCTCCAACGATCATAGGGAGTTGCTGACATGGCGATGACGATGTCTGCTGCGCCGGCGCTGACCTTGCGCGACGACGGCTCGCGCCACCTGTGGCTGCTGGTCGGGCTGGGGCTGCTCGGCGGCGCCGCCGCCGCCGGCTACGCGCTGGCGATCGGGGAGGTGGAGGCGCTGTTCGTCACCCTGGCGCTGGTCACCTGCGTCGCGGTTCTGTTTGATTTCCGCATCGGCGCGGTGGTGCTGGTGATGATGCTGCCGGCGGCGGACACGCCGTTCGTGCCGCACGCGCTGATGGGGATTACCGGTCTCAACCCGATCAACCTGCTGCTCGGCGGCACGCTGTTCGCCTACCTGCTGCGCGGGCGACTGCA
>Ga0105243_10004485_pt1 | contig 11034 bp, 14 predicted proteins | sample KBSM34metaG_FD_81525 | JGI IMG/M metagenome (GOLD analysis project Ga0105243, IMG submission 81525) | Miscanthus rhizosphere microbial communities from Kellogg Biological Station, Michigan, USA - KBS M3-4 metaG | ecosystem: Host-associated > Plants > Roots > Rhizosphere > Soil | place...
GCCGGCTGGATCCGATCAACAGTCCGCCAAACAGGGCCGCGCCGATGATGGCGAACAGGGGCATTTTAGTTGGCTGCCGTTGATGAAGGGTTATCCGAACAGAAAGTGCCGCTCTCGCGCCCCGAGGCGATCCGCCGATTGCTCAAGATCGCGCTGAAGAAATCGCGGAAGTCATAATGGCCGCGCCGCGAGGATGCTCAGCGCCCCGCTCAACGCCGGTCTTATTCAGATCGCGAGTTTCTCGGCAGGCAATAGGACGCGCGAGGCTGCGCCTCCAGCGCGTCGGCCTGCTCGAAAGGAAGATAGCGCGCATCAAAGCGCGGGCACGCCAGCGCCATGCCCATCTCGATGATCTCCTGGCCGATGTCGGTGCCGTCGGCCGTGAAGCAATAAACGACTTGGCGTCGATGGGTTTTCTCGCCGGTTAGGCGGCAGGTCAGATCTGACGTGACGATGCCCATCATCACGGCCCTCGCGTCCTCACCGCGCTCGGCGGCATCGACTCCCTTGAGGCGAACGCGCGTGTTGCCGACGATCACGGTATCGGCGTCGAGCACGATGGCAGGCCCGCTGACGACCAGCGGATCGGCCGTGGCTGCCGTCGCCAGGCAGGCGAGGACGAGGCCCAAGGTGCAGGCGCGTTGTCTGATCACAATTCCTCAGCGTACTGGACGGCCAGGCGCGTCTCGGTCTTGGTCTCGACGCCGGGGGCAATCCAGAAGCCGTGCCTGGAGCGCACGTAGCCGCTCGCGTGCATCATTTCCTCGAGCGTTCGCAGCCGATCCTGATCGGCCGAGGCCATTTCATCCGTGTCCGTCACAGTGGTTGTCTTTCTGATGTCTAATGTTTGAAGGGCCACACCGAAACAGTGTTTCACGATGGGCTTGTCTGCCGCGCCAGGCCGCGCCTTAGCACGGCTCACCAGCTTTTAACTCGCGGGCTGCAACCACCTTAGCACAGGGCCTGCGCCGGAGACTTGCTACACGCCGCCAAAGATTTGTTCTGAAGCGCCAGACAACTTCATAATGACTCTCGATATCGGCAAACGGTTGCGGTCAGAGATACTCACGAGCGAAGCAGCATTGGAACAGGCAAAAAGGGTTTGCTCGGGCTGAGCGGGGCAGAGGATGACGCTGTCTTACCTAAGTCAGGGCACCAGCCGCAGGGTCAGTTGGCGATCCTTGCCGGCACGGCGGCCTTAGAGACACGCTGATGAGTCTTTACCGCTGGGCTAGATGGATAGCGGCCAGCCATCAAAATGCATTGGTGAGCCGCGCTGAGTCAGGAGGGGCGGCAGGAGCAAAAGAGGTGGTATTCCGACTAAAAATCGCATGTCCATGTCTTGCCGTCGGCGGTGTCCCAACCCAGGTGCGCCCCTTGCTTTGAAAGCACAGCTTTCCGGCAACTGAACAGTCTGTTCCCGTCTTGCCTGCGCTGCGGCTCTCATCGCAGTATTGTTGCATGCTTTCGCAGTCGAGCCTCATGCACTTGCCGATGGACTTTTGCGCAAAGGTTGGGGCGGCAGTCAACGCGAGAGCAACGAGAACAGTCGAGATACAAAGACTCTTCATCGAAATCCTCACTTGCAGCGGCCTCGACGTTGCCGCGAGTAGTCTGTTGCACCGCGTACCCCAATTTCTCATTCATAGGATTTTAGATAATGATTCACAATGGCCGTCCGCCAGCCAGGCGGCCCCGGCGCAGCACCAGTCGCTCAGCCTTGATCGCTCAATAAAGACTACTAGAGCGCCTTGTCGGGAACGACCGGCTGGCCCTGGAGCAAAGCAATATGGCCATGACGCGGAGTCGAGTTGGAGCGCTTAACGCCGCTCCAGACTGGTAGCTACCACTGAAGAGTTTCACCATCCTTGCCAAAGTCATTGCGAAAGCACTCAGCTCCAAGTCCGGAAGCCGTCGCTTGGCACTGCGCCATGGTGGTAAAGCTGCAGTCGTTGCCGTGGTAAGACAGGCAATAGTTGACAGCGGGACGCTGCGGAGCGGAGTTGACAGCGGCACGACGCGGAGCAGCCGATGCGGGCTCGGCTATCACTAGAAAGGCCACGGCCGCGACGGCCATCGCCGCGCCCGCTGCCATTCTATGGATCTTGCTCATTTTCTTCTCCTTAGATTCAGGCCTCTGCATTGAGATAGGCAGTAGACCCGCGGACACCGCGAGCGCTAGGGAACCCCGGGACACTCGGTGGCCTCGTGGAAATTACCCACCGCTTCGCTATTCACAAGTTAAGGAACCTGGCGACTGGACTCTGACATTCGACCTTCTAGCTTGCGGCTGTTTCAACAGCACAACCAAAGAGGCTTAAAATGGCAGCTTCCGCACCCGTGGTTCACATTGGCGAAAACTCGCCCGAGCAAGTCGCGTTCAAGCTGATGCACGAGATCGCAAATATCGAGAAGAAGTCCATGAACCACCAGCCTTCCGCTGGCTGGACCATTGCTGATCGCACATGGATTCTCGACACATACTCCGAATGCCTGAAAATCATGAGGGACTACTATCGCTGAGAGCATGGGGCGACGCAGCCACGCAGGATGCGTCGCTCATATTTTTTTAAATGCTGTGATCGGAATTCGGGAATGGTCGATTATTGGGGGACAATTATCACAATCGGGTTAGGCGATGTCGGCTGGGTGGTTACGTCGTTCTTCGCTCGGCCCTACATGCAATGCCATGACTTGCGCAGCCAGCTTATCTAAAAAGCGTGCTCTACGATAACGCCAGGGCAGCGGCAAAACAGCGGGAAAGTGAACGGGTATCTTCATTTATGTCTTGCTGCTGCGAGACCCCGACGTACTGGGGTTCGTCGCTCGTCGAATTGGAACACGAGACGCTTTTGGTGTGGGCTGAATCTAACTTGCGCCTAAGGGTCATGCTGCTGTTCCCTATCGGGATGCTTAACTGAACCCAGTCGGGCGCCGCGGAGATGAAAAAGCCCCATTGGGCGGACCGATGGATCTTCCATTGAGAGGTGTCGGGCGGAGAATGCGATCGCCGTTGCGCCGATTAACGCGCCGCCCGTGAGTTGCTAGAACGTTTCGATGGAACTCGGTTTTGGGTCCTGTGCAACGACGCCCGCGATAACGCTGGCGTGCCAGAAGGTGAGACAGCAGGGCTGTCACACTTACAAAAAATCTTTCCAAGGGGAATATTGCGGGCAAGGCAGGGTCAACACCTGCGGCTGGACCATGGGCGCCCGAAAAGCAGGAGGCGCAAATGATCAAACTAGTGACCGGGTTTGTGACGCTGGCGACGTTTGTGATGAGCCCGATAGCGGTGCACTCGCTCACTCCTACTTTTTCGGCTGGAGGAGGAGAGGGAGGAGGTGGCGGCGGAGATACTTCCGCTATGGACCCGGGCCATTCTTATCCGCCTTCGCCAAGGCTGCCGCTTTCATAGTCAGGCCGCGGCGCATCGCAGCGGCTTGAGGCACAGCCGGAGCCACCTCCGATCTCGCGGGCCATGACCCCTTTCTTACAGTACCGCCGGGGACACGACCGCACATGACGACAGTCTATGTTAGCGGCCTGTATAGCGGCCCAAGTCCATCTGCTGGCGTAGGGACCGCGCGGGCCATCCGCGCGGCTTTTCCGGACGCACGGGTGGTGGGCGTCGATTATTGGCACGGCAGCTCGGGGCTTCACCACGAGGTGTTCGACGCTCTCTGGCTCCTGCCCTCGTGGGAACATCTCGATCGCGATACTCATACGAAAGAAATTCGCGCGCGCCTCGACGATGGTGCCTTTTTTATTTCGACTCTCGATCTGGAGATTCGTTGGCTCGCAGGGGCCATCGGCGGCCACGATCGCTTACTGGTGCCCAAGCTGAGTTCCCTGCAACCTACGCTCAAGCCCGCGCAATCGCTAACAGAGCTTCTACCGTTCGGGGCGCCCGAGACGCTGCCGCTCGAGCGCAGGGATGCCGAGATCTACGAGTTTTGTCGTCGCCATTCGTGGCGGTGCTGGCTCAAGGGACCGTTTCATGACGCGATATTCGTGGGCGATTGGCGGACGCTCCTGGCCGCGCGTGATTATCTGGAGCGCCGCTGGCAATCCACAAAGCTGTTTCTCCAGGCTCACGTCCGTGCCACGGAGGAGTCGATATGTCTCGCCGCCTACGAGGGAGAGCTCCTTGGCGCGGTTCACATGGAGAAACGCCTCACGACCGCGGAGGGAAAGACCTGGGCTGGCCGGGTGATTGCACTGCCGGAGTTTCTGCTCACGCCGATCGAGAAGTTGGTGCGCAGGCTCGATTGGACCGGAGGCGCCGAGATCGAGTTGTTCAAAGATCGGGACGCCGAGCGGTGGTTCAACGAATGGAATCCACGCTTCCCTGCGTGGATCTACGGCGCGACCCTCGCTGGCTTCAATTTGCCGGCGCAGCTGCTTGCCCGGGCGCAGGGAATAGCGGCGCCGCCATCCATCGCGACGGGCGACTCGTTCACCCGTGTAGTGGTGGAGGTGCCCGTGCGCCTCGAGATCGGACTGCCGCTGCCGACCGAACCGGATGACTTCGAGTTCGTCAGCGCCTCCAAGTATGGCGCCGCGCTGCCCGAACTTCTCTGCACGATCGAGGCGCAATACAACGGTCCGCAACAGCTCGAGGCACACCCTCCAGCTCCATTTGACGCCGACATGCGAGCCGATCTCAGCGAAGTCGATTTTGCCGCCATCCAGACGCCGGCACGCGTGTTTCTGCCCCGCGTCGCAGATGCACTGTTTGGAGAGCTAACGCATCGAATGGTCAAGTCCGCCGGAGGGCGAGCCGCTCCTGTGGGGGCCTATAGCATCAAGACCGCGCCCTACGCGGAGTATATCGCGCTCGCACGCCAGCACGGGCTGCTGGCGGAATGCATCAGCCAGGCAGAGGTTCAGACCGCGCTGCAAGCGGGTTTTCCGGCCGGGGAGATCGTGCTCAACGGCCCCGGCAAGTGGTGGCCCCGCTCGACGATGCCCGCCATGGGTCTCTACGCGCTCTTCTGTGATTCGGTCGAGGAGTTGACGGCGGTTGCATGCAATCCGGCCCTCGCCAAAGTGGTGGGCGCCAGATTGAAGCTACCGAGTATCTCGTCGCGTTTCGGCATTCCCGTCGACGAGCCAGATACTTTTAACACGCTTATCCAAGCCGTGCGCAGTCTTGCGGTTGGTGTGGAATTCGGCATGCACTTTCACATAGCCTCGAGCGCTATCGGCGTCGCAAGATGGTGGGATGCATTCGAGTCTGTGTTGGCATGGGGACTCGCGATCGAGTGCGCATCAAAGCGACGAGTGACTGTGCTGGATCTTGGCGGCGGCTGGCACCCCGAGGACTTTTTCAGGCTCGACATCGACGCTGTTTTGCGGGCCGCGGAGGGCGTGCTGCCACACTTGCGGCGGGTGCTGTTCGAACCTGGCAAAGCGTTAACACAGCCCACGATGCTGCTCGCGACGCACGTACTCGAGGTGCGGCGCTCGAAAGGCCGCATCGAGGACGCCATCGTCGATGCGTGCATCGCGGAACTGCCGCTTGCGAATTATTATCCGCATCCGATTTGGCTGCGCACCCCGGATGGCGAGTGGCACGGTCTCGGTCGCGGTCGCCAGCAACTCTACGGTCGGATCTGTATGGAAGAGGATCGTATCGGCAGCAACCTCGCTCTTCCCGAAACGCTCGCACCGGGGGACATCCTGCTCATTGGTGACGCAGGCGGCTACAATAGGAGCATGGCCTATGAATTTGGTCGTGGCAAATAGGAAGACATTCCGTGGGTGGCTCGAGCAGCCTGCATCACAGCTCATTGATCATGGTACATCTTGCTGCATTGGTGCGCGCGCCTGGTTGCATGCAATGGCTGCCTCCTATGCCTTTCGCCACACCGACGGGACGGCGATCGCCGCACCGACCTTTCTATCACGACGCTACAAGTGGGGACCAACTGCATGGCCGATTGCATGGTGTGAGGCGGTGCGCGCGAACGCCATCGACTGTGGTGTGTTTTCGGCATTTGCCCGAGCGATTCTGAGCGCGCAGGGTGTGGAGTGCTACAGCGCGCAAGTGATGCAGTTATTCGGTCCGGAGACGACGGCACACTGGCGACAACGGTGGGCAGACCAACCGGTAGCCTTCAACTGGATTGACAAAGAACTCGTGTATCACGAGGTTGTCATCGTCGTCATCGGCGACGTCGCGGAGGTGTTCAATCCGAGTGATGGGCAGTGGCTGTCCCCGGCCGCCGCCGCCGGTTACGGCGCAGTGGTTGCCATTCGATCGGAGTGCCCGAGATCGCTGGCGTGGGGTAGGCACACACTGTCGATGGACAAGTGGATTCTTACCGTTCCAGGGATCTCGTGGTGACGGTGAACGGGAGTGGATTCAGAAGGCAGGTTGCCGTGAATCGTTATGGCATGGTCTGGAACAGCATTCGTGCTTCGGCGCTGAGCATCGCGCGTGCGGTCGGCCTGACGTTCTTCGTGAACGACGCCCGGACCGGGGTCGCGCTTATGGCAGTCGCCGCCGGAAGCTCGTTGTTTGCCGGGGTGCTCGGGGTGATAGGTGCCATCTTGGCGGAAGTGGTCGGGCGGACGCTTTCGGCATCCAAGATTCTCAATGAGGGTAGCTTGATTCCGCTTAACGGTTACTTTGCCGCCATGGCAGTGGGCGCGTTCTTTCCGCTTGGCGTTGCGACAACAGCACTTGCGATTGCGGCTGCGGCGCTGGCAGCGGTGCTGACGATAGTTCTGCATCGCACGTTGGCGATCTGGGGCCTGTCAGTTTTAGTGATGCCGTATGTGATGGCGTTTTCCGCCATCTGGTTGAGTTGTCCGCAGGTGAGTTGGTGCGCTGCGCCGCCGTCCCCGCTGCCAGACGTCGCCTGGCCAGCGACGTTTGAAGAGATGGTGATCTTTGCTAGCAAGGCGTGGGGTGCGGGACTAGCGGAACTCGTGTTTTCGCGATCGCCGTGGATCGGTCTTGGGGTCTTGATGGCATTGGCCCTTTTCGATTGGCGTGCGGCCGGGTTGGCGGCGCTCGGTGCGGCGTGTGGAACCCTCACGGCGATCGGGTTGGGGCTCCCGACGTCGCTGATCTCGATCGGACTATATGGTTTTGGCTCTGCGTTGACCGCGCTCGCGCTCCGGCGAGGAACGATGCGGTGTGGGTGGCTGGCGACGGTGGTTGCCGCGAGTGCGACTGCGGTCGCGACGGCGGTTCTGGGGTCGCTCGGCACAGCGCTGGGACTCTTGCCACTCGCGGCGCCCTATGTTGCCGTGGTATGGGTATGCACGCTCGCGCAGCCAGTGCAAGTATCCGAGGCGGGCGAGGTGACACCTCCAACGCAAACCGTGACGAAGCTGCGCCGTATGCAGCGCAATTTTTAAATACACTTGATGACCAATTATTTTGGAAAGTTTCAAGGATTGTTGTCGAAGAACCGAGAAGGACACGCAGCGGTACGTGATCGGTTAATTGGGATACTTGAACGCAGGATCGATTTCCATGGCTTGCAGTCGATAATCGCACGCAATGACCCGCCGCCAGGATCAGGGGCAGCACACGTTGTCGTGTGGCCCTGCGCTCCGGGTGCGGAACAGAAGTCGTTATCGATGCCAAAATGAAGAGGCCGCCGGCTGAGGCGGCCTCTACTCGTTAGTGGTGTAAGGGATCAGGAACGGTGTTCCGGGATCAGCGACATAAAAGAGAACAACCTTCATTGGCCCGGTTGTACTCTTGTTAAAGCCGGTCATCTTAACGTTCGGCGGTTCAACCATTCCCTCGCCAGCTTTGACCGTGACAGGTTGCCGGCCCTCCATTTCCAAGGTGAACGCACCTTCCAAGATTATAGATCGAGACAGGGAAACGGTGCGTGTGGAAGACCGTCTGATCGCCCGGTTTCAGAGTAGCGGTCAGAATGCTGATTTCCTGCTTGTCGCCCCTGGGCATACCTTCGACCGTCTGCTTGAGCAGGAGGTTCGGCTTCGCCACTCCCCCGTCTTGGGCATTCACAGAGCAAGCGAACAACAAAGTGCCTCCTATCAAACGAAGTGTCCTGGGGCCCATCATGTAAAACCCCTTCACTTTCGAGGACTGCGTATGACCATAGGGGGCTGCCGCTGATTTCACCACCCTTGATGCGGTCGGGGACCGTCGAACGGACGGCGGTCTCTCCGCAAGATGGTCGTCAGGGTCCTTCCGAGAGCGTGAGTTTTTGCCGGGACCGCGCGACCGCGCTGATCGAGGACATCTGGTATGAGAAAATCCGTGGTTGCAGTTACAGGGCGGCCCACCAACCATGCCGCAGTCACGCGTGCGTCGCCGAAGGGGTGGGCGGCGACGCGAGTTCGTGGAGTAGGGTGACGAGCTCAGTGTGAACCGGCGATGTCCGATCACTGAACGCCTCGATTGGATTTGCTTCAGTGAGCCGGTTGAGACGTGTGAGCAGGCGAATGCGCTGACGGCGGGTAAGTTTGGCCTCGGACGAGCGCCAGCGGAAGAACAAACGATACAGTTCACCGTCGCCGAAGAGCTGGTTAAGTTCGTGTATCGTTACGTAGGCAAGGAACAGTACCATCAGCCATATCTGAACTGACAAAAAGCGCGGCCACGAAAAGTGATTAACGAAGTGGTCTCCGAAAGCGGCGATTGCGCCGCCTGCAGCGACGAAATGGATGACCTCCTCGGCCAGTCGCACGATCAGGACGCACACCCAGTAGATCGTGGTCTTGAACAAGATGGGTTGGATCATTGGCGCGCCGTCGAAGCGGCGCATAAAGGGCAGGTTGTCGGTTACCAAAACGGCCTTTCCAACGAGCAACGCCGCTACTATCGCGGTGAAGAAGCCACTGAACTCGATGCCCTGTTCCTGCAGGATTAGACGTTTGGTCCATAGGATCAGATTGAAGCCGATGAAGAAGAAGATCGTCGGCGGAAGCGCGTGCTTCACCTGTGCGAGCCACCAGCTGACGGCCCGCCGCAGGAGTGCTGTCGGCGTCGAGGCGGCAATAGCGGGCTCGCTCATGTTCTACTCCCCAAGGATTTGGCCGGGCAACCGGGCTTCGTGACCACCGAGGTCCCTCGAGCGTCTTCAGGTTCAAGCACAGTTTGATTACCTACATCAATGTTGGGGAAAACTGCTTCGTCCGCTTCAAGTCTTCGCAACCGGGAAGTCCGGCTCCTCCCGCAATGCCGCCGAAAGCAGAAGTGAGCTATCCTACCCCGACGCAACAGGAACGAACACGATGCCCGAGACCGTTAGCATTGACCACCCGTCCGTCGCCAAGCCTGTTTCTCGACCGCGATCGAGAAAGCCCGCGACCGTCAGCGCCTCGGCAATGGCGCTGCATCTCGATTGCAGCAGGACTTACATCGGCAAGCTCGACGCAGAAGGCGTGATCCAGCGGCAAGGCGACGGGTTCCCGCTCGATCAGAGCCGCGTTGCGTACCCGACACTTGCGGCGCGAGCGGCAGCAAACTCACGAAGTGAGGCTGACGCTGATCACGTCAAGGTCAAGACCGAGATGCTGCAACTGCGGTTGATGGAGAAGCGGTGGGAATTGGTACGCCGGACCGATGTCGATGAACCGATCGACGGCGTCGCTGGGACCGTGTTGACGCATCTGTTGAGCTTGCCTGCGCGGTGCGCGCCGCGTGGCGATCTCGCGATCCGGCGCAGATCGAGCGGGTCGCGTTTGAGGTGATGGCTGACAAATGCGGCGAGCCGCTCAATGCGAGTCATCCGTGGTATCGGAAATGACGTGGGGCCGTTCCAAATTCCCCGGCTTTGACCAGGCCAGCGGCGTGTGTAGATTTTTGCATGTTTATTTAGGATTTTATCCCGCTAACCCAGCCTACCGGCAGCGCACCTGCGGCAACTACTCGGTTTGCGGCAGGCCCCTGTCGTATCGCGCCATCCGCAGATGGTGCCCGCAGTAGGGAGATCCTGGCACCGCGGCATCGCCGCAAAACTGCGCCACGACCTGGTGTACTTCGCCAAGCGGCCAGCGGCATTGGCCGTTGTCGAGTTCGAGCAGCGAGCAGCGCCGCATTTCCGACGGTGGCACGGGGGCATCTACCGCTGGTGTCGGCTTTGCCGGCATGATCGATGTGACTGTTGTCGTGGTGCAACCCGGCCGCGTCTGCGCCGGTTTCACCTCGAAATGTTTTTGCACGCCGGCTGGCAACAAATTACCGCGGCGCAGCCGCATTGCCTTTCCGCATATCGACGCGCGCGAGCGGTTCAGCCGCCGCGAGATTTGCGCGGCCGATGCGGTCGGCCAACAGCCGATGAGTAAGGAAATTTCCTGCGTAGTCCAAGGCATCATCCGGGAACCTCGCCAAAACTATCGTGGTGCTCCGACGAGATACGCGTGCTCGGTCTATGGCGCGGAGGTGGCGATTTGAACCAGTGCGGCTCTCGCCGGAGACACGCATACTATGAAAATCGAAACGCCGTTCGGAAAGCCGGCAGTCTTGATGTACCAATTTTAGCAGTAGTCGATGGAACGGTTTTTTAAGATTGATCGAGTGATCGCTGCATCGCGCGCAGCCTGCGCGCTCGACCTTGACGTTGCGCAGATGTGTGGCGCTCAAAACCAAATCATTGGCGCGCAATCACAAGACTGGGTGCATTTGGTCAGGTAGCGCATCAGCACCGCCGAGTAATTGCACTCGCGGCCAAACCCACGTCATCTGACAGAACCGCACTATGACCCGAAACGACGTGCTTGTTTGGCTTTCGCTTGCCGGATTGTTCGCTGCCTACTGTGCCACGCTCTGGGTGTTGTTTCCGCTTGGGGACTGAAGATGATCAAGCGAGGGGACAGGGTGAAGCTCACCGCCCGCGCCGCAGCCGCGTTCAACAACAACAAGCGCCCAAGCATGTTTGACTGGACCGCTCGGCGCGGCTTGGTCAAGCGCATCACCACCAACAAAGCCAACGCGGTCGTGCTGTGGGATGGGCGCAAGTCGACGGAGGTCGTCCCAATCCGCAGCGTTGAACTCGAACCAGAGTTGGGATTTCCCCAAACCGGGAACCGACTATGAAC
>Ga0105243_10004487_pt1 | contig 11027 bp, 4 predicted proteins | sample KBSM34metaG_FD_81525 | JGI IMG/M metagenome (GOLD analysis project Ga0105243, IMG submission 81525) | Miscanthus rhizosphere microbial communities from Kellogg Biological Station, Michigan, USA - KBS M3-4 metaG | ecosystem: Host-associated > Plants > Roots > Rhizosphere > Soil | place: Michigan...
GCGCTCTTCGATCTTCCGAACGCGCTCTTCGACAGCGCCCAGGGCAGAAAAGAAGGTGTCCTGAAGAAGCAGCTTGCTCATGTCGGACTCGTCTGAAGCTGGCCGATCTTCTCGTTGCCGTCGTCGTCGATGTCCACGGAAATCCCGAAGATGCGGATCCCCTGGTTGCGAATGTCGATGCGGCCCTTGGTGTAGGCCGTCAGGTACACCTTGTCGCCAACGATGTAGTCCACGAACGGCTCCGGAATCTGCCCACGAGCTTCTGTCGTGAACGGGAACGGCGTCATCGAGTAGATGATGCGCGGCGACGAGCGGATGATGATCTCGCCGCTGGCGTAGGTCTGAAGGATTTCGAGGTTCTTGCCGTCCGAGAGAGCGGCAGTCTCTTCGATCAGCCCATAGGTCGTCATCGAGTTCTCGCCGAGCTTCGGCGGGTTCTGCGACGGGGCCGTCATCAGCTTGGTGTCGGCGTAGGCCGGGATCACCGTGGAGTCGCGCCCGGCCACGTAGATGTAGTTGACGATCGTGGTCGGGTCGAGCTGGCGGCTGAACTGCTGAAGGTTGTTCGGACCGAATCCGTAGCCGAAGACCGCATCCGAGCGCGTGCGGATCTTCTTGTCCCAGACGTTGAGCGCGCGCGAGGACGGGTTGACCTCGATGTCGATGCCGTTCTCGATGTCCGTGAGCTTGGTGAACTCGCCGAGGATCGAGGCGCCCTTCGTGATGGCGTAGTTCAGGCGCTCGTGCGACCGCCACGCCGTCAGCGTCGTGTTCGCGGGCTTGTAGATCGTGTAGAGCTGGTCGAGATCGTTCATCGCCGCAGCGGGGTTCTGCGTGCCTCTGGTGACAGTCAGGGCGTTCGCCGCAGCAGAGACCACGGTGAAGACCTCGAACGTCCGCTGGTTCTTCACCCAGTCGCCTGCGGCGAAGTTCACGCCCGTCCCGGCGGTGATCTCGATCACCGTGTCCACGTTCGTCTGCGCGCCGACGACCTTCGTCAGCGTCGGCGCCGTGTTCGTCGGAGACATGACTCCGGCCCAGACCGGCGTCGGCTGAGGTGTGGTCCCGTTCGTATACGGTGTAGGCACAACGTAATTGGAATCCCACGTCAGCGTGGAGGTGTTGGCGTCCACCAGGATGTCGTACAGGATCTCGGCGTCCGTCCACGGAGCGGTCGTGGCCGGGTTGTTGCCGGTGTACGCCTTGTCGCGCCGCAGGATCCGCTTCTCCAACCACTGAAGCCAGCCCACGACGTTGACGCTGAGCCGGTTGCCGGAGATGTCCTCTTCGATCGTCCAGACCATGCCCGACCAGACGTGCTGCCAGAGATCGTCGCTGCCCTTGCGATACGCCTTGACGGCGTGCGTGATCGGCCAGATGCCGTTCCCCAGTTCGTCGTCGAGCGGGATCGTGAAGCTCGCCGCGCCGGGCCGGTTCAGCGCGAGCTGAAGCTGTCGGCCGCGCGCCTGCGTCAACTCGCCGATGTTGGACATGTCGGACGAGTTGGCGAGGATGAACTTCCACTGGGGAGACGCCACGCCTCAGATCCAAGTGTGACGGTAGAAGATGTAGAGGCCAGTGGTGCCATTGAGAACGCCGGTGCCGGAGATCTGGATCTGGTTGGTGCCAGGAATCAGCTCGATCCAGTCGGAAGTAACGTCGAGCGTAGAGAACTTGTTCACGCCAGCAGCCGTCTTGATCGTCTTCGCTGCGATGTCCACGTTCCAGATCTCACCGTTGGCCAGTGTGGCGTTGATCGTGAGCGTCTTGTTCGTGGTGTTGTTGCGGATGATCGGGGTGGTGATCGGCCCCACGAGCTGAAAGCGGGGCTGCGCGGGGAAGCTCCCAAGGTTCGCGATCAGGCGCGACTCCGGCATCGTCGCGAACGTGATCGGCACGTAGTTCTCGTCGAGCGACAGAAAACGCGGGTTCGAGGCCCTGAGCGACATCTGGAAGTCGCGCATGTGCCGGAAATCTGCCTGGATCTCCTTGATCACGAGCGGCTGATTCTTCCGGCAGTAGATCATCACACTCGGGCCACTGGCGCCGGGACGCACGATCAGCGGATACTCCTTCGAGAGATCGTTCGTCGCCAGCAGCATGGCCTGCTGGATGTCACGCATCTTGCCGAGCGACTGTGCCCGAATCTTTCCCGTCAGCGTGATCGTGCGCCCGCCGTACCAAGCGTTGAAGGGCGTCTCTCCGTGGAAGCCGGGGTTCACGTCGCGCGAGTCGCGGATGTCAGCGTCGGAGAACCCGTCGATCTCCGTCACGAGCACCGTGTCCCACCAGGACCGAACGTTCATCGTCAGCCCGTTGAACTCGAAGGTGGACTCGACACCGCCAGGGACCGCCGTGCCGCTGCCAGCGACTACGCCACCAGACGAGCCGCTACCCAGCGTGACAGGAGGCGGCGGTACCGAGACGATGCCCATCTGCTAGCCCTCTTCCTCCGGCACAGCGCCGTCGAGGGTTGTCGGCGGATGCTCCTGCGGACCCACGTCGAACGTGCCGTCGAGAGACCCATCGTTGTGGACATCGTTGTCCGTGATGTGAATCGACTCAGGCACGGTGTAGTCAGCCTGGGCCATCTGTTCCTCGACCTCGGCGCGCAACTTGGCAGGCGAGGCGTCGCCAGCCTCGGACTCCACTCCCGCTTCCTGGTTGCGCTTCTCGATCTTGGCGCGCTCTTCGGCCTGGGCCTTTTCGTTCAGCTCACGAACCTTCGCATCCTGTTCCTCCTGCACTTGCGCGATGAGCCGATTCAGATCGGAACGCAGGCCCTCGATCTCGCCGACGAGACCCTTCTCTTCCTCTGTGGCCGTGCCCTTCCAGTTGCGAGCTTCGCGCATGTCGTACAGCTCGCCCAGCGCTTCGCCGAGTCGAACACTCTTCTGTCCGATCGCCTCTTGGCGACGGATCATCTCCACGGTCTCGCGAAGTGCCGTGTTATCGCTGTCGGTCGGGTCGATGTCAATCATGCTCATGTGCGACGCACCTTCATAATCTTCAGCAGTCCGAAGTGAGCAGGCCGCATGTCGGCTGCACTAGCTGCTGTTCCGTTGTCAGTATTCGCGACGTTGGGGGCGCCAGTACCGAGCGCAGTTCCGTGAGTCGCGTTCATGTACGCGCACTGAAGGCCACGGTCGGCCGCGCCCGTGCCACCCGAGACCAGGTGGTAGTGGTTCGTGGCCGCGAACGCGCCGGATGCGCTGCTCTGGTTGGCCGGTGCGCTCGATCCGAGCAGAAGGCCCGTGTAGATGCTGATCCCGTGGAGGTGGTCCACGCCGTTGTGCGTGTGATCCGGCGCGATGTGCGAGTGGCCCGACATGCCATGCGTGTGACGCAGATCCTTGCCCGCGTTCGCCCCGCCGGTACCACGAATACCAGGCGCGTTCGGATGCTGAGCATTGTCAGCCGCCGTGCCGTCACCGTTGGTGGACTGACCGCCATCCACCTTCAGGATGTCCGCCCCGAGGATGAACTTGTTCCGCAGGTCCGGAAGCGTCAGCGTGCCCCCGCCCATGTCGTGCTGGCCCGACGCGATGACCTGACCGTTGCAGACCGCCCAGCCGGGAGGCGGGTTGCCTGCGCCACCGCCAGCGTCGTAGGAGGACGCCGGGCGCCACCAGTCGATGACGGTCCCGAGCGGCACGAGCTGCCGCAGGAAGGCCGCATCCATCGCGCCGAGACCCAGGCCGCCATCTTGCGCCACCTTGACCGAAGGAATGCCACGGTCGCCACCAGGGACGGCGGCCCAACCGATGGTCTTGTCGCCAATGCGCGCCGGGGCGATCGTGTCGTGGATGAACAGGTCGTAGTCGCCCGGTTCTGCCCAGAACTCCACGTAGCCCGTGGCGCCCGTGCGAATCGGGTTCTGAAGAGGCGTCAGGTCGGCCGGGTTGCGCGAGGCGTATACCGCGCTGACCTTGGTCGTCGTTCCGGGGACCCGGATCTCGACATCGACGTTGGCCAGCGCGGTAACCGATCCATCGGTCTCCGTCTTGGTGATCGTGTTTCCGTAGTAGACCCTCATCGAGAAGCTGCCCTCGCTGTCTTTCGCTCGAACTGCATCCGGGACGCCACGTAGCCGATGTCCAGCGGGCTGTCGTCCTGGTTGACAGTGATGTTGAGATCGCCCTCGCGCACACCCTGCCCGCGCGCGGGGTTGACGATCAGCTCGCCCGCATGCAGGTTCATCAGCCCGCCGCGACGAACGACGCCGCCGGTGTCGGCGTGCGGAACCTGGTACTGCGGCAGAACGTCGCCCATGCCGGTGAAGATCGCGTCGCGGAACCACTGCCATGCCGAAGAGCTGAAGCCCTGGGGAGCCAGGTTGCCGTTGAGATCCTTCAGCTCCTTGCTCGTGTCGAGCTGTGCCGTGGTGTTGTCGATCATGGCCGCGATCAGCGCCTCGAAAGCCGCCTTTTCAGTGTCGCCCATCGTGGACTCCAACGCAGCGATGGCGGGGCCGAGTTCTGCCAGCTTCGTGGCGAACTGCTCCGGGCCTTCCTGGAAGGCGCCGCTGAGCGCGCCAAGGATGCCGGACCCTTCCGCACCAAACTCACCACCGGCGATCGACTGGGCCACGTCGCCCATGATCTCCTTGGCCGTCGTCTTGAGGCTGTCGAGCGTCTGCTGGATGAAGGCGCCGATCTTGCTCGTATCCACGACACCCGCGAGATCGCCGACCTTCTGGATGATGTCCTTCGCCGACCCGATCAGTCCGGTGCTGCGCTCGCCGCGCCCCGTGATCAGATCGGTCGCGGTCTGGCGGTAGGTGAAGACCAACTCGCGGCGCGTCTGGTTTTCCTCTTCGATCTGCGCGCCCAGATCCTCCATCTTGTCCGACAGATCCTCGAAGGCGGTCCAGCGGCCCTCTGCGGCGGCACGACCGCGCAGAGCGGCGAGGCCCGCGTAGTTCTCGTTCAGGGCACCGATGCGCTGGTCGGAGAGACCGATCCGTGCGCTCGCTGCGCCGAGACGGTTGCCCATGCGCTCCTGCACGTCGAGGCCGCGCCCCACGATGTCCAGGCTCGCCATCCGGCGCGACATCCGACGATCGAGCTGATCGACAGCCGTATTGAAGATCTCGGCAGCCTGCTCTGCGATCGAGCCGGTGAGATCGTTCAGCTTTTCTGCCAGCTCGTCTGCCGTGGTCTGCCAGCGCGGGTCCTTCTTGGCCAGTTCGCGGGCGCGCGCCAAGCGCTGCTGGATGATCTGCTGCTGCTCGTTGAGCGAGTCGAGCTGACCCTGCGCGGCCGTCTCGATGCCGCCCTGGTTGCCCTTGGCCGTGGCCACGCGCATGTCGAGTTCTGCCTGAGCCTGGCGGCGCTGAGGACGCTTGAGCGCGTCGTCGGTGCGGGCGTTGAAGGCGTTGACGCGCGCCTCCCACTTGTCCTTCTCGTTCTGAAGGATGTCCTCGTCGATCTTGTCGAGCCGGTCGGTGAAGTTCTTCTGCTGGGCGATGAGATCCTTGTAGTCGTCCTCTTCGTCCTTCGAGATGCCGCCAGACCTGATCCGGCCAAGCTGACGACGCACACGAGCGAGGGCGTTTTCTGTCCGGCGCCGGTATTCGCGCAGACCCTTGCCGACTTCTTCCAGGTTGCTCACTGTGCCCTCGGCGATGGCGACGAGATCCGTCTCGGGGTTGAAGCGCCCCGCCTTGGTGAGAATCTGCCGGAGCTTGCCGCCAACTCGATGCAGGCCGACCTGACGCAGTTCGAGTTCGCGCGTGAGGCGGCCACCCATCGTCTCGATCGCGGCAGCGAATCGGTCGAGCAGGCCATCCTCGTCGGAGAGCATCTTGCTGGTCTTGATGAAGTCGTCCAGGTTCTTGCGCCACTTGCTCTTGCGCGAGAGCGCTGCACTGACCGTCTGGACCAGACCGATTTCCCGACCGATTCCTGCCATGTTCGTCGGGTCCACCAGCGGCTCGCGGTACTCGCCCGCGCGAGCGAACGCTTCCCGACGACCTTCGCGGCCAGCGCGAGCGAAGCGGCCCGCCTGAGCGCGCTGCTCGTCGGTCAGGTTCTTCATGTACTTCGCGTGGCGCTCGTTCTCCTTGGCGATCTCCTTGTCCTTGTTCTTCCCGTGAGCGTCAGCAAGGTTCTTGACGTGCTTCTCGATCTCTTCGTAGATCTCGACCGCCGAGACCCGATCGTGATGCTTGCCGCCCTTCGCCTCGCCACCGCCCTGGAAGCTGCCGGGACCACCCGTGAACCCGAGCATGTCGCGGAGCTTGCCGACGCTGGTGCCCAGAGCTGCGGCCAGGCGATTCTGCTGCATCGCGTTGAGGATCCACTCGCCTGCGTGCGCGATGATCGGGATCGGGTTACCGGCGCCGCCCGGCACCTCGCCGCCCTTGGCGAACTGGGGAATGAACCCGCCCTTGGCGCGCGAGGTGAGGAACTGCGTGCCGTACCAGGGGGAGAACGAGTTGCCCGCCGCCGAGTACAGGAACTTCGCCATGAGGGCGTTCTTCCACGGGTTCAGCATCTCGCTGACGCCGCCGAGCTTCTGCATCATGGCGTAGGCGAGCGACCCCGGCCCCCAGGCGTGCGGGGTCATCTGCCAGAGGCCGTAGCCCACGTTCCCGTCGCCCGGATCGCGCTGCACGACGCCGGGGTAGTAGTTCGACTCGCCGTGGGCGATCTGCTCGAACGGGCGCCCCGGCAGCCCAGCCTTCTGGGCCAGCCCGACGACCTGATCCGGAGTGAGCTGGACGTGGCCGGGCTGATCGGCGAAGTGGCGCGGGAAGCGGTGGTTCAGCGGGCCGTCGTATGACTGGCCGTGCAGCGGGCCGACATCCATGCCCGGCGCGAGCGCTCCGGCCTTCTTGTCGATGTAGGCGTTCGCCCCGCTGACGACCTTCTTGAAGAGCTTCTTGAAGACCCCGGCCCAGAACTTGTCGCCCGTGAACTTCGGCGGGTCGATGTGGTCCACGGCCACGTCGTCGCCCGTGACGCCAGCGAGCAGATCCGAGACCGAAAGCCCTCGCGACGCGCGCGAGATCAGCTTGGCCACGAGGCTCTGGTCGAATGCGTACTGCTCCTTCATCGCGAGGTGGACGTGATCCTCGTGGCCGCCGATCGGGAAGCCACGGAACTGGTCCACGTTGCGCCAGATGAGCTGCTTGACGACCTGGGGCAGCTTGCTCTTGAAGAAGGCGTTCAGGGCGTCTTCCTGGGGCGTCAGGACGCCGTTGGACATGTCCAGGGCCATGTGCTTCGAGTGGTCCGAGACGTTGCCCGACGAGGTGAGGTAGGAGTGGCCGTCGAAGCCGGTGAAGTTCGACATGTGGAACTTGCGCTTGGCGAAGTTCCAGACCGGGGTGAAGCCTGCGCCAGAGTGGCCAGGGCCGGTGTTACCGCCTCGGGCGAAGCCAGGCGCGGTGCCGGGGCCGCCAGCGTGGTAGGCGTCGGTGCCCTTGAAGAGACCGTCAAGCGTCGTCCCGTACTGGTTCCACAGGGCCGAGTTGACGACCTTCTGGTGCGCCCAGTTCAGAACGGCCTCGCCACGACCCAGCCACGTCGGGACGGCATCACGGCCGCGCTCGCCCGCGTTGCCGATCCAGCCGCCGGACGCCTTGCCGTCGCCACCGGGCCGTCGCACGTTGAGCTTGATCGGGTTCGCGTCGAACGCCTTCAGCGCGTCATTCGTGGCGTTGCCGACGTAGCTCATGGCGCTGAAGGTGACGCTCTTCAGCTTGTCCATCGAGCGGCCGACGTTCGTCACCATCGTCTTCGAGCGATCGTCGGCGAAGTTCGTCATCAGGCGCCAGCGCTCGTGCCACTCGCGCGAGAGACGGATGCCGGTGGACTCGATGTTCGCCCGGAAGGTGCGCAGCCGCGCCTCCACCGTCTGGGCGTTGCGCCGCGTCGAGGCCACGACTTCTGCCCACGTCTTGCGCCACCCGGAGGCGATCCCGCCGATGTCCGCGCTGGCGTTGACGCGGAGCGTGATCTGCCCACCGCCATCCTGGGCGCCGACAGCGCCACCGACAGCGAAGCTCCCGCCGCCCTGGCCACCACCGCCGAGCGCGCGCCGGAGGGCGAACAGGACGCCGTGGCCGCCGATCGCCGAGACCTCGCCGCGCGTGAAGATGTGCTCGCCCTCGTGGGCGATGATCGGCACCGCACGGCCCGGCGAGCCGCCCACGACGCCACCAGCTTCGTAGGCACCGGCGGACTTCAGCGGGTTGTCAGGCAGAGGGATCGGACCGATCTTGTTCGGCAGCAGCTTGTCGATCCACTTCGCGATGCCCTGGGCGATCTGGCGCTCGAAGCTGCCGATCGTGCCCAGCGCCTTCCACAGCTTGTCGCCGAGGTTCCCGAAGCCACTGACGAGACCGTCGAGTGCGTCTCCGGCAAGCGTCTTCAGTCGGCCAGGGAGCTTCTTCAGGAAGTCAATCGCCGTGTTGAACCCGTTCTTCACGGCAGTAAAGATTCTGTGGCCCAGTCCACCCAGACCGTCGAGAAGACCATCCACGAGGTTGCGGCCCATCTCGGCGAACTTCGTGGACGGCGACGCGATCCCCAGGAACTCGCCGATCATCTGAAGGGCGCGCAGGAAGATTCGGACGAACAGCTTGCCGAGGCCCTTGATCGGCGCGAGCAGGCCCTCGATGATCGCCTCGCCGATCTTCAGCATCCCCTGACCGAACAGCTTCGGGTTCAGCGTGAGGATGCCGGTGATCACGTCGATGATCCCGGACATGGCGGTCATCACGGCGTCGAGGACATCGCCGATCGTCTCGCCAAGAGTCAGCAGACCCTCGATGAGCACGTTCGCGATGAAGTGCGTGATGATCTTGAGGACCGGCATGAGGCCACCGCTGCCCTGGAAGGCACGAATCAGCCTGCCGACAGAATCCTGAAGCTCTCGGAACGGCCCCTTGATTCTGTCCACGAGACGGCGCCACGCGGACTGTGCGCCGCGCAGCACGTCGTCGAGGAAGCCGAAGCGCTTGAGCAGCAGGATGATGAGGCCGAGGACCAGACCCCACGGCCCCAGCAGGCCGCGAGCCGCGCCACCCATGCCGTTGAAGACGCCCGCGAGCTTGGACCCCTCGGGGGCGATCTTGGCGAAGATGCCTGCCAGGCGCGAGCCACGCGAGACCAGCGGAGCTGCCTCACCGGCGACGAACTTGATCGCCGCGCCGAGCGGTGTGAGCAGGGCGGTGACGCGGGTCACGATGCTGCCCACGGCGGCGAAGGCGATGAAGCCCGCGACGATCCGGCCCATGCCGGGGTGCTTCTCGATGAAGTTGCCGATCTCCGTCGTGGCCTTGCCGACCCAGCGGATGAAGTTGCCGAACGCCGGGATCAGGGTGTGGATGAGGATCCCGGCGAAGGCGTGGACAGAATCGGCGCCGTCCTTGTTGAACGTCTTCTGGAACTCCTTGCCGACTGCGGCGAGGACCGGCCCGACCTCGTGCATGATCTGCCGAGACAGCCGGAAGAACTCGTTGAAGAACTTGTGGATCGAGCTGTCGGGGTCCGCGATGGCCTTGGCCATCTTCTGGAACGCCTTGGTGAGATCGTTGACGATCCCCAGCCCGGTGTGAGCGCCGCCACCCGGCCCCATGATCGCCAGGAACACGGCCCCGATCGAGCGCAGGAGACGGAACCACGCCTGAAGATGCGTGACGCCGGTCTGGAAGAAGCGCCCGAGCGAGCCGGTCTCCTTGCCTCTTTCTGTCGCGTTGAGCAGCGCCTTCGAGATGTCGCGGACCCAGCGGATGATGCGGTTGAGCGCAGGCCCAGCGGCCTCGGCGATGTTGAAGAACGCCTTGCCGAGATTGATCGCGATCGAAGTGAGCGGGTTGAGATTCTGTCGCGCCTGCGACATGAAGCTGCGGAATCTGCCCACCATCTCGTTCGACGTGAAGGCCCGGAACGCCCGCCCGAAGCTCGTGGCCATCTCGCGCGAGAGAGCCGTGACGCTGTTGATGAGCGCCTTGTTGCTGAGCAGTTGCGAGATCCGGCCAACGGCCTTCGTGGTCTCGTTGATCAGCGGCTCCGTGAACGTCTGAGCGACCCCACGGAACTGGTCCTGAAGGTTCTTCATCGCCGTGTAGAGACGGCGCTCCGCAGGCGACAGCTTGCTCAGCAGGAAGTCCAGCTTCTCGGCGGCGGCCATCGAGGAATCTGCCGCCTCGTCGGCAGAACGCCTGGCCCGCTGAAGCTGGCGGTCGGCGTTGCGGACGGCACGCTCCGCGTCACGCATCTGCTCAGTTGCCCGCGTGACCTCGGGGCTGCCCTCGATGCCTTCTGCCCGGCGCTCAGTCAGCTCGCTGCGAGTGCGCGTGCGGGCGAGCTTGGTCTCGTCCACGCGCAGGCGCGCGCGGTCGATGTCCTCCGTGCTGCCGGTGCGGATCGCCTTGCGCAGAGCCTCCTGGGCCTCGGCGGCGCTCAGGGTGGCCCCGCGCTCAGCCAGGATCAGGTCTTCCAGCTTCTCGCGGGCGTCCTCGCGAGCCTGGGTCAGCCCCTCCTGGGCCTGCTGGACTCTCCGGTGAGCGTCAGCAACAGCGTCCTGTGCCGCTGCGACGGCGAGCGCGGCGTTCGCCTGCTTGTCCTGCTGGTCCTTGCTCTTCGCGCTCTGCTGCTGTTCGAGCAGATTCGCCTGCTTCACCGCGTCGGTGACGGCCTTGATGCGGCTCATCGCCGAGGCCAGGATCCCCAGCACGGGGATCGCCTGGGCGGCTCCTGCGGCAAGGGCGCCTCCGAGCGCGGCTCCCGCTGTCACCGCTGAGCTTGCGAGCGCCCCCAGCGCCCCGGCGGCGGCTCCGGCGAGCACCACAATCGGCTGAAGGAAGGCCGCCACGCCGAGGGACATCAGGCCGCGCAGCATGTTGTCGAACGTGGCCGTCTTGTTCGAGGCGGTCTCGAAGCTGTCGCCCATCGTTCTGCTCATGCGCGAGAAGAAGCCGCCAGTGCGGTCCGCCTCGCCGCCGAGATCCTTCGTGGCAGCCTGAGCCAGCTCCATCTGGGCAATGGCAGCGGCGACATCCGCCTCCACGTCGA
>Ga0105243_10004495_pt1 | contig 11021 bp, 11 predicted proteins | sample KBSM34metaG_FD_81525 | JGI IMG/M metagenome (GOLD analysis project Ga0105243, IMG submission 81525) | Miscanthus rhizosphere microbial communities from Kellogg Biological Station, Michigan, USA - KBS M3-4 metaG | ecosystem: Host-associated > Plants > Roots > Rhizosphere > Soil | place...
AATGCGTGATCAATATGATGTATGCCGAGTGTCACGGTGCTTGCCCGCTGGTGACGACAGTTCTAAAACGAACTTATCGTGACCTGAAAGATCGCATGGGTAAGGACATCTTCTTTTACTCAATCTCGGTAAAACCACAGGACGACACGCCGGCCGCACTGAAGCACTATGCTCAGATGCGTAACGCTGATCTGCCTGGCTGGTACTTCCTGACTGGGGATTCCTACGATATCGAGACGATTCGCTTCCGGCTCTTTAACATGGGCCATCCGGGGATCGATCTTGATTTCGCAATGCACTCCGGCACTCTGCGTATTATCAACGATGCCACCAACTATTGGGGCCACGCCGGGGCGTTTGCCAGTCAGAAGAACATTATGGACCGTATCGCCTGGGCCGATCCTTATAAGACAGCCGCGGAATGGGAGGTTTACGCCCGTAATCTGCAGACGCTGATAAATAAGGACGTCAAGAAATACGGCTACCGCCGGGATGTTTAGTTAGCGGCACTGGTCCGGGAATAGAAGCTGCTCGCGCGGCTTCTATTCCTGGCCCAATTTAAGGATTCTCTGGGCAGAGGGGATACATCATGAAATTTATCGCCACGATCTCGCTACTGGCTATGGTGCTTCTGGGTTCAACTGCAGCTGCCCTGGGCCAGGGAAAGAGTTGTTCATTCGATCTCGAGGGGACATGGAAAGCGCAGTTGTCACCCACCGAAGCAATACTTTATCGATTTGACTCCAGGGGTGTCGTTACTGTTCTTTCAGCTACTGAGAAAAGTGAACCGCACCCGATCGCTACCGCTAAATACGAGGTAAACAAAGAGCTCGGCAAACCGGGTTCGATTTCGTTTGCGACATCCGGCAAAAACCGGATCTTCGGAGCCGTCAGAAAGACGATGAAACTCGTCAGTTATGACGACACTTCGATCACTTGCGAAATACCGGGCATGGGAACGACGCGGTGGACCAGAGTTGACCCCGATCGGTATTTCATCGTGCTCTCTGCCCGCAACGGAGAGTTCTACGATACGAGTGGCTCGGCGTTCCCCACGGTAATCAAACTGGCTGGAGGAGTTCCCACCATCGACGCCTTCGGTATCTATCTAGCGAAGGACGGGAGGACATTTGGCACCGTTCCTCCGGATATATACAGGAAATACCTTCGAGAGGCGCGCAATGACTCAGAAACCACACTGCGTTTGGAAATCAACTCGCGGCAGTATGAAAGGGCGTTGAAGATCATCAAGGAGTGGGAACGACGTGCCCTGAACAACGAGCTTTTGTACGTCACGGGAAAAGAAGTTACAGAGGCGGATCCTAATACGCTTAACAACATTCTGGTCGTTAAGGCGGTGGCAGAATCGCTCAACCAGTGTACGGAAGACATCAATCTGTATCCACTCAATTACGTTGTCAAGGACGACTGGATCACCAATAAGGTTACTGTGCCGCTGGTTCCGTTCTATTATTTTCAGGAACTCAGGCGACGGAATGAGGCGCGACATATTCCCGATCAGAAGTTTCAGGAGATCGTCCATCTACCTAACCTAGCGAGTCGTTAGAAGGCCGAACCTGACTTGTCTCGCCTCGCGAGCAGCTTGGACACAGTCAGAACCACCTCGCGGTAGCGGGTGGGTGCGAAGCAAAGGGGGAGGATATGAATTTGAGATTTAAGATCATGAAACGCGTTCTGTTCGTTTCGTTGGTGGTGTTCATCGCTATCGGTTCTCATCAGGTGCTGCGCGCACAAGCGCCGTCGGCGCCTGATGAGAAACGAGCGGCTCAGCCGAAAAAACATGGTGGAATCTTCACCATCTACGCCGTTGATCCTTTGGCCCGCACGCTCTGCTTCAGTGACGGGAAAGATGGCATGGCGATTTCGAACACTGACTGGGGCAACCGTTGCAGTGATCTTAGTTACAGCTTCCAGGGCGGCGGCAGTCTTGTAAGCGGCCTTGAGAATGATCGGCTGGCGGCGATCGTCGATCTCGGCACAGCAGACGAGCTTCGTAATCGCTATGGCTTCGAAGACGCAAACGGAGGCGGGACCGGCTACGCTTCCCTACATCTTCAGGGCGACAAAATCATGGTCCTGAAGCAGGACCTTAGCAGGCAGGAGTTCCAACCGCTGGGGGAGGCGTCCAAACTTTTCACTGACGTTGGACCAAATGTCACGGCGCCAATCAAGTTGGGCCACATCTATCTCGTGAGAATAGCGGACAAGAAAGACAAAAGCACCGTACAGCTCGTGAAGCTGATGGTGATTGCGCATCGTCCTGAAGAAGCGGTGACGCTGCGATGGGAGTCGCTCTAGTAGCTCTAACCCATCAGGCGTGCCGGCAACCAAAATTCACTAGTGCTTCCGGAAACAGTGGAAGCAAGTTATGAACTTTCTATCCCTTGAAGGAGAACAGGTATGCAAGAAGAATTCAAAACCGGCGGCAGCAGCGGCTTTGCTACGGGCACAATCTGCACTGATACGAACCTTTACAAATGTACCGACAATAAAGTTGAGTACATTGAGCATGTAGCGGCAGGAACGGCGTTCCCAAACTTCCCCGGTGGGAATGGCAAAGGCAAGGCCACGTGGTTCAAGATCACCTTAGCGACTGACGGCGACAGAGCAGACTTCGAGGCAGTCAAAGTTAGTGCGGGCGCGGTATAAAAACCACCACCTACCGAACCAGCGGGCACAATCAAAGCGCTCTTCCTGCTCATTCGGTTCCTGGAGTGCGGTGACTTGTCACCGTTTTGGTAGAAATACAAAAGCGCAACGAGTTGGCGCACTCCAAGAACGACATGACGAGGAAAGCGATTGGAATCATGGGGTAAAGAAATGCACTTCCCAAGAGTGCTGATGCTGCTCTTCGCGGTTGCATTGCTTTTGATTAGTTCCAGAGTGTACTCTTTCCACGTCGTTACTGCAGCACAGAAGGAACGCTCGGCTCACGTTAAAAAGCCCTCTCAGTTCCACTATGTATGCCCAATGCACGAGGACGTGACCTCGAGGTTTCGGGGCCTGTGTCCGAAGTGCAAAATGAAACTGCTTAAGAAGCCCAAAGTTCAGGATCAGCATGTTTATAGCGCGCTATAGACAGATCATCCCACTGAGACGAAAGGCAGTCCGTCCTTTCGTTGCGATAACGATTGCTCTGTCGTTTATCGCGACGCTGATTCCTGTTGCCAGCGCTTCACTAACAAAAGCGAGCACGATGGCCTGCTGCGTGGGTAAGACGGCGGGCCATTGTGATTCAGGCATCGCCGCGAAAAAGGTTCCGCCACCGAAATCGGAACCGATGTGCGGTCTGCACGGCGCCGAGATGGAAGACGATGGCATTACGATCGTCGCCCAGCCTGTCGCCGAACCTTCTCACGCCGAATCTCAACACTCACACAGCCACACTGCTGAAACAAACTCCTCACAACCCGCTGCTGAATCAGCTTCGTTGAGTCAACCTTGTCACATGAATTGCGCTTCGTGTGCAACCGCTGCGACTCGACAACAAAAACGTGATCGAAACACCGTTCAGCCCACCACTTATCAAAACGCCTCGTTGACTACACGGTCGTTTGATGAAGAGCAACCGCTCCTTATTTCATCGAATGGCAACTGGGAGCACGTGATTCCCAGAGGCCCGCCGTCCGCTCTCCGCTAACCCCAATCGCGAAAACCACTCAATCCGCACTGGAACTTTATAAGTTTCAGGGGGCCGTTATTTCTTTTGCGGAGAAAGTTCGATGAAGTTACCCATCTGTCTGTGTTCAATATTTGTCTTTGTGTGTGCCTGCATGTGCGCAGCGCAGCAGAACGTCACGTCAGCAACGCTCAGCGGGCGAGTCGAAGACGCGCAGGGCGCCGTAGTGAGTGGCGCTAATCTGATCGCCACGCACATCGAAACCAATCAACAACAAACAGCCACTACTGACCACGACGGTCGTTATCGATTCCCTTACCTTCGTACGGGCGATTACGACCTAAAGGTCGACGCGCAAGGCTTCTCAACGATTACCAAACAATTGACTGTCTCAGTGGGCCAGGCGGTCGATCTGCCGATTCGACTCGATGTCGCCGGTGTATCGGCGCAGGTCAACATCGGTTCCGACGTACCGATTGTCGAAACAGTTCGGACGCAGATCACCGAAACGATCAGACCCAGAGAAATTCATGAGTTGCCGTTGAATGGCCGCAACTATCTCGACCTGGCTCTCCTGGTTCCCGGAGTTTCTCCAACAAATACCGGCAGCAATCAACGTTTCGCTGAAACCTCAGCTGTACCCGGCCAGGGCATTTCAATCGCCGGACAAAGAAATCTCTACAACAGTTTCGTCGTCGACGGAGTCTCCGCAAACGATGACGCCGCCGATCTCACCGGGACGTACTACAGCGAAGAAGTTATCGATCAGTTTCAGGTTGTGACTTCCGGAGGCATTGCGGAATTCGGTCGTGCATCGGGCGGCGTAGTCAACATACTTACCAAGTCAGGCACAAACGATTTGCGTGGCAGCTTGTACGGATTCTTTCGAAATCAGCGTTTCGATGCTCGCAATCCGATTGCACCGACGAAAGATCTGTTGACGCAAGCGCAATACGGCTTCACGCTTGGCGGGCCGTTGCATCGTGACCGCACGTTCTTCTTCACTAATTTCGAACAGACGCGACGAAACTATTCGGCTGTCGTGACCATCGAGCCTGGCGCGGTAAACGCAATCAATAACCGGTTGCGCGCAGTTAATTACGCGGGACCGCCCATCAGCACAGGCGTCGTGCCGGCGAGCTTCGATACGACAAACTTCTTCGCGCGGATCGATCACAGCATCAATCAAAGGAACCAGCTCAGTGGCCGGTACAGCCTCTATCACATCAACGCCGTCAATTCTCGAACGGTCGGCGGGCTCAACGCGGTGAGTCGTGGTACGGGATTGAGCAACACCGATCAGACTGTGGTGATCAGTAACGTAACTACAGTCAGCAGTCGCACCTTGAATGAGGCGCGCGTGCAATACACTAATAGCCGGCTGGACGCGCCGGTTAACGATGACCTCGGACCGGCAGTGAACATCAACGGCGTCGCGAGCTTTGGGACAGCCACCTTTTCGCCTTTGGGCCGCGACATCAATCTCTTCGAAGCTGTCGATAATGTCTCGACGCAACGCGGGGCACATTCGCTCAAGTTCGGCGCTGACTTCCTTTACAACCGGGTCAACATTCTCTTCCCCGGCGCGCTCCAGGGTGTTTACGCCTTTAATTCACTGTCCACTTTTCTGACTGGAAATTACTTCAGCTACCAGCAGGCGTTCGGCGCTCCGAGCCAGTTACAGTCCAATCCGAATATCGGAGTGTTTGTTCAGGACGAGTGGAGAGTGCGTCCCGATCTGACGCTCAACGCAGGACTGAGATACGACGCGCAATTCTTACCGGAACCGATCAAGACTGACACGAACAATTTCGCGCCGCGTCTGGGAATAGTCTACGCGCCTGGCAATCGCAAAACTGTCATTCGCGCCAGCTTCGGGCTCTACTACGATCGCATTCCACTACGTGCGACGTCGAATGCGCTGCAACGTGATGGCTCGAAGTATCTCGTCGTTCAATTATCACCCGGACAGCCGGGCGCGCCAGTGTTTCCCAACGTGCTCGCTGTGCAGCCATCAACTCTGCCTACAAAACCAAACATCACGCGCATCGATCCGAATATCGAGTCGAGTTATAGCCAGCAGGCAAATCTCCAGATTGAACGCGAACTGCCGGGCAATGCGGTCGTAGCGATTGGTTATCTGCACCTTCGCGGGTTGCACGTCATCCTTTCGCGAAATGTGAATGTGCCGACGGTTCCGGCAGCTGCGGGTATTCCGAATCTGGGTCGACCCGATCCGAACTGGGGCAACATCGCGCGTTTTGAGAGTTCGGGTACTTCTAATTACGACGGCATGGTCGTGTCATTCAACAAGCGCGCTGCGCGTTGGGCCAACGTTCGTGTTTCGTATACGCTTTCCAAAACCATCGACGACGCCGGCAACTTCTTCTTCTCGAGCGTTCAGAACAACTTCAATATCCGAGACGATCGCGGTTTGTCTGACAACGACCAGCGCCATCGTCTCGTCGTGAGTGGCTCGATCGAGGCGCCACAGGAAGGAAAGACCGAAGGATTTCAGCGGGCGCTTCGTGGCTTCCAATTCGGTTACATCTTCACTTACGCTTCGCGACTGCCTTTCAACGTGTTGCTGGGACAAGATCGTAATTTCGATAGTAACAACAACGATCGTCCGGTCGGCGTGGGGAGAAACACCGGGCGTGGATTTGATTACGCATCCCTTGATTTGCGCGTAAGTCGAAGGTTCAAGTTTAACGAGCGAGTCGACCTGCAACTTCTTGCCGAAGGTTTCAATGTCTTGAATCGCGCGAATCTTGGAGTGCCGATCAATACGCTCAGTGCCGGTGCTCGCTTTGGACTGCCGACTCAGGCTTTTGATCCGCGTCAGTTTCAATTTGGACTCAAGGTGGGGTTTTAAGATATGGGCCACAAAAAGGCACAAAATGCAAAAAAAGCACAGATAGTAGTAATTATACTGACGTGTATTCTCTTCTCCACGGGTTGTAGGCATCTCGCAACCAGGGGAGCGTCGATTGAAAAGAACGGACCGCCGCGGCCGGTTCAGATTTCAACACTCGGCATCGATGCTGCAGAGCCCGCGATTGCATCCGCACGCGACGGTTCCTTTTACGTTGCCTGGGTGAATCACGACGCCAAACAAGCCGACGTCATGCTCGGGCGTTTTAATGACGCTGGTGAGTTGCAAGGCTCGCCAGTGCGAGTTAACCGGCAACAAGGTGCAGCGACTGCATGGCGTGGCGATCAGCCGAGTGTTGCTGTTGCACCGGACGGATCGGTGCACGTGTTGTGGACAGCTCGTGTCGATGCCGGCGAGCAACATGGCACCGACGTCTATCTCTCGAGCTCAACGGATCGCGGGCAGAGCTTTGCGACGGAAGTGAAAGTTAACGACGATAAAGCACCGGGGGCACACGGCATGCACTCGCTTGCGGTTGCCGGTGATGGTCGCATTTATGCCGCATGGCTCGACGAGCGAAATGTCCACGCACCGATGCCTTCGACGAAGGGCGAAGGTCATCACATGGAGAGCAATCGCGATCTGTATCTTGCGTATTCGACAGATGGCGGGCGCAGCTTCTCCGCAAACAAGAAGGTCGCATCAGACGCATGCCCGTGTTGTAAGACAGCGCTTACTGTTTCGCCTGATGGAATACTGTATGCCGGCTGGCGTCAGGTGTTGCCGGGAAGTTTTCGTCACATCGCGGTGGCCGGCTCAACTGATGGTGGCAACAATTTTTCAAATCCTGTAGTCGTGAGCGACGATCACTGGGTGCTGCAAGGCTGTCCAGTCTCTGGTCCATCGTTGTCGGTGGATCGTGCTTCCGGAAATCTGAAAGTCGTCTGGTATGCAGCGGGTGAAGGTTCTGCGGCTGGAGTTTACTTCGCGGAGTCGAAAGACAAAGGTCACAGCTTCACGCCGCGCGAATTGTTGTCAGAGGAAACGGTGCGCGGCACACCTGTAATTGCAGGCACTATCGCACTCTGGCAGACTTCTGAGACGGCAGAGACTAAAATGCGTTCCGTTAGTAATGCCGGGTCAGCACTAAGTGTCGCAGCAAATGCAGAGCTGCCGGCAGGCACGTATGTGAACGACAAGCTCTTTGTTGCGTACATTGGGACGGAAAAGGAGAAGCGAAGTATATGGCTCATACGAGCCGGATTGTAATCATCTGCGTAGCGCTAATATTCGTAGCAGCGTGCAATAAACAGCCCGCTAATAATCAAACAAACGCTCCCGCGCCGACCGGCCCTGCAGCAGCGGTAGCAACAAACACTTATAAGGGAGTTGGCGTCGTCAAGGGCATCAACCTCAAGCCTCCGGCGATCGAGATCGATCACGGAGACATCGAGGGACTGATGCCCGCCATGCAAATGGAATTTCCGGTAACTGACCCGAGCCTGCTGAACGGCATCGCCGTCAACGATCGCATCGACTTCACCATCGAAGCCGCAAAAGGCGAGATGAAAGTCAGCGCGATCAAGAAGCAGTAGATTTATTGTTTCTGTAAAGTGGCTAGTGCCGCCAGCACTTCCTCACTGTGCGCGGTAACTTTCACCTTCTCGAACACCTTCACGACTTTGCCCTGCGGATCGATGATGAACGTATTACGTGCGGAGAGCTTGGCCCCGTTGTATTCCATTACCGAACCGTACTGGTCAGACACCTTCGCGTCCGTGTCGGCGAGTAGTTTGAAGTTCAAACCTTCCTTGGCGCAGAAGTCCTTGTGCGATTGCTCGTTATCGACACTGACGCCGAGAATCACAGCGTTCACTGCTTCATACTTCGCGATGTCGCGTTGGAAGTTGCGCGCTTCAATCGTGCAACCCTGCGTAAAGTCCTTGGGATAGAAATAGAGCACTACCCACTTGCCTTTGAAGTCGTTGAGACTTACCTGCTTGCCCTCGTTCGTGGTGAGATTAAATCCTGGCGCTGCGGCTCCCACTGCCGGCAGCTCATTCACTGCGCTGACTCGGTTACAAGCCAAAACGGCTACGATTGCGAACGCCATTAGAAAAGCGTACTTAGCCATTTGATTACTCCTTCCGCACTCCGTTGAAATTGATTTGGATCGATACTATACAAACTAATGAGAGTATTGCGCCACGATGGTGTCGCGTATCTGCGCCGGCGTCATCTTCTGCTCCTTCTCGAGCCTGAGCGCAAGTAGTGCTTCCCTGACGCAGACATCGCAGTGCGACGCATGATCGTCTTCAAAGCAACTGTAAAGACTCTTGTGCCCGAAGCCCTGATCGCAGTGGCAGTAGCAAGGTAACTGCGCCAGCGTAACGGGAATCTCTCGCGCCGCCCGGTAAGCATCGCGCGTTACGCCGCTGAACTGTGTCGGATCGAGTGTCGGTCCAAGACTCGACTTGCTTGGCGGCACTTCAAAGTGGGCCGGAACAGTCTGGGCCGTGGGACTGGCGGCATGCTCGTGCTGAGTCGTCGGTTGAGCCGGCGTGGTGGTTGAGACGTTTTTCAGCGCAGGTTGTTGATTTGCCGAATTCACCATCAAAACTGCAGCGAGAAGCAGCAGCGCTATACCGAGGATCAATATCCAGTTTCTCTTCATTAAAACGTACTCCTTAATTATTAATGCGTTCCGTGCATCGCACTCATATTCATCTCATTCGGTCGCAGCCGGAAAAATAGTTTCCACGAAACCGGATTCGATCCGTAAATCGGATCCAGCAGCGACGGTTTGGAATAGAACGTCAGATCGCTGCCGATAGCAAACGACGTTTTTTCAGTATTCCAAATATCGCGAGCGCCGCCGAACGTGTAAGCTCCGATGCGAAATGACGGATGATCCTCAGTAATTCCGAGACTGATGCGGTCAGCCGCGCGCAGTATCTGATTCTTGTCCGTCAATTCAAGGCGCGTGTAGAAGTAATTCCGGTCCAGAAACTTCACCGTGGATTCTGCCACATATCCATTCAAGTTAAAAATTTCGCCATCGTGACTCTCGTGGTTTCGTCCCCAGATCAAACTCGAGGCCCAGTTTCCACGTTCGAACTTCCGGTTATAACTGATCGACGCGGTCGTGCGGCGCACGTCGCCGGGTTCCAGTGCCTCAGGATTCTTCAAAAAGCCATGACTCACCTGCATGGACCAGTTGCTGTTCGGCGCAAACCAAAGCCTGACTGAACGCGAGTTCCACGGATGGGCTTCGAAGTTGTAGCGGTTCTCGCCTGGCTCCCGCCCGTTGAAGAGCGAGCCTTCCAGCTTGAACCAGCGATACTGGATGCCCGTGGTGACCACTCCGAAACTGATGTGCGTCGAGTCCTGCAAGTGATGCGACAACGGCGCCGACGTGTTCTCAGAAGCGGAAGTGCGGTGCATGAATGCAGTTGGTCCAAGCGCCGGTTCTCCGGGATAACCTCCGTAAACAAACCAGCTCGCACGCTCACCAATCGGAACCGTGTAAGTAGCACTCAGTTCCATGAACAGATCGTGTGGATGCTGCCGATCGATCAGCGGTTGGCCTTTGTACGACTCACCAGTTTGGAATAACAACGGTGAGCCACCGGGAGGAAAGGTGAAGGGCTCGGCACTAACCATGGCGCGGAGTTCGAGAGTGCCTCGCCCGACACGTCTTGCGGCGGAAGGCATAAACCAGTTTGCTGATTCAAACTTCGTCACGCCTCTTGGTCCACCCTGGCGGTTCACGCCGGCGACGAAGTTGTAATGAAACATCAACAACCACTCACCCGATTGCTTGTGCAGCATCGCCATCGGACTGGAGTCCGGCTGCCACGACGTACCTGAACCCATGCCTTTCGGCATCAGGTCCATTACGTTTTCCTCAGCCGGCATTTCCGGACTCGGAGCCGCCATCGGGGACGCCGCCGGTGACGCCGCCGGTTTTGGCGGCGGCATCGTGTGTCCTTCATGTTGCGCGAAAACAGTTCGAGTAACAGCGGCAATTAACACTACCCACAATAATGCATACCTCATAATGACCCCCTGAAATCAGCCACGGATTTACACGGGATAACACAGATCTAATGCGTGTTATCCGTGTAATCCGTGGCTAAATACTACGCAGCTTTCTTGTTCTTATCCTTCTGCATCTTGCAGCAGTCACCCTTGTGATCTTTCATGTCGTGCTTCATGTTGGCATCATCGTGCTTCATCTTCATGTCGCACGAATCACCACTACAACAGCAACACGATTCCATCGAGCAACAACTCTCGGTCGCTTTTTTCTGGTCAGTTTGCGACGGGGTGGTGGTTTGGGCTGTTCCTGCTGTAAACGCAGTCAGCATTAAACCCAGAAAAAGAATCAGGGTAGTTTTCTTACGGGATTTCATTGTAATTCTCCTGTATCAAGAGATTAGTGCCTTGCGTGCGGTCAAACACACCAACACGACAATGAGGAAAAAGTTGTCAGGCAGATCTCTG
>Ga0105243_10004496_pt1 | contig 11020 bp, 7 predicted proteins | sample KBSM34metaG_FD_81525 | JGI IMG/M metagenome (GOLD analysis project Ga0105243, IMG submission 81525) | Miscanthus rhizosphere microbial communities from Kellogg Biological Station, Michigan, USA - KBS M3-4 metaG | ecosystem: Host-associated > Plants > Roots > Rhizosphere > Soil | place: Michigan...
GGGCCATCTCCGGCACCACCCAGAAGGTGAGGGCCGGGAACACGACCTCGGAGCCGGGCGGGAGGTCCAGGGCGCGCGCGATGTAGTAGAACGCCATGCGGCCGCGCGAGGCGGTGACGGCGTGGCCGCAACCCAGGCGCTCCTCCAGCGCGCGCTCGAAGGCGGCGATGGCGGGACCTTCGACGAGCTGACCGCGCGAGCGGCAGTTCTCGACGATGGCGTCCGCGTGCGGTACCCAGCGCGCGCCGTAGCGGGAGATCGCGCTCAGCATGCGACCGGCCGCGACATGAGCGCCGCCTCCTGCCGCGCGTGCAGTCCCGACACCGCGCCGTCGAGCCGGCCGGCCAGGCGATGCGCCCAGTTCGGATCCAGCCGCCAGAGCTTCGCGAAGAACGACGGCCGCAGGTAGAAGCGGGACCAGGCGGCGGTGAGCAGGAACTGCAGCTCGCTGGCGCTCAGGGTCGGATGGGTGAAGGTCGGGGTGAACCCGTCGAAGCGCTCCCAGTCCTGCTCGTAGACGGAGGTGCGGAGCTGCTTCCACAGGGGCGTGCCCGGGTAGACGGTGAGCAGCTTGTACTGCGCGAGGGTGGTGCCGAGGCGTATGGAGAAATCGATGGTGGCGGCGACGGACTCCCAGGTGTCGCTGGGCAGGCCGAGCACGTAGAAGGCCACCGTGCGGATGCCCAGGCGGTCGCAGGCCTGGATGACGTGTTGCTGATGTTCCTCGGGAATCGGGCGGCGGCCCACCTTGCGCAGGGTCTCCGGATCGAGGGACTCCACGCCGAACGTGATGTTCGCGCAGCCGGCGCGTTGCAATGCCTCCAGCAGCTCGTCGTCGAGGCGGTCCAGCCGCGTCTCGCATTCGAACCGCAGGCGCAACCCGCGCGAGACAATGCCGCGCGCCAGATCGAGGCACCGCTCGCGGTCGTGGCTGAAGAGGGGGTCGCGGAAGATCACGAAGGGCTCGGGGCGCAGCCGGCACAACATCTCGAGCTCCTCCACGATGCTCCCCACCGACCGCGCGCGGTAGGCGGACAGGATGCGGTGCGGGCAGTAGGTGCAGAACTCCGGGCAGCTGCGGCTGGCCAGCACGGGCAGCCCGCCCAGGGGCCGCGAGAAGGCGCCCCAGGACGAACGTGCGGCGAGGGCCCCCAGCAGGTCCCAGCGCGGGAAGGGCAAGGCGTCGAGGTCGGCCAGCTCGCGGCTGTGCACGATCCCGCGCATGTCCTCCCCGCGGGCGAGGCGGATCACCGCCTCCTCGGGCTCGCCGTAGACGACGAAGTCGGAATGGTCGACGAAGAGGTCCGGCAGCTTGGACGCCGCGAGGCCGACGAAGCCGACGCGCGTGCCCTGCGCGCGCGCTTGATCGGCCCACGCCGCCTCGCGGCGATGGTCGACGAGTGACGAGAGGACGAGGGCGACGTCGCCCTCGAGGACGCGGTCGCGGGTGAAGGCCACGTCGTGGCCGGCGCGGGCCAGGATCGCGGCCAGGTAGCCCATGGTGATGCTGGGCACGTCGTTGATGCGCCGGCGCAGGGCCGCCGCCAGCGACGTCACGCGCGACAGGGGCCGCAGCCGCGCGCCGTATCCGCCGACGACCGTGTCCTTGTGGACGAAGCCGCCGGCGCCCTTGAGATCCGCCAACACCACTCGCATGTCTGGACTCCCGATGGCAGGGACGGGGAGCCCGGGCCTACTTCGACTTCGAGGAAGCCTTGGCCACGTGCGCGGGGGCGATGCGGACGCTGCTGGCGGACATCTGCCCGTCGTGGTCCGTGTACTTCACGGTCACCTTGGCTCCGGTGTGCGACGAGAGCTCGTCGACGCCGATGCTCTTGGAGCCCTCCCAGGCCTGCGCGCTGGTCGTGCTGAAGGTCCAGCTCGTCTTCGCGCCCTTCACGGTGAGCGTCTTGGCGCTTGCGTCGAAGGACTCGACGGTGCCGCTGACGGTGTGGGTGGCGGGGGCGGTGGCCTTGGCCGGTGCCTTGGTGGCGGCGTTGGCCGTTCCGGCGGCGACGGCGAGGGCGAGGAGCGAAACGTTGACGGCGGCAATCATCTTTCGCATGAAGACCTCCTTGGTCGGGAACCGAGGACTCCAATGCGCGTGCCACGCGCGGCCGCACTGGCCGGAGATGTGCAAGTGACTGCCGGCGCATGGAGTTGCGACGCGCAAACACCGGATCGGAAGGCGCGCGGGGCGCGCAGGGACGCCACACCGCGGCGGCCCTGCCGCCCGCCGCGAAGCGCGCGGATTGACCGCGGGCCCGAGCGGCGCGATCGTAGGACGCGTGGACGAACCGCGGACGGACCGCTCCCTGCGCGCACGGCTGCTCGTCATGTGGGCCCTGAGCGCGGCCCTCGTGGTGGGCGGGACCACGTACGTGCAGCGACACATCATCGTGGCCGCGGTCGAGGACGAGGCCGTGGAGGCAGCGGGTGCGACGGCGCTCGGGGTGGCGGCCGAGCTCACGGAGCGCGAGGGGCTCCCCTCCGCTGCCGATCTCGACGACCTGCTCGCGGACTTCCAGCGCATGGTCCCGTCCGTGCGCGGCCTCACCATCACGCGCCTCGAGCCTGGCGGAGCCGTCACCGTCGCCACCACCACCGAGCGCCAGGCCCCCGCCGAGGTAGCGGACCTGTCGCGCCGGGCCATCACCTCGCGCGACCGCGCCGTGTCCGACCTCGTCGCGGGCACGCTGCGCCTCGTGGCCGTGCCCCTCGAGCGGGACCATCGGCCCTACGGCGCCGTCGTCGTCTCCATCTCCATGGAAGCGGTCCAGCGCGTACGCGACCAGGTCCGTACGGCCGCCCTCCTCTTCACGCCTCTCGCGATCCTCGTGCTCGTCGCCATGCTCCACGCCCTGGCCCGGGACCTCGTGCTCTCACCGGTGGAGGACCTCCTGGGAACGATGCGGCGCGCCTCCGCGGGCGACCTGCGGGCGCGCACGCCCATCCGCCGGCGCGACGAGATGGGCGCGGTCGCGGAGGGGCTCAACTCGATGCTGGAGCGCGTCGGCGACTTCAACGCCGCCCTCCAGCACGAGGTCGAGCGCGCGACGGAGGAGCTGCGCGAGACGAACCGCCAGCTCGCGGAGAGCGCGCAGCGGCTGTTCGCGGCCCGCCGCGAGCTCGCGCGCAGCGAGCAGCTGGCGGTGGCCGGGCAGATGGCGGCCAGCGTGGCCCACCAGATCGGCACCCCCCTCAACCTGATCTCCGGCTACGTGCAGATGATCCAGACGGACCTCCCGTCGGAGTCCGCCTCCGCCGTCCGCCTGCGCACGGTGCAGGAGCAGATCCGCAAGGTGACGACGATCGTGCAGGGCCTGCTCGACCAGGCGCGGCGTCCGCAGCTGAACCGCTCGGAAGTGGCGGCGGGCGAGCTGGTGGAGGGCGTCTGCGAGCTGGCCCGGCCCTCCCTGGGCGCGGCGGGCATCGCGCTGCGCACCGTGCTCGCGCCGGGCCTGCCCGTCCTGGACGTGGACGCCGGGCAGCTCGAGCAGGTGCTGCTGAACCTCATCACCAACAGCATCGACGCCATGCCCGGCGGAGGGGAGCTGCTGGTGACGGCGGGGGCGAGCGGCGGCTACGTCGAGGTCACGGTCGCGGACTCCGGCATCGGCATCGACTCCGGCGACGTGGCGCGCGTCTTCGATCCCCTCTTCACCACCAAGGAGCGCGGCAAGGGGACGGGCCTCGGCCTCACCATCGCGCGCGACGTGGTGGCCGCGCACGGAGGCACCATCGCGGTGTCCAGCCGCCGCCACGAAGGGACGGAGGTCAAGGTCCGCCTTCCCATCGCGCGCGCCGCCGCCGAGCCCCAGCCACCTACCAACGATGGTGGCCGCGGGCTGCAGCCACACACCAACGATGGTGGCCGCGGGCTGCGCCATGCCTAGGATCCTCGTCGTCGACGACGATCGCGAGACCTGCCGCTTCATGGAGGAGCTGCTGCGCGGCCCGGACCGCCAGATCGAGCTCGCCCACACGCCGGAAGAAGCGCTGGCCCTGGCCGGGCGCGGGGCCTTCGACCTCGTGGTCTCCGACATCAACCTCAACGCCGAGCTCTCCGGCCTCGACCTCCTGCGCGCGTTCAAGCGCGCGGACCCGCGCCTGGAGGTCGTGCTCATCAGCGGGTTCGGCACCCTGGAGACGGCGATCGAGGCCGTGCGCGCGGGCGCCTTCGACTACGTGAGCAAGCCCTTCGACATCGTCGAGGTGAAGGAGACGGTCGATCGCGCGCTCAAGCGGCGGGCGCAGCCGGCGGCGGGGACGGCCCACGCGGAAGCCGTGGAGGCCGTGCCCGCGGACGGGCTCATCGGCCGCAGCCGCGGCATGCTCGGCGTCTACAAGCAGATCGCGCACGGCGCGGGCTCGGACGCGCCCGTGCTCATCACGGGAGAGACGGGCACGGGCAAGGAGCTCATCGCCCGCGCCCTCCATCACCACAGCCGGCGCGCCGCCCGCCCGTTCGTGCCCGTCAACTGCGGCGCCCTCGCCGAGAGCCTGCTCGAATCCGAGCTCTTCGGCCACGTGCGCGGCTCCTTCACCGGCGCCATCGGCGACAAGAAGGGCGTCTTCGAGCAGGCGGACGGCGGCACGATCTTCCTCGACGAGATCGGCGAGACGACGGCCGCGGTGCAGGTGCGGCTGCTGCGCGTGCTCGAGCAGGGCGAGGTCCGGCCGGTAGGCGCGTCACGCGTCACCACCGTGAACGTGCGCGTCGTGGCCGCCACCAACCGCGATCTCGAGCGCGCGGTGCGCGAGGGCTCCTTCCGCCAGGACCTCTACTACCGGCTGAACGTCATCCGCATCCCGGTGCCGCCCCTGCGCGACCGGCGCGAGGACATCCCGCTCCTGGCCGCGCACGTCCTGCGCGAGGTGGCGACGAACGGACGGCCTCCGCGCCGCCTCTCCCCGGAGGCCCTGGCCGCCCTCATGGGCTACGGCTGGCCCGGCAACGTGCGCGAGCTGGAGAACGTGCTCGAGCGCCTCGCCCTCGCCGCCAGCGGCGACAGCCTCGAGCGCGAGGACCTGCCCGCGGTCTTCCGCGAGCGTCCCCCCGCGACCCTGGAAGCGCCGCTGTTCGACGGCTTGCCTTCGCTCGAGCAGATGGAGAAGCGCTACCTCGCCCACGTGCTGGAGACCCTCAAGGGCAACCGCACGCGCGCGGCCGAGGTGCTCGGCATCGACCGGCGCACCCTCTACCGGATGATGGAGCGCTTCGGGATGGATGGCGAGCAGGAAAAGTGACGCCGCCCTCTTGATGGCCTTCCGCATCGTCTACTAGAGTTCCGCTCTCGACCAATCCAAAGGAGCACCCATGCGCCGATCCCTCCCGGCTCGTCTGGTGTTTTGCGCCGTCCTCGCCGCCGGCGCCTCATCCGCGGCGGCGGCCGCGGAACCGCCCGCAGGCCAATACCGCGCCTTCTGGGTGGACACCTTCAACACCAACCTCAGCGACCACGCGGACGTGCTGGCGGTGGTCAACAATGCGCGCGCGGCCCGTGCGAATGCCCTTTTCGCCCAGGTGCGCCGCCGCGGGGACTCCTGGTACCTCGACTCGCTCGAAGGGCCCGCCGAGATCGTCGCCCCGGCCAAGCCGCTGGCCCCCGGCTTCGATCCCCTGGCCGACCTCGTCGCGGAAGCGCACGCCGCGGGCATCGAGGTCCATGCGTTCGTCATCGCGGCCGCCATCTGGAACCGCCACCCGACGATCCTCGCTCCTCCGGCCTGGCCCGACCATCCCTTCAACCGGCACGGCTTCAACCAGGCGACGGGCGCGCTGTTCACGGGCCGCGACAACTGGCTCACGCGCACCCTCATCCCTGACGGAACGGCGAGTGTCACCTTCCAGGGCACTCGCATCGGCGCCGAGTTCTGGGTCGACTTCGGTCACCCGGACGCCGCCGCCTACACGGCCGACGTCCTCACCCACCTCGTCGAGCGCTACGAGGTGGACGGCCTCCACCTGGATCGGATCCGCTACCCCGAGATCTCCATCGCCGGACAGACGCCAACGTCGGGCACGAGCATCGGCTACAACGAGACGAGCGTCGCCCGCTTCAACCAGCATTACGGTCGCGCGGCCGGAACCAATCCGGCCCAGAACGATCCGCTCTGGAACCAGTGGCGGCGGGATCAGGTGACGAACGTCGTGCGCCGGATCTATCTGAATTCCATCGCGATCAATCCGCAGGTCAAGATCTCCGGCTCCCTCATCGCGTTCGGAGGAGGTCCCACCACGGAGGCCTCCTGGAATTCCGCCGAGGCCTACTGGCGCGTCTACCAGGACTGGCGGGCCTGGACCGAGGAAGGCATCCTCGACATCGCGGCGCCCATGGCCTACAAGGCCGAGCACACCGCGAGCATCCGCCCCCAGTGGGACCAGTGGTCCGAGTGGACGAAGAACCACGCCTACAACCGGTCCACGATCCTGGGCCAGGGCGGCCTCGTGAACGCGATCGAGGGCTCGCTGCGCCAGGTGCGGCGGGCCTTCACACCGTCGGCCGCGGGAAACCACACGAGCGGCCTCAGCTTCTATTCGATGGCGACGTCCAACATCGCCGTGGCCAACAACCCGTTCTCGATCCCAGCCGGGCAGTCGACCCCCGTGCGCAGCTTCGCGGAGTTCGCCTCCGCGCTCACCACCGGCCGCTCCCTCGACGGCACACGCGCCTACGAAGACCTCACCGCCAACCCGGTGCCGGTGTTCCCGGCCGAGGCCTCCGTGCCCGACATGCCCTGGAAGTCGCACCCCGTGGCCGGGCACCTCATGGGGTTCGTGCGGGACGAGGCGGGGCAGGTCGTGGACACGGGCGCGGTCACCATCGCGCGCGAGACCGGCGCGGATCCGCCCGCGGCGACGCGCACGACGATCGTGGGCGCGACGGACGGGGGCGGCTTCTACGGAGGCGTGGACCTCGCGCCCGGCACCTATCGCGTCACGGTCACTCCCCCCGGGCAGCCCGCCTATACGACCGCCTGTGCCACGAACGTGATCGCGGGACAGGTGAGGCGCTTCGACGTGAGCATCGACCGCGAAGCCCCGACGGTCGTGCTCAGCGCGAGCCCGCGCGAATTGTGGCCGCCCAACCATCGCACGGTGGACGTCGCGCTGGCGGGCGCGGCCGAAGATGCGGGCACCGGAATCGACAGCGTGTCCTTCCGCGTCCTCGACGAATACGGCCTCGTGCAGCCGGAGGTGGCCCCCATCGCGGGCGGGGGTCTCGCCCGCGTGGACTTCTCACAGGCGCTCCCGCTCGAAGCCGCCCGCGCCGGGAAGGACAAGAACGGGCGGACCTATACGCTCGAAGTGACGGTGACCGACCGTGCCTGCCAGGCCCGCACGGCCGCCGTCTCGGTGGTGGTGCCCCACGACCAGGGGCACTGAATCGGCCGGTTCGGGAGGCTAGAAGGTGTAGCCGAACGAGGCGCGGGCCGCGTAGCCGTCGCGCGCCTCCAGGGCACGGCCCGCCTCGCTGAGGCGCGGACTGCGCGAGGCGCGGATCACGGGCCCGGCGGCCAGGCTCACCTGCCAGCGGCGCTGCGGGGGAGCGAGCCGCACGGACGGGCCGACGAACAGGCGCGCGCCGCCCTCCGCCTCCTCGGGCTCCCAGAATCCCTCGAGGTCCTCCCCCAGCACCTCCAACCCCGCATGGAGCGACCGCCCGAGACGGCGCGTCCAGCCGATGCTGGTGATGAGGTCGATGGCGTCGCGGTCGGAGGCGAGCGGCCGCTCCAGCCGCACGTTGCTCCAGAGCGCCGACCGCGGGAAGGTCTTCCCCACCGCGACCCGCGCGAGCAGGACGGTCACGCCCGCCGCTTCTCGCCGCACGCCGCCGCCCAGGGACGTCCGGACTCCGTCCCAGTTGGCCACGTCCTTCAGGAGCTCGGCTTCACCGGTCCCGCCCGTGTTGCGGCCCTCGTCCAGGACCAGCCCCACGCGTCCGAGCAGGGTCAGCCCGTGTCCCAGGCGTCCCTGCACGCCCACCCGCTGCTCGAAGCCGTTTTCGGCCACCGTCGCGTCCGCACGCTCCGAATAGCCCGCGTCGTAGTGAGCGACCCAGCCCCGTTCCTCCGTGGGCGCGACCGTCGTGAACAGGAAGGGGCGGCCGGGCTCTTCCGCGCCCGCGCGCGCGGCGGCCAGGGACAGGGCCAGGAGCAGGCTCAGAGGGAGCTTCATGGGAGGGCTTCCATATTCTCCACCGGGCCGATGCGATCGTGGCGGACCGCGCTGCGGCCACTGGCCTTGGCGGCGTGCAGCATGCGGCCGGCGGCACGCAGCATCTCGTCGAGGCTCGAGGGCGGCCGCTGGAACGTCGCCGCCCCCAGGCTGACCGTGACGGGAGCCCCCTTCTCCGCCGCCGCCTGCATCAGGACGAGCCGCAGCCGGTCCAGCACCGACTCGATCGACTCGACGTCGGCGTCGGGCAGGAGCATGGCGAACTCGTCTCCGCCCAGGCGCGCGGAGGCGTCCACGGCGCGGAGGGCGGAGCGGAGAGCCGAGCCCATCCCGCCCAGGAGGTGATCGCCCGCGTCGTGGCCGCGGAAGCGGTTGACCTCGTCGAAACCGTCCACGTCGGCGAGGGCGACGGTGAGCGGACGGCCGGAGCGCACGCTGCGCGCCATCTCCCGGCGCGCGACCTCGAGGAAGCCGCGCCGGTTCAGGAGCCCGGTCAGCGAATCGGTCCGCGCGAGGACGGACGCACGCGCTCCACCCTTGCGCAGAGCGGCCAGGACGACGGCCGCGGCCGCGAACAGGACGAGCTGGGCCACGATGTTCATCACCTGGACCGCGGGCCGCGGCGCACCGTAGGAACGGGTGGCGACGTCGGCCGCCCACCAGGCGATCGTGCCCGCGGTGGCGATCGCGAGCCCGCCCGCCGCGCCCAGGAACCAGGCCGCGAACCAGATGGGCAGGAGGTACGCGAGGGTCAGGTTGACGTCGGGCCCGGTGAGCTCGTCCGTCATGCCCACGACCGCCGTCGTGCCGAGGGCCAACGCGAAGACGACGCCCGCGGGCAGCGCGTCGATCCAGCGCGCGAAGCCGCGCCGGAACTCGGATCCTGCGCTCACCTCCGCTCCCGACGGGTGGCGCGCCGCCGGAGGGCGCGCGCCGCCGCGATCAATCGCGGGATCGGCGATCGCTCGTGCAGGGTCGTGTGCGCGTCCACGACCGCCACCGCGACCCGCGGCAGGTCCGCGTCGCCCGGATAGACCAGGTGCTGCGGCTCCCAGCGCGGCCCCAGCGCATCCTTCACCGGGTAGAGGTCGTCGTACCGGTAGAGCGCGCCCAGGCGGTCGGCAAGCGCGAAGGGCCCGGCGTCGGGGCGTGAATCCGCGGTCGCGGTCGAGGGGACGAGACCCAGGCTCACCTCGCGCACGTCCGTCGCGAGCTGCTCGAGCGTGCGGGCCAGCAGTCGCTCGCGCACTCCGTCCGGCGCCTCACGGCGTCGCCGCAGGAGGTTCAGGATGAGCCCCGTGCCGTTCGCGTAGGGAAGCCACGTGCAGAACGCCTCGATCCGCCCCCCGGGCTCCCCGCACACGAACACGGGCAGGGACCCGAGCTCTTCGAGGTCGAGGGAGCCGAACGTGAAGTGCAGCTCGCCGATCTCGCGCTCGGCCAGCCACTCGTCCGAAACCTCCACGATCTGCTCGTCGAGCACGGTGTCCACGGCGGCCGCGCGATTGTAGCGCCAGACCTCCAGGGCACGGCCTTCGGGGGGCACGCCGTCGGCTCCCGGGCCTGTCCTTGCCGCGTGCGGATCGAGCATCCCCTGGTCGCCGATGCGCAGGGCCTTCAGCCGCGATGACGCGTAGGCGGGGAGGTCTTCCCCCGGCACCGCGTAGAAGCACGGGCTCCACCCGTGTTTGTGGGCGTGCTCGACGAAGTCGCGCACGCCCGCCTCCAGGTCCTCGGGGGCGCACAGGGGACCGCCGCAGGCGACCGCGACCGCGTTGCGCACGGCATAGGCCACGAGGCCGCGCCCGTCCGCCACGAGGAGGTGGTGCTTGTCCGGCCGCAGCGCGAAGGCGGACAGCGGCCGGTGGCCGTGCGCGCGCCGGATGCGGTCGACGTCCTCCGGCGGCGCCTCCAGCCGGTCTCGGAGGACAACGGGCCGCAAGAGGAGGACGAGCAGGTACAGCCGCGCCATCCAGCCCGCGACCTGCAGCGAGGCGAGGAAACGCGCCGCCGGCTTGTCCCGCGGGCGCACCTCCAGGCCGCTGATCAGGATCCCGCCGCGCACGGCCTCGCGCAGGCGCACCTCCTTGCGAACGTGGTCCATGCCCGCCGGCTGGGATCCCGGCGGCCAGGTGAAGTGCGCGTCGAGCGCGCGCAGGCCCTGATAGCCGTAGGCCACGATCGCGAAGGCGAGCACGGGCGCGATCACCAGCATCCGGCGCAGCGTCGCGGGGTCGCTCTGGGCGCTGAAGCGCCGCCGGAAGATCACGAGATAGACGAGGAGCAGGACGGCGACGATCACGCGCTGGAGCTCGAAGTGCGGGCCGACCTGCGAGGCGACGGAGACGGCCAGGGCCGCGGTCGCCACCCACCAGGCCAGCTCCTTGCGCCGGGCCAGGTTGCGCGTCACCTGCAGCAGGGCGAGGCCGGCGAACAGCATGACGAGCCGGTTGCCTTCGGGAACGTCCAGGGGCATCCAGCGCGCGAGGGTCACGATGGCCGCGGCCCGGCGCGGTCCGAGCGCGGTGAAGATGTTGAAGGCGCCGATGAGGCCGATGATGAACGGCACGATCGCGTGCAGGTCGTTGACGTTGAGCTCGCGCACGCGGGCCTGGCGCTGCACGCGCCGGGCGCCGATCACCGCGGCCACGCTGAGCACCACGGCCAGCAGCACCCAGACCCCGACGTGCTGGATGTCCTTGAGGTGCTTCTCGATGGCCGCGCCGCTGTAGTAGCCGGCCAGCCCGAGGGTGAGGGCCCAGATGAGCACGGCGAAGAAGTCGACGACGGTGAAAACGGCCGGCCGCATGCCGACGGCGCCGCAGGCCGCGGGGATCA
>Ga0105243_10004497_pt1 | contig 11020 bp, 4 predicted proteins | sample KBSM34metaG_FD_81525 | JGI IMG/M metagenome (GOLD analysis project Ga0105243, IMG submission 81525) | Miscanthus rhizosphere microbial communities from Kellogg Biological Station, Michigan, USA - KBS M3-4 metaG | ecosystem: Host-associated > Plants > Roots > Rhizosphere > Soil | place: Michigan...
CCCGCTGTATCTCGATCTGCCCACGTCCGGCAACGAGCAGGCGGTGCTGTCGCGGTGGGCAGCCAACGCCCCGCTTGCGTTCGTCGATCAGTACGTCCGGCAGCTTCGTGAGTATCGCGCCATCGCGATCGACGTCGGCGACATGGACACGCTGAAGACCGACACGGGCAAGCTGCATGATGCGCTGACCGCCTACGGCATCACGCACGAGTTCGAGATCTATTCGGGCACGCACACGAGCCACGTCGCCGTGCGGTTCCAGGAACACGTGATGCCGTTCTTCAGCAAGACGCTGTCGTTCGAGGCGCCCAAGCGCTGAACGGGCGGTTCGCCTCTACGACTTACAGCGCGTCGAGCCGCGTCGAGGCGTCGCCGAACTGATCCAGCGTGACGTCCATGCGGTCCATCAGCGACAGGAACAGGCTCGACATCTTGCGGTTCTCGTCGCCCGCGTCCACGTAGTTCAGCGTCCGTCCGGTCTTCAGCGTTCCGCCCAGCCCGCCGGCCAGCACCAGCGGCAGCCGTGTGTTGTCGTGCTTGCGGCCGATCCACATGTTCGAGAGCCACATCAGGCACGAGTGATCGAGCACCGTGCCGTCACCTTCGGGCATGGCGTCGAGCCTCGCGGCGAGATACGCGAGCTGGCTCAGATGGAAGGTGGCGATGCGCGCATAGCCCGCGGAGTTGTTCTCGTGCGACGCCGCGTGATGCCCGTCCGCGACGTTGAGGAACGGATAGTAGAGCGCCCCGAGATCCCGGGCGAGCAGCAGCGTGGCGATCCGTGTCTTGTCGGTCTGGAAGGCGATGGCGATGAGATCGCACATCAACCGCGTGTGCTCGCGCAGGTCTTCGGGCAGCCCGTTGGCCGGGCGCGGCATGGTCAACGCGGGGCGGTTCTGCCCCTTCGCGCGGTCGTCGGCCGTGTCTTTGGCCTTGCGCATCGACTCGACGCGTTTCTCCACTTCGCGCAGGCTGGTCAGATATTCGTCCAGCTTCGCCCGGTCGCCGGAACTGATCGATCGTTCGAGCGCCGCCGCCTCGCCCTTCGCGCGGTCGAGGATGCTGAGATGCCGCAGGCTGCCGCGGTTCTCGAACAGGCTGTCCCAGGCGAGCGACGGATAGAGCTCGTTCGGCACCGGTGAATCGGCGCTCTGCCACGACAGGTGCGAGCTGTAGGCCAGCGAGTAGTTGGTCTCGTGAAAGCCGGTCATCGGCTCTTCGCACGCGAGGACGAGGCTGGAGAGGGCCGTGTCCTGGCCGATCCGGTTGGCGAGCAGCTGGTCGATGGTGATGCCGGCCCTGACCGTCGCGCCTTTCTGGATCACGGAACCTGACAGCAGGCCGCCGGTCTGCGCCGGGTGAATGCCGTTGCCGGTGGCGCGCTTGTGAAACAGCCCGTGAACGACGTTGATCTTGTGCTTGAGCGGCTCGAGCGGGCTCAGCGTCGTGCTCAACGTCATCCCGGCGCCGGAACCCTGTGAATCCCAATGGTCCTCGTTGACGCCGTTGCCCATGAAGAGGACGGCGAAGCGCTTGGGAAAGGCGTCCGGGGTCGCGCCCCACACGTTCATGGACTCGAGCCACGGCAGCGCAATCGTCACACCGGCCCCGCGCAGGACGGTGCGCCGGGAGATCCCCTTCGGGCGCGTGTAATGGCGGTTCATCGGCGTCACTCCGTACGGCGGTTCAGAAACGGCGAGCTCGTCACGATGGTCTCGACCAGACTGCTGAAACGATACCCGTTCGCCGGCAGCCTGGCGCGCATCTCCTGCAGCAGGACGTCGTCGGGCAGGATCGGCGAACGGTTCAGTGCGTACGCCCAGAGCTTGCGGCTGACCGTGTTGAGGTAGTCGTCCTGGCGGTGCTGCCGGATGTACTCCCGCACGCCGGCGGCGCCCGACGCCTGGACACCGCCGGGCAGCGCCGCCGCGACATCGATAAGACGTCCCGCCAGGTCGGACTCGCGCCGCTCGCCGACTGGGCCGAAGTTCTCGAACGCCAGGCCGAAGGCATCGAAGCGGGCGTGGCAGGCGGCGCAGGCCGGGTTGGCACGATGCGCGGCGAGCATCTCGCGCAGCGGCCGATCCATCTTGGATTCGTCCTTCGGCAACTCCGGCACGGAGGGCGGCGGCGGCGGGATGGTTTCTCCGAGCACGCGCCGGACCACCCAGTACCCGCGCTTCACCGGACTGGTGCGCAGGCCGTGCGCGTTCTGCGTCAGGAACACGGCCATGGTGAACAGGCCGCCGCGCCCGTAACGACCGGCGTCGTCGACGTGCACCCAGTGTGTCTCGTCGTCGGCGGGCACCGGCATCCCGTAGTGCCGCGCCAGCGACCGGTTGACGAACGTGTCGTTGCCGTAGATCAGATCGAGAATCGAGCGGTCGTTGCGAATCACGTCCTCGATCAGGCGCACGGGCTCCTCGAACATCGCCTGGCGCAGATCGTTCGTGAAGGCCGGGAACCGCTCGCGATCCACCGCGTTGTGCTGCTCGAAGCGCCGGAAGTCGAGCCAGTTGCCGCCGAATTCCCGCGCCATGCCGCGGACGCGCGGATCTTTCAGCATGCGCCGCGTCTGGGCCAGGAGGACGTCCTTCTTGTGCAGGCTCCCTGCGGCCGCCAGCAGATCGTCGTCCGGCATGCTCGCCCACAGGAAGTAGCTCAAGCGGCTGGCCAGCGCATATCCGGAGAGCGGCTGATAGGGGGACGCCGTGCGCGTGGCCGCGCCGTCGATCAGGTCGAGCCGATAGCAGAACTTGGGGGAGATCAGCACGCTGACCACCAGGTCGCGAACGGCGTCCTCGTGTGACAGGCCGTCCTTCTGACGCAGGCCGCGGTAGTACGCGATGAGATCCTCGCGCTCGTCCGCGGACAGCGGGCGCCGGTACGCGCGAGCGGCGAGGCGGAGCACGGCCTGCAGGTGGCCCGGCTCCGCATCGAGCCGCATCTTCTGCACGCGCCGCAAGGTGTCGTTGATCCAGGCGAAGTGGTACTCCACGGCCTGGACCGCCACCGGATCGTTACCGGGATCCGCGGCGGCCTTCGCGCGGTAATCGTCGCGGAGCCCGAAGATCACGTCGGGGTGGTCGAGCGCCTTGTCGACCGGACGCGGCCGTCCGGCCTCAGGGTCCTTGCCGTCCACCGCACCGCTCTGATTGAAGTAGAACTGCGCCCAGGTGCGCGCCGTGTGATCGGCAATGAAGTCGAACTCGTCCCACAGACGGTCCAGCTCCTTTCGCCCGCCCTCGTCGAGCACGAGCTCCACGAGCGGCACGTCGTCGCGCCAGAAGCCCATCACGTTGTGGTAGCCGGCGCTGAGGAAGCGGCCCTTGTCGTCGGAGTCGTCGGGGAAGTAGCGACCGCGCTCGCTGACGTAGAAGACGTCCGGGAACACGGAAGCGAAGCGCGCGAACGACGCGTCGTAGCGGGTACGCGCGGCGGCCGGCACGATCAGGTCCTTGTCGCCTGCACGAGCCCGCGCCATCAGCGCCGCCCAGCGCGGCGCGGCGTCCTGGTGCAGCCCCGGGTATCGGGGCGCAGGCGGGACCGCCGGCTCGGGATCGCTGTCGTTGCGCAGTGCTCGCGGATCGAATTCGCGACGGTGGAGGTTGAACTGGCGCAGCTTCCAGTTCAACAGCGGCTGCGATCCGGCCGGCAGCCCCGCGACTTGTGGTGCCGCGAACTGCATCGACGTGTGGAGGCGGATGCGCTGGACGAACTCACGCATCTCGGTCGCCTTCGCGCGCAGCAGGTCCGGCCGGTTCTCGCCCGGAGCCGGAAGCGCGCGCCACATGGCCTGCAGCGTCGCTACCGGCCCGACTTCGGGCGTGCTCGGTGTCGTCGGCGTTTCCAGGATCGTCCAGATGGTGGTCAGGTACTTGGCGCTGACCTTGGCGTCGGCCGCCACGTCGGCGAGCGACGCCCGGCGTCGGCCGAGCGCGGCACGATGCTTGTACCGCCAGGCGGCCTCGAAGTAGCTCGCATAGTCGGTGGGCTGGCGAGCGTAGAAGTCCAGGATGCGTGTGATCGCGTAGCGATCCCGGTCGGTTTCCGCCAGCATCGGATGCGGAGCGAAGGCGATCCCATCGGGCTTCAGGACCAGGTGCTCGCTGACCTGCCGTGCGGCTTGGACGTATTTGGCGAAGAGGGCCGGCGACATCGTCAGCGACTCGCCCGAGTTGTCGAAGCCTTCGGTGTTGGCGGGGTCGACGGGGAATTCGCGCGCCGGCCGGATGTCCACGCCGGTGAGATCGCGAATCGTGTTGTCGTACTCGGCATTGCTGAGACGACGGGCCAGGACCGGTCCCGGATCGCCCGCGTGCTTGCGCGCCTCGCGCATGGCCAGCGCCTCGATCCAGTCGATCACGCGCGCGCGCAGTTCCGCGGACGGCTGCGGCATTCTCGCCGGCGGCATCTGACCAGCGCGGAGGCGCTCGCTCATCAGTCGCCAATGGCCGAAGTCGCCGATTACCGCTGCCATCGTCGAGTAGGGGCGCATGTCGAACTGCGCTGCCGGGGCGTTGGTGCCGTGACAACCCAGGCAGTACGTCGTGAGGAACGGGCGGATGGTGTCCTGAAACTGACGGTCGAGCGCGGCATCCGGTGGGTCGGCCGATTGGAGCGGCACGACCGGAAGCAGCCCGACGATCAGGCAGAGCGCGGCGAATCTGGCGCGATTGGTGACGCTCACCTGCGTTCTTTCCATTGTCGAAGCAGTTCGAGCGCGGCGGCGTGGTTCGGGTTGCGCTGCAGCAGGCGTTCCAGAGCGGCGATGCCTTCCTTGGGGCGATCGGCGCTCAGATGAATTCTGGCCAGCGTGACATACGCGGCCTCGTACTCTGGCCGCTGCTGTAGCAGCCGTTCCAGCAAGGAAACCGCCGCATCTCCTTGCCCTCGCGTGGCGAGGACCAGCGCGAGGTTGTTGGCCGCCTCCCCGTAGTCGCTGCGGCGTGCGAGCGCCTCCCGGAAACGCCGTTCCGCCTCGGCGAGATCGCCGGCGCGGCCGGCAAGCAGGCCCAGATTGTTGAGCGCTTCGGGGAAATCGGGCTGCAGCGCCAGCGCCTTCTCGTAGAGCGCGCGCGCCTCCTGATCGCGTCCGGTGAGCAGCAGCGCATACCCGAGGTTGTTCAACGCGTCCGGGTAATCGGCGTTCGCAGCCAGCGCGGCCCGGAACCGGCCGATCGCGGCGTCGAGTTCGCCACTCTGCGCGAGCAGTGCCCCGAGATCGTTGTGCGCCTCCGCGAGATCGGGCTTGAGGACGAGCGCCTGCTCGAACGCACCACGGGCCTTGGCGGTCTCGCCGCTTCTGGCGAGCAGCGTGCCGAGCCGGTACAACGTGGATGCCCCAGGGTTCGCCCGCGCCGCCCGCTCGAAGGCGATCACCGCGGCCGCGTCGAGTCCGTTGTCGAGCAGCTCACTGCCGTACGGAAGGTAATTGCGGAGGGGCAGCCCGAGATAGAACGTTCCGGGAAAGGGCAGGGCGCGAGCGAGCCGCTCGGCCGGCGCCGCGTCGATCGCGCTCGCATCCGCCACGATGTCGCTCACGTCGACGCGGCCGCGATAGACCTTCACGACGCTGCCGCTCGCATCCACGAGCAGGCCCGTGGGCAGACGCAGGTCCTGGCGGTTCATGAACAGGTGCCGGTTGAGAATCGCGTAGCTGAGGCTGACCTGATCCGGCCGATCCGGATCGACGGGAATGGCGATGGATCTCACGCCGGCGCGGGTCAACGCCTGTGCCCCGCGCTCGAGCGTCTCGCGCGCCGCGCGGGCCGCGTCCACCGTGGGCGACCACAACAGCACGATCGCCGGACCTGCCACGTCCGGCGCCGGAAACGGCTCGTACATCCAGGTCGTCGCTGGCGCCGTCGCCGGAGCGGACGCTGACGGCGGGATGGTGGTCGCCGTCGATCGCGGCTTGAGAGCCGCGGTCTCGAGGCCGCGCCCCTCGACGATCCGGACGCGGGCGTTCAGCGGGACGTCGGTGAACACCTGCATGTCGCCCGAGGGCCAGTTGATGGTGATCTTGGCGGGACGATCGCTCGCGCCCAGACCGATCACCAGCTCCTTCGAATGCTGCGAGAGGAATCCGGACCCGCTCTGCAGCACGCGCGTCTTGTGGACACGATCGGTCTCGATCGTCACGCGGGCGCCGATCGCGTCGCGGTTGCTCCTGGTCCCGACCAGGCGCAGCGCGATCGACGCCGACTTCGTCTCGAAGTCGTTGCGGAAGACGCGCAGCTGCGGCGACTGCCGCGCCGCCATCACGGCGAGATCCGGATCGCCGTCGCCGTCGATGTCGAGCACGGCGAACGACCGGCCATCCTGGTCGAGGTCGAGGCCGATCGCGCCGGAGACCTCGTCGTAGCCGCCATGTCCGTCGTTGCGGAGGAACACGTTGCGCTGGTGGCTGGCGATGGAGCCGTGAATCAACAGCTGATTGATCGCACGCCAGGCGTCGTCGTACGGTGTGCCGGGCACCCGCGTCAACGGCGACCGGGCCACGACCTGCCGCCAGAAGAAGCCCTCGAGGTCGCCGGGCGTCTTGCGCGTCAACATGCCGTTGACGACGTAGAGATCGTCCCAGCCATCGCTGTCGAAGTCGAGCGCGTCCGACGACCACGCCCAGCGCCCCATCTCGGCGTGGGCTTCGATCGTCCGGTCCTCGAACCGTCCGTTCCCGAGATTGCGAAACAGCGAATTGCCCCGCACGTGGCGGCGAAGGGCCGCGCGCACGTCAGGCGGCGCCTCGCGCATGAACGCCGGCGAAGAGGTGATGCGCTGGCCGGGCGCGCTCCACATGTTGCCGGTATAGATGTCCAGGAGGCCGTCGTTGTCGTAGTCGAGGAAGGCCGCGCTCATCCCGGCGCCGTGATCGAGCAGCCCCGCGGATGCCGCGACGTCCTCGAAGGTCACGGTGCCGTTCCGTCGACCCAGGTTCCGATAGAGGTTCTTGGTCCCGAAGTCGTTCGCGACCAGCAGGTCGGGCCAGCCGTCGCCGTCGTAGTCGGCCCAGGCGGCCGCGAAATGATAGTGATCGTTGCCGGGCGCGAGGCCCGCTTCGGCCGTGGCGTCGGTGAACCGGCCCTTGCCGTCATTGCGAAAGAGCACGCTCGGGGGGCCGTTGCGCGCATCGTGGTACGGGGCCGGCGTGCCGGCCTTGTCCTCGCCGGCGCCGAAGAGATAGGAATACACGCACACGTACAGGTCCAGAAAGCCGTCCCGGTCGTAGTCGGCCATCGCGATCGACGTCAGCACGCCTTGAAACGGCTGCGTGAGCCGGAAGGCGTCCGGCGCGGGCGAGAAGCGCCCTTTGCCGTCGTTGACGAAGAGCAGCAGGCCGGTCGAGGTCGCGACGACGAGATCCTGATCGGCGTCGTTGTCGACGTCGGCAAAGAGCGACTGTGCGGTGTCGTCGAGAACGTCAACCCCGGCGTCGGACGTGATGTCCTCGAAGGTGGAGTCGCCGCGATTGCGGTACAAACGGTTGGGGAGTCCGGCCGGCTGCGCGACGTACAGATCGTCGAGTCCATCTCCGTCGGCATCGCCGACCGAAATGCCGTGATGACCGTTCGAGTCACGCGTGAGGACCGAGTCGAGCGTCGCCATCCACGAGTCGAGATCGATGGTGAGCTGACGCCGGAACGAGTCGATGCGGCCGAGCGCCGTTTCGGTGATCTCGGTGAAGACCGGCCGCCGCGCGCGGCTGACCAGATGCGACGCCGCCGTCCAGCGAACGACCTGCCAACCCGAGGCGCGCCGCCGCCATTCCATCTCCCACACGCCGACGTGCTCGACACGGTACGCCTTGGTTCCGCCACCGACGAGGTCATATCGCACGCTGGTGCGGAGGCTGGACGGCGGATCCGCAGAGCCCTCCGCTTCGATTGACGTGAGGATGAACTCCGCCACCGTGACATCGCTAAACTCGCCGATCAGTCGCTGCAGGTCGGCGCCGAAGCTCCGAGCGTCGAGCGTCGCCTCGCGCGGCAGGTCCGTCGCCCGCTTCACCTCGAGCGGCGATTGGCCGTCGGCGGCGGCGTCGATCGGCAACAGCCGCGCGCCGCGGAAATCGGCATCGAGCAGGCGAGTGACGGCGCCGGCTGCCTGAGGGCCGCCCTGGCGGAGCGCCTCGGACAACTCGCGCAGCCGCGCCTCGAGCTCGTTGGCCTGCCGCTCCAGCGGGAACCCATCGTTTCCTGGCTCCAGCTGTTTCAGGAACGGCGCCAGCGTTTCTGAGACCGCGAGCTCGGGCCGGAAATCGGCGCGCTGCTCGACCTGCGCCATTGTGGCCACGATGGCGAGCACCGACAGAGCGCCCGCCAGGAGATGCCGCGCGGATCCGGGGCCGTGCCTGGGAGTCATCGCGGGCGAGGAGGTTGCGGGACGGCCGCTCGATCGGACAGCGTCAGCACATGCAAGCGGTCGCCCGGAAGCTGTGTCCATTCCCAGCGCCGCCCGCCCGGCATACGGATGTCCACGTTCACGGGACCGGCGTAGTCGCCGAGCCCGAAGTACGTCCGCAGGTCGTTCTGCGAGAGGAAGCTCCCGCCGGATCGGACCTCGCGCATCTGCTTCGTGCCGCCGGCGCTGATCGTGACGCGAGCGCCGATGGCGAACCGGTTCCCGGCCGGCGCCGCGGCGCGCACGGCGATCCAGTGACGCTGCGTCCGCTGCTGGTTGTCGAGCAACGTCGGCGCTCCGTCCATGTTGTTGACGATGATATCGAGGTCGCCGTCGTTGTCGAGATCCCCGACGGCGAGCCCGCGGCCGACGGCCGCGAGTTGCAGGCCGGGACCGGCCCGCTCCGACACGTCGCGGAATCGGCCGCCGGTGTTCAAGAACAGCTGGTTCTTCTGGCGGTACGTCTCGCCGAGCTGCGGGAATTTGTCCACGTCCGAAAAGATGTGGCCGTTGGCGAAGAACAGATCGAGCCGGCCGTCGAGATCGGCGTCGAGGAAGGCTGCGCCCCAGCCCATGCGCACGAACGTCGGCGCGGCAAGGCCCGCGGCGGTGGCGTCTTCGAAGAGCCGGCCGTCGATGCCGCGATACAGCGAGTAGCGATCGTGTGCGAACGTCGTCAGCACCAGATCGACCCGCAGGTCGCCATCGTAGTCGCCGGCGTCGGCGCCCATGCCCGCCTGCGCGCGCCCGTCGCCGTTGACCGCGACCCCGGCCGCGAGGCCGACGCTTTCGAAGCGGCCGTTTCCGAGGTTGTGATACAGGAAGTTGGGGTTCGAGTCGTTGGCGACGAACAGGTCGACGAACCCGTCGTCGTCGTAATCGGTTGCCACGACGCCGTAGCCGTAGCCGCGCGATCGATCCGAGAGGCCGTGCCGATCCGTCGCCTCGACGAAGCGCCCTTGGCCGACGTTTTCGAAGAACAGGTCGGCCTCCCCGGGAAGTCCTGTCGGCCCGACCATGATGCGTGGGCCACCGCGCCAGTTGAGAGTCCGCTGGGCATGCGCCAGCGATTCCCACGTCGTCTCGACGTATCGGACGACGTACAGGTCCAGGTCGCCGTCCGCGTCGGCATCGAAGAACGTACAGCCCGTACTCCAGCCGCCGGCGGCGACCCCCGCCGCCGCGGTCACGTTCGCGAACGTACCGTCACCGCGGTTGCGGAACAGCGCGTTCGGCCCCCAGTTGGTCACATAGAGATCGAGCCGCCCGTCACCGTCGACATCGCCCACGCACGCGCCGCTGCCCCACGCGGCGAGATCCACGCCCGCCTGCTTGGACACGTCCTGGAAGGTCCATCCTCCGAGGTTCCGATACAGGGCGTTGCGACGCGGGACGCGCTCACGCGTCGCAGTGAGCTCCGCCGCCGTCACCAGGTAGATGTCGAGCAGCCCGTCACCGTCGTAATCGAACAGGGCGACGCCGCCGCAGGACGATTCCAGGATGTGATCCTTGGTGGGGCCCCCGCAATACATCTTCCACGGCAGCTGCGCACCGACGTCGAAGGTCACCGGCACGGGCGCGCCGTCACCGGGGATCGGGATATTCGCCGGCGCGGGTCCCATCGCCGAGGCGTGGCCGCCTGAGGCGGGCTCTTTCGGTTTCGTGCGGCTGAAGCTGCCCTGGAACGGCAGGCCACGCGCGGCGTCGGCCTCGAGCTGCGTGCGCGCCTTGTCGAGGAGCGCGAGGGCCGATTGGATCGCGGACGCAACGCGAGGAGTGCCTGCCGAGGCGGGGGAGGTCAGAGCTTGTGCGGCCCGGCGCAGGTCGTTCCGCAGCGACGGCTCCAGAATCGCCGTCGCGGTGCCCAGCGTCTCGAGATTGCGGCTGGCCGCCTGAAGCGCGCGTCGAACCTGTTCCGCCGTGCTGTCAGCGCGCGCTGCCTGTTGCAGCTGGTTGGCCGCGTCCTGTTGTGCTTTCAGCAGCCGCGTCCTTTCCTGCGTGTTCGCAGGGGCCTGCTGCGCGGCGGTTGTCGGGATGAACGCGCCGATCGCCGCGAGCGATGCGGAGATGGCGAGCACGAGTGCGCGGGGGTGGATCCAGCCCTTCTTGATGTCCATGGTCGCCGCAGCGCGACGATGATACCTGTCGCGCTGCGGTGGTGGGGAACCGCTTCAGAACGTGACGCGGGTCATGAGCTGCAGCGTGCGCGGCGCTGCGACGCCGCTGATCGTGCCGAACCCATTGCGCTGCACCAGGTTCCCGGACGCGTCGTACGGGAGGTTGGTAATGGTGGGATCGGTCAGGCTCCTGAAGTTCACGGTGCTGTTCACGGTGGTGTACTGGACCGTGTTCAGAAAGTTGAACATATCGAGCCGGATCTCGAATTTCGCGCCGTGCGCGATGCCGAGGTTCTTCGCGAGCGACAGGTCGAGGTTGTTGAGCGGTGGTTCGCGCGCGAAGAACCGCGGCGTCTCGTCACCCTTGCTGCCCGGCTGCGGCGGCGCGAAGCACTCCGGGTGCTCGAACTGCTTGTACGGGTCGCCGCTCCATCCGCGGCCCGGATCGCAGGTGAGGGCGATGCGCGCGTTCGGATTGCCGTCGGTGCCGGTCAGGTTCC
>Ga0105243_10004498_pt1 | contig 11020 bp, 6 predicted proteins | sample KBSM34metaG_FD_81525 | JGI IMG/M metagenome (GOLD analysis project Ga0105243, IMG submission 81525) | Miscanthus rhizosphere microbial communities from Kellogg Biological Station, Michigan, USA - KBS M3-4 metaG | ecosystem: Host-associated > Plants > Roots > Rhizosphere > Soil | place: Michigan...
ACCTGCAGGACCTGATCGCACGTGGCTACCTGATCGCAGACGGCGACGGAGCCGTTCGTTTCCGCCACCCGCTCCTCCGCGAGGCCACCATGACCGGCGTCCCGGACTGGGCGCAGGCTGCCACGCACGAGCGCTTCGGCCGGCGCCTCGAGGCGGTGGCCGGCGAGCGCGTCTGGAGATGGGCGGACGAGATCGGCGCCCACCTGGAAGCGAGCTGCCGGCTGCGACCGGACGCACCGGCGGCAGATCGCGACGACGCCCTGACGTTCCTGACGTGGGCGGCCGCCGCCGCCACGGATCAAGGCGACCTCGACGGCGCGGCTCGCCTCGAACGCCGTGCGGCCACGCTCTCCGATGACGACGCCGCCCGGCGCGCGGAACTCCTCTACCTCGCGGTCGCGCACATGGCGGCCGCCCTGCCCGAGCGACCGGTCGATCGCGAGATCGCGGAAGCTGCGCTCGCGGCCTCGGTCGCCGGAGACGACGTCGACTGGCGCGTCCGGCTGCTGCGCGCGAAGCTCCGGACGATCGCCGGGCACGACGACGCGCTCGAAGGCGCGCGATCCATGGCCGATGAGGCGATCGCGGCGTTCGGTGAAGACGACCTCGGGTGGGCGCTCGCGGACGCGTGGGCGCTCCGAGGGCTGGTCCACGCCGCTCGCGCACAGCATGGACTCGTCGCCGACGAGCTCCAACGCGCCGCCGACAACGCCGCCGCGGCCGAGCGACCCGGCGACGTGACGGCAGCCCTCCGCGGCGCAGCGGCCGCGCTGCTCGATGGCCCGGAATCCGTCGGCGAGGCGGAGGCTCGGTGCCGGTCGTTCCTCGGCCGGGTTGCCGGACCGATCGCCGACCGCGACATCCGGGGGATCGTTGCCGTGCTCGCGGCGCGACGCGGGGCGTTCGACGAGGCTCGGACCGCGATCGCGGACGTCGTCGCGACGCTCGAAGCGCTCGGCGCCACGGGAGACACCGCCGTCGCCTTGCACCGCGCGGCGCAGATCGAGGTCCTCGCCGGTCAACGAGCGGCGGCCGAGCCACTGATGCAGCGCGCGCTGGCCGCGGCCACCCACGCACACGACGAGCGCCTGCGCGCGTGCCTCGCCGCCTCGTACGCGCACGTCGTGCTCGAAGACGACCGGCTCGACGAAGCTCTCGCACTTGCCGACGTCGCGGAGGCCCACGCCGGCGATCTCACGACACAGGTCGGCTGGCGCACCGCGCGCGCCCGCGTCATGGTGCGCCGCAGCCGGGGCGCGCTCGCGGAACGGCTGATCCGCGAAGGCGTCGGCATCGCCGAGCAGACCGACTCGACGGATCTCCGTGCGAGCGCGCTGGTGTGGGCGGCGGACGTCCGTCGTCGCGCGGGCCGGCCCGCGGAGGCCGAGCCGTTCGAACGGCGCGCGCTTCGGTTGTTCGAGCGGCGCGGGGCGAGCGCGCAGGCCGCCGCGGTCGCGAGCCGGCTCGCGCAGACACCGGATCGCGCCGCACCCGCGCCGCAACCGACCGCTCCCCCCGTGGAACCCGCGCCCGAACAGACGGCGCCCGCGGCGTCGCCGGCCGCCGACCGGGTTGTCGACGACCCCGCGCCGCCGCCTCCCGACGGTGGGGCGACCCGGCTCGCCGACGAGATGTTGGCGATGTTCTCGGACCCCGAGCCGGGGCAACCGGTCCTGGAGGAGTCACCGCCCGAGGTCCCGACGCAGCAGCCCGATCCAAGCGCCTCGTTCGAGAACCCCGAGCGTCCGTCGGCCGAGATCGATCCTGCCGACGAGCTCCTGCACGACCCGATGATCACCGCCGAGGAAGAGTCCAAGCGGCGCTGGTTCAACCGCTGAGGCGCTCGCCGGCCGGCGGCGGTGGTGGCTCCGGCGTCTCGGGAACGAGCTGCACATCGCCCCGGTTCCGAACTAGCCCTCAAGAGTGACGGTGGCATCCGCCGATACGAACGCCATGCAGACATCTGCCCGCGTCCGTTCGATCGTCGCCATCGCCATCGGTCTGTTGGTCCTGGGGGGTGGCGCGGCGCTCGCAGCGACGGGCGGCGCGCCAACCACGACGGACATCACGTGCCCGTCTCCGAGCATCGAGCCGTCGGTCGATCCCAGCGTGAGCCCGTCGATCGACCCCAGCGGGGAGGCGCAGGCAGACCCGTCCGTGGACCCGTCGACGGAACCGAGCGTCGACCCGTCAGAAACACCGGACCCATGCGAGTCGCCGGAGCCGACCGAGTCCGCGGAGCCCAGCGAGTCTCCCGAGCCCAGCGACTCACCGGAGTCGAGCGAGACGCCGGACCCCACGCAGACCGACCAACCGCCGGCGGATCGCGCCGCGGCCTGCTACGCCGCAGCGGGTCTCGACCCGAACGCCACGACGAGCGATGTCCCAGCTACCGGTCTGGAGAACGCCATCCAGCACGTTCTCGCGAACTGCATCAAGAACCCGCAGGCGCCGGGACTGATCACGGCGCTCGAGCACCTCTATGCGAATCAGCAACGGCACGCCGCGCACGAGGCCGAGAAGGCTGCTCGGCACGCCGCGCACGATGCCGAGAAGGCCGCCCGGAAAGCCGCACACGAGGCCTCGCACAGCGATGCGGGCGATCACGGGAACAGCGGTTCGCACGGGAACAGCGGGGAGCACGGCAACAGCGGTTCGCACGGGAACAGCGGGGAGCACGGCAACAGCGGCAGCTGAAGCATCCCGGCGCGCCGCTCGCGGCCGGATGCTAGGGTCGCGCCGCGATGGCGCGCGAGACCCGCACCGTGGGATCGATCGAGGTCACCGCGATCGTAGACGCCGACCTCGAGCTGGACCCGATCACCGACGGCTTCCCCGACATCCCGCCCGATGCCCTGGTCGCAGACGATGACGACGCGGCCAGCGTCCGGACGCCGGGCGGCAACTGGCGCCTGCGGGTTCGGACCTGGTTGATCCGGCGGCCCGCCGACCTGCTGCTCGTCGACACCGGCATCGGAGGGCCGACCTCACCGACGCAGGCATGGGTCCCCCGTCCAGGCGACCTCGCCGACGAGCTCGCGAAGCTCGGCGTCGCTCCCGGAGACATCCCGACCGTCGTGATCACGCACGTCCATGACGACCACATCGGCGGGCTCCTCGATGCGACCGGCGAGCCCACGTTCCCGAACGCGCGCCACGTGGTGCAGCGAGCCGATCTCGAGTGGCAGCGCGCGCTCGGCACCGAGAACGACGAGGACCGAGCGGTCTGGGACCTGCTCGTGCCGCTCGAAACGGGCGGGATGTTGGACGTGATCGACGGCGATCTCACCCTGGCGGATGGCATCGAGCTGCAGCATCTCCCGGGACATACGCCCGGTCATCAGATCGTGCGGATCATCGACGCGGGCGCGGCCTTGACGATCAGCGCCGACACCTGGAACCACCCGCTCCAGCTGATGCATCCCGAGTGGCCGAGCGGCCCGGACAACGATCAGGCCGGCGCGGCCGAGGCACGGCGGGTGTTGCGCGAGTCGCTCGCGGAAGAGCCGACGACGATCGTCTCGGCGTCGCACTTCGCCTGGCCGTTCGTGACGGTCGGCGAACGCGGCGGCACTGCCGCCTGGCTCCCTGCCTGAGCCTCGAGGGGGGAGCGACGCCGGGCAGGAAGAACACCAGCGCAGGGGCGGACGAGCGGAACCCCGGGATGCCCGTCGTGCGGGACACCGTGAACACGGCCGTCCCGACGCACGCCGCGACGACGATGAGCGTCGCGAGCCAGATCGGCATCGACCGCCACCGGATCATCACGACACCGAGGGCGATGCCGACCCCGAACGCAGCGAACTTCCACGGCAGTCCCGGCGACGGCGCGGGATAGGACACCTGTTGGTTGACGCAGAAGCGGAACACCGGCGACAAGATCGTGCCCGGCGGGCATCGGAACCGCGGGATCATCAGCGCGACGAGGGCGCCACACGCCATCACAACGATCGCCTGTCCGATGCACCATCCGTCGCCCGCGTCTTCGCTCACGGGACGCCGGACGCCTCGCGACAACACGATGCATCCGACGATCACCAGGAGGACGCCGATGACGACAAGTGAGCCACCCGCGACGATGCCGATGCCGCACGGTCCCGAGGAGGTGAACTCTCCGGCAACACAGTCCACTTCGTCCCAGGCAGACGCGACGAACAGGGCGCCACACGCCACCATGCAGCCTCCGACCGTCAGGTGAGCTACCTTGGCCCGCAAGGTTTCTGGCGGAGGCGGGGGAAAACGTGTGGAGATCCCGGTCGTCATATCTACGGCATCTTCACACCTGATCGCTTGGGATCCACCCTGCTCGGCCGGTAGCCTGCACCCGCGTGCGTTTCCGCGCCCCCCACACCCCCGTCGCGGTTATCGCCATGCTCGCGCTCACCCTCACGCTCACCACGGGTGTCGCGCATGCGGGCGGTTTCCGACCCGCGCGTGCGCGCGAGAAGGTTCTGCATTTCGTGAACCACTATCGCGTGCACCACGGGTTGCGACGGCTCCACGAGAACCGCGACGTGGATCGCACCGCGCAGCATCATTCGAACCTCATGAAGAACGCGCGCACGCTGTTCCACAGTTCGAGCATGTGGACGAAGCTGCGCGGGCACCACGTGCGCTGCTGGGCCGAGAACATCGGCATGGGCCCCTCCGTCTGGAAGGTCTTCAAGGGCTGGGTCCATAGCAGCGAGCATCGGACGAACATGCTCGGCCGCCGATATCGCCGAACCGGCATCGGCGTCTCGTACGCGCACGGGTACTACTGGATCACCCAGATCTTCTACGGCTGAGAACGACTCGACCGTTCTCGCCTACGGTCGTACGGTGCCTGTATGAGCGGGTCCGAGACGACACGCGTGCCGAGTGAACGGACGCGGCACGCCGGCATCCTGTTCTCCGATCTCGGTCCGCGGTACGACCGGATGGGCGCGATCTTGTCGTTCGGCCAGGATGCGCGGTGGCGGCGCTTCCTCGTCTCCCGGATCGGGCCGAGCCGGCCGCTCGTGCTCGACGTCGCGACGGGCACCGGACTGGTCGCCCGCGAGATCGTCGATCGCGGCATCGGCCGGGTGATCGGGCTCGACCGCTCGGAGCCGATGCTCCGGTCGCGATCGGATCGCGCCGCGCATGCCGACGTGCTCGGTCGCGCCGAAGCGCTCCCCTTCCCCGACGCGACCTTCGACGCGCTCACCGTGACGTACCTGCTGCGGTACGTCGACGATCCCGGCGCCACGTTGCGCGAGCTCGCGCGGGTCGTCCGGCCCGGCGGCGTCGTCGCGAGCCTCGAGTTCGGCGTGCCGCCGTCGCCGGTGTGGCACGCGGCCTGGTGGGCCTACACGAGGTGGGTGATGCCGCTGATCGGCGCGCTCGACTCGCGCGCATGGCGTGAGGTCGGCCGGTTCCTCGGGCCGAGCATCGACGACTTCTGGCGGCGCTATCCGTTGGCCGAACAACAGCGCCTCTGGGCTGCAGCGGGTCTCGCGCCCGTCCGGGTCCGGCGGATGAGCCTCGGCGGCGGCGTAGTGCTGTGGGCGGTCCGAACGTGACCCAGCGGCCGGCCTTCTACGCGCTCGACGCCGGCGGCTGGCGCGACTACTGGTCGCTGCTGCATCCGCCGTACACGCTGTGGCATCTGTCGTTCGTCGCGATCGGCGCCTGCGTCGTCCCGGTGATCCGGCCCGCGTACCTGGGGCTCGCGCTGCTCGCGTTCTTCCTCGCCGTGGGACTCGCCGCGCACGCATTGGACGAGCTCCGCGGGCGCCCGTTGCGCACGCGGATCCCGGACGCGATCTTGATCGGCATCGCGGCGCTGGCGCTCCTCGGAGCGCTGGCCGTCGGCGTGTACGGCGCCTCGCTCGTCTCGTGGTGGGGACTCGTGTTCATCGGGGTCGGCGGGTTCCTCGTGCCGGCGTACAACCTCGAGTGGTTCGGCGGCACGTTCCATTCCGACCTCTGGTTCGCGATGATGTGGGGCGGCTTCCCGGCGCTCGCCGGCGCGTTCGCGCAGATGGGGCGGATCAACGTCGCGACCCTGTTCGTATGCGCCGGGTGCGCGCTCATCTCGGCGGCGCAGCGGCGGCTCTCCACGCCGGTGCGACGGATCCGGCGGACGGTGACCTCCGTGTCGGGTCAGATCGTGGAAGGCGAGACGGCCGAACCGATCACCGAGACGACGCTGACGGAAGCACCCGAAGGTGCGCTGCGGCTCATGTGGATCGCGATGGTCGCGCTGGCGGTCGGGATGGTGATCGCGCGCTGGCCGTGATCGTCTAGCCGGCGATCGAGCGGAGCTGGCGCACCGCGACGGTCAGCTGTGACAGGTCGCTCACGCCCTCCATCTTCAAGCCGCGCAGGAACCGCATCACCCGTTCGCACGACTGCGCGCGGTCCTCGAAGAACCGCTCGATCGCCTCGTCGATCCCGGCGCCGCCGGCGAGCTCGAGCACGCGTTCGCAGAGCGTCCGGCGCAGGGCGAACAGGTCGTCTTCCATCGACTGCTGCGCCCAGCGCTGCCAGCGGGTTGCGGCCGGCAGCTTCTCGAGCTGCTGCTCGAGCCAGTCGATGTCGAGCCGCTCGCCGAGCACGAAGAACCCGCGCGCGATCTCGAGCGGCGCACGGCCCGTCGCGTGCGCGACCGCGATGATGTCCGGCGCGTGTACCAGCTCGGGCTGGAACGCGTGCCGGTGCGCGACCGACTCGGGCACGCCAGCCTCGACCAGCCGTTGAGCCTCCTGTTCGTGTTCCTCACGCCAGCCGTCGGGACCGATCTGGCTGATCGCCGCCGACACCGCCGCGAACGACTCGCGCGACGGGCCGATCGACGACATCAGCAGCTGCCCCGCCGACTGCACCAGGTACCAACGCGAGGTGGTCTCGACCAGCCAGTCCACGCCGTTCATCAGATCGGACTGGACCGCCGGGTCGATCAGCCCGTCCAGTGCCTCGACGTCGCTCCACCGCGCGGTCGCGCCGGTCACATCCCGGGCGATCCGGAACGCGCGCACCACGTCGGACGGCGACGCCCCGGTCTCGGTCCCCATCCGCGAGGCGAAGGTGATGCCCTGGGAGTTCACGACATCGTTCGACGCCATCGTCGCGATGATCTGGCGCTTCAGCGGGTGATCGGCGATCAGGTGGCCGAAGCGCTCGACGATCCGCGGCGGGAAGTACCGCGCGAGATCGGCCGCGAGGTACTCGCTGTCGGGCAGGTCGCTTTCGAGCAGCTCGTCGAACACCTGGCGCTTCGCGTAGGCCAGCAGCACGGCGAGCTCGGGCCGCGTCAGCCCCTGCCCCGCCGCGCGCCGCTCGGCCATGTCGTCGGAGGTCGGCAGGAACTCGACCGCACGCTCGACCTCGTGGTCGGCCTCGAGCTGCTGCATCAGCGCTTCGTAGGACTCGATCCGCTGGGCCGACACCTCTTCTTCCTGCGACAGGATCTGCGCCTGGAGGTAGTTGTCGTACAGAACGTGCTGGACCACGTCGGGTGCGCAGTCCTGCAGCAGGTCGTTGCGCGCCTCCAGCGTGAGCTCGCCTCGCTGGATCGCGAGCCCCAGCAGGATCTTCCAGTTCACCTCGTGGTCGGAGGTATCGACGCCGGCCGAGTTGTCGATGAAGTCGGTGTTGATCCGGCCGCCCGTGCGCGCGTACTCGATCCGCCCGCGTTGGGTGAAGCCGAGGTTCCCCCCCTCGCCCACGACCTTTGCGCGGACGGCGCCGCCGTTCACCCGCAGCAGGTCGTTCGTGCGGTCCCCGACGTCGCCGTTGGTCTCGACGGCGGCCTTGACGTACGTGCCGATGCCGCCGTTCCACAGCAGGTCGACGGGCGCCTGGAGGATCCGCGCGATCAGCTGGTCCGGGGTCATCTCGTCGGGCGCGTCGTCCGGCAGGCCGAGCGCGACCCGGGCCTCCTTGGACGGCGTCACCGACTTGGCCTTGCGGTCGATCACCTCGCCGCCGGGCGACAACAGGGCGCGGTCGTAGTCGTTCCACGACGACCCGGGGAGCAGGAACAAGCGCTTGCGCTCTGCGAACGATGTTGCCGGGTCGGGATCGGGGTCGATGAAGACGTTCCGGTGGTCGAACGCGGCGAGCAGCTGCACCTTCTCGGTGTAGAGCAGCCCGTTGCCGAAGACGTCGCCGGACATGTCGCCGATCCCGACGCAGGTGAACGGGTCGCGCAGCACGTCGATCCCGATCTCACGGAAGTGCCGCTTGACCGACTCCCACGCGCCGCGCGCGGTGATACCGAGCGCCTTGTGGTCGTACCCCGCGCTGCCGCCCGAGGCGAATGCGTCGCCGAGCCAGTAGTCGTACTCCTCGGCGACGCCGTTCGCGGTGTCCGAGAAGGTGGCCGTGCCCTTGTCGGCCGCGACGACCAGATAGGGGTCGTCGCCGTCGAGCACGCGCACGCCGTCGGGGTGATCGACCTGCCCGCGCACGAGGTTGTCGGTGATGTCGAGCATGCCGCGCATGAACGTGACGTACTGCGTCACGACCTCCTGGCGGAGCTCGTCGCGACTGACCGAACGTTTCAGGATGAAGCCGCCCTTGGATCCGTCGGGCACGATCACCGCGTTCTTCACCTTCTGCGCCTTCATCAGACCGAGCACTTCGGTCCGGTAGTCCTCCTTGCGGTCGGACCAGCGGATGCCGCCACGCGCGACGAGCCCGCCGCGCAGATGGATCGCCTCCATCTGCGGCGAGTACACGAAGATCTCGAACAGCGGGAACGGCTTGGGCATCTCGGGAACGTCGGCCGACCGGAGCTTGAACGACAGGGCCGGTCGGTCGGAGAGGTAGGCGTTCGTGCGCACCGTCGCCATGACCGTCCCGGCGAGCGATCGGATGATGGTGTCCTGGTCCAACGACGACACGCTCTGCAGGTCGTCCTTGATCCGCTGCCGGCACGCTTGGATCTCCTCGTCGGAGGCCGCGCGGACAGGGTCGAACTTCGCCTCGAACAGTTCCACCAACAGACGGGCGAGGTGTGGGTTCTCGGCGAGGGCGTCGTTGCGGTACTCCTCCGTGAAGCGCGTCGACACGCGCATCCGGTACTTCCGGTAGGCCCGGAGGATCTGGACCTGGCGCCACGACAACCCGGCGAAGATCACGAGCCGGTTGAGCGAGTCGACCTCGGCCTCGCCGCGCCACATCGCCGACAGCGAGTCACGCACCAGATCGGACTCCGCCTCGAGGTTGAGGACCGCGCCGCGTGCGTCGAGCACACCGAAGTCGTGGATGTAGACCTTGCCCTCGCCCTGGACCGCGATGGGCACCTCCTCGACCGCTCGCAGGCCCAACGACTCGAGCAAGGGCATGAACGCGGACAGGTCGACCTTGCCGCCGGTCTTGTAGAGCTTGACGCGGGTCAGCCGCTCGCCGGTCGCCTCGTTCGAGATCCCGATCACGAACCCGTCGGTCGCGGTCCGCAGCCGGTCCAGCATCCCGACGTCGATCGCGACCTGTTCCCAGTCGGTCTCGACCACCTTGTAGTAGTCGGGGAACCGCGGGCCGTACTCGGCGGCGAGCACCGGGCCGCGCTCGGGCCCGTACGCCTCGGTCAGCTGGTCGAGGAGGTCGTCCTCCCAGGTCCGGGCGAGCTGCTCGACCTCGGCCTCGAGCGTTTCGTACGGGATCTCGGGGATCTGCGTGCCGGGCTCGACGTGCACCGTGAAGAAGATCCGCGCCGACTCGGTCTCACCGAGCGACAGGTGGTAGTCCACGGACGTGCCGTGGAACCGCGCCATGAACATCTCCTGCAGCCGGCGCCGGAGGGACCCGCTGAACTTCTCGCGCGGCAGCGCTACGACGATCGAGACCTGACGCCCATAGAGATCCTTGCGAACCAGGACGCGGATCCCCCCGTGCTTCTCCAGCTGCAGGAGGCCGACCACGAGCCGGCGGAGCTCCTCACTGGTCGCCTGGAACAGCTCGTCTCGCGGGAACGACTCGAAGAGCTCGACCACTTCTTTGTAGTCGTGCGAACCGGGGATCAGGTCCTCGGCGGTGATGATCTGTTCCAGCTTGTGATGCAGCAGCGGCGTCTTGGCCGCCGGCTCCATATAGGCCTTCGACGTGAACAGCCCGACCAGCCGCGCCTCGCCGACGATCTTGCCCTCCGGGCTCACGACCCGGACGCCCACGTAGTCCATCCGCGCGCGGCGGTGCACGGTCGCATACGCCTTGGTCTTGGTGATGACGAGGAGCTCGCCTTCCTCGATCCGGCGGCGGATCTCCGGGTCGAGCGTGTCGAGCGGCGTCGCGTCGGCGAACGAGCTCGTCGAGACGTCCGACAAGATCCCGAGCCCCGAGCCGGGTACCGCCTGGATCGTGCGCCCGGTGGGTCCGTCGGCGAGCTGGTACTCGCGGTACCCGAGGAACACGAAGTTCAGCTGGAGGAGCCAGTCGATGAAGTCGGCGGTCTCGCCGACCTCCTGCGGTGTGTAGGCGACGGCCGCCTGCCGCGCGAGCTCGCCCATATGACGAACGCGCTCCTCCATCGGCTCGAAGTCGCGTATCACGAGCCGCACGTCGTGCAAGATCGCGCGGAGTCGCCCTTCCAGGACGCCGCGGTCCTGCTCGCTCAGCCGGCGCTCGAGCTCGATGTGGATCACCGACTCCCGGTGCGCCGCGTTGCGGCCGGCGAGCACCCGCTCCAGATGCCCGTCCTCGGCGCGCTGCGTCCCGATCATCGGGTGCAACAACAGCCGCGCGTGCAGGTCGCGGGCGGCCAGCTCCTCGGTCACCGAGTCCACGAGGAACGGCGAGTCGTCGGTGCTCGTCTCCACGACGGTCCCGGTCACGAGGTAGCCGTCGGCCTCGAGCGTCGGCACGAAGACCCGGATGCTCGCGGGATGGTTGCCGCGGCCGTCCACGAAGGCGAAGGCCGACCGCACCCGCCCGAGGAGCTGCTGGACCCCGAGCGACTCGAGATCGTCGGTGGACAGCCGCCGCAGGAACATCTTGGCGAAGGTGAGGACCGCGTCGCGACGCTCGGGGCTGACCGTGGCGGTGATCTCGGCCA
>Ga0105243_10004499_pt1 | contig 11019 bp, 10 predicted proteins | sample KBSM34metaG_FD_81525 | JGI IMG/M metagenome (GOLD analysis project Ga0105243, IMG submission 81525) | Miscanthus rhizosphere microbial communities from Kellogg Biological Station, Michigan, USA - KBS M3-4 metaG | ecosystem: Host-associated > Plants > Roots > Rhizosphere > Soil | place...
CATCGAGAAGAACCTCAAGCCGGGCAAGACCCTGATGTTCGCCCACGGCTTCAACATCCGCTTCGGCACCATCGTGCCGCCCGCGGGCGTCGACGTGTCGATGATCGCGCCCAAGGCGCCCGGTCACCGCGTGCGCGAGGTCTTCAAGGAAGGCCAGGGCACGCCCGCCCTGCTCGCCGTGCACAACGACGCCAGCGGCAAGGCGCATCAGACCGCCCTCGCCTACGCCAAGGGCCTCGGCTGCACCCGCGCCGGAGTCATCGAGACGACGTTCTCCGAGGAGACGGAGACCGACCTCTTCGGCGAGCAGGCCGTCCTCTGCGGTGGCGTCTCGGCGCTGGTGAAGGCCGGGTTCGAGACGCTGACCAAGGCCGGCTACCAGCCGGAGATCGCCTATTTCGAGTGCATGCACGAGCTGAAGCTGATCGTGGACCTCATGTACCGCGGCGGGCTCTCGTACATGCGCTACTCGATCTCGGATACGGCGGAGCACGGCGACTACACCGGCGGCGATCGCCTGGTCACGGACGCCACGCGCAAGGAGATGGGCAAGATGCTCGAGGAGATCCGCTCGGGCGCCTACGCCAAGCGCTGGATCGCGGAGAACGAGGCGGGCCGGCCCTGGTTCGACAAGCGGCGCAAGGAAGAGCGCTCGCAGCCGATCGAAGACGTGGGGGCGAAGCTGCGCGCCATGATCCCGTTCCTCGATTCGGTCGTGGTCACGCCCGAGGGCGACGTGAAGTCGGCGGCGGCGGCCAAGGAGACGGAGAAGGCAGCGGCCCGCTAGTCCGCCCACGGGACGTAGGGCCGAGTCCTACAAGCGAAGCGGCTCGAGGTCGGGCTCGACCCATCCCTTGCGCGCCGTGACCGACCCCAGGCTCGTCCGGGAGTAGTAGCGGAGGAGGGCCGTCTTCTCGGCGAGGGGGCTGGCGAGCAGCGCTTGCACGCAGTCGGCCACGGCGAGCCCGGCGTTCGCGCGGACGAACTCGGAGAGCAGGCGCACGTACGCCCGCGTGACCGTCTCGTGGTAGCCGCTGTTGTCGCCGTTGACGGTGCCGTGGGCTTCGTTCAGCCGCGTGATCCCGTGACGGAGAAGCCCAAGGGCCTCGTCGGGGCCATGTTCGCGCACATGCCAGGTGCCGACGGCGAGATGAGCCCCGTGCGTCCATTCGACTTTGGGCAGGGTACGTGCGTGAAAGCGGGCGACGAGATCGTCGAGCTCGTCGCTTGTCGGCCAGGGCATGGGGGGTGGAAACTATCACGATGTCCGTGAGCACGACCGACACTCTCTCTTCCCTGGTTTGCCGGAGCTTGTCCTCGCAGTACGAGCGCGTGAGGTCCAAAGTGCACGCTCTCGTCGAGCCGCTGTCGACGGAGCAGCTCTGGCGGCGGCCGTTTCCCTACGGCAACTCCGTGGGACACCTGCTCCTCCATCTGACCGGCAACCTCAGCTACTACATCGGGACCGAGATCGCCGGCACGGGCTACGTCCGCGACCGGCCGAAGGAGTTCGCCGATCCCTCTCGACGGCCGCGGGAGGAGGTCCTCCGCGACTTCGACCGCGCGATCGACATGGTCCTGGCGGCGCTGGCGGCGCAGCGGGACGACGACTGGCGCGCGTCGTACGGCGCCGTGGGCGCGGAGGGCGTGACGGACCGGCTCACGATGTTCCTGCGCTGCGCCGCCCACGCGGATCACCACGCGGGACAGATTATCTACCTGTGCAAGCAGCTCGCGCGGGATCCATGAGCCCTGCCGACCCCGGCGCTGTCATCGATGCCCTGGAGCGCGCTCCCCGCATCCTCATCCCGCTCGTCCGCGAGGTCCCGCGCTCCCTCTTGAAGCGCCGGCCGCCCAGCGGGAAATGGTCGGCGCACGAGCACGCCTGCCACCTGGCCGCCGTGCACGACCTCTTCTTCCAGCGGCTCGAGCAGATCCTCGCCTCGCCGCGACCGATCATCACACCCTACGATCCGGGCACGAGCGACCCTGCGGACGCGCTCCTGGCCGTGGACCTCGACCAGGCGCTCGCCTCCTACGAGGCCGACCGGAAGCGGCTGGTGGCACGCGTCCGTCAGCTGACACGGGCGGACTGGAGCCGCACCGCCGAGCACGGCGAGTACAGCCACTATTCCGTGCTCATCATGTTCCGCCACCTCGCCCTGCACGACTTCCTCCACGCCTATCGCATCGAGGAGCTGCTCCTCGCGCGCGAGTGGACGGACGAGTGGCGGGCGGCCGGCGGCGACCCGGCACCTCGAGTGCCGCCGGCGCCGTAGCCTAGGCGTCCACCAGGTATCCCGAGAGGCTGGCCAGCACGTAGCTCACGTTGCCGGTCGCCGTCTCCACGGCCACGTGGAAGACCACGGTGGTTCCGGCATCCGCGTAGAGCCTCAGGGAGTTGCTGACGGAGAAGGTGTCACCGGCCGCGGTCGCGGGTCCGAGCAGATGGTCCAGCTGGACTCCGCTGAAGTGCACGTCCCCGAGGTACGAGGCATCGATGGCCGTCTTGAGCGAATAGATGGCCTGGGCCCCCGCGGGAAGCTGCACGAAACCGGACACGTGCTCGATGACGAGCCGCTTACCGGCGGGAACGGTGAACAGCGTCACGTCCGCGAAGGCCGTGGCACTGCACGGCTGGGGGCAGGTGCTCTGGGCCTGGATCGGCGCGGCGGCGGCGGGATCACCGACGAGCGCGACCGTCGGCGTGCCCGCGATCGTCACCGCCGGAGTGCCGGCGAGAGTGACGGCCGGGATGTTCCCGATCGTGACCGTGTTCCCGCCAGGAGCAATCCCCACGGTGGCCGTGCCCTGCACGGAGACGGGAACGGGGTGATGGGTGTCGTTCGTGACGAAGACGTCGTCGATGTGCGCGGCGACGGCAGTGCGCACGGTCCCATTCGTCAGGACGGCAATCGACAGCAGGCCGGCCACAGCTGTAATCCCCAGGGTCGTGTAGCGCTTCATGGCAATCTCCTCCTGGTTTTCCGCGATCGCCGCGCGAGCGCGGCTCGAGTGGCGCGGACACTGTCACAGGCGAGCACCGCCGGCAAGCCGCCCGGAAGCGTGACGACGAAGAGGCGCCGCTAGCGCGGCGAGGGCGACGGCAATGGCGGCAGTCCCGGGCCGCCGAGGCCGAGCTCCTTCAGGAGCCAGGCGTCGCGGTCGGCCACGGCCTCCGGCACCGTCATCCCGTGATCGGCCTCGTAGAACCGCCGTTCCTTGGGCGTGGACGCCGCGCCCATCACGACCTGGGTGTCGGCGCGCGACACGTACACGTCCTTGTTCGCGAACTGGAAGAGCGTGCTCGCGTTCTTGACCTGCCGCAGATAGTCGGTCAGCTCGAGGGGCGCGTTCTGGCGCAGGTACGCCGCCTTGGACACGGGCTGGCGCGCGAAGAACGCCCAGTCGTTGAGCGAAGGCACCACCGCGATGTACACGTACGTCCGCGCGCGGCGGTCCACGCCGTTCGCCATCATCCCGTACATGCCGCCGTAGTCGTGGCCGACGTACCCGACGCGGGCCTTGTCCACGTCCGGCCGTGACAGGAGGAGGTCCATGGCCCGGCGCAGGGCGACGACCTGGCGGATGGAGTGGTCGTAGTCCTGCTCCGGCACGCGCTTCCCGTACCAGTCCGGCGCCGACCACATCCCTTCGACGAGGAGCGAGACCATCCCCTTCGGCGCGAGATCGACCGCCTCCTTCAGGAACTGGGTGCGGTTCGTGGTGGCGGGCTCGCCCAGCCAATGGACCCACAGCACGCCCGCGAACGGCCCCTTCCCTTCCGGCACCACGATGTAGGCCTTGACCGGCTCCGCGCCGGGCACGGGCGTGAAACGGATGTCGTGGACCGAGACCGTGCCCTGCTTCTCGACGCCCGCTTCCTCGACCTTCAGGTCGGCGGCCGGGTCGTAGCGGAAGAGGGCGGCCTGCGCCTCGAAGTCGTCCGCGCAGAAGGCGCCGGTCGGGCAGGCCACGGCCAACAGGACGGCGAGGAGCGCAGCTCTCATGGTGCGCCGATTGTCATCGCCCTCGTTCCCCTCGCGCAACTCTTCAAGGAAATGTACCTGAGGAGGCCATGGCCGCCTCTAAGATGGATCGATGCATCGTTGGGTGGCCCCCGTTGTCTCGTGTCTGGTGCTGGTCGCAGGGACCTTCGTGTCCGCAGAAGAGAGGCCGTCCAGCTCGACCATTCGCAAGCCGAAGCAATCCTGGACGCTTCAGGTCGGCCTGTCTCACTCCTCGGAGGACAGCGATCATTACGTGGCCTCCGGCATCTACGGCCGCTTTCCCCTCTTCGCTCTCGATCGCGCGTCCGGAAGCGATCGGCTGGGAAACATCGGGATCGAGATCGGCGCCTATCCGTATCCGGTGATCTCGCGGGCGTACGTCCCGGGTCCGGACGCCGACCCGAACACCGCCGGCAAGTACAACTTCTGGGAGGCAGCCGGCCTCAGCTACTACTCGCCGCGCCTCGGGCCCCTGCACTTCGCGGCCGGCGCGCGCCTCGCCTTCATCAACCGCGCCGAGCGCGTGCTCACCCATCCGGGCGGCTGCGGCCTCGCCAACCGGACGGAAGCCCACTGCAACGCGTACATCAAGGAGTCGCTCAAGACGCTCGACACGATCCTCTTCCCGAGCTTCGGCGGGGAACGCGGACTCGTGACCTTCGTCGGCGCCGCGTTCATGGTCAAGTTCGTCGGCGTCCGCGTGGAATACGCGCGGCTCAACTCCGGCGGCTCGCGCATCAACGCCGGTGGATGGCGTTTCGGACTGACGGCGGGGCCTTGAGCTAGGGACCGGGGCGGCGCCTACTGGCGCCGCAGGGCGGCGGGACGCACGGTCTCCCAGAGGCGCGACAGCCAGGCCGGCCCGAAGCGGATGCCGCGGATTTCCGCCTCCGCCAGCAGCGAATAGGCGACGGGCGTGATCAGCAGGGTCGGCAACAGGCAGAGCATCTGGCCGCCGATGATCGTGACGGCAACCGCGGAGCGCTGGGCGGAGCCGGCGCCGATGCCGAGCGCGGTCGGGATGAGGCCGGCCACGATCGCGAGCGTGGTCATCAGGATCGGCCGCAGGCGGACGTGGTTGGCCTGGAGGATGGCCTCGCGCAGCGTCATCCCCTCCTCGCGCAGCTTGTTCGTGTAGTCCACCTGCAGGATGCCGTTCTTCTTCACGATCCCGAGCAGGAGCAGCACGCCCAGCGAGCTCCACAGGTTCAGGGTGCGGCCGGTGATCCAGAGGGAGAAGAGCGCGAAGGGGATGGCCAGGGGCAGCGAGAGCATGATCGTGAACGGGTGCAGGAAGCTGTCGAACTGCGCGGCCAGCACCATGTACATGAAGATGGAGGCGAGCAGGAACGCGATGATGAGGTTGCGCGTCGTCTCGTCCAGGATCTTCACCGAGCCCGTGAACTTGAAGTTGTAGCCGGGGGGCAGCCCTACCTTGCGGATCTCGTCCCCCGCCGCTCGAGCGGCCGCGTCCAGCGGGAAGCCGGGCGCGTTGTTGGCGTAGATCTGCACCTGGAACTGGCGGTTGTAGCGCTCGATGCGCGCGGGCCCCACGCTGCGCTCGATGGACGCGATGTTGTCGAGCCGCACCTGGCCGATCTTCGAGGACGGGATGGCCAGTCGGGAGAGGATCTCGGGGTTCTTCTGCTGCTCGGGCAGGAGCTGGAGGGTCACGTCGTATTGCTCGTCGCCCTCCTTGTAGGTGGAGATCTGGTCCTGGCCCGCGATCATGAGGCGCACCGCGTTGCCCACGTCGGCGGCGCGCACGCCCAGGTCGGAGGCGCGCTGGCGGTCGATCTTCACCGCCAGCTCGGGGCTGTTCACGCTGACGCTGGTGTCGACGTCGGTGAGCCCGGGGATGCGGCGAATGCGCGCCGCCGACTCCTTGGCCAGGCGCACCACCTCGTCGAAGTCCGGGCCCAGCACGAGGGCGCGGATGGGGAAGAAGTTCTCGCCCCCGCCGAGGGCCGAGGGGATCATCACCTTGTAGCGCAGGTTCGGTATGGCGGCGCACAGCTTGCGCACCTCGGCCGCCGCATCCTGGTTGGAGAAGTTGCGCTTGCCCAGGTCCACCAGCTTCACGTAGATGTGCGAGTGGCTGAGGATCGCGCCCTCGTGGACGTAGGGGTTCACGAACTCGACCCCCTTCAGGGCGGAGATCTTCTTGGCGAGGTCCGTGGACACGCGCACGGTCGCGTCCAGGGACGAGCCCTCGGGCAGGTTCAGGATCGCGCTCAGCTCGCCCTGATCGTCCGGAGGGATCCAGTCGCGGCCGACCAGGTAGTTCAGCGGGAACACGAGCAGGAAGGTGCCCAGGGCCATCAGCACGACCGCCTTCCGGTGGTCGAGCGACCAGCGCAGGATGCGGCCGTAATGGCGGTCGACCCAGGCGAAGAAGGGCCACTCCTTCTCCTCCTGGTGTGCCGATCCTTCGTGAGGACGCCGGAGCAGCCGCGAGCTCAGCATCGGCGTGAGGGTGAAGCTCACCAGCATGGAGACGAGGATCGAGAACGCCATCGTCCAGCCGAACTGGTTCACGTAGCGGCGGGCGTAGCCGCTCATGAACGCGATGGGCAGGAAGATGATGACCAGGGAAAGCGTGGTGGCCAGCACGGCCAGGGTGATCTCCTTGGTGGCTTCGATGGCGGCGGCCCGCGGCTCGTAACGCTTCTCGTGGAGGTAGCGGACGATGTTCTCCAGCACCACGATGGCGTCGTCGATCACGATCCCCACGGCCAGGGTCAGGGCGAGCAGGGTCATGTTGTTCAGCGTGAAGTCCATGACCTTGAGCAGGGTGAAGGTGGCGATGATCGAGGTGGGGATGGCCAGGGACGCGATGATGACGGAGCGCGCGTTGCGGATGAAGAGGAACACGATCAGGGAGGCGAGCACGCTCCCGAAGAACAGGTGCTCCTCCAGGGACGCGATGGAGGCGTTGATGAAGACGGACTGGTCGCGAATGATGCGGGTGGCCACGCCCGGGGGCAGGGTCTTGTCGATCTGGGCGAGCTTCTCCTTGATGGTGTCGATGATCTTGACGGTGTTGGTGCCGGACTGGCGGCGGATCTCGAGGGTGACCGCCTGCTTGCCCTCGAGCATGTTCCAGGTGCGCGGCTCCGCGAAGCTGTCCTCCACGCGGCCGAGGTCGCTCACGCGGATGGGCGTGCCCCCCACGTTGCGCACGATGATCTCGCCGAACTGGCTGACCGCGTCCAGGCGCCCCAGCGTGCGCACCCCCAGCTCGGCGTCGCCGCGGATGATGGTGCCGCCCGGTACCTCGACGTTCTCCTTCTCGATGGCCTGCTGGACGTCGATGATGGTGAGGCCGTAGGCGGACAGCTTGTCCGCGTCCGCGAAGATGCGGATCTGGCGCAGGCGGGCGCCCGTCAGCGAGACCTCGCCGACGCCGTCCACCGTCTCCAGGACGCGCTTGATCTTCTTGTCCGCGATCTCCGTCGTCTCGCGCAGGCTGCGGTCCCCCGCCACCACGACCGAGAGCACGGGGTCCGAATCCGGGTCCGCCTTCTGGATGATCGGGGGCAGGATGTTCGGAGGCAGGTCGCGCAGCGCCCCCGCCACCTTCTCGCGCACGTCCTGGGCCGCGCTCTCGATGTCGCGCTCGAGCACGAACTGGCAGTTGATGCGGGCGCGGCCGGCCTGGACCTGGGAGGTGACCTCGTCCATGCCGCTGATGGTGGACAGCGCCTCTTCCATGGGCAGGACGACCTGGGTGGTGATCTCCTCGGGAGTGGCCCCGGGCAGGCTCACGCTGATGTTGACCGTCGCCGGATCCGCGCGGGGGAAGAGGTCGACTCCGAGGTCGCGGAACGAGAAGATGCCGAGGACGACCAGGAACGCGATCAGCATGACCGCGAACACGGCGCGCTTGACGCACAGCTCGGCGAGGGTCACGGGGTTGGCTTTGGTGTTGATCTCAGGGGGGGAACGCGACTGATCAGCGGGGTCGCAGTCGGCTCCCCCCCTGAAACCCCCCGTCGCGCGTCGCCCTCTCGGGCTGTCCGCATCACTTGACCGCCTCTACCAGGGCGCCGTCGCGCAGCTCCTCGCCTTCCAGCGGAACGGCCACCGAGGCGCCCTCCTTGAGACCGGAGACGATCTCGACGTCCGCGCCCTCGCGCGCCCCCAGCTTGACCTCCGTCTCGCGCAGCGCGCTCTGCTCGACGGTGTAGACCTTGTAGACCCCGTACAGGTAGCGCAGCGCATCCTGGGGCACGACCAGGGCCTGGTCCACGCGGCTGGAGACGATGCTGGCGCGCGCGAAGAAGCCCGGCTTGAGCACGCCGTCCCGGTTGTCGAGGAGCGCCTCCACGTCGAACGATCGGGTCTGCGGATCGACGGAGGGGTTCATGCGCGAGACCGCGCCCTCGAACGCACGGTCGGGATAGGCCTCGACCTGCACCTTGACCGGCTGCCCGACCGCCACCCAGCCCGCCATCTTCTCCGGCACCTTCAGGCGCGCGCGCAGGCGGTTGGTGTCGACGATGACCATGACCGGGGTCTGCACCTTCACGTATTGCCCGGGGCTGACCATGCGGTCCTTCACGTGCCCTTCGAAGGGGGCGCGGATGACCGTGTCGCTGAGCTTCTTTCCGGCGAGGGCCACGGACGCCGTGCGTTGCGCGGCCTGGGCGCGCAGGGTGAGCACGTTCTGCACGGCCATGTCGTAGCCCGCGCGCGCCCCGTTGAAGCGCGCCTCCGCCTCGTCGAAGGTCCCGCGGGAGATGAGGCCCTGGGCGAAGAGCTCCTTCGCGCGGAGGTACTTCTGCTCGGCGTCCGTGCGATCGGCGTCGGCGCGCTTCACCTCCGCCGCTTCCTTCGGATCCTTCAGCGCGCCCCCCCCGGTCGTGGTCAGGCGTGTCTGGATCTGCTCCAGGGCCGCGCGCTCCTGCTCGAGGTTCAGGCCCAGCTCGACGGGAACGATCTTCACCAGGGCCCGTCCGCGCGCGACGGCGTCGCCGACGTCGACGAAGACCTGGGCCACCCGGCCTTCGACCTCGGCCCCGACGGTGACCTCCTCGAACGGGAACAGGGACCCCACGGAGTCCACGGTGCGCTGGACGCTGCGGGAGACGACGGGCACCACGTGGGCCTTGACCGCCTTCGGTCCACGCCCGTCTTCGGCCGCGCGTCCCCGCGCGCAGCCGCCCGCGGCGGTGAAGGCCACGGCCAACGCGAGGGCGAACCCGCTGGAGGGTCGTTTCGCCATAGGGGATCCCAAGTCTAGCGGGTTTGGCGTTTCCGCGCCTGATACGGGGGGTTCAGTGCGCGGTCAGGACGCGGTAGTTGTCCTGGATGAACCTGTCCACGGCGGCGGAAGCAGCGTGCGCGGCCGCGTCCGGGCAGCCGAACTCCTTTCCCCCCCCGTTGTACGACTCGAAGTGGAAGACGGGCCGGTCGCGCGTGGGGCCGGCAATGCGCCAGGCCCGCGTCCCGAACTTCTTGGCCGGATAGTCCGCCGGCACCTTGGAGAACTGCTCCGCATCCATGTGCCCTCCCGCGCCGAGGGAGAAGAGCACGTAGCAGCGGTCGGGCTTGCTCTGGGTCGGGAAGCTCTTGGACGCGCGGCAGGCCGCGACCTCCACCACCAGGTCCGCCTCTTCCGCGGTCGTGGTGAGGACGACGGTTCCGGGCCGATCGTCTCGCCTCTGCTGGAAGGCGTCCGCGATCGCGCGCGCGGTGTCGAAGACCGCGCGCGGGTCCGCCTTGCGGTACTCGTAGTCCGCGTCGGCCAGGGCCTCCACCTGCGCGAGCCGGTAGAGCTCGAGCTCCCTCTCCGGGGGCCAGCCCTTGCGCGCGTTGCCGTAGATCTCCCTGAGCTCGTTCTCGAGCACGCGGCGGGTCTGGCGGGCCTGGTCGCGCCGGGTCTTGAGCGCATCCCAGTCGTCGAGCATGGGCATGCGTTCGGCGGCCGCCGCCCGGACGAACACGCGGAAGACCGACCGCGCGGGATCCTCCCCACGCGCCGCGGGCGCGGCGAGACCCAGCAGGATCGCGATCGCGATCGTTTTCAGGACACCTCCGCGGGGGGATCGGCGCGGAGCCTAATCCCGGGTCGGCGCGGCCGTCAACGTCTTGGATGTCCGTTCAACGGCTTGGACATGAGGATGAAGTGGCAGGGACGCGTCGTTTTCTCGGGATCGGGGAAGGGCGCGGTGCCCGTCTCGACGTAGCCCAGGCGCCGGTAGAAAGGCGGCAGCTCCGTACGCAGGTCCACGACGCTGATGTCCATTGCGATGCAGCCCGCGCGCCGGAGCCGCTCTTCCGCGGCCTCGACCAGGGTCCGTCCCAGGCCCTTGCCGTGCTGGGCCGGGTCGACGGCCAGGAGCCCGAAGTACCCGCGGTCGCCGCGCTGCTCGGTGTAGACGCACCCGGCCGGCCGGCCGGCTTCCTCCGCGATGAGGAAGGCGCCCCTGGCCATGTAGCGGCGCACCTCGTCCTCGCTCGTGCGGTCGCCGTCGATGAAGAAGCGCTCGACCTGGTAGGCGGCGTTGATCACGGCCGTGATCGCACCCACATCCGCGAGACCGGCGGTACGCAGCGCGGTCACGAGCGCGGGTTGGAGCGCGACCCCGGCTCGGCTTCGCCCAGGCTCACCACCAGGCCGGGCGGCTCGTCCTCGACGAGGTACTGGAACTCCCGGCAGAACTCGTCGAGGTTGAGCCCCACGGTGGCCGCGAACTTGGCCAGCTCGTGCGAGTCCTCGAAGTCGTCGCGGCGCAGCCTGATCATGTAGCGCCGCGCGATCGCATAGCGGGTGGAATGCGTGTCCACCATGCGGACCTTGGTGCGGCCCGTCTCCGGGTCCACCAGCTTCTCGAACGGGATCGGCACGAGGTTCCCCGCCTGCATCGAGATCATGACCCCGGTGCCGCCGGAGAGCAGGTACTTGGCCGCGCAGTAGCCGAGGTCGCGCGTGTACTCCATGTCGGAAGGGATGGGGTCGGCGCAGCGCAGCTCGTAGCCGATGTTCTTGGCCACGATCGTGGCC
>Ga0105243_10004502_pt1 | contig 11016 bp, 9 predicted proteins | sample KBSM34metaG_FD_81525 | JGI IMG/M metagenome (GOLD analysis project Ga0105243, IMG submission 81525) | Miscanthus rhizosphere microbial communities from Kellogg Biological Station, Michigan, USA - KBS M3-4 metaG | ecosystem: Host-associated > Plants > Roots > Rhizosphere > Soil | place: Michigan...
CCACGGCGGCGGCGCGCGACGACGTCGGGCGCTCGTGCAGCCGCCGCACCGCGCGCCGCAGCGTTTCGACCGTCGTGAAGAGCTCGTCGCCGCCGTGGTCGCGGATCGCGTCGCCGAGCAGCGTCGTGAGGAGCCGGACGTCGCGACGGAGCGTCTCGGGCACGGGGCGCTCCCCGCGGCCCGTCGCGTCGGCCGCGCGGGACGTCACGACCGCGCTATCCCGTGAACGCGTCGGGGTTCAGCAGCGTCGGCGGTCGCGTGCCGTCGATCGCCGCGAACACGTTGTCGACCGCGAGGTTCCCCATGGCGTTGCGGGTGTCGACCGTCGCGCTGCCGAGGTGGGGGATCACGACCGCGTTCTCGAGGTTCAACAGGCGTGGGTTGACCGACGGCTCCTGCTCGAAGACGTCGAGGCCAGCGGCGAAGATCTCGTCGTTCTCGAGCGCATCGGCGAGCGCCGCTTCGTCGACCACCGGGCCGCGCGAGGTGTTCACGAGGACCGCGGTCGGCTTCATCCGTTTGAACTGCTCGTGGCTGAAGAGGTGTCGCGTCTCCTCGGTCAGGTTCGTATGGATCGAGATCACGTCGGCGCGCTCGAGCAGCTCGTCCAGCTCGACGCGGGTGGCGCCGGTCTCGGCCTCAACCTCAGCCGGCAACCGGACCGCGTCGCTGTAGATCACCGTCATGCCGAAGCCCGCGGCGCGACGTGCGACCGCCTGTCCGATCCGGCCGAACCCGACCACGCCGATCGTCTTGTGGTGGACATCTTGGCCGAGCATCATCAGCGGCCCCCAGATCCACGGGGTACCTTCGCGCAGGAACCGCTCGCCCTCACCGACACGACGCGCGGCCGCGAGGATCAGCGAGAACGCCGTGTCGGCGGTCGTCTCGGTGAGCACGTCGGGGGTGTTCGTCGCGAGCACGCCCGCGGCGGTGCAGTCGGGCACGTTCACGTTGTCGAAGCCCACGGCGTGGTTCGCCACGATCTTGAGCTGCGCACCGGCGGCCGCGAGCAGCTCGGCGTCGACCTTCTCGGTGAGCATCGTGATCAGGGCGTCACGGCCCCGAACGACCTCCAGGAGCTCGTCGCGGGGGATGCCGAACTCGTTCTCGTGGACGGTGACGTCGCAGCGCTCGCGCAGGCGGGCGAGCGGGGCGTCCATGATCGGGCGGGTCACTAGCACGTCGGGTTGGCTCATCGGTCGCTCCTCGATCGGCTCCGAGGGTGGGAGCTTGCCACGGTCCTCGCCGCCGGGGGTAGTCGGCCGGGACGCCCGCGGGTCGTGCGACCATGGGCGGGTGACCTGGACCCTCGAGACCGACCGACTGCACCTGCGTCCGATGGAGCTCGACGACCTCGACGCGTTCGCGGCCGTGGTGGGGGACCCGTACGCGATGCGGTTCTATCCGAGGGCGTTCGACCGCTCGATGGCGCGAGCATGGATCGAGCGGACGCAGGGTCGGTACGAACGCGACGGATTCGGGTTGCTCTCCGTGATCGAGCGTGCGACCGGGGAGATGATCGGTGACTGCGGGCCGGCGGTGCAGGAGACCGGCCACGGCACCTTCGTCGAGCTCGGGTGGCACATCCGGCTCGACCGCCAAGGGAACGGGTTCGCGACCGAGGCGGGCCGGGCGTGCCGCGATCAGGCATGGGCGGCGTTGGACGTGGACCGGCTGATCAGCATCATCCGGCCCGAGAACGTGCCGAGCTGGTCGGTCGCGCGCGCGCTCGGCTTCCGGCCGTGGCGCGGCGACGTGCGCGTCGGCATGGCGCACGTCCTGTGGTCGATGGAACGGCCGGACATCTAGTCGGACGCCACCGTCCGAGACGCTGTCGCCGTCACCGAGTCGTGTCGGGGTCTCCCATATTCGGTCGGGCTGGCGGGTCGATCCGACAACCCAACGTACGATGCGGCGATGCCAGAGGACGTCGCTCCTCGCGCCGATCCGGTCACGATCGGATCGATCGTCGTCAGGGTCTTGGTTCTCTTCCTGACCATCCATCAAGGCCTCGGGGGATCTCTCTCTGATGATCTCCCGAGGTTCCAACAGATCTTCCTGTCGCCTGGCACGCCGTATCGGGCTTTCCCCGTCGAATACGCGCCGGGCGAGCTCATCTTCATCCGGCTGGCGGGCTCCTCGTCGATGGCGACGTTCGCGACGCGGGTCGCCGTGGTTGCGTTCCTTGCTGACCTGGCCGCATGGGCCGCCATCAGGTGGGCGTGGGGGCGTGCGCCCGCTGCGACCTATCTCCTGCTCGGGACGCCCCTTTTGCTCTTCGTCTACCAGCGATTCGATCTTGTTCCTGTCGCGATCGCGGCTTGGGCGACGGCGCTCGTCGTCCGCGACCGGGAGCGGGCAGGCGGCGTGGCCTTCGCCGTAGCGATCCTCACGAAGCTTTGGCCCATCGTCATCATCCCCATGCTCTTGGTGCAACGTCGTCGCAAAGCGTTCGTGTATGCGGTGGCGACGACCCTTCTTGCACTGGTCGTGTGGGTCTGGGTGAGCGGCCTTGACGCACTTCGTCAGGTCGTGACCTTCCGGCATGCGACCGGATGGGGCATCGAGAGCGTCGTCGGCTCTGTGGTCTGGATCGCCACCGGTGGGCCTGTTCGCCTCGAGCAGGGTACGCCACGGGTGGGCGATGTTCCTGTCTGGGCACCGGTGCTGCTGGGTTGCCTGCTGTTGGTGCTCCTGGCCGCTATCTGGATCCGCGCGAACAACCGGCCGGCGGATTCACCGGGAGCGGCGGCCCTCGCGGCGGTCGGCGCGTTGCTTGCGTGCACTCCGCTGTTCTCGTTGCAATACGCCGCGTGGCTGCTTCCGTGGGCCGCCATCGCTTCGACGAATGGACACAAAGCGATGGTCCGTGTCGTGGGGATAGTCACGGTGCTGACCGCCGTGCTCTTCATCGTCTACGACCCCGGGCGTTCGGGTTGGTCCCAGTTGCTGGTGGTTGCGAGGAACCTCGCTGTCGTGGCACTTCCCGTGATGTGGCTTGCTCCGCGAGTTCGGGAACGGCTCCCGATGCCGTCGCGATGAGCGCCATCTCCGCTGCACGACGTTCCACGTCTTCCAGCTTGATAATCATGCTGGTCCTGACCAGCGTCGTCTTCCTCGCCGGCGCCCTCCAAAAGGCCCCGTGCGCGAATCGGGGGTTCGTCGAGCGGAACACGGGCGTCCAGCTGCAGTGCTACTCGGACGTCGCCACACTCTTACGGAACGAACAGCTTGTTGGCGGCCGTCTGCCGTACCTCGATGCATGTGTGCCCTCGCCGAACAACTGCGACGAGTACCCGCCGATCACGATGTACACGATGCGCGCCGCCGCTTGGGTCGGGGGTGAAGGAGACCCCTATCTCCGGTTCTATTGGGTGAATGCCGGCATCTTGCTCATCTGCGCGCTGCTGACCACTGCGTTGCTTGTGCGATTGGGGGCGCGGACCGAGCTGTTCGCGGCGGCCCCGACGCTGGCGATCTACGGAACGATGAATTGGGATCTGATCCCGGTCGCCCTCACCACGGGCGCATTGGTCGCGTTCTTCCGGCGACGCGATGCACTCGCGGGAGCCATGCTCGGGCTCGGTGCGGCTGCGAAGGTGTACCCGGCGTTCATCCTTGTCCCTTTGATCGGTCACCGGCTCGCGACGAACGACCGAAGAGGCGCGGTCCGGCTCGCGGTCGCTGCCTTGACGGCGTGGCTCATCGTCGATATCCCCTTTGTCGTCGCCGCGCCGGGGCCATGGTCCACATTCCTGCGATTCAACGCCGACCGCCTCGCCGATCACGGCACCCTGTGGCACGCGGCCTGCACGGTGGGAGCCTGTTTCTCACCTCGGTTCATGGACCTGGGGACGGTCGCCTTGACAGCGGGTGGCACGGCGCTGATCTGGCTCTCCCTGCGGCGCGCGGATCCGGAGTTCCCTCGATGGACCATGGGGTTCCCGATACTGGTCCTCTTCTTCCTGACGAGCAAGGTCTCCTCATCGCAGTACATCCTGTGGATCTTGCCTTGGTTCGCGCTCACGGCTCGGGCATTCATGCCTTACATCGCCGAGCAGGCCACGGAGGTGTTCGTCTACATCGCGATCTTCTCGTTCTTCGCGGCGACCCAGGGCGGTGAGGGGGTTTCCTACCCGATCGTGGCGTTCGCGCTCCTCGCTCGCTCGGCCGCCCTGGTGTGGTGCCTCTACGTCTGGTTCCGGGGCGTCGCCGCGCACGCGCAGGCTCCGATCCGGGTGGCGACGAGCTAGGTCTCAGCGATCTCGATCTCTTCGATCACGACCGGTTCGGCGGGACGGTCCATCGTTCCGGTCTCGGTCGTGCTGATCGCCTCGACGACCTCGTATCCGTCCGTCACCTGTCCGAAGATCGTGTGCTTGCCGTTCAGCCACGGCGTTTCGGCGACGGTCACGAAGAACTGACAACCGTTCGTTCCTGGACCGGCGTTCGCCATGGCGAGCCTGCCGGGTTGGTTGAAGGTTGGACCGTCCGGGGGACATTCATCCTCGAACACGTAGCCAGGCCCGCCTGTGCCCGTTCCCGTCGGATCGCCACCCTGGATCATGAAACCGTCGATGACCCGATGGAACCCGGTCCCAGGGTAGAGGGCTTCGTGCCGCTCCGCGCCGTCACGCGGATCTATCCAGGATCGACCGCCCGTCGCGAGGTCCACGAAGTTCTGCACCGTCTTCGGGGCATGTTCTGGCATAAGTGTCGCAGTGAACGATCCTCGGTTCGTGACGAAGGTGGCAGTGGTCATCGGGACAGTGCTCCTTCCGCGTGGGCCGGGTGGCCAGCCTACCGGCTGGTGGGTCCACGGGCGCGCTGGGGGCTCAGGTACAGTCGCCGCTGATGTCGGGAGCGCCGCAGGTCGGGATGCGTGACGCCTCGCCGTCGCTGAACAGCGGCGTCGATGCCGAGGATCGGTATCACCGCCGGTTCAGTTGGGGACTCATCGCCCTGATCGGCGGTCTGTTGTGGCTCCGTCCGATCACGTCCAGTCTCTGGATGGACGAGCTCGGAACATGGTGGGTCATCAAGGACTCGCTCGGTGATGCGATCGACCGCGCGGCGCGATACCAGGGGCAGTCGCCGGTCTTCTACGTGATCGAGTGGCTCGTCGCGAGGGTCGGTCACGCGGAGTGGATCCTGAGGCTCCCATCACTCGCTGCGGCGACGCTCGCCGGATTCCTGATGTACCGCCTCGGGCGGCGTCTCCTCGATGCGGACCTTGGGCGGCTGGCGCTGTTGGCGTTCGTCGCGTGGCCCGGGATCGCGTTCGAGGCATCCAACGCTCGCCCCTACGCGCTGGCATTGCTCGCGACCGTCGCTTCGGTCGTTGCGCTCGTGTGGTGGCTCGACGAAGGGGGCCGAGCCCGGGCCGCCGTCTGGGTTCTCTGTGGCGCGGCTGTGATGTACGCGCACTACTTGTTCCCGCTCGTTCTGATCCCCGAGCTCATCTACGCCCTCGTCCGGGTCCGGGAGGGCTCCACCTCGATCCGAGCGAGGACGGTCTTGCTCGCCGCGGGCGTCATCGCGTTGCTCGACCTTCCCCTGATCGCACAGATCCTGTCTCTTGCCGACCGGAGCGGATCGCTGTCGATCCCCGGCTCGGTCTCCGTGTCTTGGCTCACCGACCTCCTGATCCCTGCCGCCGCCCTGGGGGCGATCGTGTTGGGCGGGGGCTTGGCTTGGCTGGCCAGCGCGGTCCGGCTCGTCCCGCTTCGGGTGAGGCGATCATCGGTTGTCCTCGTCCTTGCGTGGACGATCATCCCGCCCTTGATCCTCGGTGCCGTCTCTCTGTTCACGCCCGTACGGTTCGTGACGCTTCGATACACGCTTTCCGCGGCCCCGGGCGCATGTCTGCTGTTCGCCGGCGCCGTGAGAGCCTTGGAACCCGCATCGGCGCGACGGCTGGTCGCGCTCGTCTTCGCACTCCTGTCGGTCCTCTCGCAGGCCGCCTCGTTGAAGGCGCTGGAGGATTGGCGCTGGTCATCCGCGCAGGTCGCCGCCATGTCGGACAGCGGGACCGTCGTGCTGATGCATCCCGGTCTCGTCGAGTCATCGCAGCTCGACTGGTTCAGCGATCCGGAACGACGGAGTTATCTGTTGTCGCCGACCTCGTACTACAGCTTCCCGGAGCAGATCCTTCCGGTGCCCTATGACATCTCGACCGAGGGGGAGCAGTTCCTCCAGCGCGAGCTCGATGGGATACCCCCGGACACGGATCGACTCATCTATCTCACGCGATTCTCCGGCGTTCCCTACGTCAGGTGGTTGGAGGGACGGCTCGAACCCGAAGGCTGGAGCGAGGGCAGGGTCGAGTCGCGAGGCGCGATGGAGATCGTTGAGTTCGTGCGCGACGGCGCTACGTCGTGATCGGGCGAGCGATCACGAGGGTGACGTCGCCCATCCATCCAACCGGTATCGATGGGTCTGCCTTCGTCGCGACCGCCTCGACGACGCCGGAGCCGGGGAACGTCCCGGCTGCTCTGTGCAGCACGTACGACAGGTGGAACGATCGAGGCACGACGTCCCAGGAGATCACGTCGAACCCCGCCTCGCGGAGCATGGCGACCAGGGTGGCCGGTCGGAAGTAGTGCAGGTGCGAGCGGATGAACCACGGCCAGTTGGCGCCTCGAGCGCGACCGTGCACGCTCTCGACGTTGACCGTCGACAACACGAGGATGCCTTCGTGGTCGATCGTTGGGCGCAGGCTTCGGAGGGCGTCGAGGGGATCCGTCAGGTGCTCGAGGACATCCAGCATGACGATGGCATCCGCCGACCCTGGGGCGAGGTCGAGCGAGTCGCCCGTCCCTTCTCGGAGGTCGACACCGAAGCGTTCTTGGCCCTGTGCGACGGCCCAAGCTGACGGCTCGATCCCCACGGCGTCCCAGCCCGCGGCGCTTGCGACCGACAAGAACAAGCCCATGTTCGCGCCGATCTCGATGAGCGATTTTCCCCGAACCGCATAGGCAGCTATCCGCTCCGTGATCCAGCGGAACAGATCCCGGCGGGCCTCCTCCTCGTCGAGGTACTCCTCGTCCACGACCCCCCGATATCGATCGAGGATCTCGTTGCCGGACAGGGTTGGGAGCGATGAGAGGAGCCCGCAGCGCGGGCACTCCACGATGTCGTCGTGTTGTCCGAGCGCCGAGGTTGTGCATCGGAACTCTTCGCTGGGCGTATCGCCGATAACGTTCGAGGGATAGCGAAGCACCATCCGATCGTTCCCGCAGAACGCACACGTGGCGATGACCATCTTCCCGCGAGGCCGCGGAGAGCCGCCGCGTCGCCACGACGGAAGGTAGCGAGCCCCACGGCGACCACGGGCGAGCGCCTGCTTGGCCGCATATATCGTGCCGTGCGTCACGTACTCCAACGACCGGGAGATCGAGATCGACGAGGATTCTTGGGTGTAGCTCGTCGGGATAGGAACCTCGACGACCCGGAGTCCCGACGTGACCGCGTCGACCAGGAGTTCCGCGTCGAACGAGAAGCCCTCCGGATACTCGAGGAAGGGCAGCGATAGGAGCGCTCTTCGCGTGTAGGCCCGCATGCCGCTATGCATATCGGTGAAGCGCGTCCCCAGCAGCAGGTTCTGGGCGGTGGTGGTGAGACGGTTGCCGATGTAGCGGTACAGGGGCATCCCGCCACGCAGCGGATCTCCCATTCCCGCGAACCGAGACCCGAACGTCATGTCCGCGTCGCCCGCGAGGATCGGCGCGATCAGCAGGGGAACCGCCTTGGGCTCGTACTGGTAGTCCGGGTGCAGGAGCACGACGATGTCGGCACCTGAATCCAGGGCCAGCGAGTAGCAGCTCTTCTGATTCCCCCCGTATCCGCGGTTCGCGGGGTGGACGAGTGTTCGGATGCCGAGCTTTCGAGCCACCTCCGCGGTGGCGTCGCGGCTCGCGTCGTCAACCAGGATCAGCTCGTCAGCGATCCCATCCGGGATCGCGGAGACCGTTCGCTCGAGAGTGGCTTCGGCGTGGTACGCCGGCATCGTGATCACGACGTGTGGCATGGGCTTCCTTATCGGCACGGACCGGCGCCATCGTAGCCACGACCTGGTTTCCCGAGGGGAGAAACCTTGGGTCGTTCACGGCTTCGCCGATAATGAGGTCCGTGGATGGACTGCTGAGTCTCCGGCCACGACGGAATCCAGACGGGGGATTCGGACCCGTGGATGGGGCGGCGTCGGAGGCGGAATCGACCGCGTTCGTGGCGCTTGCTTTCGGGGACGCTGGGGCGCAGGGATGGCTCGAGCGTTCCCAGTCACCCGACGGATCCGTCGGGATCACGGTCGGCTCGGTCGTGCGGGACGCATCCGCCCTCGGGGCGCTCGCCCTCGCACCGGGTGCGGCCCGAGAGCGGGCGCTGGACCGTGTCGTCCTCGTCAGTGGCCGGAACGGCCCCGATCCCGCCGTCACGCACTTCGGATGGCCGTGGACGGACGACACCCATGGATGGACGGAACCAACGGCTTGGGGACTCCTCGCCCTTCGGACCCTTCGGCCGACGGCGTCGGATCGCATCGCGGACGCGCTCGCGATGTTCCGAGAGCGAGAGTGCGTCGGCGGCGGTTGGAACTACGGCAGCCGAGAGACGCTTGGCGTCGACCTTCGTCCGTACGTTCAGACCACAGCCATGGCGCTCCTCGCACTCGGCGACGTCGAGCCGGCCCTTGTCGACCGTGGTGTCGCCGAACTCGAACGGAGCTGGCGCTCCGAGATAGAGGGGATGCTGAGCACCGCGTCCGCAGCTTGCGCGCTGGATGTGTTCGGAAGTCCCCACGCGGGTGCGGCACGCGATGCGGTGGCGACGATGACGCGGGACGGTGCTCCTGACACCGTCGCCGCGTCCTGGGCGGCGTTCGCGCTCAGCGAAGGAGGCCCGTGGCACGAGAGGTAGATCCGGTGCATCCGAGGAACGACCACGATCCGAAGGTCTCGAGACGTGACTTCATCGGGCGCGCAGCCGTCGCCACAGCCGCGGTGGTGGGTGCAGCCGTCGTGGGTGGTGCGATCGTCCGCACGCGAGACGAGGAGCAGCTCTGGGACGAAGACGCCTTCAGGCCGCCGGGGCAAGCGCGCGTCGCGGTGGTACCGCGGACGTCGTACACAGGCAACCTCACCGGCGTCGTGCTCGACGGGCTCCGCGCGATCGGCGCCGACGTATCCGGCGCTCGCGTGCTGCTCAAGCCGAATCTCGTGGAGTACGACCCCGGCTCGGTCATCAACACGGATCCCCGACTCGTCGCAGCCACGGTCGAGGCGGTGCGGCGGCTCGGTGGTGCATCCGTCAGCGTCGCTGAGGGTCCGGGCCATCGACGTGACACGACCTACGTGATGCGCGCCTCCGGCCTCATGGAAGCACTGCATGACGTCGACTCGCAGTTCATCGATCTCAACGTCGCGCCGGCCACTCCGGTCGGTCTGCGGTCCCGCTACACACCACTGGGGACGCTGTGGATCCCGCACGCCGTCCGAGATGCCGATGTCGTGATCTCGATGCCGAAGATGAAGACCCACCACTGGGCCGGCGTCACGTTGTCGCTCAAGAACTGCTTCGGGTGTCTGCCGGGCCGCGTGTACGGCTGGCCGAAGAACGCCCTGCACTGGGTCGGTATCGACAACGCCATCGTCGATGTCGCAGGCGCGGTCCGTCCCTCGTACGCGATCATCGATGGCATCGTCGGCATGGAGGGCAACGGCCCGATCGATGGCACAGCCAAACAGATGGGGATGTTGGTGTTCGGCGACGACCCCGTTGCGGCGGACACGACCGCGGCAACGATGATGGGCTTCGACCCGACCCGCGTGACATACCTCGCGGAGGCGGCCCGATTCCTCGGTCAAGGTGACCCCGAGCAGATCTTGCAGGTGGGGGAAGATCCGTCGGCGCATGTGTCTCCGTTCCAACCAGCGCCCGGGACGGAGACGGTGGTCTCCGCGGGATCGTTCTGATCGTCAGAAGACGAAGCCCCAGTTCATGAACGCGGCGGACAGCGCGATCCATCCCAGCGCGAACGACACCACTGAGACGACGAAGACCTTCCCGCGCAACGCGAGCGCCATCGCCCAGAAGAGCGGGAAGCACACGAGGAAGAACCTGGGCGCGGACAGGAGCGGGCGAGCAGGGAGCGGGTAGGAAAGCACGAGGAGGGCGGTGAGACCGACGTAGAGCTGCGCGTTCGATCGCAGGCGACGCCATGTCCAGACGAGTGGAAGCAACAGCGCAATGGTGAGCAGTAGGTCGACCGTCCAATAGATGCCGCGAGGATCACCGATCCCTTCGATCGCGAGTCGCACGGCGCGGCCGATCGTGATCGCGGGCAACTCGAAGGTGCGGTGCCAACTCTCTTGGGCGCGCCACGGCGCGAATGCGTCTCCGGAACGGATGAGCCAGAACGTGCCGTATGCGAGGGGTGCCAGGAGCGGAGCGGCAGCGGCGGCCAGCGCGGCCTTTCGGTCCCTTCCAGGGGGAAGCCGCCAGCCGTCCACCAGGAGTGCCGGAGACAGCAGCACGCCGATGCCGCGCGTCAGGGCCGCGCCGAAGCCGGCCAGCGCGAGCAAGCCCCAGCGCCGCTCGCGGGCGAACCAAAAGGCGAGGAGCGACAGGAGCAAGAACAACGACTCGCTGTAGGGCGCGAAGAAGAAGAAGCTGACTGGGAAGCATGCGATGAGGACGACCGCTCGCCTCCCGACTTCCACCGAGTACTCGCGCGCTGTCAGTGCATACAGGACGATGAGCGCAGCGAGGAAGGAAATGTTCGAGACGAGCGTCGCTGCATCGAAGACCGAGAGGGGCGTCGCCGCGACGAGCGCACGGATCGTCAACGGGTAGCCGGGGAAGAAGGCGGCGATCCCTTCCTGCGGCGAGTATCCGTCGACCGCAAGATGCTCGTACCATCCGGCGTCCCACCGGTCGGTGCCGTCGAGCGCGTTGTGCCACCCTGGAGTGGCGGGGACCAGCGCCTCAGCGGCGGCCGAGGAGGGTGGCTCGACG
>Ga0105243_10004509_pt1 | contig 11009 bp, 14 predicted proteins | sample KBSM34metaG_FD_81525 | JGI IMG/M metagenome (GOLD analysis project Ga0105243, IMG submission 81525) | Miscanthus rhizosphere microbial communities from Kellogg Biological Station, Michigan, USA - KBS M3-4 metaG | ecosystem: Host-associated > Plants > Roots > Rhizosphere > Soil | place...
CCGCCTCAAGGTCGTCAAGGATCGGGTGCAGGTAGCCCGCGGTCGTGGCCGGTGAGCAGTGCCGCAAGAGCCGTTGCGCCCTGGTCAGGTTCCGGTCTCGCGCCGGAGGTCAGCGGACCCGGCACGCACTCGCCGTGAAACGTGCCCAAGGCGTCCAGCTCGGACGTCCCAGGGAGATCAGCGAGGAAGTCGTCGAACGGATCGGGAAACTCCATGAGCGGGGCTAAGCGTCGCCGCGATCGCACGCAAACTGAACCAGGAGAACGTCCCCACTCCACGCGGAGGGCGCTGGCATTCCCCGGGCGTCAAGCGGGCGCTCTCATGGGTTCGTGCGTGAAGAACGCTCGCTACGCGGAAGCGAGGGAGTCGGGCTTACTCGGTGATCATGATGCGATAGGTGACGTCGATGGTCCCGTAGTTCTTGACATCGATGATGCCGCGGAGCGTGTGCTTGCCAGGTGCGAGCGGCCGCAGGAGGGGGAACCACCCGGTGACGAGGAACGACGTCGATGGCTCCTTGATGCCGAACGTGTTCCCCTTCGGAAGGCTGGCCTTGACGACCGAGGAGGTGACGAGGTACTGGCGGATGTTGATGGGGACTCCGTCAATGGTCGCCCTCGCCCGCGTGACGGCAGCCAGCGACGACGGCGAGCACTGCTTCGGCAGGTCGGCGAGAGTTGTCTTTGAGTCCGTCCAGCACATGTTGAAGCCGCCGAGCATCAGGATCTTGCTCCCGGCGGGGAAGCTGCACGAGAAGCTGTACTTCCCCTTCCCGTTGACGCTCGCGAGGAAGACGATCGGGGAGACCGGCTGCGACAGGCCATTACAGCCCTTAGCTCCGTCATTGGCCACAGTCCACTTGACGTACTCAGTGACCACCTGCTTGTAGCTCTTGCCGTTCGACCTGGCAGTGAGCGGGTTACGGCTTCGGGTCTGCCGCAGACGCAACCCCCACGATCCCGAGCGTGGCTGCCAAGGCGCCGATCAGACCGAGTGACGAGATCCGCATGCTCTTCCCCCCGTTCTGGGCTTGGATCGTCGACCATCTCCAACGGAACGGTGCTTGTCAAGAGCCGTTGATGAGCGAACTGAACACTCTCAACGTCATGTCAACTCGAAGGAAACGAGTTGATGGACAAGCGCTGGCTCGTCCCTCCCCGCCTCAGAACGTCGCGGCGCGCACGGCCGACACGATGAGGATCACGATGAGGGCGGCGACGACGAGGCGATAGACGACGAACAGGCCGTACGTGTGGCGGCGCACGTACCCGAGGAGCCACTCGATCGCGAGCAGCCCGGTACCCCACGCAGCGAGCACACCGACGACGAACGGCCCCTTCCAGCCGGTGGGCAGATCGCCGAGCAGAACGTCCTTCACGCCCTTCAGCACGACGGCGCCGAGCACCGTCGGCACGACGAGCAGGAACGACAGGCGCGCCGCCGCGTCGCGATCGAGGCGAAACATGCGGCCGGCCGTGATGGTGATCCCCGAGCGCGACACGCCGGGAGCGAGCGCGAGCGCCTGGGCGACGCCGACCACGAGCCCTTCCCGCAGGGAGAGCTCGTGCGCCTGCCGCACCGCCGGTCGGCGGTCGACGAGCCACAGAACGCCGGCGAACACGGCGAGCAGGATCGCGATCTGCCACGGCTCGCCGAGATGCTCCGTGATCGGGTCCTCGAACGCGAGACCGACCACCGCCGCGGGAATCGTGGCAACGACCACGATCCACGCGAGGCGCTCATCCGGGCTGTCGAGCCGACGCGTCCCGAGCGTCCGGAAGAACGCCCGCACCATTGCCACGAGCTCGTGGAAGAAGTACCCGACGACCGCGAACAACGTCCCCAGGTGGAGCGCCACGTCGAACGTCTTGTTGAAATCCGGGTGGTCCTCCAGGTACGTCCAGTCGCCGAGCCACGGGACGAGCACGAGGTGCCCCGAGGAAGAGACCGGGAGCAGCTCCGTCGCGCCCTGGACCACACCGAGAACGAACGCCTGCCAGTCGGGGAAGCCGGACGCGTCCCCCACGCCAGCGATCGTGAGGAGCGCCGCCACCGCAAGGAGAGCCGCGGCGAGGATGTACGTCGGTCTGCCGCGCACCGCGGCATCCTAGTGGAGCGGCGGCGCGCCGAGCGCTGAGGGAGCCGGCGAAGGAAACGGCGCAAATTGCGAAATTCTCCGCTACGACCACCTTGACCTCGCCCTCCCCTGCCCATAGGTTTCCGCGTGCACCGAGCACGGAGCGCGACTAGGTCGAAGCCCGGCACGCAGGCACTACGCGGAAGCGGAAGGTCGATGTGGCGGGGGGACGAAAGCGCCACCGGCTCGGTGAATTTCTTTCTGGGTTAGGATCGCCGCGTGCATTTGCGCATGCCGAGCGTCGATCGCGGCGTCCAGAGCTTCATCTGGGCGGTCGTGTTCTTTCTCTTCCTCTATCTCGGCATGGTCGCGATCGCAATCTCGAAGGGCACCGCGTTCGTGCTCGCGCTGGTGGCGGGCTTCCTGGTCTTCCTGCTCGTGCGCACGCGCGGCGGCGACGACCCGCGCGACGGCGCATAGTCGCCGCCGCGCGGGTCGACGCGGTCAGTCTCGGGTTCCCGCCAGGCGGATGAGGAGCTTCCGCGTGAGCTCGGGGCCGAGGGTCTCCTCGAGACGTACCTTCGCAGGAGCACGCCGATGCTCCGGCTTGCCCAGTGCGAGGCAGTCGCGCAGGAGATGGAGATCGCGGGCGGTTGTGTCCGCGGCGGTGGGTTCGACGGCTGATCCCATGTTCTCGAAGATCGGCCTCCGACCCATGGCCGGGCGATCCCTCCCGGGAGGGAACGATGTGTCACCCATCAGATCACGAGCCTCCTCTCATCGAACGAGACTGAGCGGAGCTCCGCGCGAAAAGTGTCGATCGTGCGGAGCGCGTCCGTCTCGAAGCTTTCCGCGGCGACTCCAACGACCGCATCGGTGTGAAATGGGACGTCGACGTGCGTCGGTGTCACGACGTTGACAGAGGTCGAGTCACAGACGGGGCAGCGCACGGCCACGGCCACCGTCCCCCGGCCCGGTGCGAGCAGCCGGAAGGCAGAGGGCGTGACCGGGCGCGCGGCGCCCTCCCGACGGCAGAAGAAGCACCACGGCCACTCTCCCCGTCCGATCCGGGCCGTCGCGAGCCCGCTGAGCTCCGTTGAGAGGTCCTCGCGCCGCGACGTCATCAGGTTGATGTACGTCGTGCCTTCATCGAGCCCGAGCGGCGCCCAGTCGAGCTCGTCGTGACCGACGAGCGCAATATGCTGGTCACCGCACCTGCACGAGAACACGACGCGGTACACCGCGGGATGCGCGGGCCCCGCCAGGCGCTCGATCTCCCGGAAGGACGAGAGCCGAACTCCCGCGGCCCCGGTCGCCGGGCAGTAGAGCCGGTAGGTACCGGTGAGAGCGTCGATGCCGCCCACGGTCATGGTGTACCCGCCCCATCGGACGGCACCCTGCCCGCGGTGCCGCTAGTACGCGATCAGCGCGTGAACGTCGGTGCCCTCGAGCCGCTCGCGGCCGTCGAGAAAGGCGAGCTCGATGACGAACAGCGCACCGACGACCTCCCCGCCGAGACGCTCGACGAGCTCAATCTTGGCCCGCGCCGTGCCACCCGTCGCGAGTACGTCGTCGAGCACGATAACGCGCGAGCCGGGCGCGAGGGCATCGGCGTGGATCTCGAGCGAGTCGCTCCCGTACTCGAGATCGTACGTCGCGCGCACCTTCTCCCAGGGCAGCTTGCCGGGCTTCCGCGCCGGCACGAACCCGCAGCCGAGCTCGTACGCGAGTGCGCCGCCGAAGATGAACCCGCGCGCCTCGGCTCCGAGGATCACCTCCGGGTGCCGCGGCCTCGACCATTCGGCGAGGTGCTCGATTGTCGACCGGAACGCCTCGGCGTTCCCGATCAGCGGCATCAGGTCCTTGAAGACGATCCCCTCGGTCGGGAAGTCGGGAACGTCGCGCACGAGAGCCTTCAGGTCGTCCGTGGTCATCGCTCGGAGGCCTCCCGGAGGTCGCGGACGAGAAGGTGCTGGGCCAGCTCGGTGGCAACCGCCGCAAGCGCCTCGAGATCGTCGAGCGCCGCGCGCCGCCGGTCGTGGTCGCGCGACCGGAGCCCCGACGCGACGAGCTGCTCGAGGAGCGCGGACTGGCGCCCGGCGGCCGTGCGGAAGGCGCGGAGATGCCGCGCGTCGAGCCCGTGACGTGCGAGTCGGCCGCACGCGGCGGCGATCTCCACCTCGCTCTCGCGGTAGAGGCGCTCCCCGGCGACGATCCGCGGCGTGACGAGGTCGTACTCCTCGAGCCGACGTGCGAAGTCGGCGGTGATCCCGGCCCGCTCGCACAACTCCCCCACGTCGATCTCGCCGCCCGGGTCGTGGAGCGCCGGTGCCCGCCGCTTCGTCGTGGTGGTGCCGTGGGCGTCGAGCTCCGTGCGGATCACGCGGAGCGGCAGGAACTCGTCGCGTTGGAGACGGAGGATCGTCTGCAGCCGCTCGATGTCGCCCTCGGAGAACAGGCGGTACCCCCCACGCGTGCGTCGGGGCTGCAGCAGGCCCTGGTCCTCCAGATACCGGATCTTCGAGATCGTGATGTCGCTGAACTCGGCCCGGAGCCGGTCGCAGACGGCCCCGATCGTGTGGAGCCGTTGTCCAGACGCCTGTGCCTCGGTTGCCGTGCTCATGGAAGCAAGAAGGTCATCCGGTACTTCCCGATCTGGACCTCGTCGTCGTCTGCCAGAGCCGAGCTCTCGATCCGGTGCCGGTTCACGAACGTCCCGTTCAGGCTGCCGAGGTCGCGGATCACGTATCGCTCGCCCTCGTGAGCGATCTCGGCATGGCGCCGCGAGACGGTGACGTCGTCGAGGAAGACGTCGCAGTCGGGCGAGCGGCCGATCAGCGTGCGCGGGCCCTCGGTCGGAAAGCTCTCGCCTGCACGGCCGCCGCCCGCGCGCACCACGAGTGCGGGGCCGCGCGGCTCGACGGCGGGAAAGCCTCCGTCGGCCAACTCCTCGGGTCCGAGGCTCAGCGTCGTCTCGCCGTGCTCGTCGCGACGGAGGTAGGCGCCGCAGCGAGCGCAGTAGTTCGACGCCTCGGGATTTTGAAAGCCGCACTCCGGGCAGTAGTCATGGCTCATCGAGGGCCGCCGAGGATCGAGCCGAGATCCTTCGGGTCGACGTGGTGGCCCCTGCGCCTGCGCTCGCGCTCTGCCCGGAAGATGTCGATCCGACCGTGGAGGACGCGACGATGGAGGGAGACGTCATCCTCCTCGTGCTCGAGCGCGAGGATCGCCTCGCGCAGCGCGTCGTCCGACATCGAGGAGAGATCCGGTGCCGGCGCGTCGTCCTGGTCACCGGGCGGGTCGCCCGTCCCCTCGAAGATCGCGCGCTCGAGCCCTGACGGCGTGTTCAGGGGAAGCGTCCCGGCGGCGACCTGGTCGCGAAGCCGCGTCACGCGCTCCCCTCGGAGCTCGTCGATTCGCACGTGGAGGCGCCGTCGCCGCTGCGATACGGCGTCTTCCTCTTCCTCCGTCGCGCGGATGAGGCGATCGAGATCGTCGTCGGTCAGGGTGGCAAGATCGGGAAGCGCATCCACGGCGTGCAAGCACCTTTCGTTTCGAGACGATCCGATTGAAGCAGGCGGGACGTCGAGGGGTCAACCTCAGCTTGAGGCTTGCTCCAGGGTTCGGTACTCGTTCGCGTCTCCCTGCACGACCGTGTCGACGAACGCCGCAAGCTCGTCGGCGAGCTCGGCGGTCAACTCGTCGGTCTCGCCCTCCGCGTAGAGCTGCACGAGCGGCTCGTCCGGGTCGGGGACGACCTGTACCCAGCCGCGGTCGTCGAAGGCCTTGACGCCGTCCGAGAGATCGAGGCGCCGGCTCGCGAGACGCTCGTTCAGCAGCCGCATGACGATTCCCTTCCGGCCCCAGGGGCACGGGAGCGCGCGGTGGACGAGCGTCGGCCGGGGCAGCTCCGCCACCAGCTGGGAGACGCTCCGCTCCTGGCCGGCGAGGAGCTCGAGGATCTTGCACAGCGCCGTGACGCTGTCGTAGCCCGGGAGGACGTCGGGGAAGACGAAGCCGCCGGTCGGCGCGGAGGCGAGCACGACGCCGTCCTCGGTCGCCGCCAGTGTGAGCCCCGTGATCGAGTGCGGCGTGCGGACGACCTCGAGCCCGGATCCTTCGACCAGGGCCTCGATGTGACCGGTGGCGGTGATCGGCACCGCGATCCTGCCCGTGCGGCCCGAGAGGGCCAGGAGACGCACGACGAGAAGCAGCCCGAGCTCTGCCGGGACGGACGCACCGAGCTCGTCGACGAGCAGTAGGCGCTCGGCCGCGCGATCGAGCACGACGCCGAGATCGGCGCGGACGCCGACGACGATGCGTGATGCGTCGATGGAGTCGAGCTCCTCCGTCACGTCGTCCGCGTAGAAGCCGCGGGCGCCGATCGCCTCGACGCCGAGCGGCCCGAGGACGAGCGGAAGCGTGAACGCCGCAGGCGAGTAGCCGTAGTCGATCGCTACGCGAAAGCGCCGGCGCCGCACCGCTTCGACGTCGACCGAGTCGAGGATGTCCTGCGCGTAGCTCTCGCGCACCCGAGCGGGATAGGTCGTCCGCCCCACCTCCGCGAACGTCGCACGCCGCAGCTCGTGGCGGGTGAAGTGCTTCTCGACTTCCTTCTCGAGCGCTGCCGTCATCTGGTTCCCCGGCCACTCGAAGACGCGGACGTTGATCATCTCCGGGTCGGAGCTCGAGCGCCCGACGTGCACGCCTGCCTGCATCCCCTGCGTCTTCAGGACGTGGCGGGTGACGGCGGCCGGAGAGATACGCAGGTCGGCGACGTGCACACCGGTGGACGTGAGACCCGCGATGATCGCGCGCTGGATCATGCGGCACGCGTCCGCCGTCGCGCGGCTCGCGACGACGCGGTCGCCGCGACGCAACGCTGTTCCGAGCGCGGCGGCGAGCCGGACCGCGGTCTCCGGCGTGAGGTCGACGTTGACGAGCCCGACCGCGCCGTCGCGTCCGAACGGCGAGGTTGCCGCGCGCGTCTCCCACACGACGCTCTCGTGGATCTGCGCGCCCGTCTCGATCTCCTTGAACGGATACACGCGCACGCCGGGGAAGATGCTCGCCTCCGGCCCGACCGTGACCTGGTCGCCGATCGCGACTCCTTCGTGGACGCGGACATGGTCGCGCACGTCGCAGCCGCGGCCGACGATCGCACCCTCGACCACAGAGCTGCGGCCCAGGTACGTGCCGGCGTCGATCACGCTGCGCTCGACGCGGGCCCCCTCCCGCACGATCACCCCGCGCGAGAGCACCGAGTACGCGCCGATCGTCGCGCCGGCTGCGATCCGGCAGTTTGCGCCGATGAACGCGGGGCCGACGACGCCGTCGACCTCCTCGATGTCGACTTCCTGGCTCACCCACACGTTGCCGCGCAGCTGCAGCCCGGGCACGTCGAGCCCGACCCGGCCGTCGAGCGCGTCGAAGTTCGCCTGGCGGAACTGCTCGAGATTGCCGATGTCCTGCCAGTAGCCGTCGAGAACATGCCCGTAGATCGGGCGCCCCATCTCGAGCAGCAGGGGGAACAGCTCCTTGGAGAAGTCGTACGGCCGGTCGGTAGGGACGTGACGAAGCACCTCGGGCTCGAGCACGTAGATGCCCGTGTTGATCGTGTCCGAGAAGACCTGGCCCCACGAGGGCTTCTCGAGGAAGCGTTCGACCTTCCCCTCCTCGTCGGTCACGACGATCCCGAACTCGAGCGGGTTGTCGACCGACTTGAGACCGATCGTCACCGCGGCGCGCTTCTCCCGATGGGCAGCGACGAGCGCCGTGAGGTCGACGTCGCAGAGTGCGTCGCCCGAGATCACGAGGAAGGTGTCGTCGAGACGCTTCTCGGCGAGCTTCACCGAGCCCGCGGTGCCGAGGGGCTGTTCCTCGACGGAGTAGTCGACGTCCATGTCGAGCGACTCGCCGCGGCCGAAGTACGTGCGGATGGCCTGCGGCATGAAGGCGAGCGTGACGACGACCTCGTTCATCTCGTGCCGGCGCAGCAGATCGAGGATGTGCTCCATGCACGGCTTGCCGACGATCGGCACCATGGGCTTCGGCTGGTTGGACGTCAACGGGCGTAGACGGGTGCCCTCCCCGCCCGCCATGACGACTGCTTTCATCGATGGACCTCCCGCACAGCCTTCGCAACGTACTGTGCGGCGGCAGCCACGGCCAGCGCGAGGCTCACCCAGAAGAGCGCGAGAGGCCACCATGTGTCGCGCTCCGTCACGAGCACGAGTGCAAGCGAGGCGTACAACCCCCAGGTGGCGATCTTCCCGAGACGGGACACCTCGAACTCGTAGCCGCGGGGAACGACGATCTTGTAGCCGCCGACAAGCACGAGGTCGCGCAACAGGATCACGAGCGCGACCCAGGGAAGGCGGTCGTACACGACGAGGAGCACGACGCAGATGTCGATCATCAAGCGGTCGGCGAGGGGGTCGGCGACCTTGCCGAAGCCGGACTCGACGTGCCAGCGCCGCGCGAGCCACCCGTCCAGCTGGTCGGTGATGCCGGCGAGCCCGAACACGATGCCCGCCGCCCAGCTCGGCCCGTCCTGGTCGCGCACGAGCAGGACGACGAATACGGGGATCGCGACGAACCGCAGGATCGTCAGCGCGTTCGGCAGCTGGCGGAGGGGCTCGGGAACCGACCTCGAGGCCTGCATCGCCGAGTAGGTTAATGTCGTCGCCCGTGGCGCGACTGGTGACGCTCCCCGGCTTCGTCAACGCCCACAGCCATGCGTTCCAGCGGGTGCTCCGCGGCCGGGCTGCGGGCGCCGACTTCTGGGAATGGCGCACCGGAATGCTCACGGAGGCGGAGCGGCAGACACCCGAGAGCGTGCGGTCACTGTACGAGCGCACATATCGGGAGATGCGCGCGGCCGGGATCACCGCGGTCGGCGAGTTCCACTACCTCGGGCTCGAGACCGCCTGGGCAGCTGCCGAGGCGGCCAAGGCGGCCGGGCTTGCGTTCGTCTGCCTCCATGTCGCATACGCCCGCGGCGGGACCGAGCGCATGCGGCAACCGTCGGTAACGGCGTATCTCCAGGAAGTCGAGCGCCTGCGGGAGGATGGCGTCGCGGTCGGGCTCGCCCCCCACTCCGTCCGAGCATGTCCGCGCGAGTGGCTCGTCGAGATCGCACGCTTCGCCGAGGCGGAGCACCTCGTTCTCCACGTGCACGCCGGCGAGCAGCCCCGTGAGATCGAGGAGTGCATGGCGGAGCACGGCGTCCGCCCGATCGAGCTTCTCGCCGAGACAGGCTGTCTCGGCGAGCGAACGACGATCGTCCACGCGACCCACGCGAACGGCGCCGAGCTCGATCTGCTGCGTGACAGCGGAGCCACGATCTGCGCCTGCCCGACGACCGAGGCCGACCTGGGAGACGGCTTCCTTCCCGCGGTGCGCGTACGCCATCGGGGCATCCCGCTGTGCATCGGCTCGGACTCCAACGTCCGGATCGACCCTCTCGAGGAGCTCCGCGAGCTCGAGGGCATTGCCCGGCGTCAGGACGGTCGCCGCGGCGTCTTCGACACGGACGCCCTTTGGGAGATCGGCGGCCCGAACGGCGCAGCGTCGCTCGGTCTCGACGGGCCTGGCACGATCACGGTCGACCTGGACCACCCGTCGCTCCACGGGGTTGCACGCGTGCATCTCCGCGCGGCGCTCCTCGCCGGCTGCGGCGCGGACGTCGTGGCCATGGCCTGAGCCGCATGGCGCTACGCTGGCCGCAATGGACGTCACAGACCTGACCTTCGACGAGGCCGTGCTCGGTCGCTCGCACGACGTTCCCGTGATCGTCGACTTCTGGGCCGAGTGGTGCGGTCCGTGCCACGCGCTCGCCCCGGTCCTCGAGGAGGAGGTCGCCAAGCGCACGGGACAGCTCGACCTCGTCAAGATCGACGTCGACGCCAATCAGGCGCTCGCCGGACAGTTCGCCGTCAGCTCGATCCCCGCGGTGAAGGCGTTTCGGAACGGCGCGGTCGTGAAGCAGTTCGTCGGCGCGCAGTCGCGTACTTCCATCTCCACGTTCCTCGACGATCTGCTCGCGCCGCCGCGTGCCGAGACGCTCGTGGAGGAGCTCCGCGCGAACGGCGAACTTTCCGAGGTCGTTGCGGCGCTCGACGCGAACGATGTCGAGCGCGCGCTGTCGCTGATCGTCGAGGCCGTGCCGAGTGCGGAGCCGTCTCAACGCGAACGCCTGCGCGAGGTCGCCGTGGCGCTCTTCGAGCTGCTCGGACAGGACGACCCGGTCGCGTCGGGCTACCGGCGCCGGCTCGCGACCGTGCTCTACTGACGACGGGCTCGGGCTCGGAGCGGAACGGCGCCGCCGTTTCGGAGCCGACCGACCCAGTACACCGTTCGGTCGAGGTACGAGCGCTCGGCCTGCGTCCCGTGGAGGCCCCACGCACCGTCGTACGACAGGTATCCCGCGCCCACGTCGCGCGCCGGCTCGATCTGCGTCCCCTCGTGCCACTCGTTGTAGCTCGTGATCGTTACGACGTCCGGCGCCGCACGCACCGCCGCCTGCCACATCTGGTCGTACGCCTGCCCGTTCTTGCGGTCGCGGACGCGCAAATCGCCCGTTGCGCGGGTCGCGTCGAAGCCGGGGCCCACGGAAGGCGCGCACAGGAGGCCCACGCGCCGAGCGCTCGCGCACATCCGGCCGAACGAGTTTCCGTCGTAGACGAGCACGTCGTACGTATAGAGGCCCTGGAAGCCGCCTCGGAGCGCCTTCCCCGCAAGCGGCGTGTGCGCGAAGACCCTGTAGCCAGAGAGGCCCTGGAGCGCGGCCTTCCATTCCTCGTCCGGCGAGCTCGTCGAGTCGTACACGTAGACGTCGCGGATGCCGAGCCCGTCGAGCCCTCGAAGCGCGTCCACGACGCCCGCGGGCGTCCTCCCCGCCCACGGCTCGACGTGGAGCGCCACGCGCAGG
>Ga0105243_10004511_pt1 | contig 11007 bp, 11 predicted proteins | sample KBSM34metaG_FD_81525 | JGI IMG/M metagenome (GOLD analysis project Ga0105243, IMG submission 81525) | Miscanthus rhizosphere microbial communities from Kellogg Biological Station, Michigan, USA - KBS M3-4 metaG | ecosystem: Host-associated > Plants > Roots > Rhizosphere > Soil | place...
CTACCACGGCGGCGCGTTCGTGGTGTTCTCCGGTGCGCTGAACGAGAACATGGAGGTGCTCGCGGTCGAGGGCTCCTTCGCCTCCGTGCTCGGCGGGGCGCCCGCCGCGGCCGTGGTGTTCACCCGCGACGTCAACGCCCGCACCGCGGCGGATCCCGCGGTCCGGGACCTCGAGGCTCGCCTGGCCGAGACCGAGGACAACGCCGAACGCACCCGCCTGCGTGTCGAGCTCGCCGCCGAGCGCTCCGCGGTCCGGTCGGCCAAGCTGGGCGAGGTGGCCGCCGAGTTCGAGGCGATCCACAACATCGAGCGGGCCCGCGAGGTCGGCTCGGTGCACGCGATCGTGCCGGCGGCCGAGCTGCGTCCGCGCCTGGTCGACGCGGTGGAGCGGGGCATGGGCAAGGCTCTGAACACCGTGTAAGGACCGACTGACAGCACAGTGGGCGCCGCCGTAAGTCGTTCCGGCGGCGCCCACTGCTGTGACTGCACTCGCGAGGGGTCAGCCCCAACCGCCCATTCCGGGACGAGCCAAGCAGTAGTTCTGGCCCAGCAGGAGGTTCCGCGCGGCAGCGCAGACAGAGCCGAGCGCCGAGCTTCCCACATTCAGAGGGCTCATGATCTCGTTGGTAACCGTGAAGAGCACGTCCGACGACCCGATCGCGTCGGCAGTCCCCAATATCGCCTCCGACCCCGAGTAGACGGGGTTCGCCGACGGGTCCGAGGAATCTGCCGCCGCGGTTCCAGCACCGCACGCCAGACCCCCTACCAGGGCAGCAGCAACGACGACTGTCGAGATGATTCGGCGCCCGGAATGATGTGTCATCAAGATCCTCCTGTGTGAAAGGGGCAGGACCCCGGATGAGGCCCCGCCGTGGTGGCTGCACGCGGGACCGACCTAGCCCACCCGCCCCCGGTCGAGAAATACAGCTACTCGATGAGACGGATCGAACCGGACGAGACTCCGACGGGATCGGCAGACGCGGTCGTGATTGGGGGTCACCGTACCCTGCGCTCCGCACCCGCGGTCGCGAATTCATTCCACTGCGACACAACATGATTCGTAATACGCAACGAGTCACGCAGACCACACGGCCACGCCAGGCACACCGCTAGTGATCCACTCGACCGAGGGGGAGGTTGTCGGGGGCACCCTCGGTGAGTCGACCCGAGAACGTCCCCCTCGAGCTGGCGTCAGCCTGCTAATGCGGACCACAACTGTCCGCATTGGCTGGCAGGGTGTAGCCATGCGGGAAACCTCGGCGAGACTGCTCCGACTGCTGTCGCTGCTGCAGATGCGGCGGGAGTGGTCGGGCGCGGACCTGGCGGAACGGCTCGACGTGACGCCGCGAACGGTGCGCCGCGACGTGGACAAGCTGCGCGACCTGGGCTATCCGGTCAACGCGAGCGTGGGCGTCGGGGGCGGGTATCAGCTCGGCGCAGGCGCGGAGATGCCGCCGTTGCTGCTGGACGACGAAGAGGCGCTGGCCGTCGCCTTCGGGCTGCAGTCCGGCGCCACCGGATCGGTCGAGGGCCTCGGCGATTCCTCGCTGCGCGCGCTCACCAAGCTGCGACAGGTGATGCCCTCGCGGCTGCGGCACCGCCTCGACGCGCTGCGGATCGACGTGGTGCCGCAGGGTGCGCCCCGGTCCGCGGTCGACGCGAAGGTGCTCTCCGCGATCGCCTCGCTCTGCCACGTGCACGAGCGGCTGCGCTTCGACTACCGCACCAACGACGGCACCGAGAGCAGGCGAGAGGTCGAACCGCACCGACTGGTCCGGGCCGGGGCGCGGTGGTACCTGGTCGCCTGGGACCTGACCCGCGAGGACTGGCGGTCGTTCCGGGTGGACCGGATGACCCCGAAGACACCCAGCGGACCCCGGTTCACCCCGCGCGAGCTGCCGACCGGCGACGCCGCCGCGTTCGTCTCCAGCGGCATCAGTCGAGCCCTCAGCCAGGTCACGGCGCGGGTACTGCTGGACGCCCCGATCGAGCAGATCGCCCCGATGGTCGACGAGTACTGGGGTGCGCTCGAGTCGGCCGACGGCGACCGCTGCGTGATCGAGCTGCGCGGCGAGTCGGCCGCAGGCATCGCCGGATGGCTCACCGCCTTCGGCGTCGACTTCACGGTGCTCGACCCACCGGAGCTCCGCGAGGAGTGTCTTCAGCGAGCCGAACACCACGCGATGCTCAGCGAGCGCTACCGCCGGAGCTGTGCGCGACGGTTCACTGCTCGCCGCCCGGCGGGCGGAACCCCCTTGCTTCGCAAGCCCTCCGAATGGTCAAATAACCGTACGATCGTTCGTACATATTAAGGGAGGTATCGATGGACCTGCGCGAGCACTATCGGGAGGTACTCGGACTGACGGGAGCCCTCGTCGCCGACCTGGGCGAGCATCAACTCGATCTCCCGACACCCTGCGACGAGTGGGACGTCCGGGCGATGATCTGCCACCTGACCGCCAACACCCTGGCGATGCGCTCGCACCTGTCCGGCACCGCCGACAGCACGCATGCGGAACTCACCGGTGACGCACCACGGACACCGAACCCCCGCGCCGACTTCGAAACGGCCGCACGCGAACTCGACTCGGTCCTGACCGACGATGCCGTCCTGAGCCGGAGCGTCGCCGTCGCGGGCTCCGGGACGGTGCCCGGCTCGATCGCCATCGGTGTCCACTTCGTCGACGTCCTCACCCACGGATGGGACCTGAGCCGGGCGGCCGGCATCGACTACCGTCCCGCGGATCGTCGGGTGGCCACCGCGGTGCGGTTCGCCGCCGGCTACCCCGACTCACCCGCCATGCGCGGGCCGGGCGCGCTGTTCGCCCCGGTCCGGCCCCTCGACCCGGACGCCCCCGTCCTCGACAAACTGGTCGCACTCCTCGGTCGCGATCCGCGTTGGGCCCCCGCAGCACGGGCCCGAGATCGCCGGTGATGCTGCGGGGCGCCGACGCGCCGCGTGGAAACTCGCCCACAGCGGAGCGCCGGCGTCCCATGACCCACCGATGCTCAGCGCTCGCCGTCGCGGGAGCGCGGATCCAGCCGGACCCGCATGGCGGCCAGCAGGCAGCCCGCCGCGCAGCGCAGCACGGCCCTGACCCTCGGGTCGTCCAGCCGGACCGCTCCCCCCGCCATCAGACCGTCACCGACTCGGCATCCGGCGCGGACGCCCGCGAACCGCGCAGTGTCAGACCGGCCAGAACGGCGCCGACCAAGGCCACGCCCGCCGCGACCAGGAACGCCGCCGAGAACCCGTCCGTCAGGGCGCCGCGATCCCCGAGTTCGTTCGCCCCGAGCGCGGCACCGACCGCCGTCGCGGCGGCCAGACCCAGCGCGGAGCCGAGCTGATAGCTGGTGTTGACGATGCCCGACGCCAGTCCGCCCTCCTCCGGCCGGGCGCTGGAGATCGCAGTGCCCAGCGAGGGGATGAAGGCCAGTGCCATGCCGAGCGCCGAGACCAGCGACGCGGGCAGCACGTCGACCCAGAAGTTGCCGTCCGGGCGAACCAGCGACAGCCAGGCCAGGCCCACCGACAGCAGGATCAGGCCCGAAACCACCATCGGCTTCGGCCCGAACCTCGCGATCAGCCGGGGCGCGAGCACGATCATGCCGATCATGATCAGCGCCGTCATGGGGATGAGGGCGGCGCCGCTGGGGAACGCCGAGTAGCCGAGCACCTGCTGCAGATACAGGTTCAGGAAGAACCACATCGGGATCCACGCGGCCCCGAGCAGGAACTGCGCGAGGTTGGCGGCGCCCAGGTTGGGGGTCCGGAAGATCGCGAGCCGGACCAGCGGTTCGCGCCGCCGGGACTGGATCACCACGAACCCCGCGATCAGCGCCGCCGCGGCGAGCAGGGTCCCCCACGTCTGCGCGGCGGCCCAGCCGACCTCGGGGGCGCGGACGATACCGAAGACCGCCGCCCCGATGCCGAGGGTGACGGTGAGCGCACCGAGCAGGTCGACGCCGCCGGTCGCGCCACCGCGGCCGCCGGGCAGCAGAGCGGGCGCCGCGACGAGCGCGATCACCGCGATCGGGATGTTGATGAAGAACACCCACGGCCACGAGGCGTACTCGGTGAGCAGTCCGCCAAGGAACACGCCCGCGGTTCCACCGGCCGGTGCCGCGGCGCCGTAGACGGCCAGCGCCCTGGTCAGCTCCCGCGGGGTGGACCCGAACAGCATCATCAGCAGGGTGAGCGCGGCGGGCGCGATCAGCGCGGCGCCCACGCCCTGCACCGCCCGCCCGATGAGTTCGGTGGGCACGTTGCCCGCCAGACCCGCGGCCGCCGACCCCGCCAGCAGGACGAGCCAGCCGAGGCCGAACATCCGGCGCGCGCCGTACAGGTCGGACAGCCGCCCGCCGAGGAGCAGCATCCCCCCGAACATCACCACGTACGCGTTGAACACCCAGGTGAGATTCCCCTGGGTGAAGCCGAGATCCTCGCGCATCTCCGGCAGGGCGACGCCGATGATCGACGTGTCCATGATCACCACAAACTGCGCGAGCGCAATCAACCCCAGCGCCAACCATTTTCGGGTCTGGGCGGGGTCCTGTGTCCGATTCATCTCGTTCACTCCTTCTGATAATCCGGGCGACTGTGTCGGCGAATGCCGTGTGTTGGTTTATACCCCCTGGGGGTATGACGCGCAACACTCGAATGAGACTTGCGGACACCTACCCCCTGGGGGTACCTTCATCCATGCAAGAGCCCATACCCCCCAGCGGTATGGAGCCACACAGAGGGAGAACGACATGACCATCGCGAACTACACCGTCACCGGCATGACCTGCGGCCACTGCGCGGGCTCGGTCCGCGCCGAGGTCGGCAAGCTCGGCGGGGTCACCGACATCGCGGTCGACGTCCCCACCGGCCGGCTCACCATCACCAGCGCCGCGCCGCTCGACGAATCGGCCGTGCTCGGCGCTGTCGACGAGGCCGGCTACTCGGCCACTCCCGCATAGGGACGGCCATGAACACCCCGATCAAACTCGCCGCCTACGCCGGAGGGCTCGCCGTGATCTTCGCGGCGGCCCTCGGGCTGGGTGCGGCAACAGGAAGCCCGATCGACATGTCGAACACCCACGACACCACCACCCACGGCGGACACGCTGACGCGGGCACCGCCGTCGCCACCGCCCCCGCGGGCCTTCAGGTCTCCGAGCAGGGCTACACCCTGTCCGAGGTCACCGCACCCACCGAAGCCAACAACCCCGGCGCACTGAACTTCCGGATCCTCGGCCCGTCCGGCGCCGCGGTCACCGAGTACGACGAGCTACACGAGAAGCAGCTGCACCTGATCGTGGTCCGCAGCGACACCAGCGAATTCCGCCACGTCCACCCGGTCCGGGCAACGGACGGCACCTGGTCCCTCGACTGGAGTTGGCCGAGGGGTGGCACCTACCGCGTGTTCGCTGACTTCCAGCCGACCGGCGGTCCGCAGCTGACGCTCGGCCGCAATGTCGACGTCGCCGGCGACTTCGCCCCGGCCCCGCTGCCCCGGGAAACTCGGGTCGCCGAGGTGGACGGCTACCAGGTCACCCTGTCCGGCGACCTCAGCACCGCGGGCGGAAAGCTGACCCTGACCGTGGCCCGCGACGGCAAACCGGTGACCGACCTGCAGCCGTACCTCGGCGCGTTCGGGCACCTGGTCGCGCTGCGCACCGGCGACCTCGCCTACCTGCACGTGCACCCGCAAGGCGAACCCGGCGACGGCGTCACCGCGCCCGGACCGGGCGTCAGATTCCACGCGCAGGCGCCGTCCGACGGCACCTACCGCCTGTTCCTCGACTTCCAGCACGAGAACGTAGTCCGCACAGCGGAATTCACGGTCTCCACCCACGAAGGCCACTGACATGACCACCGAGTACCTCGCTCCCGAGACCACCGACACCGCCAGCATCGAGCTCGCCATCGGCGGGATGACCTGCGCCTCCTGCGCGGCCAGGATCGAGAAGCGGCTCAACAAGATGGAGGGCGTGACCGCCACCGTCAACTACGCCACCGAGAAGGCCAAGGTCGTCTTCGACCCCGCGGTCACCTCGGCCGACCTCATCGCCGAGGTCGAGAAGGCGGGCTACTCGGCCACCGTTCCCCAGCCGCCCTCGACCGACCGCGAGGGCGACGCCGACGCCGAGCCCGAGGACGAGCAGTCGAGGGCACTCACCGCCCTGCGCACCCGGCTGATCGTCTCGGCGATCCTGTCCTTCCCCGTCATCGCCATGGCGATGATCCCGGCGCTGCAGTTCACCAACTGGCAGTGGCTGTCACTCACGCTGGCCGCACCGGTCATCGTGTGGGCGGGGCTGCCGTTCCACAAGGCCACCTGGGCGAACCTCAAGCACGCCGCCGCCACGATGGACACCCTGATCACCATCGGCACCGGCTCGGCGTTCCTCTGGTCGCTGTACGCGCTGTTCTTCGGTACCGCGGGAGAACCCGGGATGACGCACCCGTTCTCGCTCACCATCGGGCGCACCGACGGCGCCGCCAACATCTACCTCGAGGTCGCCGCGGGCGTCATCACATTCGTGCTCGCGGGCCGCTACTTCGAGCAGCGTTCCAAGCGGCGGGCCGGGGCCGCCATGCGCGCGCTGTTCGAGCTCGGGGCCAAGGAGGTCTCGGTGCTCCGCAGCGGCGTCGAGACCCGCATTCCGGCAACAGAACTCGCGGTCGATGACCTGTTCGTGGTGCGACCGGGAGAGAAGATCGCCACCGACGGCCAGGTCGTCGAGGGCCGATCAGCGGTGGACATGTCGATGCTGACCGGTGAATCCGTCCCGATCGAGGTGGCCGAGGGCGATGCGGTGGTCGGTGCGACCGTCAACGCAGGCGGCAGGCTCGTCGTCCGGGCGACCAGGGTCGGCGCCGACACCCAGCTGGCCCAGATGGCCGCCCTGGTGGAGGACGCGCAGAACGGGAAGGCCCAGGTGCAGCGCCTGGCCGACACCATCGCCGGGGTCTTCGTGCCGATCGCCATCGCGATTGCCGTTGCCGCGCTGGGCTACTGGATCGGAACGGGCAACCCGCTGTCGGTCGCGTTCACGGCCGCGGTCGCGGTGCTCATCATCGCCTGCCCTTGCGCGCTCGGGCTCGCCACCCCGACGGCCCTGCTCGTCGGCACCGGGCGCGGCGCCCAGATGGGCATCCTGATCAAGGGACCCGAGGTGCTCGAGTCCACCCGCAAGGTGGACACCATCGTGCTGGACAAGACCGGCACGGTAACCACCGGCAAGATGACGCTGCAGGACGTGATCGTGGCCGAGGGCACCGACCGCGCCGAGGCGCTGCGCCTGGCAGGCGCCCTGGAGCACGCCTCCGAGCACCCGATCGCCAAGGCGATCGCGACCGCCGCCGCGGCCGACACGACCGGTCCCCTGCCGTCGGTGGAGGGGTTCGAGAACGTCGAGGGCCGTGGGGTCCAGGGCATCGTCGACGGGCACGCCGTGGTCGCGGGCCGGACGTCCCTGCTCGAGGACTGGTCGCTGCACCTGCCGGTGGCGTTGAGCGAGGCGAAGGCGGCCGCCGAGAACGCGGGCAAGACCGCCATCGCGGTCGGCTGGAACGGCGCGGCGCGGGCCGTGCTGGTGGTCGCCGACGCGGTGAAGGACACCAGCGCCGAAGCGATCGCGCAGTTCAAGCGACTCGGCCTCGAACCGGTGCTGCTGACCGGCGACAACGCGGCGGCCGCCAGGAGCGTGGCCGATCAGGTCGGCATCGACACGGTGCTGGCGGAGGTCATGCCCGCGGACAAGGTCGACGCGGTCAAGGAGCTGCAGGCCCGCGGGAAGGTGGTCGCGATGGTGGGCGACGGCGTCAACGATGCCGCCGCCCTGGCCCAGGCGGACCTAGGTCTGGCGATGGGCACCGGCACCGACGCGGCGATCGAGGCCAGCGACATCACCCTGGTCCGCGGCGACCTGCGCTCGGCCGCCGACGCGATCCGGTTGTCCCGCAGGACACTCGGCACCATCCGCGGCAACCTGTTCTGGGCGTTCGCCTACAACGCGGCGGCGATCCCGCTCGCCGCGGCCGGCCTGCTCAACCCGATGCTCGCCGGTGCCGCGATGGCGTTCTCCAGCGTCTTCGTGGTGAGCAACAGCCTGCGGCTGCGCCGGTTCAAGTAGCAGCGGCTACGCCGCTTGTGCGCGTGTTGCACCTCAGTTGGGGTGCAACACGCGCACAGGCGCGTCAGCGCCTACATGCCCGGCTTGGGTCCGGGCTCAGAACTCCCGAGAATGTCCATCGCCACGAAACGACCGACCGCGTTGAGAATCTCGCCGAAGGGGCTCGGAATCTCAAGGTCAGAGGATCCGGTGACGTCGGCGAGGGATCCGCCGGGGAGGGAATTGGCCGGGACGGCGCAGGCAGCGCCCGCTCCGGCGGCGAGGCCACCGGCCAGCACTGCCGAGGCGACAACGGTGGCCGCGAGTCGACGCATCATGGGACGAGGCATGGACAGACTCCAATCAGTAGCAAAGATTAGGTCACGCATCGGCGGCGTAGAACCGCACTGGCGCCGAGCACGCTTCGCGTCAACGTACAGTCAACAAGACAGTCCGGCGTAGAAATCCGCATACTGTTGCTGCCCTTGGTGATTCGTTAAACGCAACATGCTCCCAATGGAGCTAAGACGTAAGTGCCGTGTCAGCCGATCGAGTCGGACGGCCCGACCCCCGCCAGCCGCACATAGGCAGCCGCGTCGAGCGTCTCGCCGCGCGCGGACGGGTCGATCCCCGCCGCCACCAGTCGGCGCTCGGCCTCGACGGGCGAACCCGCCCAGGTCGCGAGCGCGGCACGCAGTGTCTTGCGCCGCTGCGCGAAGGCCGCATTGACCACGGCCCACACCCGCTGTCGATGCTCCTCGTCGATCGGCCACGGCGGCTCGGCGTAGCGGTCCACCCGCACCAGCCCGGACTCCACCTTCGGAACCGGCCAGAAGACCTGACGGCCGACGGCACCCGCGCGCCGGACGTCACCGAAGAACCGGGCCTTGACGCTGGGCACCCCGTAGATCTTGTTGCCGGGCACCGCGGCGAGCCGGTCCGCGACCTCCGCCTGCACCATCACCAGGGCGGTGCGCAGGCTGGGGAACTCGGAGAACAGGTGCAGCAACACCGGCACGGCGACGTTGTAGGGCAGGTTCGCGACCAGCGCGGTCGGCGCGGCGGGCAGGTCTGCGGGCATCACCTTCATGGCGTCGGCGCCCACGACCGTCAACCGGTCGGCCAGCTCGGGAGCCCGTTTCGACGCGGTGTCCGGGAGCCTGGCGGCGAGCACCGGGTCGATCTCGACGGCGATGACCGAGTCGACGGCGTCGAGCAGGGCCAGCGTCAGCGAGCCGAGCCCGGGGCCGACCTCGAGCACGATGTCCTCGCGGCCGACACCGGCCGTGGTCACGATGCGGCGCACCGTGTTGGCGTCGTGCACGAAGTTCTGGCCGAGCTGCTTGGTGGGTCGCACGCCAAGCTCGGCGGCGAGCGCACGCACCTCGACGGGGCCGAGCAGAGCTGCCTTGCCGCGCGGGTTCCCCTCGGCGGGGTTCACCTCGGGGCTGGTCACAGGGGGTTCACCTCGGGGTTTGTCACGAGATGAACCTATCGCCTCTGCCGAGCTGCCGCGAAATCCGACACTCAGCGCATGCCGAGGCGGGACGTGCAGGCCGGCCACGCGCCCCAGCCCTGGGTCGCCTGCGTCCTGCTCGCGATGGCGATCTGCTCCTCGCGGGTGGCCAGGTCGGCGCGCGGCGCGTACCGCAGTCCGCCCTGCCGCTCCCAGGTGTTCTGGTCGAACTGCACGCCGCCATAGAAGCCGTTACCGGTGTTGATCGCCCAGTTTCCGGTCGCCTCGCACTGCGCGAGCGCGTCCCAGGTGGCGCCGTTGCTCACCGGCGGAACCTCGGTGCCCGGCTTGGCGCCGACCCGGACCACCTTCGGCTGAGCGGGGGTGGTGACGACGGCATCGAGCTGCTGGCGGCCGGTCTCGGCGCCGTTGACCTTGGTGACCGCAAAGGTGACGTCGTGCACGCCGGGGGCGCCGGGGTTCTCCACGATGGTCTTACTCATGTTCATCGTCGGGTCCTCGATGCGCTGCTCCGGCGGCAGGAGCGGCAGCGTCTCGGTCACGTTCTCGGTGCGCGTGCGGGTGACCGCGATCTGCATGCCGTCCGTGATCTTGGCGTCGGCCGCGGGCGCCACGGTGTCGGTCGGCTCGAGCGGCACGCCCTTGGCGGCCAGCAGTTCGCCCACCGTCGGCGCGGCCAACCGGACCTCGGCCGCGGGGGCGGCGCCGTCGACCAGGCTGACCAGCTTGGGGCTCACCACGTCGAGGGCGGCGCCGTCGAGCGGGAGTCGCTGCGAGCGGGAGGCGGAGACGTGCACGTCCGCCTCGAGCCGCTGCTGCTGCAGGGCCTCGTCCACCGTCAGCGCAGTGGTCCAGATGGTGCGCGGCTCGCCGTCGACGGTGAGCGCGAGCTCGCGGGCGCGACGCAGCACCACCGTCGAGCCGTCGGCGACGGCGGAATCGGCGGCGGGCGCCACCACATCCTTGTCACCGACCGAGTAGCCGGCGTCGGCGAGGACGTCGACCACCTCGGTGCTCATCGTGCTCAACGCGATCGTCTCCCCGTCGACGTCCACGGTGACCGTCTTGTGGCGGAACACCGCGAGCAGTCCACCCGCGATCAGGGTGAGGAGCAGGGCCCCGACGACCACGCGCAGGAGCGGGGAGTTGGCGTTGTTGATCCGAGCAAAAGGTGACACGAGGAGTCCTGAGGGCCGACGGTCATCGGGGGTATTCCCGACGCGGTTCGATCACAGTACGGTAACGAGCATGCAGACTCCTGGCAACCGCGAGTCCCTGACCAGCGCAAATAAAGGTCTCAGAATGGTACACAGCGCCGAGTCGTTTGCTCATGGAATCGTGACCAGGAATGCTCACGCGGATGCGTACACAATCGCGCCGAAGACTCGACCGACTACCCGTCGTGATCGGCCTCCTCGCCCTGC
>Ga0105243_10004519_pt1 | contig 10995 bp, 8 predicted proteins | sample KBSM34metaG_FD_81525 | JGI IMG/M metagenome (GOLD analysis project Ga0105243, IMG submission 81525) | Miscanthus rhizosphere microbial communities from Kellogg Biological Station, Michigan, USA - KBS M3-4 metaG | ecosystem: Host-associated > Plants > Roots > Rhizosphere > Soil | place: Michigan...
CAGCTCGCCGTCGGCGAGTTGCCGTTCGATCGCGCGGCGATCCGCGGCCAGGTAGCCGGCCCGGTAGCTCTTCACCCGCGTCCGCAGCTGGGCGTCGGTGAGTCCACGACGGGTGAACTCGGCGAGCAGCTCCGCGGCCCGCCTGCTCCGGGTGAAACCGATCGTGCGCGCACCACGTTCGACGAGGCCGGTCATCACCCATGAGGCTTCCGTCAACGCGCTCCTCCGCGCTCCGGTCTCCTCGTCGATCACCGGTGGGTTCCAGAGCGCGAAGAGCTTCCGGCCTCGCGGCGAGGCGTCGCGGTCGACGACCTCGACGTCCAGACCCGTGAGGCGGAAGGCCAGCTCCCCCGGGTTCCCGACCGTAGCGGTGGCGAGGCACCAGCGGGGGTCGCCGCCGTGTGCGGCGATCAACCGCCGGAGCCGGCGGAGGACCATCGCGACCTGGGAGCCGAAGACGCCGCGGAGCACGTGCGCCTCGTCGACCACCACGAGGGAGAGCCGCAGGAAGAAGTCGGCCCACCGGGCGTGATCGGGGAGCAGCGACGCGTGGAGCATGTCGGGGTTCGTCAGCACGAGGTTCGCATTCGTCCGGATCAGCGGGCGTTCCGCCCGCGGCGTGTCCCCGTCGTAGACGGACGCTTTGAGCTGCGAGAGCTTGAGCGAACGGACCGAGCGGAGCTGGTCGCGCGCGAGGGCCTTCGTCGGGAAGAGGAACAACGCCGTGGCTTTCGGGACGGTGAGCGCGGCGTGGGCGAACGCGAGCTGGTACACGAGCGACTTCCCGCTGGCGGTCCCCGTCGCGAGCATCACGTCGCGGCCGTCCGCGAGCGCCTCGAGCCCTTCGGCCTGGTGCGGGTACAGGCCCTCGATCCCGAGCAGTCCCAGCCGGCCGACCAACACGTCCGGAAGGTCGGCCGGGAACGGACGCACGAGCGGCGCGCGCGCGGGAAGGTCCTGCACGTGGACCAACGATCCGTCGGTCTCGGGATCGGCGGTCAGGTGGTCGAGGAACGCCTGCGGGTCCACCGGTCAAGGCTACGGGGCGGCGACGTTACCTCCGGACCATCTCGGCGTACGGCGTGCGGAGACCGTCGCGCAGGAGGGAGCGAGCATCGCGGCGCTTCACGGAGAGGATCCGGACGCCGGCGACCAGGTAGACGGCCGACGCTACGAACAGCACCTCCTCGTGCAGGTGCTCCCCACCGACCAAGGAGGCGATGAACTGTGCCCAGAACAGCCCGAAGATCCAGCCGGCCTCGGCGAGGGACATCCGCAGGTTGACCAGCATCGCCACCGCGAACAGCGACTGCGATGCGGTGAGCAGCAGCTCGCCGGCCTGGGTCCCGGCGATCGGCAACCCGTGCCGGCTGGCGGAGGAGATCGCGAACACGATCGGGAGCGACCCGACCAGCAACGTCCACTGGTTCACCTTCGAGCTCACGAGCGCGCCGAGTGCGATCCCCGTCTGGAGGCGCCACGCGAACAGACCGGCCACGATGAACTCGGGCGCCTCCGAGGCGAGCGGCGCGAGCCACTGCACCAGGAAGAACTCCGAGATCCCGTGGTCACGCCCGGTCTGCACGAGCGAATGCGCGAAGGGCTCGGCGCTGAGGACGATCACGAACGCCGCCCAGACGGCCATCGCGATGGCGCTCGCCCGGCGCGCGGCCACGCCGAAGGACGCGATCCACAGGGCGGGGCCGACCAGGTGCGGCTCCTCCACCGGCGCCTTCGTCAGGCGGATCGAGTAGAGCACGAAGAGGGTCAGCAAGATCGCGCCGTCGATCAACGTGATGCTGGATTTCAGCGGCAGCGTGAGCGAGTAGAGCGTCGCTACGGCGAGGAACGCGATCTCCACGGAATGCGTGCGATCCAGCGCGACGCCCGACCAGGCCGGCGGGCGCGCCGGCGCTCCCTCCGGGAGCGTCCGGCGCGCCCGCCGCGTCCGGTACCACGCGATGAACACCACGCTCGTCCAGCCGAGACCGATCAACAGTCGGTTCGCGCCGGTCATGTTCGCGAGCGCGAGTGAACAGGGCGAGGCTGCGCCCGGGTCGGCGCTGGGGCACGTGGCCCCGTACTGCTGAACGGACGCGCCGCCTTGCCACGCGAACACGAAGTCGACCGCGTACTCGGGGAGCACCGCGATCAGCGCGAGCACCGCGATCGCGAGGCCGGCGGAGATGTCCAGCTGGGCGACCTCCGCCGCCCACGACAGGAGGAAGGCCGCCCCAACGATCGCGAGACCGAACAGCAGGGCTTCGATCGCGTGTGAGAGCTCGGGCGTCGCGAACCGCAGCCAGAGCGCGGGAACGGCCGACAGGAGGGCGGCGCCCACCACGAGGAGGGGAAGACCGGTTCGCTGCGGTGCCTCCGCGCGGCTCATCGGTTGCGAGACCCTAGCACCCCTGCGAGCATGACCCGCCACATGGATTGGGTCTTCCTGGTCACGTCGCTCTTACTCATCCTCGTTGCGGCGGAGCTCTTCACGAACGGCATCGAATGGGTCGGCGAGGGGTTCGGCCTTTCGGAAGGAGCGGTCGGCTCGGTCCTCGCCGCCATCGGAACCGCGCTTCCCGAGACCCTGCTGCCGATCGTCGCGATCCTGTCGGGGCACGAGGCAGGCGATGAGATCGGGATCGGCGCCATCCTCGGGGCGCCGTTCATGCTCACGACGCTCGCGATGGTCGTGATCGGGACGGCGGTCCTGTTCTACGCTCGGGGCGGCCGCCGGGGCGTCGACCTGGACATCGACCGGCGGGTGATCCAACAGGACCTGGGCTACTTCCTGGTGATGTACGCCCTCGCGATGATCGCCGGGCTGCTGCACGTTCGGGTGTTCGACGTGGGCCTCGCGATCGTGCTCGTCGTGGGGTACGCGTATTACGTGCGACGGCACTTCCAGGCGCCCGAGGCGGAGGCCGGGGCCGGGGCCGAAGAGGCGGAGGGAGATGCCTCCGACATCCGACCGCTCCGTCTGTGGGTCGCGCTCCGATGGGTGCTGCACCGGCTCCCCGAGTGGAGCGTCGATCGCTCGACGGCCGCCCCGTTCGTCCAGGTGACGCTCGGTCTGATCCTCATGGTGGGAGGCGCGAAGCTCTTCGTGGACGCCGTCGGCAACCTCGGCAAGGCGGCGGGGTTGCCGCCCCTCGCGTTCTCGCTTCTGGTCGCACCGCTCGCGACCGAGCTCCCGGAGAAGTTCAACAGCGTGCTCTGGGTGCGGCGGAACAAGGACACGCTGGCGATGGGCAATATGACCGGCGCGATGGTGTTCCAGTCGTCGTTCCCGGTAACGGTCGGACTCTTACTGACACCGTGGGAGCTTGCCCACGAAGCGCTGGTCGCGGCGGTCGTCGCGCTCCTCGCGGGCTCCGTCCTCTACCTCACGCTTCGGGTCCGCGGGCGACTGTCCGCGCGACTCCTGCTGCTGCAGGGCGTGTTCTACGTCGCGTACGTCGCGTACGTCGCAACGAAGCTCTGAACCGAGCTACGGCTGGTTCGCGGTCGGGCTCGGGGGGACGTTCTTCTTCGACATGATGCCGTCGGGCGTGACGTCGTTGAAGATCTGCGAGACCGCGGCGGTGTTGAGCGCGACCGCCGAGAGCCCGCCGATCGTCTGCGAGCTCCCGGGCAGGACGATGTTCTGGAGCTTGCCGACGGGTTGGGCGGTCGCGGTGTAGGCGAGCAGCATCACGTCGTCCACCGTCAGCGACGTGTTGATCTGGGTCATCCCCGCGCCGATCCAATCGAAGAGACTGCCCGCGTCGCCGTTGAACTCCTTCTGGAACTGCGTGAGCGCCGCGAGGATCAACCGCCCGCCGTTCTCCTGGCGCCCGAAGTCGCCGGCCAGCAGGCTGTGACGGTCCCGAGCCATCGCGAGCGCTTGCGCTCCGTCGAGCCGCTGAACGCCGGCCTGGAGGTCCGCGCCCGAGTAGGACGGGTCGTACATCCGGAACGGAACGTTCACGGTCAGGCCGCCGATCTTGTCCAGCATGGCCTTGAAGCCCCAGAAGGTCGTGATCGCCCAGTAGTCGATATGCACGCCGAACCGCGCCTCGATCGTCTGGACCATCAGGTCGGGGCCGCCGGCCGCGAGCGCGCTGTTGATCTTGTTGCTGCCGTGTCCGGGGATGTCGACCCACGAGTCGCGGGGGATCCCGACGATCGTCCCGGCGTGCTGGTCCGGGTTCAGGAAGATCAGGTGGATCGAGTCCGAGAGCGAGTGCAGTGGATCCTCGCCGGGGCGGGCGCCGCTGCCGACGGCGAGGATGACGACCGGCTTCGAGCCGGTCAGCGACGGCGTGTACTCGGCCGTGTGGGCCTTCCCGATCGCGATCCCCGGCGAGGACGCCGCGGCAGGCGAACTGCCGAGCGAGCCCGCGACCGTTCCGGCCAGCCACGCGGCCAGCACGAGGACGACGGCGACGAACCGTCGGCTCACGACGCCACCGCCGATGGTGAGGAAGAACCCTTCGGAACGGGCGCCTTGGCCGGCTTCTCCTTGCGGTCCAGCGAATAGCCCTCGATGCGCCAGGTGTCGCCGTCCTTCACGAAGAAGAACGTCCCCGTGACCGTGATCTCGGTGTACGTGCCGTCCTGGTGCTTCGCGAGCCCCGTGAACGAGACGTCCGCCGCGGCGCGCAGCGCGTTCCCGCTCTTGTCGGTCAGCGTGCGGACCTTGGCGCTGCTCTTCCCCGGATCGACCGATGCGTAGGTGTCGCCTGCGTTGTCCCCGAGCGTGATCGTGGCGATGTCGTCCTTGAGCTGGCCCTTCGCGCCGTCGGTGAAGAGGTCGCCGATCTCGCCCGGGTCCCCCCAGGAGCCCGGATCCACGTACGCCGTCTCGAAGAGGGTGTCCAGCTGCTTCTTCACCTCATCGGCCGTGGCCTTCGCCGTGTCCTTCTGCGCTTGTTTGTCGCCTTGTGGCTGCGTGGCCACGAATTCCGTGCCTTTGAGATGGAAGTTCACGTTGCCAACAGGGGGCTCGGCATTGTCGACGAAGGGGATGTGCCCGTTGCCGCGCGTCAAGAGGAAGATCGCGACGATCACAACGACGGCAATCACGACGCCGGCGATGATCCGGTTCCGGGCGACCTTCGACCGATCTGGGGTCTTGGAGGTTCGCCCGGGGGCGGAAGGTGCGGCCTCCCGCAGCGGGGTCTTGTCTTCGGTTGCCAAAACGCGACGAGGCTACCAGGCGTCCGGCGGGTTCCTCTGTATCTGCGCGTTGCGAGTTCGTGACGTCGCCGGCGACGCATCTGGCATCCGTTGCGGGGTACGATGCACCGGTCACGCAGGCGAGCCGGGAAGACTGGTCGGCACTCGATACTGACTGGGTAGGTGGGGCCGGCGATGACGGACAGCACGAGAACCCGGGGCGCGAGCGGGCGACGTTCGCTGCTCCCTCCCTGGCGCCGAGAAGCCCTTCGCACGACCCTGTGGGTGGTCCCGGCGCTCATGGTCGCGGCGGCCATCCTGCTCTTCGCGGTCACGTACGGTCTCGACCGAGCGATCGCGAACGGGAGCATGTCGCTCCCTGGATGGGCGATCGCCGGCGAGGCGGATGCCTCGCGCCAGGTTTTGATCGGCATCGCTGCCGCGGTCATCACCGTCGCGGGCGTCATGTTCTCCATCACGATCCTGGCGCTGCAGCTGGCGTCACAACAGTTCGGCCCCCGCATGCTGCGGAACTTCATCCGCGATGTCGGCACTCAGGTGAGCCTCGGCGCCTTCGTGGGGACCTTCGTGTTCTCTGTACTGACGCTCGGCTCGGTGGCACACGGGTCCGCAACGTTCGTCCCGCACCTCTCGGTCACCGTCGCGCTCGTCCTCACGCTCGGCGATCTGGGGGTCCTCATCTATTTCATCCATCACGTCGCGACCTCGATCCAGGTCACCTCGGTCATCGCTGGGATCGCGGGAGATTTCCGGTCGACGCTTCACGCGCTCCAGAACGAGGCGGCGTCGATGCTGTCCGGGTCTCGGGATCCAGACGTCGAGGCGCGTGAGGCGTCGGCCCGACTGGATGATGCGAGCGGGCTCGTCCGAGCGCGAGCCGCCGGTTTCCTGCAGAGCGTTGGGCACGAGCAACTGGTGCAGATCGCGGCCTCCTCGAAGGCAACGATCCAGCTGCTCCATCGTCCCGGCCATTTCGTGGTTGAGGGCCAGCCCCTCGCACGGGTCTGGCCCGTCGATGCCGCCCCGGCGGTCACGGAGACGCTGGATCGCGCCCACATCGTCGGGTCCAGCCGGACCTTGACGCAAGATCTCGGCTTCGCGGTCGACCAGCTCGTTGAGGTTGCGATCAGGGCGATCTCGCCGGCCGTCAACGATCCTTTCACCGCGCTCAATTGCATCGACTGGCTCGGAGACTGTCTGTGCCGGGCTGGTCGAGGACCCCTGCCGAGCGGGCTCTACCTGGACCACGAAGGTGTGGTACGCCTGATCGATCGGACGATCACGTTCGACGGGTTGGTTCGGAAGGCGTCGGACAAGATCCGGCAGTCGGCCCGCGGGATGCCCGCCGTCTTGATCCGGCAGTTGGAGAACCTGACGAAGGTGGCCATCGCGCTGGGGGACGGCCGGGAGCGCGCGATCGTCGGTCTCGAGGCGGAGATGATCCTGCGCGCGTCTGAAGAGTCGGTTCCGGAGCCCGCGGACCGTCGCGACGTGCTTGCGGCGTATGAAGCCCTGGAGATCGTCCTCGGTGGCGCCCACAACCCCCCACCGGCCGGATCTGCCTAAGTTGCAGGTCAGCGCGCCGAAAGCTCGGGTATCCTCTGCGGTTCCAGCACCCTGCGCGCCACGCGCCGGTGCGGTTGAGGGTGGTTCCCAAACGTAGGAGGTTCGATGGTCGGCTGGCTTGCCCAGGAGAGCGGCCCGATCCAGGCGCGGTTCGGGTCGGGCGAGAACCTGGCCCTGTGGCTCATCTTCGGCGTCTCGCTCGTCGCGTTGCTCTTCGCCTGGTACCTGGTGCGCGAGGTGCTCGCGGCGCCCGAGGGCACGGAGAAGATGAAGGAGATCGCCCGGGCGATCCAGGAAGGCGCGAAGGCGTACCTGAACCGTCAGTACCGGACGCTCGCGGTGTTCCTCGCGGTGCTCGCGGTCGTGCTGTTCTTCGTGCTTCCCGTCCCCAAGAACGCCGAGCACAGCGCGATCAGCATCCGGTTCGGGCGATCGATCGCGTTCCTGCTCGGCGCGCTGGCGTCGATGGTCACCGGCTACGTCGGGATGTGGCTCGCCGTGCGCGCGAACGTCCGGACCGCGAACGCGGCACGAGAGACGGGTCTGCGACGGGCCGTTCGGATCGCGTTCCGCGCCGGCGGGGTCGCCGGGATGTTCACGGTCGGCTTGGGGCTGTTCGGCGCGACCTTGATCCTGATCATCTACAAGGGCGACGCCACGAGCGTGCTGGTCGGCTTCGGGTTCGGCGGCGCGCTGCTCGCGATGTTCATGCGGGTCGGCGGCGGGATCTTCACGAAGGCGGCCGACGTGGGCGCCGACCTGGTCGGCAAGGTCGAGCAGGGGATCCCCGAGGACGATCCGCGGAACGCCGCGACGATCGCCGACAACGTCGGTGACAACGTCGGGGACTGCGCCGGGATGGCCGCGGACCTGTTCGAGTCCTACGAGGTCACGCTCGTCGCTTCCTTGATCCTGGGCGCCGCGGCGTTCAGCGGCAGCGAGGTCGGGGCGATCGCTGGCGTGATGTTCCCGCTCTGGGTCCGCGCGATCGGCGTCCTGACGTCGATCGTCGGGATCCTGTCCGTCTCGCCCCGCTCCGAGGAGGAGCACGGGATGAAGGCCATCAACCGCGGGTTCTTCATCTCGGCCGCTCTCTCGGCGGTGATCGTCTTCGGCGCGTCCGAGCTGGTCACGAAGGATTGGCGGCCGTGGGCGGCGGTGGTGATCGGTCTCATCCTCGCGTCGTTGATCCAGGTCCTCACGCAGTACTTCACCGACGCGAAGTACAAGCCCGTGCAGGAGATCGCCGAGTCAACGGTCACGGGACCCGCGACCACGATCCTGTCCGGGTTCTCCGTGGGGCTCGAGTCCACGGTGTGGTCGGCGTTGCTGATCGGGGCAGCCGTCACCTCGGCGTTCTACCTCGGTGACACGGCCTTCGAACGGCTCTACTTCATCTCGCTGACCGGCATGGGGATGTTGACGACCGTCGGCGTCATCGTGTCGATGGACACGTTCGGTCCCATCTCGGACAACGCGCAGGGCATCGCCGAGATGTCCGGTGAGTTCCAAGGAAGGCCCGCGGAGATCCTCGGCGGGTTGGATTCGATCGGCAACTCGACGAAGGCCATCACGAAGGGCATGGCGATCGCGACCGCGGTGATCGCGGCGACGTCGCTGTTCGGGTCCTTCGAGGCCGCGCTCGAGAACGCCGGCTACACGTTCCTGGGGGTCCGGGTCGATCAGCCCGACGTGCTCGTCGGTCTCCTGCTGGGTGGGTGCGTCGCGTTCCTGTTCTCTTCGCTTGCCATACGTGCGGTGGGACGGGCGGCGATGCAGGTGGTCGTGGAGGTCCGTAACCAGTTCCGCGACCACCCGGGGATCATGACCTACGAGGAGAAGCCCGACTACGCCGCGGTCGTCGACATCTGCACGAGGACGTCGCTCCGCGAGCTGACGACGCCGGGGTTGCTGGCCGTCCTCGCGCCCGTGATCGCCGCGTTCTTCCTGGGCGCGGAGGCGCTCGGCGCGTTCCTGGCCGGCGCGATCCTCACCGGGCAGTTGCTCGCGGTGATGCTGTCGAACTCCGGGGGCGCCTGGGACAACGCGAAGAAGTTCATCGAGGAGGGCAACTACGGTGGCAAGGGCTCCGAGAGCCACAAGGCCGCGGTGATCGGCGACACCGTCGGCGACCCATTCAAGGACACCGCCGGGCCCGCGCTGAACCCCCTGATCAAGGTGATGAACCTCGTCGCGCTACTGATCGCGCCGCTCGTCGTCCAATACGCCGACGACACGGCGATCCGGATCGCGGTGGCGCTGCTCGGCTCGGTGATCTTGGCCGCCATGATCTGGGTCTCGAAGAATCGGAAGTCCGAGCTCGAAGAGGATCTCCGGAGGGCGCGCACGGCCGCGTGAGGCCGGGGACGCGGTGGTTTCCGGATAGGCTCACCGCGGCATGGGAGGGTTCCGTCGCTTCCTTCGACGTCTCACGGAGAGCGACGAAACGCGTCTGGAATCCGAGATCCGCGAATGGGCGGAGAAGGTGCCCGGCTCGGTGCGGATCGCCGACGCGCCGCTGCGTCAGCGGGTCAAGATCGCGGGCGTGATCCGCCGGCTCACGGTGTTCCCGATGAAGGACAACGAATCGCTCGAGGCGGTGGTGTCCGACGGCACGGGCGAGGTCGTGATCCGGTTCATGGGGCGCCGGGCGATCGGCGGCCTCGGCCTCGGCGCGAAGGTGGTCATGGAGGGCGTGCTCGGCGAACAGCGCGGCGGGCTCCAGATGATCAACCCGCGACTCGAGTTCACCGCGTAGGTCGCTCGCCGGACGGTACGCTCGGCGCATGAGCTCCCCGAACGGCACGACGGCGGCGCCCGAGCGCGGGACCGAGTCCGTCGAGGCGCTCGTCGGTCGCGAGGTCGTTTCGGAGCCCACGGGGGCAGCCGCCTGGACCCGGGACGCGGCCATCGCGGCGAAGGCGGCCCCGCTCCGGATCTACCTTGGCGCCGCCCCTGGGGTGGGCAAGACCTTCGCGATGCTCTCCGAAGGCCGCCGCCGGGCCGAGCGGGGAACGAAGGTCGTGGTCGCAACCGCCGAGACGTACGGCCGCCCGAAGACGATCGAGATGCTCGAGGGTCTCCCGATGATCCCCGCGCATCCCGTGGAGTACCGCGGGCGCCTCTTCGACGAGATGGACGCCACCGGCGTGCTCGAGCATCATCCCGAGGTCGCGCTCGTCGATGAGCTGGCCCACACGAACGTCCCCGGAGCCGGGCGCGCGAAGCGATGGGAGGACGTGATCGATCTCCTGCACGCCGGGATCGAGGTCATCACCACGGTGAACGTGCAGCACATCGAAAGCCTGAACGATGTGGTGGCCGACGTGACGGGGATCCGCCAGCGCGAGACGGTTCCTGACTGGGTGGTCGACATGGCGGATCAGGTCGAACTCGTCGACCTATCCCCGCATTCGCTGCGGCGACGGATGCTCCACGGCAACGTCTATCCCGACCAGCGGAAGGCGGAGCTCGCGCTCCAGCGGTTCTTCACCACGGAGAACCTCACCGCGCTCCGGGAGCTCGCGCTCATGCGGGTCGCGAACCAGGTCGACGAAACGCTCCTCTCGAGGTGGTCGAAGACGCAGGCACCGGAAACGCGCGAGCGCGTCCTCGTCTGCGTAACCCCGCGCGGTCCGAGCGAGGACCTGATCCGTCGAGGGGCTCGGGTCGCCCAACGGGCCCGCGGCGACCTCCTGGTCGTGCACGTCCGAGAGCGGGACGACGAAGAGGCGCGTGCGTGGTTATCGAAGATCGACCGGCTCGTCCGCGATCTGGGCGGCGAGCTTCAGGTCGTGGACGCGGATGACCCGGTGGAAGGGGTGTTGGGGCTCGCCTATCGACAGTACGTGACCCAGATCGTGATCGGGGAGCCGCTCCGTTCACGATGGCAGGAGCTGATCCGCGGATCGTTCGTGAACCGTCTGGTCCGTCGGGCCACGAACATCGATATCCACGTCATCGCGCGTCGGGAGCGCTGAGCGTTCGCCGGATCTTGCGGGCTTCTCGCGATCCCGCATCCAGTACCAAGCGGTCCTCGGAGCCGACGAACGCCGCCGCCGCGGCAGCCGACGACACGAGGCGAGCATCCAGGACGACGCGGGCGGTGCGCGCGAGCTCTTCGGTCCGTTCGAGCACGGCGCGCTGCGCGTCCGTCAGCGGCCAGCCGATCGCGAGCACCAGGATCGTGTCGCGGATCTCGGCGATCGGCGGCAGGATGCCGCCGCTCGCCGAGCGCCCGAGGACGAG
>Ga0105243_10004520_pt1 | contig 10993 bp, 3 predicted proteins | sample KBSM34metaG_FD_81525 | JGI IMG/M metagenome (GOLD analysis project Ga0105243, IMG submission 81525) | Miscanthus rhizosphere microbial communities from Kellogg Biological Station, Michigan, USA - KBS M3-4 metaG | ecosystem: Host-associated > Plants > Roots > Rhizosphere > Soil | place: Michigan...
GACGCCTCGTAAGGCGACGAAGCAACAACACTCATGCGTTGTTTGAAATGGGTCCTCCCGGTGTTGGCGCTGATGCAGGCATCGGCGAACTCTTCTTCCGGGCAAGTCGCCATGAAGTGTTCGTATGAGGAAGCCATTTCTTCGAGCGCTGCCTGGGTTTTGGCTGAGAGAGTCAGCAGGTGCCACGGAAGTTCCGGTATTAAGGGCTCTGGTTCCAGGTCTGGAGCCTCTTCGAGCACCACATGCGAATTCGTTCCAGCGAATCCGAATGAACTTACCCCGCCGATCCGTCGGTGATTGTTCACGGGCCACGCCTGCAGTGTCGTGGCGACTCGCAACGGCAACTCTTGCCAGCGAACGTTGCGATTCGGCTCGGTGAAATGGAGGCTGGGTGGGATCTGCTGGTTTGCCAGACACAGTACCAGCTTGATTACGCCGGCGATCCCCGCGGCCGCTTCCAGGTGACCGATATTGCTCTTTACTGTACCCACGACGAGTGGGTTGGATTGAGTTCGATTTTTCCCAAAGACCATGCTCAGCGCGTTCAACTCGATCGGGTCACCCAGAGAGGTCCCTGTCCCGTGCGCCTCAACATAATCAACCAACGCTGGATCGACGCCGCCACTCTTGAGCGCTTGCCGGATAACTGCCTCCTGCGCTGGACCGTTGGGAACAGTGAGTCCGCCGCTTGGCCCATCCTGATTGACCGCGGTGCCGCGGATCAGTCCCAGGATTCTGTCGTGGTTCGCAATCGCATCCGAAAGGCGTTTTAGAATGATAACGCCGCAACCTTCCCCGCGGCCGTAGCCGTCCGCTGAATCTGAAAATGCCTTGCATCGTCCATCGGGAGAAAGCATTCGCGCCCGGCTGAAGATGATACTGGCGCTCGGAATAAGGATCAGATTCACGCCTGCGGCGAGCGCCATTTGAGACTCTCCGTTCAACAGACTTCGGCAGGCGAGGTGCACGGCGACAAGTGATGACGAGCACGCAGTTTCAACTGCCATGCACGGACCTCGGAAACCGAAGGTATAGGACAATCGCCCCGCCGCCCCACTCATGGAATTGCCGGTACCGTAATACGCGTCGATGCTTGTAGGGTCGGCGAAGTATCTGAGGTTTTGTCCGTGGTCAAGCATACTGATGCCGAGGAAAACTCCCGTTTCGCTGCCAAAGAGCTCGTCGGCAGAAAGCTGCGCGTATTCGATTGCTTCCCAGCTCGTCTCCAGAAGCAGACGCTGTTGCGGATCAAGACTCACCGCCTCACGCGGAGAGATGCCGAAGAAATTGGCGTCGAAATCTTCGATTGGTCCAAGGAAACCGCCTGTTCGAGAGTATATTTTGTCGGGTGTTTTGGGGTTCGGATCGTAAAAGTCATCGACGTTCCATCGGTAGTATGGAACCTCGGTGATAGCATCCACTCCACCACACAGAAGCTTCCAGTACTCTTCTGGTGATTTCACCCCGCCGGGAAACCTGCAGCCCAATCCTATAACGGCGATTGGTTCGGCATTGGACCATAAGCGATCGGTACGGAATCGCGATTTGCCATGATCCGAGATCACGTCCTCACTCTCTCCGGTGGCATTCGATTGCTTGCCGATCACTTCATTGATCACGTGGGCCTTCAACTCAGCGAGCGTCGGATAGTCGAAGAGAAGAGTAGCTCGAAGAGAAACTCCCAGTCCTGTTTGAAGGAGGCTTCTCAATTCGAGTGCTGTCAGGGAATCGATGCCTAGATCGAAGAGCCTTTGATGCGGTTCGATCGATTCGTAGGATAGTCCAAGAATTCTTGCTACCTGTCCGCCAACATACGCACCCAGTAATCTCTGCTGTTCGCTCTCAGACGCGGCCCACAGCTGTTTGAGAAAAACGGAATCCGATATCGTCCTGGCATGGGATTGGATCAACTCCTCCAGAAGCGGTAAGTGTCGACCGACCCTTGCGCCGAAGGTCTGCCAGTTGACCCCCATCACCATTACCTGCGGATCGTTGCGCTGTGAGAGTCGTTCCATTACTACCAGACCACGATCGTTATCAATCAGGTTTAGACCCAGTGCTGCAAATCGTGCAGGATCACCGCTGTCGACCGCCATTCCCCCTTCAGCCCACGGTCCCCAATTGATCGTCAGCGCGGTGAGTCCGAGGCTGCGACGGTAGTGGGCCAACGCATCCAGAAAAGCGTTCGCAGCAGCGTAGCTACCCTGGCCCGGCGTGCCCAAAATGGAACTCGCGGATGAAAAGCATATGAAGAAGTCGAGGCTGCGGTGACGTGTGAGTTCATGAAGGTTCCATGCGCCAATTGTCTTGGGTGACATCGCGGCTGCGAAACGATCGAGAGTTTGCTTTAACAGAATCCCATCATCGAGAACGCCGGCGGCATGAATCACGCCGCGCAATGGGGGTAAATCACCATCGAGGAGTCTGCTGATAGCGGCGATGTCATTGCGGTTCGCAACATCGGCGCTCAGAGCCGAGACTTTAGCGCCATCTCGTTTGAGCTCTCTCAAAAAGGCCGCCCCGTCTTCGTCTGCACCACGTCGTCCGACCAGCAACAGGTGAGTCGCACCGCGCTCAACCAGTCTTCGAGCCACCTGACGCCCCAGCGCACCCAACCCGCCTGTCACTAAGTATGTCGCGTCGCCCCTGACGGGAATCGTCTCGTTGTTGCGAATCAATAGCGCCACTTTGCCTACGTGCCTGCCTTGCGCCATGAAGCGATAGGCGCTGGCTGCCTCCTCGATCGGGAATAGCTGTATCGGAGAACGAGTCCCTCTGGGTTCGATCAACTCGCGCTTTAGTTGATCGATCATCTCAGGCAAGAAGTAGGGATTGCTGACGGCAGTCTCACCCAGATCGAAGCGGTAATAGGTAACGTCAGGGCGCTTGCGGCTGACTTGCTCCTGATCCCAAATGTCAACTTTCCCCAGCTCTACGAATCGACCGCCTTCGCTGAGGCTCTCGAACGTCTTATCGACGAAGGGACCAGCGAGGCAGTTGAGAGCCACAGCCACTCCCTGTCCCGAGGTTGAGGCGGCGATCTCAGTAGCGAAGTCGAGGGTGCGGGAATTCATGATCCGCTCGACGCCGATTGAGCGAAGAAAGCTCCATTTGGGGTGGCTGGCCGTCGCGAATACTTCGGCACCGAGTTGTTGAGCCAGCCTGACTGCTGCCAATCCTACACCGCCAGCTGCTGCATGAATAATGATACGTTCGCCTTGTTGAAGCTTAGCGAGGTTGACGAGCGAGTGATAAGCGGTCAGGAACGCAATTGGGACGGTGGCAGCTTCGACGAAACTCAAACCTTCGGGTTTTGGGATCACGCTCTGTGCGGGCACAGTCACGTGGCTGGCCATGCATCCGGATGCCATCGCTACTACGACTGGGTCACCAGGTTTGACATGGTGTACCGAAGAACCCACGGCCGAGACCACGCCCGCGCATTCGCTACCAAGAAAAGGAACAGCAGCTGAATCCGTTCCGAATCGTCCGAGCGTCACGAGAACATCCTTGAAGTTGAGACCCGCAGCCCGGACCTCGACCTCTACTTCGTGTGGACCCGGATCGCGACGAGTAACAGATGCGAGTCTCAGGTACGATGGTGAACCATATTTGCTGAGATCCAGTCTGAAGGCTCCATCTGGCCGCTTCAGAAGATCACGTTCGAGGCGGCGAACGAGCCTCGACACGTATCGAACCCCGCGCCGGTAGGCGATCTGGTCCTCACCATCAGGATTGCGAAGCTCGGCCAGGATCGAATGAGCCGTTGCCTCCTGGTATTCTTCGAGGTCGATTGCAACACAACGAAACTCTCGATGCTCCTGAGCCAGAACACGAGCAAGCCCCCACAAAGGTGCAGCCCCAGGCTGGCGAACCGAATCCGCGTTGACGGCTTGACTCTCACAGGTGACGAGGAATAAACGCGGCGCAGGTTGCACATTCTCTCTGACAAGAGCCTGCATCAGGTGCAGCAGTCCGCCGCATCCATTCATTGTTTCTCGTTCGAGAGAGTCGACGGTAATGTCCTCAGACGTTCCCAGCCCCCAAAGATAGATTGCTCCGCTTAGTGGTCTGAGGCCGCCATAATCCGCGAGTAAACGACTGAATCCTTCTGGATCGTTCGGATTCACGACGTATCCATCAGGTCGTGTTTCAAAAGACTCGCCGCGGAAAACCCGGATGCACGTGTCGCCCTGCGCACTAATCAGCTGAGCGAGTTCGGCACCGGTATCACCCTCATCCACAAACAGCAGCCAACTCGGCGATGGTTCCACAGGAGCAGACCATTCATCAGTTAACTGGAGATCCTTCTGACGCCACACGATCCGGTAACAGTCGCGGGTTTCCTCGAACTCCTGCCTTGACTGCCAGGATCGAGGCGAGATGCCAACAAACTTTAAGTGCTCCAATTTTGCGCGATGACGACCACCCTCGTCGTACGCGTCGATAGTGACTGCGGGTTTATTGGTGTTCTCGTCCACCGTTCTTGATGCAAGTACCCACAAACAGGTTCCTACGTGACCGGAGACTCCCAGCCGCCCGACGCTTATCGGAATCCAGCGCTCGCCATCAGCTGGCGGCTCAAGAGCGACAGCCGCCAGTTGAAGACAGCCATCGAGCAAGGCTGGATGAAACTGATAGTGACCCGCCTCAGAAAGCAGACCGTCAGGCAATTGTATTCTGCCGAGTACGTGATCTTTGTTTCGCCACAAGCGAGTCAACGTCTGGAAGCTCTGCTTGTATTCGGAACCGCACTCACTGGCATACCGGTAGAAATCATTCGTAGAAAGCTCGTCCTGAAATGTCGCCTTGATCTGTTCAAGGTCAATCGTCTGATGCTGATCAATTGATCCGCTCGTGACAACATTGCCCTCTGCGTGCGTGGTCCATTTCAGCCTGTCATTCTTCGAACTCTGCTCCGAGCTGTATATTTGGAACTTGAAACGTCCCTCGCCGTCAGGGGTAAGCACTGTTTGGAGGAGCGTGTTCAGTTGGGCGTTCAGCAGGAGAGGTTCCAGCAACGAGCTGGCTTCGATCACAACGGGTGTAAGGGGGGACACCTTTTTTGCGGCAGCAAGCGCGAGTTCCCAGTAGCCCGCTGCGGGGAACACAACACTTCCGGCAATCTTATGGTCGTCAAGAAACGATGGTTGTTGAGCGCTGATTTGCGTTTCGAAGCGGTGTATCTCGTCGTTGGCTAGCTGGAGTTGTCGCCCGAGCAGTGGATGATCTCTCGATCCGGGCCCGCCGAAATGCACTGTTGTTATTCCAGTCGCCTGGACTGGTTCCAACCAGCAGCGCTGCCGCTCAAACGGATACGTCGGCAGAGAGAGCCGGCGAGGTCCACGCCCTTGTTCGAGTGCTGTCCACTTTATATCGGCCCCCTCTTCGTAAAGCCTGCCGAGCAGGGAGAGCAATTGCCTCAACTCGGACTTGCGCGAGTCCAGGCCGGGAAGCGAGAGCAACGGTTGTTGGGGCTGTGGTTCGATCGACAACGATCGCGCGCCAATTTCAATAAAGGCCAGGCACCCCTGGCTCCACAACTCTTGAACGGCCTTATCGAGATCACCGGTGGCCCTGCCCTCGGTCAGCCAGTAGCCCGCCCTGGTGATCTCATCGCCGGCAAGCGCTCCTGTCCTGCCGCTGACAATGACAGTTTGCGGGTGCTTAACTGAATACGTTCCGGCAAACCGCGCCGAATCAGAAGCAGGTTGGACCATCGCGAGATTCAGCGCATCGTCGAGGCTCAGAACTCCTGCCAGACAGCCTGCTACAAACTCTCCAGTTCCGAAGCCCAGGACCGCGTGCGGGGTGATTCCGAGGGACTGCCACCAACGTGACAGTGCATATTGCAGGGTGAAGAGTGCAGCACGAGCGCGCACCGGATCGTCGCCCATTGCCGGTTTGCTGGACCCCGATAGAACTGGATGGTCCAGTTTTCCGGAAAGGATGCGATTACACTCATCCACAGGGGGGCAAAACCCGGGCGTTGTGCGGTAGAGCTCGTGACCGATTTCGAGCTTTGGAAGTTGGCCGGGAAAAACGAAGGCGATCGACTGCCCGAAACCCGGGCGACGGCGGACCACTTTGTCCGCATTTTTCGCTTCGCGCCAGCTGCTTAGATGGTGGCGCAATGCGTGATTATCTTCCCCGACAATTGCCAGCCTGTGGTCGAAGTGTGCACGGCCGGCACCCGCTGTGAAGCAGACATCAGCCAGTCGTTCTTCAGGGTTGGCCGCGAGGTGAGTTTCGTATCGTCCCGCAAGTTCACGAAGCGCGTTTTCAGATCTGGCAGACAGAGTTAGGATGTAATGGCCCGGATCGTCATCCCGCTTCACCGGTTCAATCGCCGGCGCTTCTTCCACTATAACGTGTGCATTCGTGCCTCCCATCCCGAAGGAACTTACACCAGCCCGTCGGGGTCCGCTGTTAACCAGCCACGGGGTGAGTTTGCTGTTCACATAGAATGGACTATTTTCGAAGTCAATGGCGGGATTTGGTCTCTCGAAATGGATGCTGGGCGGTATTTGCTTGTGCTGGAGCGCCAACACGGTCTTGATCAGGCTTGCAATGCCCGCAGCGGCCTGCAAATGACCCACGTTGCTCTTGACTGAGCCGATCGCACAGAATCCTTTTTTGTCTGTTGTTCTTCGAAAGACCCTGGTTAATGCAGCAATTTCTATCGGGTCACCGAGTTGGGTGCCCGTGCCGTGTGCTTCCACATAGCTTATCGATTCGGCGGGGATTTCAGCGCGGGCATGGGCCATGGCGATGACCTCCGCCTGCGCTGTTTCGTTTGGAGCCGTGTAGCCGATCTTGATGATTCCATCATTATTCACGGCCGTGTCCTTGATCACCGCGAGAATATGGTCTCCATCCGCGTGAGCATCCTCCAATCGCTTCAGCGCAACGATGCCTATTCCACTGCCGAAGATTGTGCCGCCCGCCCGGGCGTCAAAGGCCCGACAGTGTCCATCGGGCGAGAAAATATTGCCTTCCTGGTAAATGTAGCCGATTCTCTGCGGCACCATGACGGTGACTCCGCCAGCCAGTGCAAGGTCGCACTGATAGTCCCGGAGGCTGTCGCACGCCATACAAACAGCAACAAGTGACGTCGAACACGCAGTTTGAACGGCGACACTTGGACCTCTCAGGTCCAGGACGTAAGACGTGCGCGTCGTCAAGTAATCTTTGTCGTTGCCGAGCAGGTTCTGAAGCGGATTCACCGCGCCTGAGAAATCGATGTGGTGATATAGATTGGCCATCAAATACTGGCTGGCAGCAGAGCCGGCGAATACACCTACTCGCTGGTCCGATCGGGCGGGGGCATACCCGGCCTTTTCAAGGGTTTCCCAGGCGCATTCCATGAATAGGCGATGCTGAGGATCAATTAACTCCGCTTCTTTCGAACTCAGTCCAAAAAAAGATGGGTCGAACAAATCAACGTCGTCGAGGACATACCCGGTCTTTATATAATTAGGTCGGTTCAGCAGCGCGGGATCCAGGCTCAGCTCCCTCAGTGTAAGTATTAGTTCCTCATCAGAAAAGGAAGTGCTGGACTCGAGTCCATTGGCGAGATTCTCCCAGAACTCATCCAGGTCTTTCGCACCCGGCATGCGACCACTCATTCCGATGATTGCAATGCCATCGAGTTCGCGCTTTGTGTCCATGGGGCTCCTTGAGGCGTGCCCTCTGCGGAAGAACATTATGTGTGGTTAGCAAGGCACCACGTTGAATCAAAAAATTCGGCTGCCGTGCCGGGAGGGTATCAGAATCTACCCACCATCCTCAAGGTACAATTGTTTGACTCGTCCGACGGTTTCCGGGGGCACAACCGGTTTTCGCCATATCGCACGTTGGCCCATAAACAAAAATCGCTTGGACTGTTGGTTATAAAGGGCCGACCCTCAGCAAACGAGCGAAGCTTGAATTAACCTACCGCTGCGTGACCAGCAGCACGAGTCTGATGCCGGCGAAGATCAATCCCCAGTATTCCATCTTGACAAACATCAACTCGTGACGCGGTTTCCAAATGCTCTCTTGGCCGGTAGCCTGGTCGACGAGGGTTCTAGACGGGCGGTTGTAGATATCTCCTCAGAGACCACCAACACGCGCCTGCAATTCCCGGCGACGATGCCGATGAGAATTACCAGTCCGTCTGCGCCTCTCCAGATGATGACGATGGTTCACTTCCTGGTGGGATATCAGGTTTTTCCGCTTGCCCGGGCATCAGCAATGATGAAGTGGCATTCATTGGTGACGATCTTAACGACATTCCATTGATGCTGCGATCCGGGTTCGCTGTCGCCGTTGCTGATGTCGTTGTCAAAACGCGTGAGCATGCACATACGTGACGAAACTCGCCGGCGGCCAGGGCGTTGTTCGCGAGATGATCTAACGGCGAATTACCGGGAAAACACGGACTAGATTGACAACCGCAAGGCCGTAATTATCTTTTCTCACCTTTTGAGCGGGTGTCGCACAACGGTAGCGCATCAGCTTCCCAACCCTGACGGTTGCGGGTTCCATTTCACCTACATCGCTGCACGTTTGTTTATGCCTTATCTTGAAGAGTAAGTGGGACTTGATTGGTGTTACTTTCGTTTTTGGAACGGTTATCGCGAGTAATTAACTTTCGTAACCGGCTTTCTTCGCCGCAGCGAGTGTTCGTCTCGCTACGCCTCATCATTGCTTGGCTCCCAAATCGACATAGCTGATGGAGGTTCGTCGCCTCTTGATTAGTTCCTTAGATATTTCTTTCGTAAAGGGGGAACTAACAAAACGTTGTTTACTCACTGCAACATTCAATAGCTTACGCAGTTTCGACAGCTCGCGATCAACGGTAGCAAAGTTTGACGTTACTCAGCTTGTTGGTTTCGGTGAAGCGGGCTACTTTGTAATCACGTAACCCGTCCGCGTGGATCTTTTTGATGTCCTTGTCGCCATAAACTTCAGTACGGAATCAGGCGCGTAATGCGTTGGTTTGACGCTTTTACTCCTTTGATTCTAGTGTCGTTCCGTGTGAAGCTAGTGCTCTACCACTGAGCCATGCGGCCCTTTAAGCCCTTTAGAATCAACAACTTACAGCCGATACGGAAAATAGGGCCAGACCGGGTTAGTCAGCCGAAGTTCTGATTGATTTGGACGCATCTTAAACTATGTGTGCTCGCTTGCGCCAGTGGTGGAGCACTCGCGTAGAATAGAACTCATTCGAGTGAGAGTAGTCATCAAGCACTTAGTAAAAGTTCCGACGGACGATGTGATGCCCGCTCATGTCGGTTAACGCAAATCAATCCTCGCCAATCGTGATTCACGAACGAAGTCATGAAACCACATCGAATGCACTCTAGAGCTACTGAGCTAGATGATTTGGCGTTTGGCGCGTCTTCGGAAAGCGCTGGAAGTCCAACGCGCCTATCTATCCGAGTACGAAAAGCCTTCCGAGCCCGTCGCCTATGAGACGCTGCGAACTTTAGACTATCTCTTCATGCGGGATCTTATGGAGCCTGAGCGATCCGTCGATAAGATCGACCAGCAGTTCCGCATGATTTCCTCTTGGGGAGTCAACCCCGCACTACGCCGGATCCTTCCAAGAGTCCCGCTAAGTCGTCCTTTCCGGGACTTCCCGTCGCAACCCCCAGACAAGCGCAAGCGGACGACTTCTTCTTCAACTGTGCCACGCTTGGCCTTTCAGAACGCTTCGAGGGATGGCTTCGCGAGGGTATTTTAGCGGCAGAACTTCGTGTCCAGTCTAAGCGCGAGCAACAAGAAATTGGTGACGTTCTTGTGTTGCGAAGCGTAGCGTCATCTATTCCGACGAAGAGATTGGCCTCGCTGGCCTTCGGTGGGCCGGCGAGCAGACCTTGATAGAAGACCAGCTTTGAACTCATGCTTGAGGAGCAGCATCGAAAGTTAGAACTATTATTAGATCGGTCCGTCGATTTGGTGGACGGTTGGCGGATGATCTACAAGTCGACAAAGGAGATCGACGATCACTTTCTGGAATGGGGCCAGTTTTACCTTCGGAGGAAATTTTCCCAAGACATGATCGCTCCGGACGATGTGATCGGAGGTTGTCCTTTCTCGAGATATACCGAGGTATTTACTGCGCTGTCTGGTCGCTCTCAGAAACACATCGCCTTTGCAGCTATTCTGAAAGCCCGCTATCCTTCCTTACACATCCGTAATCTGCTGACCAGCCATCCGAGCGTGCGTCGCTCATTGAATCCCTTGCGCGGTACATGGATGCGGATCGCAGCGAAGTTGAATCAATCGTGGCTTCCTTCATCCTCACTGGCGACAATCTGGAAGTGCACACGCAAAGCGGCGAGACAGCATGGGCGCCATTAGTGCAAGCGTCTAGAGATACATTGATCCTTCCAGTTTATGGTTTGGATATAAACCCTCCTCCCGAAAAACCCGGCCAAAATAAAATAGAGAAAAGCGGGCAATTATGACAGGATGGGAGCCTGACGATTGCCATGAAAAAGTCCAAGTTTACCGAGTCGCAGATCGTGTTTGCGTTGCAGCAGGCGGAGAGCGGTGTCACGGTTGCCGAAGTCTGCCGCAAGTTGGGGATCAGTGAAGCCACGTTCTACAGCTGGAAGAAGTACGGCGGCCTGAATCCGGTTGAGCTGCGTCGGTTGCGGCAACTCGAAGAAGAGAACGCGCAGTTGAAACGGATCGTGGCGGACCTGACGCTGGACAAACAGATGCTGCAGGATGTGCTTAAAAAAAAGCTTTGAAGACCCGCCAGCGCCGGCAGTTGGCGACTATGTTGCTGGCGGAGTATCGGGTCTCGGAGCGGCGCGCTTGCGCGACCGTATTTTTGCAGCGCTCGGTCTATCGTTACCTGGACCAGCCGCGCGACGATCGGGCGGTGCGGCAGCGGATGAAAGAGATCGCGGAGACGCGCGTGCGTTACGGCTTCGCGCACATTCACATCCTGCTGCGGCGCGAAGGCTGGCGCGACAATCACAAGCGCACTTACCGC
>Ga0105243_10004523_pt1 | contig 10989 bp, 8 predicted proteins | sample KBSM34metaG_FD_81525 | JGI IMG/M metagenome (GOLD analysis project Ga0105243, IMG submission 81525) | Miscanthus rhizosphere microbial communities from Kellogg Biological Station, Michigan, USA - KBS M3-4 metaG | ecosystem: Host-associated > Plants > Roots > Rhizosphere > Soil | place: Michigan...
CGAGTAGCCGAGCGCCGCGCCGCGCGCCCGGACGTAGGACGACAGGAAGCTCGCGCACAAGGCGACCAGAGCGCCGAGCGCGATCTCCGGGCGATCGCCGAACGAGACCCAGACGATCGGCGCCAGCAGGCACGCGTCCCATGCGCGGTCGAACAGCTCCGTCAGCATGCGGTCGACGGGACCCCCGAGCCCATGGTTCGCACGGTGGCCGCCGATCAGCAGCAGGGCGCCGCTCAACGCCGACAGGACCCCCGCCCGGTCCGGCTGTTCCTCCACGATCAAGATCCCGGCGACGAGGGCGCAGCCCATCCCGATGAACGAGCTCGTGCGGGTCAGTGCGGTGCCGGGTGGTTGGCGCTGGAAGCGGACCATGGCGTGTGCGCGAGGGTAGCAACTGACTGGGTAGTATCCCCGGACCTGTTCCGCAGCCATCGGAAGGAGCCGCGTTGAGGGCCTACGGCGCGAACGAGATCCGCAACGTCTTGTTGGTGGGGCACGCGGGAGCGGGCAAGACCTCGCTGTTGGAGGCGATGCTGTTCACCGCCGGGCACGTCACCCGGATGGGCGTCGTCGAGGAAGGGAACACGGTCTCGGACCACGATCCCGACGAGCAGCGGCGCGGCATCTCCGTTTCGCTCGCGATGGCCCCGATCGAGTGGCGCGACACGAAGATCAACGTGCTCGACGCGCCAGGCACCGCCGATTTCGTCGGCGACCTCCGCAACGCGATCCGCGCGGCCGACGCCGTGATCCTGGTGGTCTCCGCGGTCGACGGCGTGGAGGTGCAAACCGAGTACGCCTGGGAGTTGGCGGTGGAAGAGGGCCTGCCCCGGGCGATCTTCGTCAACAAGCTCGACCGCGAGCGATCGGACTTCGAGGGCACCCTGGCACAGCTCGTGTCGAGCTTCGGCAACCAGGTCGCGCCGTTCGAGCTGCCGATCGGTACCGAGCACGACTTCCGTGGGATCGCCGATCTGCTCCACGAGAAGGCCGACCTGTATCCGAGCGGGCCGAGGGCCGAGGAGTCGGAGTGGCCCGACGACCTGCACGCGATGGCCGACCCGGCGCGCGAGAAGCTGATCGAGGCCGTCGCCGAGTCCGATGACGCCTTGATCGAGGAGTACCTCGACAGCGGCACGCTTCCGGAGGAGCACATCGTGTCGGGCGCGAAGGACGGCTTCGCGCGGGCGCGACTCGCACCGGTGATCTGTGGCTCGGCCGCCAAGGCGATCGGGATCGACCGGTTGCTCGACTTCATCGTCGAGGAGTTCCCGTCGCCGGCCGATCGCGGCGCGATCACCGTGGTGGGCAAGGGCGACAGCGAGGAGACCCGGGAGCCCGACCCCAGCGGTCCGCTCAGCGCGTTCGTGTTCAAGACGGTGTCCGACCCATTCGTCGGACACATCACGATGTTCCGGGTGTTCTCGGGCTCGGTGAAGCCGGACTCGACGGTGTTCGACGCGACCGCGGGCACCGAAGAGCGCATCGGGCAGCTCTTCACGCTCCGCGGGAAGGAGCACGAGAACGTCCCGTCGGTCGGTGCCGGCGACATCGGCGCCGTCGCCAAGCTCCAGCACGCCCACACCGGCGACACCTGGTCGACCAAGGACCACCCGGTGACGCTTCCGAGCGTGTCCCTGCCGGAACCGTTGCTCGCCTACGCCATCGCGCCCGCCTCCAAGGGTGAGGAGGACAAGCTCGCGACCGGGCTCACCCGGCTGCGCGAAGAGGACCCGTCGTTCCGCGTGGATCGGGTGGAGGAGACGCACCAGACCGTGATCTACGGGATGGGCGAGGCGCACCTGGACGTCCAGATGCACCGGCTCAAGGAGAAGTTCGGCGTCGACGTCGTGCACGAACCCGCGAAGATCGCATACCGCGAGACCGTCCGGGGGCCGGCGAAAGGGCACGGCCGCCACGTGAAGCAGTCGGGCGGGCACGGCCAGTACGCGATCTGCGACATCGAGCTCTCCCCCACGGGGCACGGCGAAGGGTTCGTCTTCGAGTCCAAGATCGTCGGCGGTGCGATCCCGTCGCAATTCATCCCGTCGGTCGAGAAAGGCATCGTCAAGACGATGGCCGACGGCGTGATCAGCGGGAACCCGATGGTCGACCTCCACATCGCGCTCGTCGACGGCAAGTTCCACTCGGTGGACTCATCCGACATGGCGTTCCAGGTCGCGGGCTCGCTGGCGTTGAAGGAAGCGGTGGAGGCGGCGGGCGTTGTGCTGCTCGAGCCGGTGGTCTCGCTCGAGGTGGTCGTCCCGGAGAGCTTCACCGGCGACATCATGGGCGACCTCAACAGCAAGCGCGGCAAGATCCAGGGCATGGATCAGATCGGCGGCGGCAAGCAGCGGATCCGCGCGCTCGTGCCCCAGAGCGAGGTCGCGCGCTACGTGATCGATCTTCGTTCGATGACCGGCGGCCGTGGCGCGTTCACGATGACGTTCGACCACTACGAGGAGATGCCACAGCAGCTCGCCTCGAAGGTCATCCAGCAGTACCAGCAGTCCCGCGAGGAAGCCCAGAAGAAGTAGCTGGGTTACCGAGTGTTCGCGTCGGCGCGGGCCTCGGACCGGGCGGAACGCTCCACTGAGCCTTCGGCGAGCTCACCTCGCAGGAACACGAGCACGATCGAGACGGCGATCGCGATCAGCCCGGCGAGGAGTCGGACCGAGCCCTGCTCCGCCGTGAGGCTCCACAGCACCATCGCAGCGCCGATGACGGCCGACAGGACCGCCCACAGTCCCAGCGCCGACCGGTTCCCGCGTACCGCGGAGCCCATCACGACGACCGCGAGGATGAACCAGAACACCGCATCTCCCGATGCGCGTTGCGGGTGCTGTGGATCGGCGAGCAGCCCCGAGATGCGGGTGAGTGGTATGGGCGCGAGCAACAGGAGAAGCAGCAGACCGGTCAGGGCGCGCCGACGCGTGATGCGGGACCCCCGGTCGCTCATGATGCGCACCCTACGCCGAGGTTGCGTCGGGCGGAAGTCAGTTAGCCGCGGATGGCGGCGACGACCAGGAACGCCCAACCCGCGAGGAACAGCACGCCGCCGATCGGGGTGATGGCGCCGAACTTGCGGCGATCGGTCAATGCCAGCGCGTACAGGCTGCCGCTGAACACGACGACGCCCGCCACGAAGCACCAGCCCGCAGCCGCGGCCGATCCGCTCGCCCACCGCACCGCGATCAGGGCCGAGGCGATCGTCGCGAGCGAGTGCCATAGCTGGTAGTCGGCCGCGGTCTTCCAGTTGTCGAGCCGCTCGGGCGAGACTCGCTCGCGGATCGCATGCGCTCCGAAGGCGCCGGCCGCGACGCCGAGGAAGCCGAGGATCGCCCCGAGGCCGAACAGCACACGGCCCACTACGGCTGTGCCTCGAGCAGGAACGGCAGGACCGCGGCGTTGAACGCCTCCGGCTGCCGCATGTTCACCACGTGGTCGGCCTGCTCGATCAGGATCTTCCTCGCACCGGGGATCCGCGCCGCAAGGGCATCGGCGACCTCCTCGATGCTGCGCACGTCCGTGTCGCCCACGATCACCAGCGTCGGGACGTCGATCTCCTCGAGATGGTCGTAGGTCGGGTACTTCGCCCAGACGTCGAGCTCCTCGTCGATCGTGAAGTTCTGCGTGTTCTCCAGCGCGATCTCGCGGATCCGGGCGCCGATGGCATCCTCGGTGCCGATCGCCGCCCACACCTTCATCGCTTCGTCGGTCGCGAGCACGAGGTCGCCGGCGTCCATCGCCGCCTCGATCGGCGCGAACAGCGTGGCCTCCAGCTCCTCGTCCCACGGGAAGCCGGGACAGCCCGACGCCACGGGGACCAACGCCCACGCACGTTCGGGGTGCTCGATCACCGCTTGCAACGCGACGGCGCCACCCATCGAGCAGCCGACGAACGCCGCCGTCTCGATCCCGCGCTCGTCGAGCACCGCGATGGTGTCATCGACACTCGAGTACTGCGCCTCGGGCATCGAGGACATGCCGTAGCCGCGCTGGTCGAACCGCACGACCCGGAAGCCGGCGTCGACCAGCGTCCGGATCTGCGGCTCCCAGGTGCGCATGTCCCACAGGCCCGGATGCAGCAGCACGACCGCCGGCCCCTCGCCGACGTCTTCGAAGTGGATCGATCCACCGTCGGCGAGGGCGATCGTGCCGTTCATGCGAAGAAGGGTTGCAGTTTCCGGTAGCTCTCCGCAACGAGCTCCGGCAGGACGCGCGTCTCCCCCACCACCGGCATGAAGTTGGTGTCGCCGCCCCAGCGCGGGACGACGTGCCAGTGCAGATGCTCCGGGATGCCGGCGCCGGCTACATGCCCGAGGTTCAGGCCGATGTTGAAGCCGTGCGGATCAGCGGCCTCTCGCAGCGCGCGGACGCACCGTTGGAGGAACGCGGCGATCGCCGCGTTCTCATCCGTGGTTAACTCGGCGAACTCCCCCACGTGGCGCGTCGGCAGCACGAGCAGGTGGCCCGGGTTGTAGGGGAACTTCGCGAGCGTCACGAACGCGTGCTCGTCACGCGCGAGGATCCGCTCCTCGTCGGAGGTGCCGTCGAGCAACGCGCAGAAGACACAGGTCCGATCCGACGGCTCATCCTTGTTGGCCTGGATGTATTCCATCCGCCAGGGGCTCCACAGGCGGTCCATCGGGATCAGCCCACCGACAGCGACTGCTCGAGCGCCCGGCTGCGGGCTTCCTCCAGCAGTGCCTGCACGATGTGGTCGAACGCGAGGCCGGGGATCTCCTCTCCGCCACGCTTCCGCACCGTGAACGTGCCCGCCTCGAGATCGCGATCGCCGACGACCATCACGTAGGGCGCCTTGAGCAGCTGCGCAGCGCGGATCTTCTTGCCGACCGACTGCTTCGAATCGTCGACCGCGGCGCGGAGCCCGGCCTCACGCGCCGTGGCCGCGAGCTCGTGCGCGGCCGTGACATTGCGATCGGCAACGGGGAGCAGCCAGAGCTGCTCGGGCGACAACCACAGCGGGAACGCGCCGGCGTAGTGCTCCGTGAGCACGGCGAAGAACCGCTCGACAGACCCGAACAGGGCCCGATGGATCATCACCGGCTGGTGCCGCTTGCCGTCGGCGCCCGCGTAGTGGAGGTCGAACCGCTGTGGCAGCTGGAAGTCGAGCTGGATCGTCGACATCTGCCAGGTGCGCCCGATCGCATCGCGCGCCTGGACGCTGATCTTCGGGCCGTAGAACGCGCCGCCGCCGGGGTCCATGACGAGCTCGAGGTTCATCGCCATCGCCGCCTGCCGCAGCGCCTCGGTCGCCTCCTCCCAGTCCTCGTCCGCGCCGACCGACTTCTCCTCGGGCTTGGTCGAAAGCTCCAGGTAGAAGTCATCCAGGCCGTAGTCGCGCAGCAACGACAACGTGAAGGAGAGCAGCGATTGGAGCTCCTGTCCCATCTGCTCCCGCGTCGTGAAGATGTGTGCGTCGTCCTGGGTCATCCCGCGCACGCGGGTGAGACCGTGCACGACGCCGGACTTCTCGTAGCGGTACACCGAGCCGAACTCGAACAGGCGCATGGGGAGCTCGCGGTAGGAGCGCGTCCGCGACCGGTAGATCAGGATGTGGAACGGGCAGTTCATCGGCTTCAGGTAGTACTCCGTGCCGCCGTCGAGCTCCATCGGCGGGAAGATCCCGTCGGCGTACCAGTCGAGGTGGCCGCTGACGTCGAAGAGCTCGCGCTTGGTGATGTGCGGCGAGTTGACGAACAGGTAGTCGTCCTCGACGTGGCGCCGTCGTGAGTAGTCCTCCATGATCATCCGGATCAGGCCGCCTCGCGGATGGAACACGGCCAGGCCCGACCCGATCTCCTCGGGGAACGAGAACAGGTCGAGGTCGGAGCCGAGCTTGCGGTGGTCGCGCTTCTCGGCCTCCTCGAGGTTCGCGAGGTGGGCCTCGAGGTCCGCCTCCGTCGCCCACGCCGTCCCGTAGATCCGGGTGAGCTGCGGGTTGTGCTCGTCGCCACGCCAGTACGCGCCGCTGATGGCGGTCAGCTTGAACGCGCCGAGCCGTCCGGTCGACGGCACGTGTGGACCGAGGCAGAGGTCCTCCCAGCCGTCGTTGCGGTAGAAGCTCGCGGTCTGCGCGCCGGCCTCGATGTCGCCGGCCGCCTCGTCGGAGCCGAGCCCCTCCACGATCTCGCGCTTGAACGGCTGCTCGGTCAGGCGGCGAAGCGCCTCCTCGGTCGAGACGTCCTCACGGATGAAGGGCTGGTCCTCGGCCGCGATCGCGCGCATCGTCTCCTCGATCCGAGGCAGGTCGTCGACCGACACGTGCTTCGGGATCGCGAGGTCGTAGTAGAAGCCGTCGGCGATGGTCGGACCGACGCCGAGCTTGGTGCCGGGCCAGAGCCGGGCGACGGCCTGCGCGAGGACGTGCGCGGTCGAATGCCGCAGGACGTGAAGACCGTCGTCGGTCCGGACGTCGATCGGCTCGACCGCGACGTCACGATCCGGGACGAACGACAGGTCGCGGAGCTCGCCGTCCACCCGGGCCGCGATCGCGCTCGGCGGGAGCGCGCTGCCGACCGGCTCCCCCTCGGGGAGGTTCACCGTGGTGCCGTCGGGAAGGCGCAGGACCGGCATGCGGTGCAGGATAGCCGACGCCTTCAGGGCCTCCGGGGGTTACTCGTAGCTGATCGCCTCGAGGACGTTGAGCTTGGCCGCCCGTCGCGCAGGCAGGATGGCAGCCACCACGCCGATCAGCGCTGCGAGGATCATCAGGAAGATCAGCTGGCCGACCGGCAACAAGAGCTCCGTGATCCCGAGGTCCGAGAGAGATCGCTGCAGGGCCCACGCGAACAGGATCCCGATCACAAGGCCGAGGATCGCCCCCAACACCGAGACGATCACCGCTTCGATCCGCACCATCCGTTTCACCTGGATCCGTGCCATCCCGACCGCGCGCAGCAGGCCGAGCTCGCGCACCCGCTCGAACACCGAGAGCCACAACGTCGCTAGGATGCCGAAGCCGGAGATGATGATCGATAGGAACAGCAACACGAACACGAACGCCAGCAGCTGGTTGATGGAATCGAGGAACTGCTGCTTCGACTGCTCTTGGTCGTTGGCCTGCACGTTCGGGTAGTCCTTCTGCAGGAGCGCGTCGAGCTGGGTCTTCGCGTCGGTCGGCGACACGCCGGGGGCGATCTTGAGGAACACGTTCTGATCGAGCGGCTGTTCGACGTTCGCGTTGTACGTGGCGATCGAGATCACGTAGTCGCTCAGGATGACGTTGTCTTCGAAGATGCCGACCACATGCGCTGGCTGGGCGCCCGTGGCGCTGAAGGTCATCTGCAACGGGCTCCCCACCGAGAGTCCGGCGCCGTCGGCCTTGCTCTTCGACACGAGGACCGCACCCGGCTGCGACAGGTCGGCCAGCGAGCCAGAGGTCATCGTGATGTCGGCGACCTGCGCGAAGGTCGCCGGATCGATCGCGACGGGGAACGCATCGGTGTTCGACGGACCTACGTGGGCCTCCGTCTGGCGGAGCTCGGACACCACCGAGAAGTTCGGGTCCTGCCGAAGCTGCTCCGCCAGGTGGGTCGAGAACGGGTTGAACTGGTTCGAGGACAGGGTCAGGTCGGCCCGCAGAACATCGTCCAGCGTCTTCACGGCAGACGCCTTCAGCGACGCCGCGAACACCGAGACGAACGCGACCAGCCCGAGCCCGATCATCAACGCCGAGGCGGTCGAGGCCGTCCGACGCGGGCTCCGCTTCGCGTTCTCGTCGCCGAGCCGGCCGGTCGCCGTGCGGCGGAACGGTCGGCCGATCACGGCGGCGAGCCCGCGGGCGAACAGCGGTGACAGCGTCGCAACGCCGAGGAACGTGAGGGCGGCGCCGAGTCCGACGAGCGCGCCAGGGTTGGCTGCGCCGCCGAACAGGGCGGCCGAGATCGCGGCGATACCCAGGATGAGGACGATCCCGCCGATGATCGCGCGCCGACGGATCGACGAGTCCGGCGTCGAGCTCTCGCGGAGCGCCTCGATGGGGGCCACCCGCGAGGCACGCCGCGACGGCACCCATGCGGCGGCGACGGTGACCCCGATCCCCACGATCAGCGACACCACGATCGTCCGGGTTTCGATCGAGAGCGCGGTCGGCGGCAGCTTGAGGCCCAACGCGCCGAGGAGGGCCTTGAGCGCGAACGCCAACAGGACACCGAGCCCGATGCCGAGGATCGAGCCGATCAAGCCCACCGCGATCGATTCCAGCAGCACTGAGGTGCGCACCTGACGGCGGTTCGCCCCCAGCGCGCGGAAGAGCGCGAGCTCCCGGGTGCGTTGCGACACCACGATGTTGAACATGTTGAAGATGATGAACGCGCCCACGAACAGGGCGACGAATCCGAAGATCAGGAAGAACGTCCGCAAGAACCCGAGGCCCGTCGACACCTGGTCCTGTTGCTGGCTGGCGGCCGACGCCGCGGTGATCGACTCGTACCCCTTCGGAAGCACCGACGCGACCCTGGCGGCGAGCTGGCTCGGATCGACCCCGTCGCCCTTCACGTAGATCGTGTCGTACTCGCCCACGCGATCGAAGAGCTTCTGTGCGGTGGGCAGATCGAACAGCGCGAGCGTCGCGCCGAGGAGGCTGTTCGACGAGCCGAATCGCGCGACACCCGACACCGTGAACTCGCCGGGCCCGGTGGTCGTGACGATCTTGACCTGCTGGCCGACCGCGATCCCATGGTCCGTCGCGGTCGCGGCATCGATCACCACCTGATCCGGGCCTGTCGGGGGCGACCCACCCGGATCGATCTGAAGCGTCGTGATCGCGGCGTCCCAGGAACCGCCGATCGGCGGAGCCCCGCCGTTCTGGATCACCTTGTTCGTCGCGGGATCGACGATCCACGCCGTGCCGCCGATCGATCCCTCGGCGGTGGCCACCCCGTCGACCGCCTCGACCTTGGGCAACACGCTGGCGAGGATCGGCTTGCGCTCGCTCCCACCCCCCGTGTTGTTCTGCCCGCTGGACTCGAACGCCGTGGTGCCTTGCACGACGACGTCAGTGCCCTTGTAGACGTCTCCGAACAGGTTGTCGAAACTCTTCAGTGCGGTGTCGGTCAGGATGAACGACCCAGCCGTCATCCCCACACCGAGCACGACCGCCAGGGCGGTCAGCACCAATCGGAGCTTCCGCGCGAAGAGGCTCTTGATGGTCGCGCGGAGCACTAGGCCTCCAGCGACTTGATCTCGTCGAGGATCGCGTCGGCGGTCGGCGACCGCATCTCCTGCACGACGTTGCCGTCGGCGAGGAAGACGACGCGATCCGCGTGGGCGGCGGCATGCGCGTCGTGCGTCACCATGACGATCGTCTGGCCGTGCTCGTCGACGGCCGACCGCAGGAAGTCGAGCAACTCGGCGCCGCTCTTGGAATCCAGGTTCCCGGTCGGCTCGTCGGCGAAGATGATCTCGGGTCGCGACACCAGCGCTCGGGCGCCGGCCACGCGCTGCTGCTGACCCCCAGAGAGCTCGGCCGGCCGGTGGTGCAGGCGATCGCTCAGCCCGACGGTGTTCACGACCGTGTCGAACCAGCTCTGGTCGACGTCACGCCCGGCGATGTCCAGGGGGAGCGTGATGTTCTCGCTCGCGGTCAGCGTCGGGATCAGGTTGAACGCCTGGAACACGAAGCCAACGCGGTCGCGCCGGAGCTGCGTCAGCTGCTTGTCGGAAAGCGTGGTCAGGTCGACGTCGCCGATGAACACCTTGCCCTCGGTCGGTGTGTCGAGCCCAGCGAGCACGTGCAGCAAGGTGGACTTGCCGGAGCCTGAAGGACCCATGATCGCGGTCCACTCGCCTGCGACGAGGTCGAGCGAGATCCCGCGGAGCGCCTCGACCGATGCGTCGCCGGTCCCGTACACCTTGCGGAGACCAACCGCGCGCGCGGCGGGTTGGGTGGTCGTCGTCGCCACAGCAGCTCCCTCCAAGCTTGTGGGATCGGCCGGTCCGTTGATCGACCGCGAAGCACCTCGCCGCTCGGTCGGGAAGCCCTGCGCAGCTGGCTCACCGGTGCGGCCTCAGCCGCGGAAGTCTAGCAACGGCCGTATGAACGGCCGGTGACGTTCGTGTGCAGCTCTCGAGCGAGAGTCGAGGCGCGGCGGGCCCGAAATCGTGTCAAGGCGCGGGCTAGGTCGGAAGGTGCTCGATTTCTCCATCTGCTGCACCTACGCTGAGTGGCACTCGGAGGCAACAGGAGAGGTTCGCATGACTCGGAAGCAACGATCCTTGGTAGCGCGCGCGGTCGCCCTGTTCGCGACCGCGCTGATGTTCCCGTTCACGCCGATGGTGAGCCGTGCGCCGGCCGGAGCCGCCGCGCTGCCGACCGTGTCCGTGAACGACGTCTCGGTCGCGGAAGGCACCGGCTCGACCAAGACGCTCACCTTCACGGTGAAGCAGAGCGCCCCAGGGAAGTCGCGGGTGTACTTCACGACGAAGAACGACACCGCGACGGCTCCGACCGACTACGTCGCGCGCACCGGGACCGTCCGCTTCGCCGGCCACAAGCTCACCAGGACGATCTCGGTGACGATCAACGGTGATGCCTTGGACGAGCCGGACGAGACCTTCTTCGTCGAGCTCACGAAGACGACGGGCGCCACGATCGACGACGGCGAGGGCGTCGGCACGATCTTGGACGACGACGCGCCGCCTGCGGTGCAGGTTCCGACGACCCTGGCCGTTCCGGAGGGCCAGACCGGGGACACGACCTTCGCCTCGATCGACGTCACGCTTTCCGCGCCGAGTGGGCAAGGGATCGACGTGGACTGGGCAACGGCGGACGGCACCGCCACCGAGGCGGGGAACGACTACACCGGCAAGTCCGGCACGATCCACTTCCCGCCCGGCGAGACCTCGGCGACGCTCCTGATCCCGGTGCTCGGGGATGTGGCGAACGAGGCCGACGAGACCTTCACCGTGACCCTCTCCTCGCCGGTGCACGCGACGCTGGGCAACGCGACCGACACGGTCACG
>Ga0105243_10004526_pt1 | contig 10985 bp, 5 predicted proteins | sample KBSM34metaG_FD_81525 | JGI IMG/M metagenome (GOLD analysis project Ga0105243, IMG submission 81525) | Miscanthus rhizosphere microbial communities from Kellogg Biological Station, Michigan, USA - KBS M3-4 metaG | ecosystem: Host-associated > Plants > Roots > Rhizosphere > Soil | place: Michigan...
CATATATTCCGGCAGCCGCTCTTTGAGGAAGCTGCGAAACTCTCCAGCAGTTGGCTGCTCGTCGACTACGACATAAGCCAGCAAGCGCTTATCACCACTTGCGTATTCATGCCCTACCACCACCGCTTCGCGCACGTTGGGATGTGCTCTCAAGGCCGTCTCAATCTCACCCAACTCGATGCGATAGCCTCTTACTTTCACCTGTTGATCAGCACGCCCCACGAATTCAATGTTTCCGTCAGGCAGGTAACGTCCGATGTCACCTGTTTTGTAAAGGCGCGCGCCCGGCTCGGTCGAGAACGGATTCGGGATAAACTTCTCCGCTGTCAGTCCGGCGCTATTCAGATAACCTCGGGCGAGTCCTTCGCCGCCAATATGGATTTCACCATAGACACCGGCCGCAACAGGGTTGAAGTATCGATCCAGTAAGTAGAGTTGCGTGTTAGTTATGGGCCGGCCGATTGGTACCGATCCCGGCATGACTGCATCATCTTGTACGGTATATACGCAACAGCCGACAGTGGCCTCTGTCGGACCGTATTCATTGACGAGCTTCGTCCCAGGAGCGTGCTTTTGCCAGAACTTTAGAGATTCACCGGTGAGGTTCTCACCACCAATAATAAAGGCCCGCGTACACCTCGACGCCTCGTGAGGCTGCAATTGCTTGCTTAGTAACTCCAACTGGGTGGGCGTAATCTTGATGAATGTAAAACCTCGCTCAGCTTGCAGGGCTGAGCTCAACGCTTCGATCCCGTCTCTCTCGTCAAGTAACTCTACGCTCTGGCCTATTAATAAAGGAGCGAAGAGACTCGTAACCGTGAGGTCGACACTGATCGAAGATTGCACCGGCGCGCCTGATCCATCGCGATCGATGTAAGCCTGTGTGCACCAGTTGAGATAATGACTTAGGTTTCGATGCTCTACTACGACACCTTTCGGCCGGCCCGTAGATCCCGAGGTATAGATCACATAAGCCGCATTCTCAGGCTTTACCTCGCTATCCAGTTTTGCCTCTAACTCTTTGGAGATTTCCTCCCACTCGTCATCGAAACAAAGCACCTGACTCTCAGGAAACTCCACGCTCTCGCGCCACTTGTCCTGCGTTATGACGACCATCGCACCGCTATCAGCGACCATAAAGCGCAGCCGTTCGGTCGGGCCGAAAGGATCCAATGGTAGGTACGCGCCCCCGGCTTTGAGCACCCCAAGTATCGAGATGATCGTCGCCGCTGAGCGCTCCATGCAGATACCGACGAGACGCTCCGGCCCCACACCCAACCGGCGCAGATACCGCGCCATCTGGTTGGATTTCGTGTTCAACTCACGGTACGACAACCGCGCGCCAGCGAAGACGATTGCAACAGAATCGGGAGTGCGTTTGGACTGTTCTTCGAACAATTCATGGACCGTGGCCATCGATCGGTGATCGACCGCCGTCTCATTCCACTCAATGAGTGCCTGCCGCTCGTCATCGGTGAGCAACGGTAACTGTGAGATCCTCTGCTCCGGATTGGTCACGATCCCTTCGAGTAGTATCTGGTAGTGCTGGACCATTCGACGGATTGTTTCCGCTTCATAAATATCTGAGTTGTACTGGATGGTAGCTGAAAGATTTTCGCCGACTTCAGCCGCCATTAACACAATGTCGAATTGAGCAATACGATTTTCAACTTCCACCGATTCGGCAGTGAGGTTGCCTAGTTGGATCAAATCTCCGGCTCGCCCCAACGCGAGTGATGCGGCATCGCCTCTGTTCGTCAAGTAAGTTTTCTGAAACGCAAACATCGTGTTGAAGAGTGGCGACGTACCAGCACTACGATCCGGCTGAAGCTGCTCGACCAAAAGAGCAAATGGATAGTCCTGATGGTCCAGGCGTCCAACACTGTTCGTTGCACCTGATTTAGAAAAGCTTTGAACGTCACGTCACTCGAGAGGTCTGCTCGTAGCGCCACGGGGTTAACCAGATATCCGACCAGCGAGGCAAGTCCGGCGTGCGTCCTGCCGGCCGAAGGGGAACCGACCAAAAATTCATCCTGACCCGTATAGCGATGGAGCAATACCTGGAAAGCAGCCAGTAACACTGTGTACAGAGTGACTCTCTGTTTGTTGCATAAGGCTCGCAACCGGTGCGACAACTCCACATCCAGATCGAATGAGATGGAACCACCGCGAAACGATTGATTGACTGGTCTAGGCTTGTCCACAGGCAGGTTAAGCGCCAGCAACTCACCGCTCAGTTGTTGTAGCCAATACGACCGCAATCGCTTTCCTTCAGCGCCCGTTAACATGCTCTCCTGCCAGTGAACATAGTCGACGTACTGCCCGGGGAGTTCGAGTGGAGACGCTGGTGCTTCGTACAGCGTTGATAATTCATTCAAGAGCAGCGTCATCGACCAAAGATCTGTGACGATGTGGTGCGCCACGACCAGCAGAAAGTGCTCCTCGTCGCTTCGTTTAACAAGGCGCACTCGAAAGGGCGGGGTCTTCTCCAGAGCGAAGGGGAAATGCGCTTCGTCAGCCAAACGATCGCGAAGGAACGAGTCGTCCCAGGTCGAGGCGTTCTCTTGTCTAAAGTCGACTTCCGCGTGTTCAAGTATTCGCTGGCGGGGCCGGCCGTCATGGGTCTCGAAGATGGCTCGCAGCGCGGAGTGACGGTCCACTAATGTCTGAAACGCGTGTCTCAGACGGATCGCGTCCAAAGGCCCTTTGATCTTCATCGCGCCGTTGATGTTGTAAGCCGCACTTTCCGGCGCTGCCTGGTACAGTAACCAAAGAGCCTGCTGCCCAACAGAGAGGGGACAAACGTTTTCTCGTTGGCGTTGACTTGCGACGCTTACTGCGGTCGAGAGATCGGATTTTTCAGCCAGGCGCGCGAAAGCTTCTGAGGCCAGCGCAGCGATCCCGGCACTCTGGAGCAAGCTCGTAACCGGCAAACTGATGTACAATTCATTCTCGATAACATGGACCACTTCGATCGCCGCGACTGAATCGAGACCGTAGTCGATTACAGGCCGGCTCGTGTCAATCGCTTCAACACTGACGCCGAGTCTGGCGGCGAACAGCGCGGCCAGCCAGCCTTCGATGCCCTCGACACTTTCCAGATTGTAAGAAGTCTCGACCGCGTTGACCGTCGCCGGCTGCGTATTGATCCACTCCGCGACGACATCAAACCTGTTCGCGATGAAAGCCGCGCGGCAAGCGTGTCGCTGAATCTTTCCGCTCGAGGTTTTCGGAATGCTTCCCGCCTTGATGAGAATGACGCCGTGCGCCTGAACTTCGTGATCTTCGGCTATCACCCGCCGGATTCTCGGAATCAATTGATCGAGATCCGGGCGCTGTCGCTGGTCCACTTCTTGAACTACAAACAATCTCTCTTCGCCATCCACATCCAGAGAGAAGGCGGCCCCGCACCCGGCTCGCAGCGTCGCATCGCTGGACTCGACCGATAGCTCAATGTCATGAGGGTAGAGATTGCGACCGCGGATGACGATCAGGTCTTTAAGCCGGCCAGTGATGTACAACTCGCCGTCCTGTATGAAGCCGAGATCTCCCGTGCGCAGGAAAAGACCTTCGCCTGTATCCGCTATCCGAGCTCGAAATGTTTGTTCAGTTTCATCGACACTGTTCCAGTAACCTTGCGCCACGCTTGGACCACTGATCCAGATCTCGCCAATCTCACCGGACGCACATTGCCGCGCCGTTTTCGGGTCGACAATAACGACAGTCTGGTTACCCAGCGCCATGCCGCACCCGACGAGTGGCTTCGTCCTGCCGTCGGCTTCAGACACCTGAACGACTCGTCCCTCTTCAAGTGATCCTGCATCGACTTCGATTACACTGGGCGGCTGAGTTTTCAGACCGCCGGAGACAATGAGTGTGGCTTCCGCCAGCCCGTAGCACGGATAAAACGCCTCTTTCCGGAACCCATTAGGCGCGAATGTTTCTGCGAACTTTTCGATTGTCTCGCGGCGCACCGGCTCGGCCCCGTTGAAAGCGACGCTCCAGCTACTCAGATCGAGCGCTGCGCGTTGCTCCGGCTTTACCTTGCGCACGCAGAGATCGTAGGCGAAGTTTGGGCCGCCACTCGTTGTGGCGCCATAACGCGAGATGGCCTGAAGCCAACGGAGAGGGCTTTGCAGGAAAGACGTGGGAGACATCATGATCCCGGGAAAGCCTCCGTACAACGGTTGGAGAATCCCCGCCATAAACCCCATGTCATGAAATGTCGGTAGCCACGAGAAGTACTTGTCGTCGGACGTGTGTCCGAGCGTCTTGTAAACTACCTCAGCGTTATGTAGCAGGTTATCGTGCCGCAACATCACTCCTTTCGGAGTGCCCGTTGAACCTGACGTGTACTGAAGAAACGCCAGATCGGAATGCTTGATTGTGAGCTCCCGGTAGTTTCTTTCGGCATCGCCGGAGACTTCGTCAGTAGCCAACCAATTGAGGTCGTTCGCGTCCGCAAAGTCAGCCGCCAACATCGACTTGATTCGGGAGAGGCTCGCGGCAGTGGAAAGCACGGTTTTCGCCTCCGCGTCCGCGATGATTGAACGGATCCGCATCGTCTTCTGGTTAAGGCGCGGCGGATAGGCAGGAACAGCGACCGCCCCGGAATAGAGGCAACCGAAAAACGCAGGTATGTATTCGAGGCCCGGAGGGTAGAGTAATAGAACGTTCTTTCCACTAGCTCCCAACTCCTGTAACGTTGCGCCGATGGCCCTCGCCAGATGGTCCAACTCAGCGTAGGTGAGGCTCCGCTCTTCCTGTTCGCCATCTTGAAGGAAGGTGTAGGCGAGCCGGTGCGGCTGCTCAGCGACTCTGCGCTGAAGGAGTGTTACCAGGGTGCTGGGCTTATCTATCATCTTTCAACGCCGCTTATGCTCTCTGACGATTGAGGACAGCGATCTGATCACACTTCGGATCAACACTGGATCCAGTTTGGACGCTCGCAGAGCGGGAGGGCGGCAGGGTCTCTTATCGAGACCAACACGTAATACCTTTCTACAAATCTACATTGAAGTCTCGAATAATCCGGTCTACCTCTCTCTCTGGCGTCTTCTCAACAACGCAGCAATAGGTGACGGCGTATTTCGGATCTTCCGCCAGCACCCATCTCCGGTCCTCGTCGAACGGCATGTGATTAAGTATCGTGCAGTAATCTTCAAGTATCTTGAACTTGCAGTCCGAGACAAGCTTCTTACATTGTTCAATAGTATCGATCTGGTATAGGTGATCCACCTGCGGCATTCTTACCGCGAAAGTCAGGTATGCCTTGCCGGCAGGGTTCAATACAGCATGCGCGCCGTTCAAGTACACGGTGGGATCGCTTACATGCTCCAGCAATTCGATCATGGTTATGAAATCGTATTTCTTAGCGCCGTCGAACTCGTAATTTTCGATTCTTAACTTTATCTTGTCGTTAAGATCGAGTATCTCCTGCCACTCCAGGCTCATGTCATTTCTCTCATAAGCGTCCACCTGGCCGTATCCACTGGTGAACATGGAATCGAGGCAGTTGCCGGCGCCGATCTCGAGAACGGAGTGATTGGCCTTCAGGTATTTCTTAACCATCTGGCGGTAATGCAAAAACAACTCATAGCGCCCTCGGTTCAGGACAGTGCTGAGCGCAAGGACATAGGTGTAATGAAGTTGGTACGCGTTGTCCTCGACGATGTGTTTTATCTCGTCCTCGAATGTATATTCATACTTTCCCGTTTGACCGAACAACTTATACGCATCCGCCGTCTGTTTGATGTGATCCGCATACAACAATAGCGTGTCGTACAAAGTGTGGTGATGGCGCCGGGCAAAATCTTCCAGCTTCTGCATAATGAAAACCGTGTTGTCTTTATAACCCTGACCATAACGGTTGATCAGTTCATCGACAGGATATGCAAACAGCTCGAGCTGATCTTTTAACAGCGCGCGAAAGTCTTCGAAAATCTCGACAGTATGGTCCATGGGAAAATTAGGAGACGCGCGCGGCGGGCGGGGGCAAAGACCGACGCTGGGTAAACGAACGCCACAAAGGTAGCGACACGCAAAAATCTATAATCGTTGAGCCGTGTTTAGAGTTGGGTCACGGCTCGCGGATAGCGATTAGTGGATCTACCTTTATTGCTCTTTGTGTTGGGACATAACAAGCAAGCAGGGCCACGAAAGTCAGGAAGATGGCGACGCCGGCGAGCGTGAGTGGATCAATAGCGCTGACTCCGAATAAGAGGCTGACAATCAGCCGCGTTACAATTAAAGAGGCCAGCAGGCCGATACCCACACCCCACATCGTCAACCTCATTCCGTGCCCGAGAATAAGCTTCAAAACGTCCAGCCTTCTCGCGCCGAGAGCCATCCGAATACCAATTTCAGAGGTTCGCTGGCTGACGAAGTAAGTCATGATGCCGTAAATGCCGGCCGCGGCTGTCAACACGGCCACGACCGCGAACGCTAACAACAAGATCAGATTGAAACGGCGTTCGGCTATCGAATCAAACATCAATTCTTCTAACGGGCGTACGTTGAAGATAGCTTGCGACGGATCCACCGCGTCTATCTCATGCCGCACATTGGCGGCCACCGTGAGCGGCTCGCCCTGGGTGCGGATTACCAGGTTCATTACAGGCCAGATTGTGTCCTGCTGGTAAGAGACGTATAACTCGGGCCGCGCGTCAGCATCGTAGCCGCGGTGCCTGACATCACCGACGACGCCAACAACCTGGACGTTCAGCGGGTCAGAGTATGCGATCTGTACACGCTCACCGAGGGGACTTCGATCAGGAAAGAATTGCCGAACAAACGCGTCGTTAACTACGGCTACAGTCTGGCCCGATTTTGTGTCCTGTTCAGCAAAAACTCTTCCATTGCGCACGGGGATACTCATGGTCCGAAAGTATTCGGGACTGATAACACGCAATTCGGTTCGTAATCTGTCATCATCGCCGGCGAGCACCGGTTGCCCGGCGATCGTGAATCCCATATTCACCCCGCGACCACTGAACGGCAGATGAGAAATCATCCCGACTGACTCGACACCGGGGACTGATTTGACGCGCTCGAGAATCTGTCTGAAAAATACAACGCGACGGTCGTCGTCCTTCATATATTTTTCACGATTCAAAGAGATGCCTGCGGTCAACACATGATCGGGTTTAAAACCAGGATCGACGGACTGTAAGCGCCAGAAACTCTTGAGCAACAATCCCGCGCCGACAAGCAACAGCGTGGCGACAGCAATCTCTGCGATCAGTAACACGCTATGCATACGGCTCTTGCCTGCGGAACCGGTAGACCCGCGCGGTCCTTCTCTGAGAGCTCCATTCAAATCAAAACGTGAAGACTGCAAGGCAGGAATAAGCCCGGACGTGATACCTACAACGACGATAACCAATCCGGTATACGCGAGCACCCATCCATTCACGGTGGCCTGGCCTAAACGGGAAATGCTAGCAGGCCCACTGGCCCGCAACCCAAATACGCCACCCCACGCGAGCAGTAATCCGGACACGCCACCAATAAACGAAAGCAGCAGGCTTTCGGCAAGTAGTTGGCGGATGATTCGAATGCGGCCGGCGCCCAGCGCCGCGCGCAGCACAATTTCCCGACTCCTGCTTGTAGATCGGGCAAGTTGCAAGCTGGCGACGTTGGCGCAGGCTATCAAGAGCACGCAACACACGGCCGCGAGTAATAACCACAACCCTTTATACGGAGTGCCAAGCACTACATCGCGCACGGAGGTTAAGCTGACTCTCCAGCCGTCATTCGACTCCGGATATTGTCGCTCCAGGTTCTGAGCGAGAACATTCAACTCTGACTGGGCCTGGTCCATGGTCACGCCGGGTTTGAGACGCGCTATGCCTCGCAAGTCATGCCCGCCACGCCCGACGGTGTCCGTTATTCTGACGGTAGGCATCCAGACGTCCGTGCGGCTCGGAAACTGAACCTCCGGTGGAGCAACGCCAATGATCATGAAAGTCTTTGCGTCATTGCGATCGAGTGTGATTCGCCTACCGATGATGTTCGGATCAGATCCGAACCGGCGATGCCACAAGTTGTCGCTAATGATGGCCACCAGGTTCTGGCCCGGTTCAACTTCCTGAGGCTGGAAGTCGCGACCTGACTTGATTGATACACCGAGGCTACTAAAGAACTTTGGTGAAACGAGGATGCCTTCCAATCTTTCCGAAGTACCGTCTTCGAGCAGATTGATGGGCATCGTGGTCCAGCCGGCGATAGATTCGATAGTAGTGCTGTGTTGCTCAAAATCGTAGATGTCAGCATTCGACAAATAGCTCTGAGTAATGCCAAGCCTGCTGTTATTGCCCCAGACCCATACCAACCGGTCTGCGCCCTCATATGGGAGCGGGCGCAAAATCATTGCGCTGACCACGCTGAAAATGGCGGTATTCGCGCCGATGCCTATCGCCAGCGCCAGTATCGCAACCAGTGTGAAGCTCGGGTTTCTGATAAAACTGCGAAAGCCATAGCGCAAGTCTTGCCCTAGTTCTCCAAACACAATTACCTCTTTATCTTATGTGGAGTATTTTTGAGGCCTTGTAGTCGGCACAACTCAACGTAGCTGATGCTTCGCACGGCATCAGGCCTGAATGCCTATCCGAAAAAGTTTATGAGAGCAAGAGTGTTGGGGGCCGCTCTCATTGATTCAATCGCCGATCAATGAACAAACTTCTCTGGCGTTACAACTATCGCTTTCCAGTCTGTGGATTCGGGCGACGGTGAACTGCGTAGTTGTGAGGATGAAAAAAATTCCAACCTCCAAAAACAAAAAGACTTTACCACAATGGTAGTACCTGTCAACAACCACTCTTTGCAAAGACTTTGCGAACGATCATTGTCATTCGCGTCAATGTTTGTCCGTTGTTACCGCCTTCAGGTAAGGAAAAGCAGAAGTGGCCAGCATAATCCGAGCGAGGCGGACCGGCAGGGCTATGTCCCCGCCTAATTCTTGAAAGATTTCCTTCATGGTGCGATGCCCGTCCACCGCGTTAACGATTTTCTCCACGGAGGCATTTGCAGAGGGCGCGGGGTAGGAGATCGATCTGGGTATCAATCTATAACTTCCATCCGCGTTTCGAACGAGGCTCCTTTGCACCGTCCCTGACCGGTCAAAGGTTGTGTTCAAAAAGTCCTCGCAGATCTCTTTCTCAGACTTCCGCTGGTAGGGTGAATCTGTCCGCTGCACATAGAACCAAAGCCAGCCTGCTCTTTCACGTAATAAGAGATTAGTGACTTGCCAACGATTCACGTCCGATAGCGACTCATAAACCTCTTTCAACCTCGGATTCTGAAATTCAATGTTCCATGAATATTTTTGCTCGGCCTTATCTAACTGGTTAAGGCAAGGGAGGATGATTTCGAGACCACAACTTGCAGCCAGATCCGCCAGCGATTCTACCGTGTAGCTGTGCAGTACCGGCTGAAGCAGTTCATCAGCCAGCATTGCATCAGAAAAGTCTCTGTAGTTACCGACGATTCCGATCAGGGTATCTTGCGGCAGCTCACCAATCATCGTCTTCGCGATAACTAGATCCGAATCAAAGTCGATGGCAGGACCGTTGCTGCCCAGTAGACGAATAGCTTTCTGAAAAGCCGCCGGGATGGCCCACTGAAAACGGTTATATACCATCAACTCCAGCACCCCATCCGGCTTGAGAGCAGCAGAGATTCTAGCCAGAGTCGCTTGCGGATCGGCGTTGTGATGAATGACACCCGTATTGATGATGTAATCAAACTCCTCCCGATAAGCTACCTGGTTGATGCTCTCTTGTTTCAGCTCAAGGTTTGAGACACCTAACTGCTTTGCCGTTTCGGCGCAGATTTCCAAAGATGTAGGAGACAGGTCGGATCCTATAACGCGGGCCCGCGGGAACTTCAGGGCAGTTATCACAGCCAGGTTCGTCCCACATCCCGCGACCCAGATTCGCGGTTCGGGCGGAATTCGATCATGCGTCCAGACGCCAATGTCTTGATTGAGCATCGCAGTCTCGAAGGACTGATCTTCGAGGTAATCAAATCTGATCGCCTGCCAGGGATAGGGAAAACGGCCGTAGAACTTAGCGTTCAATTCATCTACTGAGTTGATTGAATCAACCAGCACCAGATTGTCGTCGTCGTTCTTAATCATGTGTGTGAAACAGGGACCGGCGTGATTAGCTTAAAACCAAAATGTTTTTGAAGTACGCGCACCCTCAGGAGGGTTGGTAGCGAAGTCTGAGAAGAGCTCAAGACTACCGGCATGATCGAATCAAGCTACTCAAAATCCGCCGCAGTTAACGAAGCTTCCATCAACTTTATCTGAGTATCCAGCCATGTCCTTATTTGTTTTGCCGTGTTGAGATCGACAACAGCATCTACTTCGATTTCCCGAATGTATTTGTCGCCGCCTTCAATCTGTTCGGACATAGCGGGCTCAATCTGAGAGATTGTTAATTTTGCGCTATCAGGGAAACCCGGACGTTCGCTATAAAACCCGATGTGAATCTCACCACGTCTCGACAAACCACCGATTACGCCGTTTGCGTGGATGATACGGTAGAAGTTGCTTTTGAAATACTTAAAGTTAACTTCGACCTGGTCTTGTTCATTCACCACGTCTTCTACTTTGGATTGTTTTTGAACTTCAGTCATTGAAATTTAGTTGATTCGGTTTCGCTCAATTTACAAAACCAGGAGCAGTGTTGCAAATACTTGAAAGCGTGAATTTCTTTTTTGATTCAGAATGTAGCTCTCAGAGTTCCAGCAAAAAACAATCAGTCTCGAGAAAGTTATATGCGTGCCAAAGCTTCGGCTACTGGATCAATCAATAGAGTCCGCCGGAGAAAACTCTTTATAGCGTCATCTCCCGTGGCGTTTAAACATTCAATTATGAACGGTATCTCGGTACATCCGGCAAGGATACAATCAAACTCCCCTTCTCTCATTCGCAGACGATTGAACAAGTATGTTCCGCTATCCAGGATCACTCTATCGTC
>Ga0105243_10004527_pt1 | contig 10983 bp, 17 predicted proteins | sample KBSM34metaG_FD_81525 | JGI IMG/M metagenome (GOLD analysis project Ga0105243, IMG submission 81525) | Miscanthus rhizosphere microbial communities from Kellogg Biological Station, Michigan, USA - KBS M3-4 metaG | ecosystem: Host-associated > Plants > Roots > Rhizosphere > Soil | place...
CAGAGCGATCGCTTTCATGGGAGAGGATATTATCAATGACACCACAAAAGACACCAATAAAGCCACCGGCACACGTTGGCATAGACTTCAGGTCTATATAACAGATGTTATTGATCCGGTTACCAGAAAGGTCATCACACCAGATGGTCTTTACATGATTGGGGTTGGATTCATCACCTGCTGGAAGAAAACAGAACGAGACAAGTATTGGGTAGAAGAAGTTTCCAGGGGAACGGTAGCAGCTGATAATGCACGTGAAGTAGTACAGGCATTCCAGAAACATATTCCACCGGGACCTGAACCATCTGATACACCAGAAGAAGCAAAAGCGAAACAGGAAGTTATAGACGCATACCTTGAACTGGTTACTTGGATAGGAAACGAACTTCAAACAGACGCAAGAGAAAAGCAAAATGAACCTCCGGGTGAATGGTCACCTGGAAATAAGACCAGTCTGCGCCCTGCCTAATACTGGGTTTCTTAACTTACGCTCCATGCAGTGATCTTAGTATTGCTGCATGGAGCGTATTCATCTTTGGAGGACATTTATTATGGAAAACGAGGACGCCGGGGCCAAACCCGGTAAACACATCCCACCGAAAAAACCAGGTGGTCAGATTGTAAGGATAAAACGCATGGTAAAGAAACAACCCAAACGAAAGGAAAATAATGGCAATGGTGAAGTAATCATACAGCTACTTTCCGCCATTGCCCCGTTAGTCTTCAACTTGGTTCACAAGTTCATACAAATGAGACAGAAAAAACAACATAAGCGGAAGGGAAAATAAAAAATGAATACAATGCAATTAGTCGAAAAGATACCGATCGATCAGACGGCTCGTGCAACTCCGCAGGTTAAAAAATACCTACTGGATAGGGTGCGCGAGATCCGTAACAACCGAAACACGATTGAACAGGAAGCCAGACGACAGAAAAAGGACGAGATCCTCGACGCTTACAAAAAGAGCGTGGGGTATGACAAAATCGAATCCAGGCTGAAGAAGATACGGGCCGAGGAAGAGGAATTGAAAATTAAATCCCTGGAGCTTGGGATGAACCCATCTACTGGATGTCTCCTTGATATCTATGAGTCCAATGACAGGGTCTATGTCGACGGCAAATGGATCAAGGTCACTACCGAAATGAGAGAAAAGATCACACGGGTAGTTGAACTATTGAAGGCAGTAGAGAAATCGGTGGGCACATTCTCTCCAATGGACATCCTGGAAACACGGATGATGCTGGCATCAACAGTCGGTGAGGCGATGGCCATAGTCAATGCCGTCGCGGATAAAGACGTGTTCAAGATCGACCTTGGGCAATTACAGCTGGAAGACAAACAAGGCGATAAAAATAAGAAATGACATTACGCGGTTAACAATATCATCCACCGGTATGGAATCCAGTGCTACGCATTTTAGTGCCTTGGCGCATGGCATCCCTGCCGGAAAATGATTTGGATGATCAGCATGAAAGAAACATGGCGCACAAGCAGCAACGCCGTCAAAAGCGTAAGCCAGAGAAGTGGTCAGTCGTAGTCGAGAAGGAAAAGGCCCATATAAGCCGATACAGGGAACATTCAAAGCAGAACACAGGTGAACCAAAGCGGAATCCGGCGAAACGCAAACATCGCACGTTGAAACTAGTGCGGCGGATTGACGGAAACTTAATTTATGACCCATCAAGTTTATGAGATTTGGGACCTCTTGTGTTAGTTCGATTTGACCAGGTTGGCCAATCAGGAACACCTGCGCTTTCTTGGCTAATGCCAACATTACCGCATCTGTCTTTGGATACGATCGGTATAATCCTGAAGCCAGGAACTGGATACCAACCCTTGGTAGATCCGTCAGTGGATATGTATCCCAAGCCCATTCCTTCTCTTCTGGCGTGACCCGATAATCGGGTTTTAAGTCTGTGAGGGTGATCCCGGCCCGGTGAGCAAACAACTGAGGCATACTCAGTTCTCGTGCTCTGGGATCACCCTCAACAGTGTCCTCAAATGCAATCAGGCTGTCGATCCTGGTCTGTTTATCATAAGGGATCGGCATCTTTTCAACAATTACCCCCAGACCATCAAACACATCATCATACTGCTCTCCGCAAGAGACATGAATCCAGATCTCGGGCCAGCGTTTCTTGAGCTCGCGGATGAGCGGTGTGAGCATGAGTAAATCACCAAACCCACCACCTCGCATCAGCCAGACATCCTTATTGTTCCAATCTTCAGATGGATCGAAGTCATCAAACTCTATCGAATAGCTTTTAAGAAGCATCCGTAAAGCCCAGGTCTTGCCATCTATCTGAACTGGACAACGAGAGAGCAGCATCTGGCCAGTGAAAGCGTTGGTAGTGATGTATTCCTTTCCAGGCTCCAGTGATCGGCCGTTTAGTACAGGAACGGGAGCATCCAGGCTTTCAGGAATTTGTAGAATCTGCACGTGAGTAAAGATGCGTCTCGGTAGTTGGTCCTGTTGAAAACCTCAGCTTATAATTGTGATCTTTAAGCCAGTTGAGGATTTCATCTTTGTATGGGTTGCCCTCCCAGATCTCAATGGTCAATAATTCCGGCACACTACGCATCTTGGAAAGAACAGCCCATTCCATACCTTCACAATCCAGCGCCAGGATATCGATTTCCCCATCGTCGACTTCATCAAAGGTAACCACTGGAACTGTATACCTGGCCATTGGAATTCTGTCCCTGGTTGGGGCCCAGGTTCCCTCAAGATACGATGAGCCATTGTTATCCAGTAGGATCTGGCTTCCTTTTGTGAAGTCTATCGCGTAAGGAAGAATAGGAACGTTAAACTGAACCTGGGCAGTAGCAGCCAGTTTAGGATGCGGCTCTATCAGGAGCATATGCCGGCATTTACCAATAAAGCCCCCAGCCACACTAATTTCCAATGGACCTACCGCGCATTCACAGAATGTCCTGCACGGGAGTAGTCCCATTCGGTCAGCAATCCATGATAAATCAATTTTCCAAATCATGTGTAGGTGATTTCCACCAATGTTTTCTCTTCGTTGAAGTGATCGACGTGCCGTTGCCTTACTTCAAACTCAATGGAGTAAGGGTCGTCATCAGGAATCAGACGCAAATGCTTTATTGCGTCGAGGAGGGCTTTTGAACCACCTCCAAGGTTGTCCGCGTCACGGGGTCTAACCGTGAAGGCTGTAAAGCACACATGAGCGCGTTCGTAGCCTTTCGCTTTTCCTTGTAGTGTCTTATCCAGTGGCGTCCCACGAACTCGTTCAGACTCGGGATTTTGTAATCCAGTGTAAGGGTTACTTTCAAGGAAGCTTTTGCTGGCACGGGGGAATAGCTTCCTTAATTCCTGTGGATCAGCCATGCTGCAGATGCCCTTGCTTGCTTAGCAAACTCGGTAGGATGATTGCACAACAGGAATAATCCATGATCCAGATCGTCATCTGAATATTCATCGTTCATGTGATTTTTCATTCCGATTTCGCTTAATGTTTGTTTTGATTGTTCCCCATACTGGGCTACTGCCTGCCTCTTGCTGGGTATTACACCATCCCTTGCGGCAGATAACATACTAAGTGCTTCCCACATCTTCATTGGTTTGATAGAATCCTAATATTTGGTCGAGTACATGGTTTCTGACTGCTCTGATATGTCGGCATCGAAAGTGATCATAATTTGCTTTAACTTTTTTCCATTCCGGGTAACGTCGGAAGGTAAAATCCTCACAGTTGCAATTTCCAAGCCCTTTATTGGCAATGAGGTCAATTGAGTAATGTATGGCCGGGCGGCTCCGGGACTGGCAGAGATAATGACCTCGCAATCCGAATTTTGTAATCTTATGGCCACAAAGTGTTCTTTCTTTTACGTCAGGCGTAGCTTGCCTCCAGTTTGATGTTTGCTCCCTGTGACATGCCGGCAGCACGCACCAGGGTTTCGAATGCTTCAATGAAATTGGGGTCGGAGATGTGGAATTCCAGGTATTTCTCGATCGTCAGACTGATCGTCATACTGGTTTCTCCGGTTTCACGTAATGAATACGAACCGTACGAACGTAATGTAGAGCCCAGCATCTCTGCAACAAAATTCTCAATCTTTTTTCGATCCCAGGACTTCTCAAACTTCACCGGCACCGGCCGGCGGTTCCGGATCGGTTGATCCGGTTCCAGGAGGCGGACGGAATACGAGTATCCGCACAGGGTTAATCCCGCATACCAGAAAATAGTCTGGATTGCCCAGATCGTCCTCCCTAACTTTCCAATGAAACGCCCCTGATCGTGTGGGTCTACTGCCAGGAGAAATAAAGCGGAGTTTGGCAGGTGATTTATCTCGGGATTGGGCGTCTTCTTAGCAATAACCGAAACGATGTGCTCCAGCAATGAGCGTAACTGCAAATATTGCGCAGGTTCGCGCTCTTGTACTGCGATCATTTCGGTTCGGGTCGGTAACCAAACCTGAATGTCAATAACACTACAATGAAGAACTACATACCTATATGGCGAAAATTACCACGATCGATCAAGAAGGAATATGAGAAAGGTTCCACCATTTTTGATCTATCCGTGAAGTATAAAACGGACACGGCTTCGATGCGTACAGCCTTACACGCTTTCGGTACCAAAATGCGGCCGCCGGGAGGCAGGAGACCAGGTAAGGCCGGCAAACAGAGTAAAATAACAGACGACGATCTTCTCCTGATTTTGCGATGGGATAATGAGAATGTAAGCCACAGTGAAATAGCACGCAGGATCAGTGACAGAATCCACGGCAGTTTCTCGCGGGAAAGAGTTCGGCAAATCTGTGTCCAGGAGGGGCATGCTACGAGACGAGATCGGATTATTCCGAAGATAGAGCAGCTCAGGGCTCAGCGTCTTGTACGCCAACAAGCCAGGGATGATCGAATCCGGTCGATCTCTGATGCTTGGAAATCTGGTGCATCAATAGAAGAATTATCGGTGGCGATATTCGGTGAAAAAGTGAATGAGAATCGGTCCATCAGTAAGATTTCTATGTTTAGGAAGACTTATGGCGTGGAGTTATTTCCATACAGAAGACCGATCCATTGGTCCAGGGGAAATATGCGCCAACGGGTTAGGCGTATCCGTGAAATGAGCAGGGTGTGGAACGAGACCGGGGATTATCATGTCATACAAAGGCAGTTCCATTACAAAACCTACGGTTCAGCCGTTGCTGGAGTAAAAAGATATAGAGACATGTTTCCTCGCATGTTTCCTCACAAAGACGACATATTAAGACGAAAATTATCACAATGAAGAAGACGAAGAAGAAGAAACCACCATTACCAATGCACATAAGTTTCCGTAACCATAAAGGAGACACAATCCATATTCCGGCTAGTTCCACAATCGAGGATTTGCTCGGTATGGGTATCAAGGAAATCAGGCTGGAGAGAAAGGGATCTTTCCTGCCTGATGGCTGGTATAAGAACAATTTCCCCTCAGAACATAAAACAAACAAAACACATAGAAAGGCAAAATGAAGACAGATAACATAGTTGAATCATTGAAGAAATACGGACTCAGGGTCGAACCCTACAAGCGTCCACCGATCGGGGACGATGTGTTCGTCATGACGATCGTACCACGCCATCGAGAAGGTGTGGTTCTCATGAATCATGGCAATGCCAGGATTCGGGTCCACGGCAGCAAGAAACTCAGGCAAGCAACAATAAGTGTCCACGAAGGTGGAAGGAAAGTTACCAGGCAGTGTAAAGCCTTCTTTAGCACTTCCATACCTTTAACAAAGCCAAGTCCTGATACCATGGGGCGGCTCCTCAAGAGGGAATTCCGAGTCGTTATGCCCGCGAACTCGGAATGGAGTGTTACGGACGTGAAAGACGAACTGGTAATTGATAATCCAGGGTATAAGAAATGGCGTATCACAGGGAACGTGACCGCAGAGGTTAAGGAACCTACCACGAATCACTTCCTGATCGGTATGGATGAAACTCGCCACTTCATCTCTCCGATTTCCAGACATGCCAAATCGGTTCGTGGCGCACATCGGCTCCTGCGGACGAAAGGGGTACCATTTGGTGCACTCAGGCAAGGAGAATGGTTCTTCGTACCGTGTGATCCTGAAACCAGTAGGAGACTGGATACGATCGCTACTAAACAATCTGGTCGTATTCAAATCCGTCAGCTTGACTGGACAACACATGTGGCCAAATCCGCCATCGAGGCTTATGCGGACGACGCTGGATTGGAAGCTGGCTGGATCTACGTCCGTGGATATGTCACGGACAGACGCACCGGCCATCACAGGTCGCTCTTCCTGGAGAAATGGCACAAAGTGGTGAAGAACAAGGAAGCTGAAATCAAGGTCGCTTCCTTCCAAGAGGAAATAGCCCGTCGTCGGCAGCGGACATGGGACTAATCCTGTTCCTCCCAGAACAACTAAACAACGAACAACAAACAACCAATGAAGAAATTGCCAAATACAATAACAGTGACAATACAGGAAATAGACCGGCAGTGCGCTGGGCACTTCCAGTACGGATCAGGTTGCCTTATCGCAACAGCACTGAAGAGAATGGGGTATAATCACGATACTCCTATTTCAGTCTGCCTGGACTACGTCGAGATCGGCGGGATACGATATAATCCCAACAAATCAATCGGGATACGTGCCCTGCATGCAATAAATGGTCGTGATCAGTCTAACATGCTAGCGGATGGAATCCACTACCGAGAGGGAGTGGTAGGAAAAGTCATTAAACTACAAAAGGAGGTGAAAGTATGAAGGTAACAATACCAGTAAAAAGAAAACACATCGATGGATGTCAAATGAGATCCGTTAATGATTGCGTTATGGCGCGTGCCATGACCGATGCATTACCGTTGGCATCTGAGGTCACTGTTGGAGTATCAGTGGCCCATCTATGGGAGATGAATGGTCGGTTGGAAACTATCCGACTTCCCGAGGAAGTAAGTGCGTTTATCCACAGGATGGTTTTAACCGTTCCTGAAGGCAGACACGCGATCGAGGAGCGTAGCTTCGAAGTCGAAATTCCTGATAAGTTCTGCGCCAAAGAACCGGTCAGGCCAGCGAGAGATGTACAGGTCCTCGATGGGGAACTAAGGGTGGTCCAACAGGAGGAAGAGCCAGCATTGGCTTAAAACATGAAAGTAACAATAAACGTAAGTAAGAAACACATCAGGGAAGGTGATCCACGATACAGTTCTTGCTGTATCGTCCAGAGGGCAATTAGGGATGCCATACCGTTGGCATTAGAAGTTGGTGTTTCAATAGACCACTACGCACTGAGATCTTTCGATGGCGTTTGGACCCGGCTCTATCTTCCAAGAGAGGTAGAGAAATTCATCTGGAGAACACTTGATTGCCATCTTCCATCAAGATTGAGATGGCTTGTATTAAGTCCATTCTCGTTTGAACTGGATGTGCCTGATGAGTTCGTAGCCACAGAACCGGTCAGGCCCGCCAAACAGGAGGAGGTGCTTCAATGTGTTACATCGTAGCATCAGGACCTGGTGGAACTGGGTATAACTTCCCAGTAGGAAAAATCCCTTACAAGTTCGCAAAGGGTAACTGGATGCAAGTAAACAAAGGAACATACAAGCTTAAGTGCTTACATCCAGATGGGAAATCGGATACCTATCTACTGGGGCCCGGTCAGAGAATAGTGGCTGACGAGGAGGCCACATTTGAGATCCTGGAGTGCTATCCAGATGAGGTGCCTATGCCGCAACCTCAATCTTCTCCTCCGGAACCGAAATCAGTCCCAGCTGAATTGCCCGTATAACCTGGAATTCCTCGCAATCGAGCAAGTGGTCGTCCTGATGCAGTTCTTTCCAGATCTGCTCCCAGCGACCAGTACGCTTGCTCTGAACGGCCACCTTCATCCGGCTAGTCATATGCCTCTGGTATTTATCAGAGACATCGATCGAGATATGCCAGATTGGTGGTTGATGGAATCTGAGGGAAGAAATTAGGTCCATGGCACCGTTGACCGAAAACTTAATGTACCGGACCCGGTCAAGTGTCCTGGACTCCCAAGCCGTTCCCAAATGTGGATCTCGGAGTTGCACTGTCGAGAATATCCTCTCGATCCGAGTCCCATTTGGGAAACGGTGCCAGAAACTTTTAGTATCACTCCCCCAGATTCCACGCCAGCCGTGCTCCAGGATAAGCCGGCCGGTCTGGTTCGGTCTGTGAGCAAGGTCGACCAGGACATTCTCTCCGTCGATCTTGTTCTCCTTTTGCAGTTGTTCCAGATGTTCGACAGATTCGACCTTATCCGCGAATAGCAACCAGCTTTCGCCATTAGGTCGCTCTTTGGAAGGGGCCATCCAGCGCCGTACTACGGCCCAGAAATGGTTTTCTTGAACGTCTATGGTCAAGATAGCCACGGAAGCCTCCGGCACGTCCTGGAGGCGATATGGCTCTGGCCTGATGTCCTCTTGATCGAACATCCTTTCTGAATCCCATGTCTCAGCGAGCCATGAATTGATGAAATTCTGGCGTCCAGACAGGATTCCCTTGGCCTTGATCCATTGAGCGGCAATTGCACCCAGTGAGGTCTTCCGCCCAAGGATCGAATAGAGGCTTGAGAGGTGATATCCATAATCACCAGCCTCTGCCAGAGTGTTGGTGGCATTCCAGACTCCAGCGTTTATTATGGATGGACGCTCGAAATCCTGGATCTCGCCGCCACACTCCTGGCAGCGGTAATATGCTTGCTGGGATACCTTATTTAAATCCCACTCCCCGTCAGTTTTAGCCTCGACGTCACTTTCCCTCCACCACCGTAGTCCACATAATCCGTGGGCTTCGGTTTTAACCCTAAACTTGAGCGTAATGCTCTTAGAACACCTCGGACATGGAACCCAAAAATAACGTTGATCAGACTTCAGAAACGCAGGCCAAATCATCCGCTCCGCAGTCGTCGGAGTGGATGCTTTTACAACAAGCGGGAACGGAAACGTTTTTGTGCGTTCCTCGGCTAGATCCAAAGCAGCCGCTTCGTACTTTGACTGATCTCCGTACTTATCGCACTCGTCCATTACCAGAATGCCACATGGAAATGACGCAAGATTTGCAGGACTATTGGACCCTACGAATTTCAGGAACATTGTCAGAAAGTGTTGCTCCATGAAAGCGAACAGGTGGCGATCGATCTCGTTCTTTGTAGTTCGGGGCAATAAGCTCCGTGCATACTCACAGGCCTGAACAAATTTCATCCACCGAGCTTTACTGAAGGAATTAGCCAATTCCCGGTTTGGGAATACCCACATCGTATCCTGGGCGTCCCGAACCAATCGGTAAAGCATACCAATGATGGTGAGAGTGGTTTTCGCGGACTGTGACGCGAAACAGAGGGTCAGACTCTTCGTCCGACGATCCCCGAAGCGTTCGAGGATCTCCCGACCATATGGAGTCATCTTTAGGTTTAGCCGGCCTCGTATGGCTCCGGTCGGGACCTCTACATTCTTTTCAGCCCAGCTACATACGGATTCCTTAGTCGGTGGCTTTAAGATCCGAAATAGGAAACTCCGGAATAGCGCTTGTGTATCAGGCATCAGGCAAATGCCTTCTGGGCATCCTCAATGATGGCTGCACATTCCTGCTCCAGGATATCCAGTGCCCAGGCTGGATCTGTAGGGTTGAGTTTAGCGCTTATGTTCTGAGGAAGAGCGTTAAGTCGTTGAAGGATAATCTCGTATCCCTTCCTGGCTTCAGCCTGGGCTTCGGTTAATGGGATCAGTACCTTCTGCCTCTCCTGTTCCTCGCGGATCATGGATTCGGCTTTCACATTGGCTTCGACCGATCGTGTGTAAAGCGATAGCCATGCACCGATCTTTTGTGCTTTCCCCTCAACCAATGCTTCTCGTAAAAGTCTCCAGGCTTGCCGAACAGCTTCTTTGGAACCGAGTAGCATATCATCCCCGATGTCCTCAAGGATATGACCATTTGGTCCTGTTTTGGCAGGTCGTGAATCATCACTGTAATCCCGGGAACCGGGTGGACCTGAATGACTCGAACGCTGTCGACGGGCTTCGCGCCACATCCTGGCGTGCTCCAGGGAATCTGTTGGGCAGCCCTTCTTTACCTGGGTGTGGACGTACTGAGGCGTGCAGCCCCAGTCACGAGCGATATCGGACTTCTTGACCATTCGGGTAGGTTCGGATACCAAGATAGTAAATTGTCAATACAACAACAAGAAAGGAAACTATGAAACCTGAAGCTCAACGAATAGCAATAGCCGAAGCGTGCGGATGGAAGCGCAGTATTGATGCTGATCTTCCAACCGGACAAATGTTGGCTGATTTCCTAGATGCTACATTTCCCGATTACCTGAACGACCTCAACGCCATGCATGAAGCAGAGAAGGTGCTAACCGAGGAACAAATAGAAACTTACTGCGTGCTACTGTTCGATGTAACTGGTGGTCCGGCCTGGAAAGTAATACTCTCCACATCCGCCCAACGGGCAGAAGCCTTCCTGCGAACCTTGGGTCTCTGGGTAGAAGAGACTACATAGGCGAAACAACGAGCTTCCCTGCTACTGCACCCAGGCGCAGGTCGCGTCCACATTTGTAATACAATAGTAAACTGCCGTTGTTTGGACCCGGACGCAATACATGTCGTCCGAGGCAATGTGGGCATGAAATCACATGTCCTACTTCAACAACGGGCTCCAGCTGTGGAAGTTCAAGAATGGTTTCCATGGCGGAACATTTACACAACAAACAAGAAAGGTAAAAATGAAATGAATAGAGAAAATCCGCCGGCATTTCCACGGCCGGCAAGTACATATGAATACAATAGGCTCATGGCCTGCCCACCACAGGACGGGATAACCATGCACGATCTGTGCGCTATTGCAGCACTACAGGGTATGTGCGCTAATCCAGAACATGACGCCAATTGGCCCGGCACGGCCTATATGGCTTTTAATGCGGCTGACGCCATGATGGATGAGAGAAACAAGAGAATTCACGAAAAACAAACCAGAAA
>Ga0105243_10004529_pt1 | contig 10982 bp, 10 predicted proteins | sample KBSM34metaG_FD_81525 | JGI IMG/M metagenome (GOLD analysis project Ga0105243, IMG submission 81525) | Miscanthus rhizosphere microbial communities from Kellogg Biological Station, Michigan, USA - KBS M3-4 metaG | ecosystem: Host-associated > Plants > Roots > Rhizosphere > Soil | place...
CACGGCGGACGGCCTCGCTGAGGCCGGCGACGCCCAACCGCGAGTCGCCACGCAGCTCCAGGGGGTCGCACCACGCGGCATCCACGCGGCGGATGATGACGTCGATACGGTCGGTGGGACGCGTGCGGGGCCAGCCCGCCGGCTTCATCCAGACGTACCCGTCGCGCACGACGAGGTCGTTTCCCTGGACGAGTGGGAAGCCGAGTGCGCTCGCGAGGAATGCCTGGTCGAAAGCCGTTTCGCTGAGAGTTCCGGGTGACAGGATCACCACGCTGGGGTCGTCGACCTCACCCGCCACCGACGACAGCAGCGCCGCGCGCAGAGCGGAGAAGTAGGGGTCGATGCGGTGCAGGCTCTCCTCCTGGAAGAGCCCGGGCAGCACCTGCGAGATGACGCGGCGGTTCTCCGCGGCGAAGCCGAGACCCGACGGCGCCTGTACGCGGTCGGCGAGCACGTGCCACTCGCCCTGGGCATTGCGACCGAGGTCGGTCGCGGCGAGCAGGAGCGGATGCGGGTCGACCGCGCCGGCCCGAGCCAGCGGCCGGGTGAAGCCCGAGTGCCCGAACACGACGGCCGAGGGGACGATCCCCTCGCGCAGCAGGTTCTGCGCCCCGTACAGATCGACCAGAAGGGCGTTGAGCAGCTCCGCGCGTTGCGCGAGCCCGACTTCCAGCGGCGCCCACGCGGCCGGATCGAGAACGAACGGCACGGGGTCCAGCTGCCACGGCTGCGGCCCGGAGTCCCCCCGCAGATATGAGACGCCGTCGTCGGCGAGGAAGCGCGCGATCTCACCGTCGACCCGCTGCAGGTCGCCGGCGGTCAGGCTCAGCGCGTGTGCCGCGAGCGCCTTCCACGCCGGGCGGAGGGCGCCGTCGGCATCCACGAACTCGTCGTAGCGAAACGTCTCCGCCGCCACCGACAGGGGCAGTGTCGGCTGCGACATCGTCGCGGCATACTCACGCAACACACTCACGGCGAGGTCTCCTCCCGGCTCCAGCGTAGGGGGCAATACAGTGGGGCGGTGACCCTTCCCGCCTCTCCCGAGCACGACAGCGCTCCGCGCCCGGTCATCCGGCCCGCGCGGACCTCCGATGTCCGCGGCATCGTCGCCCTCCTCGAGCCGTGGGTGCAGCGACGGATCCTCCTCGGCAAGGAGATCGTGACGCTCTTCGAATCGGTGCAGGAGTTCGTCGTCGCCGAGGTTGCGGGCGAGCTCATCGGATGCGGTGCGCTGCACGTGATGTGGGAGGACCTCGGCGAGATCCGCACGCTCATCGTCGCGGAGACCTGGTTGCATCACGGCGTCGGTGGCGCGATCGTCACGCAGCTCGAGGAGCGTGCCCGCGAGCTCGGGCTCAGCCGACTGTTCTGCTTGACGTTCGAGGTGGACTTCTTCACCCGACGTGGCTTCGCGCCGATCGGCGAGCAGGTCGTCGACCCCGATGTGTACTCGCAGTTGCTGCGGAGCCCCGACGAAGGCGTCGCGGAGTTCCTCGATCTCGCGCACGTCAAGCCGAACACCCTCGGCAACACGCGCATGCTGAAGAACCTCTGAACCCTCCGCGCGCCACACCGTCACGGGGGGATGCCGCGACCTAGCCTGGGGGAGTGAGCACCACGTCGCGTCGTTCACGACGCCCCAGCCCCGCCGTCTACCGACGACGCCGGCTCGTGGCCGTGCTCCTCGTGCTCGCGGTGGTCGTGGCCGTAGTGCTCGCCGTGTGGCAGCCCTGGCGCGGCACGCCGCAGCCCGCGGCATCCACGTCCGCGGGTCAGACCCCGAGTGCACTGCCCACCTCCGGCGCCGCCGCCGATCCGAGCGCGGCTGCCGCGCCCAGCGCTCCCGCCGACCCCACACCCGCGCCCGTCGAGTCGACGCCCGAACCCGACCCGTCGGGCACGGCGCCCGCGGTGGCGGCGTGCTCGACCGCCGACATCTCCGTGCAGGCGGTCACCGACCAGGATGTGTACGGCGCCGGGGAGTTGCCCAAGCTTTCGATCACGCTGTCGAACAAGTCCACTGCGCCCTGTCTGATCAACGTGGGGACGGCGACGCAGTCGTTCGTCATCACGAGCGGGAGCGATACGTGGTGGCGATCGACCGACTGCCAGTCGGAGTCGAGCGACCAGGTCGTCCAGTTGGCCGGAGGCCAGACGGTGTCGAGTGTGAGTCCGCTGGAGTGGGACCGCACGCGCTCGTCGGTGGACTCCTGCGGGTCGTCACGCCCGCAGGCCGCACCCGGCTACTATCACCTCTCGGTCTCCATCGGCGGCATCGAAGCGGCGGACACGAAGGTCTTCGAACTGCGCTGACGGTTCCTAGACAGTGATATATCTCTGAGTCTGAGAGATTTCTCACGTTCTGCCTATGGCCGCGGAGGTTCGGGACGGTAGCCTGGAAACAGCTCTCGGAGCGAGCCACCGTCGCCCCCCCAACGGCGGTCGTCGAATCTGTTCCCCCAACAGCCGACAGCGGCAGATCCGCCCGATGAGCCCTGGCCCTCTCGATCCTCCCAGCCCCCACTGTGGGGATCGAGAGGGCCCTTCACTTTTGCGGCCGCGCTCGGGACCGGCTCGTATGCTGGACGGATGGCCGGAAAGAAGCGCGCGAAACCCCCGCTCGAGTTCCGCAACACCCAGTTGGCCGACGCTCTGCAGACGCAGGACATGGCCGCTCTCGCATTCGCGCTTCGCCACGGGCCGACCGTGGTGCCCCTGATGCGCGCCGGTCAGCGCGATGACCCTCGCGACAGCGGCGAGGTGTGGACTTACCGTGACCCGAACACGGGTGATGTGGCGCTGCTGCTCTTCAGCGATGCGGCGAACAAACCCGAGGCGTTACCGCCGGCCGTGGCACTGCAGTCTCCGGCATGGCTGCACGCGTTCCTCGAGACCCACCGCGCCGAGATCACGACTGTGTTCTTCGACATCGCCGGACCGTATCCGATGCAGGCGGCACCCGACGACCTCCTTGCGGCCCTCGCCCTGCCCGGTGGTTGAGTAGTCGCCTCCCACCGGTCGCTGAGCGAGCGACGTCGGGGGAGCTGCACTCCCACCGGTCGTTGAGCGAGCGCAGCGAGTCGAAACGCAGTAAGCGAGTCGAAACGCCACCGCCCGTCAGAAGTCGGGCCGGTCGCCCGGTTCGGCCGGATGCCGCTGTGTGAGATCGCGCAGCGCTCCCCGGAGATCGCGGGATGCCGTGTCGATCACCGAGCGGTAGCCGACCCGATTCGCCTCGCTGCGGCGTTGCTCGTGCGCCGTCACGGCGCGAACCTCGCCGGCGAGGCTCAGTTCGCCGATCGCGGCCAGCCCCTTCGGCGTCGCGCGACCGGTGACGGCGCTCGCCACGGCGAGGGCGATCGCGAGGTCAGCGGCCGGTTCGACGAGTCGCACGCCGCCGACCGTCGAGACGTAGACGTCCTGGTCGGAGACACGGATGCCCGCGCGTTTTTCCAGCACCGCCAGCACCATGGCGACGCGCGCGCCGTCGACGCCGCTCACGATCCGCCGCGGGTTCGGCCCCGAACCGGGCAGGGTCAGAGCCTGTACCTCGACGGGCAGCGCACGACGTCCCTCCATCGCGATCGTGACGCAGGTGCCGGGTTCGCGCGAACCGTGGCCGAGGAAGAGGGCGCTCGGGTCGGGCACTTCGGCGATACCGTGGCTGGTCTGCTCGAAGCATCCCACCTCGTCGGTCGCACCGAAACGGTTCTTCAGCGCACGGACGAAGCGCAGCGAGGTCTGGCGATCGCCCTCGAAGTGGCAGACGACGTCGACGAGATGCTCCAGCACACGAGGCCCGGCGACCTGCCCGTCTTTCGTGACGTGACCGACGATGATCACCGGGAGATTGCGCTCCTTGGCGACGCGGATGAGCGTCGATGCGACTTCACGCACCTGGCTCGGGTGCCCCGGGGAGCCGTCGACGAGCGCCGAGGAGACCGTCTGCACCGAGTCGACGATCAGGAGCTCCGGCCGCGTCTCGTCGACGTGGCCGAGAACGGTCGCGAGGTCCGTTTCGCTCGCCAGGTAGAGCTCGTCGTGAAGCGCGCCGGTGCGTTCGGCGCGGAGACGCACTTGCCCGAGGGATTCTTCCGCGCTGACGTAGAGGACGCGCCGGCCCGCCCGAGCCGTCTGTGCAGCGACTTCGAGCAGCAGCGTCGATTTGCCGACACCCGGCTCTCCGGACAGCAGGATCGCGGCCCCGGGCACGAGTCCTCCGCCGAGCACGCGGTCGAACTCGCCGACGCCCGTGGTCCGACGCGGCGTCTCTCGGGTATCGATCGACGTGATCGGCTGAGCTGACCGCGTGGGAGTGAGCGGGGCGACGGCGTGGAGCGGCGCCGCCCCGGCGGTCTCCATGACCGTGCCCCACTGCTGGCACTCGCCGCAGCGTCCGACCCATTTCGCGCTCGTCCAGCCGCACTCGGTGCAGCGGAACGCACTCGTGGTCGCGGTGCGCTTGGATGCCATGCGTTCAGGCTAGTCGCGGCATCCGACAGTGGCGTCGCGCCCGCGGGTAGCGCCCGCTCGCTTGCGCGTCGGTGTGGTTACCGGTGACGGGATACCGCACCAATCCGCGAGCGAAGCAACCACCATATGGTCGCGCGCGTTCGTTTGCGCGTTGGTGCGGTCACCCGTGAAGGGATGCCCCGCGAACCCGCAAATGAAGAGGTCACCGTATGGGCGCACCCGCTCGCTTGCGCGTTGGTGGCTGCACGCCAGGGGATGCCGCTCCACCCCGCAAGCGGTGCAGGCCGGCTCAGCGCAGCGAGTCGGCGACCTCGCGGAGTGCGTCGGCGGAGCGCCGGAACAGACCGAGCTCGTGGTCGGAGAACGATGTCTCGCGGATCGGCACCGCGCCCGCGGCCGACACGACGGCCGGCACCGAGAGTGCTACGCCGCTGACGCCGTGGAAGTCGTCGAGCACCGCGGAGACCGGCATGACCGCGTGCTCGTCGTCGAGGATCGCCTCGACGATCCGTGCGCTCGACAGACCGATGGCGTAATTCGTCGCGCCCTTGCCCTGGATGACCTTGTAGGCGGCATCCCGTACGTCGACGGCGATCTGGTCGAGTTCCTCCACTGTGAACTTCGGCTGGCCGTCGAGCGGCTGCCATTCCAGGATGGGGACCGTGCCGATGGTCGCGTGCGACCACAGGGGGAACTCGGTGTCGCCGTGTTCGCCGACGATGTAGGCGTGCACGCTCGAGATCGAGACGCCCGCGCGCTGCGCGATCTTCCAGCGCAGGCGTGACGTGTCGAGCACGGTGCCCGAGGCGAAGATGCGCTCGTAGGGCAGGCCCGTGTTCTCTTGCGCGAGCACCGTCAGCACGTCGCAGGGGTTGGTGACGATCACGAAGGTCGCGTCGGGCGCGACGTCGAGCAGCTGCGGCATCATCGATTTGAGGATGTTGGCGTTGACGCCGGCGAGCTCGATGCGCGTCTGTCCCGGCTTCTGCTTGGCGCCCGCCGTGATCACGACGACGTGCGAGCCCTTCGCGACCGAGATGTCGGCGCCACCGATGATGTCGCTCGAACCGGTGAACTGGGCGCCGTGCGCGAGATCGAGCACCTCGGCCTCGGTCTTCTCGGCGGCGATGTCGTAGAGGGCGACATGGCGAGCGGAGCCGCGGATGAGGGCGGCGTAGGCCACGGAGGATCCGACTGCGCCTGCGCCGACGACGGTGAGTTTCGAGTTCTCGATCACGCTCATGGCCCCAGTCTGTCAGGCGCGGGATGCCGAGGCCACCGCGCGCGATCACCCGTGCAAAACAGCTGGGCGGTGGGGGTCTTGCGGCTCACCGTCGGACGGCGGAACGATGGCCGCATGACCGATGCGTCCGCTCTTCCCCCCGTGGTCGACCTCGAGACGTGGCAGCACGAGCTCAGCCTCCTGCGCGCGCGGGAGAAAGCGGCGACACGCGAGCTCGACGCGATCGCCGCACAGCGTCGCCGCCTGCCGATGGTGGAGCTGCCCGATTACGTGCTCGATGGCCCGGACGGGCCGGTGCGGTTGGCCGAGATCTTCGGTGACGCGTCGCAACTCATCGTCTACAGCCACATGTGGGCGGATGGGAAGCAGTGGCAATGCCCCGGGTGCACGGGCTGGACGGCGCAGTTCACTCGGCTCGAGTTCCTCGAGGACTACGACGCGAAATTCGTCATCGTGACCCAAGGTCCGATCGATGAGGCGCTCGCCTACAAGGAGCGCGTCGGCAATCGGATGGAGTGGTACTCCACCGCACACAGCTCGTTCGGTGCCGACATGGGGGCGCCGCCGAATGCCGGTTTCGCGGTGAACGTGTTCCTCCGCAGCGGCGACACCGTTTACCGCACGTGGCACACCGACGGTCGTGGCACGGAGCAGCTCGGCCACCTCCACGCGCTGATGGATGTGCTGCCTTACGGTCGCCAGGAGGAGTGGGAGGATTCGCCGACCGGGTGGCCGCAGCATCCCACGTATGAAGGGGGCATCGGCTCACCCGGCATTGCCGCACTTTACGGCCCGGGAGGGTCGGCGGCGGGCTGAGCTGCCTCAGACGATCGGGCGCATCGGCTTGACGCGGGATTGCGGATGCCGAGGAGCGAGACGATGCCGCCGACGGCCAGGAGCACCGCGGTCGCGATCACCGCGCGGTGGAAGCCCACGAGATCGAGTGCACCGCCCGTGATGGCGGCGAGGGCGGCGATCGGGATCAGCCCGGCGACGCGGGCGACGGCGTTGTTGACGGCGGAGGCGATGCCGGATCGCTCCGGGTCGGCGGCGCCGAGGATCGTCGACGTCAGGGGTGAGACGGTGAGAGCGAGCCCCACGCCGAAGATGATCATCCCCGGGAGGATCTGCCACCAGTAGTCGAAATCCTCCGCGACGAGCAGGAGGAGGAGCGTGCCGCCCGACATGATGAGCGGACCAGCCGTCATGAACAGCCGGGGCCCCCAGCGTCCGACGAGGGTGCCGATGCGGGAGCTGAGCGCGATCATCAAGAGGGTCGTCGGGAGGCTCGCGAGGCCGGCGAGCGTGGCGCTGAGGCCCGCACCCTGCTGGAGGTACACCGCCAGCACGAACCCGTTCAGCGACAGTGCGGCGTAGATGAAGAGCGTCGACAGGTTGCCGGCGGAGAAGTTGCGGCTGCGGAAGAGGTCGAGGGGGAGGATCGGGTCGTCCACTCGACGCTGGCGCCACACGAATCCGGCGAGCAGGAGCAGCCCCGCAAGGCCCGGCATCCAGATCGCGGCCGAGCTCCACCCGAGATTCGGTTGTTCGATGAGAGCGAAGACGGCCGACCCGAGACCGAGCGTGCACATGATGGCCCCGAGCACATCGACGCGGGCGCCCGCGCGATGCTCGTCGCGGTGCGTGAGGCGGGTGAGCAGCCAGAGCGCGACCGCGATCGGCAGGATGTTGATCGCGAACGCCCAGCGCCATGAGGAGTTGTCGACGATGAGGCCCCCGACGAGCGGTCCGATGATCATCGCGCCCGTCGTGAATGCAGTCCAGATGCCGATCGCTCGGGACCGCAACGGTTCATGCATCGTCGCGGTGATGAGCGCGAGCGAACTCGGTACGAGGAAGGCTCCCGCCGCACCCTGGACGGCGCGCGCCGCGACGAGGAGTTCGGGGTTGGGCGACAGTGCGACGGCCACCGACGCGATGCCGAAGCCGATCAGGCCGATGCGGAGCACCAGGATGCGGCCGAACGCGTCGCTCACGGCGCCGGCGACCAGGATGAGGGCGCCGAGCGTGACGAGGTAGGCGTCGACCGTCCACTGCTGCGTCGAGAGACCGCCGCCGAGGTCGCGGGCGATGGCCGGCAGCGCGACATTCACGATCGTGCCGTCGAGGAAGGCGACGAACGTGCCGAGGATCGCGATCACCAGCACGAGCCGCTGCTGCGCGGTCAGCTTCTCTGCCATGGCATCCGTTGCGTCATCCCCTCACGCTAGGGCGCTCCTCCGACATCGTGAAGGGGGAGGGCAGGGCCACGGTCGTGCCGCGTGCATTCCGAGGGGATGCCGCGATCAGAGGATCATTCCGGGCGTGCGGCTCCTCGGCATCCGCCATCTCCTCGATTCGCGTCGGAGCGCGGAGGGCGCCGCCACAGGTGGCGCGGTTCGCGGCATCCGGGGGAGTGTCGTAAGCTATACGGCGGTGACGTGTCCGAGCGGCCGAAGGTGCAACTCTCGAAAAGTTGTGTAGGGTAACCCCCTACCGTGGGTTCAAATCCCACCGTCACCGCCATTTTTACCAGATCAGCCCCGCTTTCGAGTGGGGCTGATCTGCGTTACGAGTTGGGCCTCGCCGCGGCGATCCGCGCGAGGTAGGAAGCCGGCGCGGGGAGCTCGTCGCCGGGGGTCACTCAAGAGACGGTGGTTTGGGCATCCGTCGGCGCCGATGCGCAGCAGAAGCAGCGCATCGAGTTGCGGCACCGGTTGCGGGTGCTGAAGAGTGAGAATATGACCTCGAGTACGCTGGTGGGCCTTTGGCCAGCAGCGGGCGTTCGGATCAGCGCGGGAGATCTGGAGATGCGCTGGATCGATGACGAGCTGGCGGTGAGTCTGGCTCTGCTTGCAGGTAAGGGCATCCACGATGAGGGCTCGATGCCGTTCCAGGTCCCGTGGACGCGTGGCAGCGACCGCGACGTCGCGCGAAACCTCTTGACCTTTCAGTGGGCGAATCGGTCCCGGGTGGGTGGCGAGTTGCTATCTCTCGAGCTGGGGGTTGTGGTCGACGGCGCGGCTGTCGGCATTCAGAGCGCCACGGGAGCGGACTGGTCGGTGCTGCACGAGCTCGAGACCGGGTCGTGGCTGGGGCGCGACCACCAGGGCAAGGGCATCGGACGGCGGATGCGCGCCCTGATGCTTCACCTGTGTTTCGAAGAGCTCGGCGCCGAAGCCGTGGTGTCCACGGCGTTCGCGGATAACGCGGCGTCGAACGCGGTTTCGCGCCGCACCGGATATGAGCTCGAAGGATCTCAGCGCGTGGCGCGTGAGGGCATCGTTGCGATCCAGAACCGGTATCGGATGAGCCGGGATCGCTGGATGGCCGTACGTGCCGCCAACCGGGAGATCGTGGGCGCGGACATCGAGGTCGCCGGAATCGACGCGCTCCTCGATGACCTTCGTGCGGAGTCCTCGTAGCGAATGATCGGCGAGGCGGTTCACGGTATGTGCGTGTGCAGCGCGGCCTCGACGTTGTTCCCGTCCGGGTCGAAGAGGTAGGCGCCGAAGTAACCCTCGTGGTACTGAGGACGGTGGCGCGGGTGTCCATTGTTGGTTCCGCCGTCGACTACTCCCGGCCGCACGGTCTACGGCGCATGTTCGGGCGGGACCCGCACCAGGCCCACCGCTCTGCGACACCGCTGGAGTTGCTCTTACCTGACGCTCGTGGTGTCGTTCGCGCAGGCCGGCGACGTCGCGCTCGCCGTGGCGATGGTGTTCATCCTTGTCATCGCCGTGGCCCTCGCCGCGAACGGGGTTCCGCTCGGCTGGTGTCTCGTCGTCGTGATGCTCTCGCCGTTCGTCGTCGCGGTCGGCTACGAGACGGCGGGCTACCGCCATGTCGAGGCGGATATGCGACGCGAGGCGGAATGAGCGGCGGATGCGGTGCTGAACGCCCCGCCGCCGCTCACTCCGGCGTCAGGAGATCGTCGAGGAGCTCGTCGAGGAGGGCGATCTGCCGCTGAGGAGGGTACGACGTGGGGTCGAGCACGGCCTGCACCGTCATCCCGAGGATGAAGGAGTGCAGCACCTCGGTGACCTGGAGGACGCGGTCGCGGTCACCGTCGGTGTCCGTCAGGAGCTCTGCGATCTTCGCCCGACTGACCCGGTATCGGTCGGCGTGATCGGCGGCGTGGCGCTCATCCGCGAGGGCTGCGTCCCACGACGACACCCAGATGCGGTTCGCCGTCGTCGAGATGGCGTCGAGCGGAAGCATGCCGCGCAGCGCCGAACGGAGGTCACGGAGGCCATCGGGATCGACATCTGGATCAGCGATGCGGCGGTCGCGTGATTCCGTCGTTTCGGCGAGCAGGTCGAGCGCAAAGCTCGTCAGTTCGCGTTTCGTCGGGAAGTAGTGGGTGACGATGCCGGTGGTGGCGTCGAGTTCACGCGCGACCGCGCGGATCGAGAGGCCCGCGAAGCCGGCCTGGTCGAGCACGCGCCATACCGCTGCCGCCACATCTTCGCGTCGCCGCCGCCACGCATTTGGCCCGATCGTCACGTGCCCAGTATGGATTACATAACGACTGTTATGTAAAACTGTCTCCATGTTTCAACGCGACATCGGTCCCGGAGCCTCGCTCCGGCCACTCGAGGTGTGGCACGCAGAGGAGTTCGCCGATCATCTCGACCGTGCTCGCGAGCACATCCGCCCCTGGGTCGGGCCGTCGTTCGTCACGGACTCCGTCGACGGTGCCGCATCCACCTTGAGTCGCTATGCGAATTCAGCAGCGGCCGACGGGGCGCGCCTCTACGGGATCTGGGTCGACGATGTCTTGCGCGGCGGCGTGATGTTCGTGAGTTTCAGCGCCGCAGCGGGGGTGTGCGAGATCGGGTGCTGGCTCGAACCGGCAGCGGAGGGGCGCGGGCTCGTGAGCCGGGCGCTCGGCATCCTGCTCGACTGGGCACTGGTGGAGCGCGGCCTGAATCGTGCGGAGTGGCGCTGCCGAGCCGACAATGTTCGGAGCGCGGCGGTCGCGGAACGTGCGGGGATGAGACTCGAGGGCACCCTCCGCGGGGCTTGGCTGAACGGCGGCGCGTTCCACGACAAGCAGGTGTGGGCGCTGCTGCGCGCCGAGCACCTCGCGTTGCGGGCCGAGGGGCGAAAGGCGTCCTCGGCGTAGTACGGCGGCGTAGCGTTGACGGCATGGATGCAGCCGTCATGCCGCGCGTCGCGATCATCGGACCGGGGGCGATCGGCACCGTCATCGCGGCGCTCCTGCACGAGATCGGTACGCCGGTGACGATCGCCGGCCGCACCG
>Ga0105243_10004534_pt1 | contig 10975 bp, 10 predicted proteins | sample KBSM34metaG_FD_81525 | JGI IMG/M metagenome (GOLD analysis project Ga0105243, IMG submission 81525) | Miscanthus rhizosphere microbial communities from Kellogg Biological Station, Michigan, USA - KBS M3-4 metaG | ecosystem: Host-associated > Plants > Roots > Rhizosphere > Soil | place...
AATTAATTGCATCTAATAAGTTTTGATTATTTCTAAAAATACCTGCACCTAGATTAAAAGCGAATGAACATAAAGCGTCATACTGATTTTGATTTAGTTCGCCTGTTATATCTTGATTAGGTAAACCCATATGAGAATTTAAATCTTCTTTTAAAATGTTGTGCGCTTCTCTTTCTCCACTCAAAACTTGACCACGATAAACACCTTTTGTATGACCGTAACCAATCGTCCATACACCGACAACATCTTGATATGCTTTTAAATAACAACCTTCCCATTTCTTTACTAAATTAACACCAGTATCTGAAACACTCATTTGATAAGCTTTCACTTCTCATCACTCTTTTCTATTTTATGGTTAAAATTCATTATATCAATGGAAGCCTTTAATTCTTTTATGATATTCGTATTTTCAGTTAATACTTTATTTGTAGTATTCATATAATACAATACCATAAATATAGGGAAACCAACCCTTGAAATCATATCAACTACATCCATTTCATCTCACCACTTCCATCCGTTTACTTGGTCACTCAATAACTGTTTTATATAATCATTCAATTTCCTGTTTTTATCGTCGCCCTCTGTAGTACCTTGTCCACATGGATTTATTGAACCATCACCAGATGTATAATATTGAATCATAGATGCATAGTGAAAGTTACCACCATTAATGTAACGCCACGGTACACCTAACGCAATGGCTACAGGATTATTGTATGGTACAGTTTGTCCATTTGTATTTCCTAAACTAGGAGCTACCACATCACGTGAATATTGCATCGACAACTCAAGGGTATGTACACCGCCACGTTGACTCAACCATTTTGCATAACCAATTCCGTAGTTATATTGTTGATAAATTGCCCAATAATCCACATTATATTGTTTAGCTGTTTCAGCAGATTCTTTAAAATGTTTAACACCTTGTACTATACTTGCATACGGGTCTTGAATTGTATTAGGTGGTAATCCTGCTGATTCAGAACTTTGCATTGGGTCTCCACCTTCGCCACCACTTTCAACCATCATTAAAGCAAGTAACCCGATTGTATGTTCTGGAATCCCTTGTTTTTCACATTCTGCTTTCATCATCGGTTCGTAACTTCTTACTTTAGCATTAACCTTCTCATTCAATGTTATTGTTCCGTCGCCCATAGGACATGAACCATTTATGCTTCCTGTAGAATCATCAGTAGTTTTCCAAGGATAATTATAAGTAACTATCATTTCAGTATCATTTACAAAAACAAGTTCCCAGTTTTGAACACGTTGTGACTTATCGTGCATAGTAGTTCCTTTATAAACTTCCATATGCAAATGGTCTCCTGTAACATTTCCAGCCGTTCCAGTTCGAACCATTAATTCACCTTGTTTTCGCTTCTCACCGATATATCGTTGAGGTGAATCATTATCATGCCATACCATATAAGTAACTCGCATTGTTCCTAAAGGAGTATTTACTTCACTATCTGTTGTCCAAGCTGAACCATCACCGCCAGTACCAACATGTGAACACGTAACATCAGCAGGAGCATAAACAGGCGCACGATTCGTTTTATTTCCGTTTTTGTCACGATGAACGTAATCAATCGCTTTAGAAGTTTGATGTGAAACATTCCCGTCTTGTGGTCCACTTCCTTGTGAAATATACATTACATCCATAGGGAATAATGAGTTTTGTTTACCATTACTCCCTACAGATTTTTGACCCGCTTTCATTTAGAAAGTTCTATCATCAACGAAAAAGCGAATTCCGTCAAATGATGTAAATTGTTTTGGTGCAGTCGGGTTACCACTTGATGCATCGAGAATAATTTTACCAGATGAACGAACTTGAATACGGTTCGTAGAACCTGCAACATCTTTATTTACAGATGCTACAGTTGTAAAGAATTGATTTCGTTGCGGTATAAACGGAAAGGCAATAGATGCTAGTTCCATATTAGGTTCTGACCCTAAATAGGTGTGACTTGCTACTCCACGTAATTCCACCCAACCTCTATCATCTTTACAATATTGTGGTTTTACATCATCAGCATATGGAGTAACACCACTTGAAAGTGGTAAATCAATCCACTTTACACCCGTTGTTATGTCTGTAGTATAGGTTTTTGTACTCATCTTTTTAAAGTCCATACGTCCACCGAGTGCAAAGAATACTTTTCCTAGAGAACTAATAACATGTGTAAAGATTGGGTAAACTTTACCCCCATATTCATAGAAAGAAACACCTTCGGATTCATATTCATATGAAGTTCCTTCAATACATGGTGCCCATTGGTTAATCATATCCGCAAAATCTTTTCTATCAAAATCATATGTGGCGATTGTTCTACCAGACATATTAATTGCTGTAACAGTTGGGTTTTGTTTCCCACGTCCAAGATAGATTACATTATTAATCATGGTTACGCCTTGCACCTTATCACCGTTAACAATTTCACCGTCAAAATAGATTTTACGATATAAACGCATATTACCCCGTGTAGCTTCATCAAAATCATATAAATATAAACCCTCACAGCGGTTTGCATCACCGAAATGTGTAATTAAATATTTATTGTCTATGTCAGACCCTAATTTACTACCACCCAACATACCACGATTAGAACCTAGTTCACCAGTATCATAATTGAATATAGCAATATTCATATCATACGTAGTTCTTACAAAGAAACATAATTCACCTCGGTCATTATAGAAGAAGGGGAGACCTTCTGTATAAGCACCAGTGGAATGTTGAAATTCTTTTGAATCAATTTCAGTTCGTGTTATCATACTGTAACGGGTAATCGTTGTATACTCACCGCCGTTTAATTGACGGGCAACATAATATTCATTCTTTTTATTATTAAAAGCAGCCCCTTGAATGAAATCAGCTCTTCCTTCTAATGTTGTTGGTGTAGTATGCATAATCTTTTGATAGTTTAATGTGAAAGGCAACATCTCATAAGAATAATTGTGTAACTCTGTTAAAGCTTCACGACATTCTTTGATTAAATCACCCAACATTTTTTCATTAATTAATTCAGCCAGTGTTCCATTTGCAACCATCTGGTCTAATTTTAAATTCACAGCGTCTTGTAAACCATTCCCAACAATCCACGCAATAAACTCATTCCATTTATTAAGTAAAGCATTGGTTAGTTCTCCCATTGCATTTAAATGTTCAATGATATGAGTCATTTTTTCATAGATTGAATATGAATTATCATAGGCACTTGGTGCATATCTACGATATTGTTCAAATGCCATAGGTGGAAACAGAGGTAACTGTGTCGGTACTGGCGGGTTTTTATAATCTGTCACTTTAATTCCTCCTAATAAGTTAAAAGAAATAAGTCTCTTCTCATTTCCTCGTGTATCATTTTTTCAATTCGTAAGAATGTAGAACGATATTTCTGTAACATTTCTTGGTATGTTTCAGTACCAATCTTTCCAACATAATGTTCTACAGATTTTTGATTTCCAACAACATTTTCGTCAAACTTATCATTTGTTTTCCCATCTAATAAACCTGTATTATGGGTTTCACCAGTTGTATGAGATGATGCGTTTGTTTCATCGTGTGTTGTACCATGAGAGGTTGTATCTTCATTCCCATCATTTTTAGTATCTTCTTTATATGTGTCATCACTCGTTGTACTTCCTTTTTGAATATCTTCAGTTATTTTAGAAGCATATTCTAGAATCCCTTTTCCATCATCTGTAGTTATAGCTAAACGACTGTCTGGTGTATCAGCTTCCACATTTCTTTCGAAGTTATCAGAAGTACCCTTATTACCTTTTGTACCATTCTTATTACCTGTGTTAGAAAGTATTTTCTTTCCTGTTCCATCACTTGTGCTATCACTTACAGCGTTCGATGTAGTATCCTGTTTCATCGTTCCGTCATCTTTTGTATCTTGATGAACTGTACCATCTCTATTAGAATCTGTATCTTTTGTTGTATCAATCGTGCCGTTTTTGTCCATAATAGTATTAAGGAAAGGTTCATAGACTAACAATTCACTTTCAAACATCTTATTCCAATAAGGCATATTAATAAACAACCAGTTTTCTAAATGGAATTTAAAAAGTTCAAAGACTTCAAAACCAATATCAGTAAAATAAAATCTTCTAATAATATTCGTTTCAAATTCTTTTCTCTTGTTCTCATCATAGAAGGGATACCAGAAATCAAACAATTTAGGTCTACCTATTTCTATCTTTTCTTTGGTGGTTAACGGTTTTATCTCATATTGGCTAAAGTGGTCAATATATCTTCTAAGTTGTACGGTTTCCAGACTCATCTTGTCCACCACCTTCATAAATATTACTCATGAATTCCTCTATAACATCATGACGAATACTCACTGATACATCTAATCCATATAAACGGTTAATACGGTCACAAGCTTCTTCACGAGATTTCAACATAATATTTGCACTTGCATTAATTTGTTCATCATTAGATGAAACTTCATCTGTAACCATTCGTTCTTTCTTTTCAAGGTTTGCGTTTTTAATTCCTAAGAACGTCATAACCTCATTCCATACAGCATTTTTCTGTGTATTCAATTTATCAACAACATACGGTGCATCTGTTTTATGAACTTTTAATGATTCTGGGTCAAATGCTTTATTCACCATAATAACAGGGGAATTTCCGTCATATTTGTTGTAAATATTTTTCATAGAAAATTGATTATTATCATCAGCCGTTAAAAGAACAGGAGTTTTTTGAGCATTTTGGTTAATTCGTATAATCTCCTTCAATTCAGCTAAATCTTTTGCGAACATATTCAGACTTGGAATCGTAGGAACTAATAAATCATTATTGAAAATAACAATACCTTGGTTTTCTTGGTGTGTTGTAAAACTACCATCATCATGGAATTGTTTAAATTCGCCTTTTGTATCACCATAATAATAGATAGGGAAATCAGCACTATATTTTGGTGCTTTTGCGTGGAAACGTGTAGGCATTAAATAATTGTTTACTTCACCACTTAACGCACCTTGAATGGCTACATAATCAATATTTGGGTCTTTGTAAAACCCAACATAACCATAAGTATGTAAACTCATTTCAAGATAACGTTCATCAATCGTTTCTGGTAAACCTTCCCATTTAAATAATTGGAAGGCTAGAAAATTAAGATATTTATAGTAATGATGGTAATAACTATTTCCCACATGGTTTTCAATCATATTAGGATTTAAAAAGTCACTTCTGTTTATCATTGTCTGCATCATATCACCTCATTACTCAATGAATAGTTTCCTACATCAGTTGTATGCCAAAGTGTAATCCCATTATCAAAGACGGCTTTTAATTCGTTTAAATCTTCATTATTAAAGTCACCAACAATGTTGCATGATGTAGTTTGTACATAATTCCAATTTTCTCTAGTATGGAAATTAGGTATTTTAACTTCATTCACTTTATACCCAAACATATTAAAGAAGTGTTCTAACTTTTTACGGTATTCTGGTTTCAATGTTTTCTTAATGAAGGTAACGCCATCATAACGATGGCCATAATCATAAGCTGTATTTGAACCTTGTTTTGCAATTTGGTTTGGCATATTCGAAATATCTTGTTGTTTAGCTTCTAAAGATTGTAATTGTAACACGGTATTTCCTGCACCTTTAACAATGTCAGTAACACCACCAATTGCATTTGTAGCCATACTTACAGGATTTTTACTACCTGCAATACTTCCAGCTGCACCGACACCACTTTGTACCATTCCCATTGCACCGTTAAACATAATAGAATTCTTTTGATTCTCAATACTATTTTTATTCCCTTGTAAGTACGCTGCCAAAAGGTCGGTAATAACTGGTATATCTTGTGGGTTACTATCAATAATTGCATATTGGTTATCTTGATGGTTCGTCATGCTCGCCTTATCATTGTATTTCTGTACACCATAAGAAACTTTATTACTCGTTCCAATTGAACCCTTCATATTTAAAAGAAGATTAGAACCTTGAATATTCTCTATTTTGTAATCTGTACGATTCCCTTTAAAATCATCTAATGTTAAAACAGTGTAGGGATACATATACAATTTACTTTCCTTGTAACTTGGAAGGTTTGCATATTTATCACCTAAATCAAAGGTTTCTGTTTTATAACGTTTTAATTCTTTCACATATAAACATGCGATTTTATCGCCAATTTCAGCACCTTCAAACTTTTGGTCTGTTTCAGTGAATGTAATTCGTGTGAATGATTCACCACCACCGCTAATTGTAAAAGGACAACCTATAGAATTCGTTAGATAGATAGAAGAAATATTGCCAGTCGCTTTTTCATCTTCATAAATTTTACTGAATAATTTTTCTGGTTCACTCATTGGAATTTCTTCACCATCACCGTTAATCCATACTAAGCCTTCGCCATCTAAAAAGATGGGAAGGACATAATATGATAATGGTTGTGCGATACCGTTATAAGAAGCAATATGTTTATCTTTACTTGTACCATGTATTTGTTGCTTTGCTGTAATAACAATGAATTTAACTCCATTATTAGGTACATAATGATTTACATGAACGTCGTCATATTCTAATCCATAATTTAAACCCTCATCAACGGTATTAATAACTGGTGTACCGTCTGCATTCCATAAAGGACAGTGTTCACGAACAACAAAAGACGGTTTAAACGTAAAATCTTTCAACCATGTTTGATATACATCTAATTCGAAATATACATAGGTTACATTCTGATTTTTTCTTTCTAACTTTGTTACAAAGGCATAAAACCACTTGCTATTATAGTGTTGGTTTTGAAACATCAAATAATTGGTTTCTAGTAATTTATCAATTGGAGCATTTGCGGAAATATACCCTTTTCCTTCATCCCTAACAAAGACAGCATCACCCATACTATGTACGATTTTACGATTGATGAAGTAATTATATTGTGAAGTCGTATCATCGAATCTTATTGTATTTTTATAGTCATTTGAAAACGGTACACCTGTTAAAAATTTTATATTTGAACCGCTTAACGGTAAAGTTGCCATGAAATCACCTTCCTTTCTCTAATTATTTAATTAAGCTGTTACTGTAACAGTAGCTGTATCACTATAAACAGTACCATTTACAGTACCTTCATACTTAACAGTTAATGATGTTGCTGTTTCGCTAGCCGCAACTGTTAATAAACCACTTGAAGTAATTGTAGTTCCTGCAATACCACCAGTAACAGTATATTTAGGTGATGTTTCAGAACCATTAAGAACAGCCCCAACAAATTGTTGTGTCATTCCTTTTTTAACTGTAGCCGTTTTTGGTGTAATTGTAGCTACTGGTGCAGGCGGAACTGGTGCATCTTCAGTAGTAAATACAACTGCATTCTCCATTGTTGAACAAGATAATAATTGCCAAGTATGGTAGAAATAGTTGAAATACAAACCTTTTGGGTTATAGATAGAATTCATCTTTTGGTTCGTGTCATAAACCATAAACCAGTTTTCATCGACTAATACAGCTTGGATTGCAGGGTTTTCGAATTCATCAATTACTGTAACATGTCCCATGAAGTCAGTACGATTCATGTTAAATGCAACTGCTAACACATCAACATCCAATTCTGCTTCCACTTCTGCTGTAATAAATAAATGTAATCCGTTCATATCAGATTTTGTGTGAACACCTGCGGCGTTGTATTTACGGCTTCCCATAGGAAGAGATAAACGACGTGCCGTTGAACGAATTTTCTTGACGAATGCTCGTGTCTTATCAGTTGTATCCGGTACTTCCACTTTCACAGGGAAGAATAAACCATTTTTGTAGTAACTATCAATCAGGCCACGCATATAAAGATACTCATCTAGTTCAGCACTATTATAAATAGCTTCGATAATGCTAGATAAGAAGTTTTGGAAAGTTGTAGCTGAAGTGAAAGCCGCTTTTAGTTGGTCTTCACCAATTGTTTGTTCATAGAAATCTTGACGATTACGTTGATGGAAGAATACTTTTACATCAGGAATTTCACGTTTCCATACAGTCGATTCACTATCCTGTGGGTCGTAACGTTTTCCTTTCGTAATATCTGTATATACCTCTTCAATGGTATACCCATAAGGCATCATACCTCTTTTAAATTTTGCAAGTGGGTTATTAAGTGTTTTATGTTTAATTACCACTAAAGAAATACGGTCAATTAAAGCCGTAACGAATTCATTTTGATGAGATAGTAAAGAGTTAATCCCAATACCTACCTCACTAATGTTTCTATCTGTTGCAATGGGAACAGAACTTTTAAAATTTGCTGATGCGCTGTTACGAATCGCATTTAAAATATCTGTATACGATTGTGCGCCTGTCATTGCATTTAAGTAATCTTGACTTGATACAGTTGCCATGTTTTTATCCTCCTAGTAGGTCATTTAGTGTGATTGTTTCAGAACGTTCCTTTTCAACTTCTTTTTCTTTTTCTTTCTTAGAAGCATTTTGGAAACCAACTTTAGAGAAGAGGTCACCATTTGCAACTACTAATTCCTCAATACGTTCTTTATTCTTCGCAATTAAAACTTCATTGTCTTGTACTGTTTTATCTTTTGCGCTAACAAATTCTAAAATATCTTGTCCAAGTTTTGACCTAACATCTTGAGTAGTTTCTGGGTTGTTTACTTCATTCATAGAATTTCTGAATTCTTCCATATTTGTAATAGCCATGTTGTCACCTCTTTTCTAGTTTGTTCTGAATGCTACCATAACTGGTAACAAAATCTATCATAATATATTATGAGAAAAATTACAAGTTCTTTTGACCATAAAATTTTCAAGTTCTTTTGACCTTAACCAAAAAATGTGGAAACGAACGGTTACAATCGTATAAGAAGGAGTGAACACATAATAGAAGTTTCTCATTCTGTTTTGTGTTTGCGACTGATTACTAGGTTGTGTGAGTTGTAACTAGCCTTCGAAACATTTCAAGGTCTTATGACCTTATAATAATTAAAGTTCTTTTTTCTCTTATAATAGAAGAAACTCGTCTTTTTCTCTTTTTACTCATCTTTTAATCACTTTCTTTTATTATTTTTAAATTTCTTCATTTTTAGGGTTTACAAATTAATCATTTTCCTGTAATATAAATCTTGTAAGAAACAAACAAACAAAATTAATTCGAAAAGAGGAAAATAAAATGGCTAAATTTATTACACGTACAATCGTAACAACTGAAATCACTGTTGCTGAATTTGAAATGGGTTCAACAGAATTACATCCTTTAGAAAAAATTGTTTTAGATGGTAAAGTTGCCGAAGAAAAAGCAATTAAAGTTGTTCAAAAAGAATACAAAGGTCAACAAGTTGTTATCGTTGATATTCAAACTATAGAACGCAAATTCAAAGTTTCATATGAAGATTTCATGCACATTGCTGAAGAAGTAGTGGAAGGCGAAGAAGTCGAAGATATGGAAGTTCAATCTGATACAGATGCATTAATTGAAAAACATTCAGCTCAAGAAGTTCTTTAATCTTTAAATCTTTTGCGGGAAAGAAAAGGGTTCAGCCCGTGATAAGCACAAGGTGCGTATCTAGGGCAGAACAGAAAGACACTTATAAAAGGAAATGTCATAGATTCTTTTTATAACTTATACTTAGAGACACGAAATTCAATACATTTAAACATAAAAGACTTAAAAACGGAAACCCATTATAATAGAAGGTTCTTACAAACCTAGTTAAAACCTTTTAACAAATAATACGTTTCATGATTTCTTGACAGGTGTTAAAGTCATTAAAACACAAAACATATTACTGGTGATTGCTGTTACTGTTCATTGGAAGGAAAACCAAACAAACCCGTTATGTTTAGTATAACGTTAAAATGTGAAAAGACTAAACCACTCAAGGAAAAGAGTGAAACCCGTCAAGGAAAATAACGTTAACAACCCAACTCGATAATAGTTGTAAAAACCGCTGAAGGAAAACAGATAAACCCGTTGAACACCTTGCAACGTTAAACAACAAGAACTTGACAAGGAAAAGTCTGTAAAACCAGTGTTAGCTAGATGGAACTATTTAAAGGTATAGTTCTGCTATAACTATGACACGTAAAATACAAAAGCCGTTTGGTGGTACGTTAAACCACCACAAATACATAAAATAAAATGGAAAAACATTTTGTTTGCTTGAACACTTAGTGATTCCCTTAAGGAGAACTTAGTGTGAAAGTACTAGGGGATTACAGACCGTTACGAAAGTTACGGAATGTTGACCGTAGAGTTCACTTGACTGATGGAAAGACATCAAAATAAAGTTTGTTTTCGTAATCAAGGAAAAGATTTAAAAACCAAAAAACAAAAACTTATAAAAGAAAAGTGAGGTGAAAGCCTCTTATCTTTAAATAAGTTCTACATCGAAAATTTTGTAGTTAAGATTCTAATTTGTATACGTCAATCAATCAATCACATTTAAGAGATATGTACAGGTAAAAATAACTTAATCTATTTCCTAACATAACGCCTGTACATACTTTCTTAGATGCACCTAACATAAGATAACATATCAGTCAAAACACCTCCTTATGTTTTAATGTACCTAGTCACGTTGGGTGTATCTAAGAGGGACAACCTCTAATAAAATAACTTATATAAAGGTGGAAAATAACATGAATTCAGTAAATTTAGTAGGACGTTTAGTAAATTCAGTAGACTTAAGATACACACAAGCAGGTAAAGCTGTATGTAGTGGTACAATTGCAGTTAATCGTAAATACACGAATGCGCAAGGTCAACGTGATACTGATTTTATTCGTTTTACAATTTGGGGTAAACAAGCTGAAAATACAGCAAACTATACTGGTAAAGGTTCATTAGTTGCACTTGATGGTGAAATTAACACTGGCTCATATGAAAAAGATGGACAAAAAGTGTTTACAACTGAGGTCGGTGTATACGGTGTTACTTTCTTAGATATGAAGAAAGAACAAGAATCTAAACAAGCGTAAAACGAAATGCAAA
>Ga0105243_10004535_pt1 | contig 10972 bp, 12 predicted proteins | sample KBSM34metaG_FD_81525 | JGI IMG/M metagenome (GOLD analysis project Ga0105243, IMG submission 81525) | Miscanthus rhizosphere microbial communities from Kellogg Biological Station, Michigan, USA - KBS M3-4 metaG | ecosystem: Host-associated > Plants > Roots > Rhizosphere > Soil | place...
CGCGCCGGCGCCCGATACCTCTATATTTGTGAAGAGGGTTTGGTGCACTGGTGTTCGCAGCAGCGCGGCTATCCCGGAATTCCGCTGGACGAGTACACGATGGAAGACTTCGATCGCGAGTACAAAACCGAGAAGTGGTGTGCGCCTACCTGCACGCTACAGTGCGTCCATCAGGTCGGCATCCTCGACAACTGGCGCGACCCTCAGAAGACACCGGCCCAGATTGCCGAGGAGCAGAAGAGCGGTGTCGGCGAGATGATCGGCGCGGACTGATCAGCGTTCATCCGCGTTCATCTGCGTCTTTGCTTTTGCCGCTGTACAAGGACGATCCTGGGGGGCACAAGTCTCGCCACCTCGCTCTGCTAACTGAAACTCTGAATTGGCTTCTTCCCTGTAACCCGCGTTTGCAAGCTCGATTGCGAGGAGCTTGTGCGTGTGTGGATCATCTTCGCGTTTGAGCGCCTCACGATACTCGCGAATCGCAGTTGCCGAATCTTCCACGAGCTTTGCCCGAGTGGCGCGTGCGAGGTGAGCATCAACGCTGCGACTGTCGAAATAGAAGTAAGCTCCGATAGCAGACAAAGCAATCACCACATACAGCAACGGAAGCGAGTAGCGCCATCGTCGCGGTGGCCCAATCTTCGGGCGCCACATCATTATCACGAGATAAATCGGAAAGACGATGAACGGCAGAAAGAGCGTGCCCACCGCGAGCGCAAGTGCGTAATGAAAACGAAATCTTTTGCGAGCTGAGGCGAGAACCCATGTCGAGACCAGCGCGGAAACTGCAAACGTGGCGGGCATGATGAGGTCAAACAACTGACCCGCCGACATGTTTGTTCTTAAACTCACTGTCTTGTCGGGCCTAAATCTCCACCTATTGTCGAGATCGACACGGAGCTCGAAAGTCCGAGTCCTGAAAGCCGCCCGGCCATGATCACGATCACTTCTCCCTGTTCGACCACGCCCGCTTCAAGCAGTCGTTGCTCGCCGACCTTCAACATCTCTTCCGTCGACTGAGCGTGCTTGACGAGCAACGGCTCCACGGCCCAGATCAGCGATAACTCCGACATCACTTCGGGCCTGTGTGTGAGCGCAATGATGCGCTGGTTGTGACGAATCGATGAAAGCCTGCGCGCCATCAATCCCGAGGCGGTAAAAACAGCGGTCACTTTTGTTCCCATCTCATCGGCGGCAAACGCGGCGGCTTCACTCAGCGCACGACTCACACGTCCTGATTGCTTGCCGAGCCAGTGTTTCAGATTGTCTTCCGGCTGCTCTTTACCTGTTTCCGCTGCCTCGATAATGCGCGCCATCATCGCCACTGCGGCATCGGGATAGTCACCCATGGCAGTCTCGTTTGAAAGCATGACGCAATCAGAACCGTCCCAAACGGCGTTCGCAACGTCAGACGCCTCAGCGCGCGTCGGCCGCGGGCTGGAAACCATCGATTGCAGCATCTGTGTCGCCGTGATCACCATCTTCCCAGCCTGAATCGACCGCTCGATGATCCGTTTTTGATAAACCGGCACGAGTTCGACGCTCGTCTCGACACCGAGATCACCACGCGCCACCATCACTCCGTCAGCCGCAGCAATGATCTCGTTGAGATGATCGATCGCTTCTGCTTTCTCAATCTTCGCGATCAGCGGCGCACGACCGCCCGCTTCCTTGATTAACTGCTTCGCATGCTCACAATCACTGGCGCGTCTGACGAACGAGAGCGCGATGTAATCGGCGTTCTGCTCCACCGCCCACTTGAGATCGACAATGTCTTTGTCGGTCAGCGACGCGATCGGTAAAGCGACGCCCGGCAGATTGATTCCTTTGCGCTCGCCTAACATTCCGCCGTCGATGACTTTGCAAATAACGTCAGTATCAGTCGCGCTTTCGACGATCAGCGAGAGCGCGCCATCGTCGAGCAACAGGCGTGCGCCGGGTTGAACTACACGCGGAAGATCGCTGTAGTTAGTCGAAACCTGACGCTCATCACCGGCAACTGCTCGAGTCGTGATCGTGAACAAAGATCCCGGCGTCAGTTTTACCGGCTGATCGTCTTTCAGCTCGCCCGTGCGAATCTTTGGTCCGGAAAGATCGACTAAAACCGCAATCGGAGCTCCGAGTTTAGCTGCTGCAGCGCGTGCGCGTTTGATGTCCTCTGTCTTTTCTTCGTGCGTGCCGTGCGACATGTTGATGCGCACGCCATTCGCGCCGGAGGCGATCAGCTTCTCGATCATTTGCGGTTCGCGAGAAGCTGGGCCAAGCGTGATTAGAATCTTTGCTTTTCTCAATTTGAAACCCGTCTGATGATTGTTAATTAGCTGGTGTCTTCAGCGCAGTTTCCACAGCGCTGTCGAGATAAGTACCTGTACTCGGTCCGAAGCCAACGAAACGTTGCACAAGCTGGCCCTGCCGATCGAAGACGAATGTTTGTGGAATCGCGTCCTGCCCGGCCAGCAGAAAGCTCACGAGATCGTCGTCGGGTCGCGCGAGCGGGTATTGAATACCGAACTGTCTCGCGAAAGCCGGCACGAGTTGCTCGTCGCCTGGTCCACCGACGTTTAGTCCGACGACTTGCAGGCCCTGGTCCTCATATTTCTTCTGTAGTCCGATCAAATGCGGAATGCTGTCGCGACACGGCGCGCACCAGGTGGCGTAGAAATCCAGGATCAGGACCTTGCCTTTGTACTCGGAAAAAACCGAGCGGTTACCGTTGGATTCCCAACCCATGTTGGCGAGTGATGCGGCTGCACCTGTGGGCGGCATCGGGTAAGTGGTCCCAGTGGGGGGGCTCGAGATTACGGGTGTGTTCGTGTTCGTGTCGTTCCCGTTGCACGCAGCAAACAGCATCAACCCACAAACGCACGCAATCGCAAGGAGTAAATTCTTTTTACTCATCATCACCGACGGTTGTCCTCTCATTCGGTTCCTGTGGCACTGGCTCGCCGGGCACACGATACTCGCCCTCGACCCATTTGCCGAGGTCTACGAGTTGGCAGCGTTCAGAACAGAAGGGACGGACAGGATTGTCTTTCCAATTGACTGGCTTACCGCAGGTTGGACACTTCATGAATCGTAAACGCCACGAACACCACGCATCGTATTAAAGGGACACGGGTCGCTTGATCAAAATTCGTCGTTTGACGAATGCGATCGTACCTTCGCGGCGCATGGCATTCAAGCGGACGGTGACGCTTTCACGAGTTGAGCCAACGATTGAGGCAATTTCGCGGTGGGGCAGTGGAATATCGATGAGCACGCCTTCGGGTTCGGAAACCCCGTATCGCATGGAAAAATCAGCAAGTAACCGGTCAAGACGGGCGGGAATGGCGTTGAGCGCAAAATCAGCCAGGCGGCGCTCGGCGTGATCAAGTCGTTGACCGATCAGGCGGAAAGTGTAATCATGAAGGCGGTCATCCTCAGCCATCCCCCGTTTGAAATCCCCGGCCTGAATTCGCAGGAGCCGGGAGTTTTCATAGGCGATTGCAGAATTCGCCCGTTGCCCCGCAGCTGAGTAAAGAGCTGACTCCCCAAACAAGGATCCCTCTGGAAGTATATCGATTACGGCTTCGCGCGCTGTGTCCGGTTCGATACGACAAAGTTTGACACGACCGTGGATAATCGCATACAGGCAGTCGGCAGGTTCCCCCGCACGGTAGACGAAGCGACGACGTCGAAAATCAAGGACCACTGAATTACGAGCTATGTCGTTAACAAGAGCCTCGTCCAGTGTTGAGCCAAATTCCAACCGGCGGATGATTTCAGCGCGATCCTCGGGAGTTAAGTCCCGAGCACGCTTTTGTTCCTGCAGCGCATTCATCTCCATGTCCTTTTGGGCATCGAGTTACGGTTTCCAGCTTGAATCAATTGTCGGTGTTGCTCGTTCAACGTGGTCCTGTGCGGGCTAATTTTATGATGACTGTAAGGACACCCGCTGCGACCAGGATTGTTACTCTCGATTGTATCTTTTTGACGCGATGCTAGGGCGAGTACAGACACGTTAAACCGAGGCCCGAACTTTAGCATGAAGCTCCGAGGCACGCAAGAACAATAAAGGGCAGATCATTTAGTTTTATGGAGTCAAAATCGAACATTCTCGTAGTTGACGATAACCCCGATAAATTGAGCCTGATCAAGGCCGCCTTAGACCTCGCGGGTTATAACGTTACCACCGCAACAGACGGCGATGAAGCGCTTACGGCCATTGAATCGTATCAGCCGGACCTCGTGATCACCGACGTCATGATGCCGCGCATGAACGGGTACGAGTTGGCCCAGCGAATCAGGGCCAACCCGGTCACGAAGTTTATCCCCGTCATCATGCAGACAGCGGCGGGCCGCCGTACCGAAGATCTGCGACGGGCAAATGAAGCCGGCGCTCTGGGCTATATCACTGATCCGACCGATCTCGATCTCCTGCTCGCAAGGACCAGGACACTGCTCGAGTTCAAGGCCTATCTCGACGTTTGCGAAGAAGCCGCTTTTACGGACCACCTGACCGGCCTCGCAAACCGCAGAAGGTTCGAGCGCCAACTGGAGCGAGAGGTGGCCCGCATGGAACGTTACGGCCATCCGTTCAGCCTGTTGATGATTGATATCGACAGTTTCAAGACTCTCAACGACAGCTTCGGTCACGACGCCGGCGACGAGGCCATTCGCCGTCTCAGCAAAGTCCTGTGCGAAGGGACACGAGGTATCGATCTGGCCGCGAGAATCGGCGGCGAGGAGTTTGCGGTGCTGCTTGCCGAGACCAGCAAAGAGGGTGGATTGGAAGTGGCCGAACGACTGCGTGCTGCGATCAAAGTGTTGGAAATTCCAAATGCGCGGAACATAACCGCGAGTTTTGGGGTTGCGGAATGTCCTCGTGACGCGCAAACTGCTGCTGATGTGCTGAAGGCAGCGGACGTCGCTTTGTATGAAGCCAAGCGAAATGGCCGCGATCGTGTGGTGGCGATGGAGTTGCGGCGGCAGAACTCGATGGCTGCAGGTGACGTACAAGGCGATGGAAATCTGGGACTTGCATCGCGAGGATAGTAATGGCTGATTACAAGGAAAAGCTGGACGAGTGGCAACAGGCAGCGCGCCGTAAGGCTCGCGAGCTCGACGAGAAATACTCGATTTCGGATTTGGTTGGTGAAGCCGCAAAACGCGGCGCTGAGACCGTGGCCGGCGGGGCGGAACGTCTGCGGTCAGAAGCAGAGCGACTGACCGAGGATGACGAGATCAGCGACGCTGCGCGCCGTGCGGCGAATGAAACCGTAAAGGGCGTTAAGAAGGCCGGGAAGGTTGTCCGCGATGTGGCCGGCGATACCGGCAAACGAGTTTATGACGACGCGAAGACTTACTACGAGCGAGCGTCGTCGATCTACGACACCGGCGCACGATTCACACGCGCCTCGACCGCAGCCACGACCGGCTTGCTGAAAGCGCGCGACTGGATCAAAGAGAATCCGGGCAAGGCCGCGGTTGTTTCAGTCTCGCTCGTGCTGGGCATCAGAGCGGGTGCTGCGTTTCCCGGTCTCGATGCTGTGCTGCTTGGTTCACACCCGCACTGGCTGACACACTCGGCGCTTCCAGTTTGGGGTTTACACAAAGCGAGCGAAAAGTTTGACGGCTATTTGAAGAAGCAGGAAGAGTTGATTGCGCGTGGCGAGCTCAGCGAAGCGGCACAGCAGCGCGCGGAGTTTGAGCGCAAGATCGCGAAGTATGTGGGCGCACCGTTGCTGGGTGCGTTCAGTTGCGCGGCGGGAGCGGCGATGTGGGCCCAGATCTTCCAACCGGGCGCGATCACCGGCGCGCCGATCAGCTGGCTACTCGGCGGCAACCCATTTCTCGACGGCGTGTGGCTCTTCGCAAACGGTGTAATCTGTTTCCACCAGGGCTACAAGTTCTTCATGATCGCCCTCGCAAATCAGGAGGAAGTTGTGCGCGTCGTCCGCGAAATCAAAGGCCTCTTACCTGCAGCCGCGACGATTTAGGTATACTCCATGAGTGCCTCACCGCCTCATTGAGCGAATCAGACGGAAGATACTGTTAAGAGACTACGATCTGACCATTCACGGCCATCGAAGAGATGGCCGAAGACGACCTTGATGTCCTGGACGTCGAACACGCCGTGCTGAACGGGCAAGTTGTGCGCAGACATAAACACGACCCTCGCGGAATAAAATACGCAATTGAAGGTTTGGCTGTAGATGGTGAGCGAGTGGTGGGTGTCGTCGGTCGCTTTCACGCGACTGATCGGTTCTTGATTATCACAGTATATGACGTCAACAAATTCCACTAACAAAGCTGACTACGGTTACGAGTGCGAGCATTGTGAAGGCACAGTTCGCCCGAAAAAAGTCGACCGTGAAGCTTTTAAGTACAAGAAGGGCTTCATCATTCTTGAAGGAATAACAGTTGGCGTCTGTGATGCTTGTGGAATGCGCTACTACAGCGCCGAGATCCTTCATGCCGTCCACGACATCGCCACCGGCGCAAAACCATTCGAGCGCCTCGAACAGATCCCCGTTTCACATCTTCCTGAGTAAACTCATAATTTGAGATGCAACTGTAGGGGCGGCCCTCCGTGGCCGCCCGTTTCCGTGGGACAAATTCTGTTCAGTGTATCGCTAATATTGTATCCTTCGTCTCGGCGTTGATACGTTCTATCGATCTCTAAAACGTTCTCACGTAGTCGGTAACCTCCTGAATGCCCATTCCACGATCCTTACAAGACAGATTGCACGATGGCCTGGTAATTCCTTTTGTTGGTGCTGGTGTGTCAATGAGCGTGTTGGACCGGGTATCTCATCAGCCTGTGTTCCCAAGCTGGCGCCAGTTGCTGGATGCTGCCGCAGATCGCCTGGACCAGGAAACGAAAAGGCCCGACGCTGACTTGGTTCGGTCATTGCTAAAAGTAAACCCACCCGAATTTCTCCACGCGGCGAGTCGAGCGCAAAAGGCGTTAGGTCCAATCTGGTACGAGTTCCTCAAAGACAAAATTGATATTCCATTTGACAGGATAGAACCGACGAGTTTGGAGCTTGCCCGTCGCATATGGTGCCTCGGAAGTAATCTGGTAATCACAACAAACTATGACAGCGTTTTGAAATGGGCCTGCCCGCGCAAGGACGATTTGCAAAGCTGGGACATCGAAGCGCCGGTTGAATTGGCTGCGTCACTTAGGCATAAGCTTCAACGCCCGACAGTCTGGCACCTTCACGGCTCGATCTCGAATGCAGCGCAAGTGATCTTGTCGCCCGACGGTTATGAGCTTCTGTATCCTGAAGCTAATGGTGATAAGGAGAAAGTGAAGTATCAAGCTGCGTTGGAGACGCTGAGATACCAGCTCGCTTCAAAGTCGTTCCTCTTTGTTGGCTTCAGTCTGGACGACGAATATTTCGGCAAACAGCTAAAAAGCCTTGACGAGATCTACAACGGCAGTGTTGGCCCTCATTATGCCGTAGTGCGAGAAGAACATGCGGATCGAGTTCGACAACTCAACATCGAGCCAGTCACTGTCAGTGATTATCAAGAGTCGTTGTTTGCACTCGTGACGGCTCTCGAAGCCGCTGCCGAATTGGAAGGTGGATCCTCCACTACGCAGTCCAGCATTCCCGATTACGGACCACATCGGCCTGTCTTTTACGTACCGTTCAAACAGAAAGGAGATGAGATCGTCGGGCAACAACAGGTGCTCGAAGATGTGCGTAAACAACTTACCGAAGGAAAGCGCACAGCTATCGGACAAACTGCGGCTTTTCGAGGCCTCGGAGGATTGGGAAAAACACAGTTAGCAATTGAGTATGCGTATAGGTACCGCAATACCTATCCCAATGGCGTTATCTGGCTCACCGCTGACCAAAACATCGACGCTCAACTGGTAGAAATAGCTGAGAAAGCGCGTTGGATCTCGCCTCAGTCGGAGCACAAATACAAAATACAGATTGCTCAACAGCGTATTCGGAGTTATTCAGATTGCTTGATAATCTTCGACAATCTGGAGGATCGCGAAGCAATTGAGCCTTACCTGCCTGAACCGGAAGCCAATCCACACATTCTGGTAACAAGTCGCATCGATCATGCCGATTTTTATCCGGTACCACTCGAATTACTCAATGAGAAACTTTCTCGCGAGTTATTAGTGAAAGAGGCGCGAAGAGAGCCAGCGAGCGAAGAAGAAGAAAAAGCTGCCAGGGGTATTGTCATTCTTCTTGGAGGCTTGCCCTTAGCGCTTGAACTTGCGGGTGCATATCTCGCTCACCGGAGCGCCGTAACGTTCCAGCAGTACTATGAACTCCTCAGTAAAGATCTCAAAAACGCGTTGCCAAAGAACGTAAGCAGCTTCACGAAGCACGAGGCCGACCTCTATAGCACTCTGCGTCTTAGTGAAGATTTGCTTGAAGAGGAGGAGCTTCTGCGCGACGTTCTCGATCTCCTCACCTGGAGCGGCTCTGCGCCCATGAGTGGCGAGTTGGTTTTACATCTGATCGAATTTCCAAATGACGGTGCCCTTTTAGGCGCACTTACGTTGGGTGCAGAACTTCGGTTATTGCAGCTGAGTAAGGATGGGAACAGTTATTCGTTACATCGTTTGGTTGGTGAAGTTCGACGCTCAGAAACTCCTTTGGAGCAACGAATTGATTGGGTTGAAACTGTCTGTCGTCGATTGGGAGATTGGTTTCAAGAAAAGAAAGAAGACTTTTCCGATCTGCCGAGGTTCGAGTCCGAAATAGATCATCTCAAAAAGTGGCAAGAAAACGCTGCTCAGTTCGCACCGTTACACTCGAGCAGACTTATGTGGTTGCAAGCATACCCTGCCTATCATCGTGGCCGATACATTGAATCCCAAAATTATGTAATCGAGGCGCAGAGAATTTACGAGCAGCTAGATGATGCGAATCTGGCGTTGAAAGCAAATTTGCTGAACGATCTTGCGTACACGAATTGGGAACTCAGAGAAAGAGAAAGAGTTTTAGCAAACCTTGATGAGGCGCTAAGGATCCGACGGAGTATATTTAACGAGCCTCATCCTGATATAGCCACGTCACTGGGAAACATCGGGAACTGTTACTGTACACAAGAAGACCTAAAACGTGGGCTGGAGTATTTGGAAGAGGCTTTAGCCATGCAACGTGACCTGTTTGGCGAAAGGCACCCGGACATTGCCATCTCACTGTATAACATCGGGGTTTTTCGTGGGCAACAAGGGGAACTGCAACTCGCCATGCATTATTCTGAACAAGCATTAACCATGCGCCTCCAGTTATTTGGCAATCGACACCCTGATATAGCTGGTTCTCTCAGCGCCATTGCTAGCTTGAGTGAAAGACAAGGAGACCTCAAACGGTGCCTTGAGTACCTCGAACAGGCCTTGAAGATGCAACGGGAGTTATTTGGAGACCGGCATCCGGATTTGGCCAATTCGCTTCGCAGTCTGGGAAATTTTCATCGCAAACGAGGTGCTCTGGAGCGTGCCCTCAAATACTCTGAAGAGGCGTTAGCTATGTATCGAGCACTGTTTGGTGATCGACATCCATCTGCGATGCAAGAAGCTCAGATGGTGGCAATTGACCTTGCGCGCTTAAATCGTTCGAAGGAGGCGCATGATTTAGTCAGGCGCTTTATGGTTGTAGCGCAAGGTCAGCCTAAAGACGAACTGCAACATCTCGAGTCCCAAGTACTCTCAAAACTGAGTCGTCCTGGATTTAGACAACCGTCAAAGTCAGGGAAACGTAAGGGTAAGAAGAAGCGACGATAGGCTACGATGTTTAACTAATCGTTATCGGAAACGGCAGGAAGCAGAGCGCGAAGACGATCAACGTCACGATTGCGACCACGATACGCTTTGTACCTAATGGTTCCATCACCGCTGGTTGGGGATGGGGCACTTTCATCATCACCGCTAACAGCACCGCATAAAGAAATCCACTCGGGCTGCCGTGCCACCAGAAGCCAAGGAAGGCGAGCGCGGCCATGATCACGAAGGCTACGCGACCGATGATTTTGTGCGCGCGGCCGCCGAACAACGAAAACGTTCCGTGACCGCCGTCGAGTTGGCCCACCGGCATTAAATTCAAACTCGTCACCAGCAATCCAATCCACGCCGCCATGTAGTACGGGTTTGTGGGTGTGTTGGGATCGAGCGGTATCCTTAGGAGTTTGCTGATCAATCGAATCAGTAAGGGATCATTGAAGTAGATCCAGTTGCCGCTGTGGTCTAACGGTGTCCCTGCCGTCAACACTCCAATCACCGCTACCGGCAGAGCCACGACAAATCCCGCGAGAGGGCCGGCCAGTCCGATATCGAAAAGCGCGCGGCGTGACGGAATAGCGGAGCGAATCTTGATGAAAGCTCCGAAAGTTCCGGCCAGAAACAGCGGCGGCGCGGGGATGAAATATGGCGGCGTCGCGTTCACTTTGTAATAACGGCACGCGAGGTAGTGTCCCATCTCGTGCGAGAAGAGAATCGCCAGTAACGACGCGGAGAACGTCGCGCCTTCAACGATCAGTTTCGGATGAGAGAACGCATACCGCAGCAGCTCGATGATTGAATACAGATATGACAGCGGAATGTAGAGCAGGTAATCCAGCGGGCTCGTGAGGCGCGGCTCGGGAATGGGAAGCTCTGGAGCCGCGAGCATCGTGCCTGCCAAAATTGTCGTGATGACGGTGAGCAGGAACAGCCCGCCATGTAGTCGCCATTCACGCGCTGACAGCCAGGGCTTCCCTAAAGTGGGAACAGTTCTAATCGATTCGTCCATCGTGCTTGTATGATTACCCAAACCCAGAAAACGTTTATTGTCGGAAAAGGGGCGGCCACGGAGGGCCGCCCCTACAACTAACATCCGATGTTTATGAAGCGCTAAAACTCGTCGTCGTCATCGTCGACAGAATCGTCGATCTCGATGTCGCCGCCGTCGTGCGCCTGCAATTCCTTACCCGGCTTGAAGCGAATCGTCTTGCCTGACGGAATCGCCACTTCTTC
>Ga0105243_10004545_pt1 | contig 10961 bp, 10 predicted proteins | sample KBSM34metaG_FD_81525 | JGI IMG/M metagenome (GOLD analysis project Ga0105243, IMG submission 81525) | Miscanthus rhizosphere microbial communities from Kellogg Biological Station, Michigan, USA - KBS M3-4 metaG | ecosystem: Host-associated > Plants > Roots > Rhizosphere > Soil | place...
CGCCTGGCCGCCGTGCGCCTTGAATTCGAGGAACAGCGCGTACTCCTCGTTGGCCGTGAACTTGTAGCGGCCCGGGTGCGCGATCACGGCCATGCCCTTGGCGGCGGTGATCCAGTGCACGGCGTCCTTCAGCGAGGCCCAGCGGTGCGGCACGTAGCCGGGCTTGCCTTCGGTGAGGAACTTGCGGAACACCTCGGGGGTGTCGCGGCAGTGGCCCTGTTCGACCAGGAAGCGCGCGAAGTGCGTGCGCGAAATCAGTTCGGGGTTGCCGACGAACTTGAGCGCGCCTTCGTAGGCGCCATGGATGCCGACCTTGGCCAGCCCCTCGGACATTTCCTGCGCGCGCTTGCCGCGCCCGCCGCGCGTGTCGTACAGGCCCTGCGACATGGCGGCGTCGTCGGGGTCGAAGCCCAGGCCGACGATGTGCACGGTTTCGTTCGCGAAGGTCACCGAGATCTCGGTGCCCGTGAGGTAGCGCATGCCGTTTTCGCGCGCGGCCGCGGCGGCGCGGTGCTGGCCGCCGACCTCGTCGTGGTCGGTGAGGGCCCAGAGCTCGACCCCGTTGGCGGCGGCGCGGGCGGCCAGCGCTTCGGGCGTCAATGTGCCGTCGGAGACCACGGAGTGGCAGTGAAGATCGGCATTGAGAGTAGAAGACACCGGCCGATTCTAGGCGCTCTCGCCCGCCGACACCGGCGTGTGGATGCTTCGCGTTGCTACTAGATAAATAGCATTAACCTCATCGCCCAAGCGGCTTGGCGCGTGCCGTCCCGTGGGCGCTCAGGCGCACAGGTCGTGCCTGACAAGGTCGGCGGCACGCTCGGCGATCATGATGATCGGCGCGTTCGTGTTGCCCGACACCAGCCGCGGCATCACCGAGCCGTCCACCACGCGCAGCCCCTGCAGGCCATGGACCCGCAGGCGGGCATCCACCACCGCGGCGGCATCGTCGGCGGGGCCCATGGCGCAGGTGCCCACCGGATGGAAGATGCTGCCGCCGCGGCGGCGCACCCAGTCCAGCAGCTGCGCGTCGCTGGCCAGCGCGGGCCCGGGCTCGTGCTCCTGCGCCAGGTAGCGCGCCAGCGGCGGCGCGGCGGCGATCTCGCGCATCTTGCGCACCAGCCGCACGGCCAGCGCGCGGTCGGCTTCGTGCGACAGGTAGCGCGGCTGGATCGACGGCGCCGCCAGCGGATCGGCCGAGCGCAGCATGATCTCGCCGCGGCTGTGCGGGCGCAGCAGGCAGGCCGACAGCGTCACGCCCGGGAACGGATGCGGCGGCTGGTGCGGCCGCTCGAAGCTCACCAGCCCGAAGTGGATCTGCGCATCGGGCCACCCCGCGGCCTCGTCGCCCGCCGGAAAGAAGGCGCCGGCGCGGTAGACGCCGCCGTTCAGCGCGCCGCCGCGCGTCAGCAGGTAGCGCATGAACTCGCGCGCGCTGCGCCAGCGGCTGTGGGCGATGTCGTTGAGCGTCTCGATGCCGTGGCAGCGGTAGCTGGGCCGCACCTGCAGGTGGTCCTGCAGGTTGCGACCCACGCCCTCGAGCGGCGCCACCACCGGCAGGCCCAGGCGGCCCAGCAGCCCGGCCGGCCCCACGCCCGAGAGCTGCAGCAGCTGCGGCGACTGGATGGCGCCGGCGCTCAGGATCACCTCGTGCCGCGCCGAGACGCGTTCGACCTTGCCGTCGCGCACGCACTCCACGCCGACGGCGCGCCGCCCCTCGAAGCACACGCGGGTCGCCTGCGCGCCCGACAGCACGCGCAGGTTGGGCCGGCCCAGTGCCGGCGCCAGGAAGGCCCGCCCGGTGTCCATGCGCCGGCCGTGGCGCGTCGTCATCCGGAAGTAGCCGGCGCCGCTGTTGTCGCCGCCGTTGAAGTCGGCCGTGGGCGCGATGCCGGCGTGCGCCGCCGCGGCGATGAAGGCATCCGACAGCGCATCGCGCGGCAGCGCGGACACCCACAGCGGCCCATCGGCCGCGGGCTGCGACCGGTCGAAGTAGGGGCGCACGCTGTCCCAGTCCCAGCCCGGGTTGCCCAGCGCGGCCCACTGGTCGTAGTCGGCGCGGTGGCCGCGCAGGTACAGCATGCCGTTGATGAGGCTGGAGCCGCCCGGCCCCCGCCCGCGCGGCCAGGGCAGGCGGCGCTGCGCCATGTCGGGCTCGGGGTCGGTCTCGAAGCGCCAGTCGTGCCGGGGGTGGCCCACCGTCTTGAAGTAGCCGATCGGAATGCGCAGCCACGGGTTGCGCGAGGGTTGTCCCGCCTCGACCAGCACCACCTGCAGCGCAGGGTCTTCGCTCAGGCGGGCGGCCAGCACGCAGCCCGCCGAGCCGCCCCCGACGATCACGATGTCCGCCTGCATCGCGCGCTCAGTCGGCCTTGATGCCGGCGCCGCGGCCCAGGCGCAGCCACTTGTCCGACTCGGCCGCCAGCACGGTGCGAAAGCGCGCCGGCGTCATCGGCTCCGGTTCGAGCGCCAGCGTGGCCAGGCGCTCCCGCACCTCGGGCGCGGCCAGCGCCTTGGCGAGCGCGTCGCCGAGCCGCTCGACGATCTCGCGCGGCGTGCCGCTGCGCACCGTCATGCCGTCGAAGGAGCGCAGCTCGAAGCCCGCGTAGCCCTGCTCGATCATCGTGGGCACGGCGGGCAGGGCCGGCAGGCGGTGCGCGCCGGTCACCGCGAGCGCGCGCAGCTTGCCGGCCTGGATCTGCGGCAATGCGGCTGATGCGGTCAGGAACATGGTGTCCAGGCGCCCGGCCAGCAGGTCGCCCACCGCCATCGGGAACTGGTTGTACGGCACGTGCGTGAGCTGGCTGCCGGTCTGCTGGGCGAACAGCGCGCCGGCCAGGTGCGCCGGCGTGCCGTTGCCGCCGGAGCCGAAGCTCAGCGTGCCCGGCCGGGCCTTGGCCGCGGCCTCCAGTTCGCGCGGCGAGCCCAGCGCCGAGCCGGCGGGCGCCACCAGCACGTTGTAGCTCCAGGCCGTCATGCCGACCGGCTCCAGGCTCTTGAGCAGGTCCAGCGACTGGCCGGGGAACAGCAGCGGCGCCACCAGCGAGGCCGACGACAGCATGTAGACCGTGTAGCCGTCGGCCGGCTGGCGCAGCACCTCGCCCAGGCCCACGGTGCCGGCCGCGCCCGGCCGGTTCTCGACGAACACGGTCTGGCCCAGCGCGCCCGCCATGCGCTCGGCCACCACGCGGCCCGCCACGTCCGCCGGCGTGCCGGGCGCCCACGGCACGATCAGGCGCACGGGCCGGGTCGGGTACGCCTGGGCCACGGCAACGGCGGGCAGCAGGCCGGCCAGCAGGGCGGCGGCCATGAGGGCGGCGCAAAGGGATCGCTTCGTCGGTTCGGTCATCGCGAGTCTCCGGGGTGCCAAGGGGTGGGCGGATTCTGGGCAGGCCGGGGGAGGGCGACAAATGAGAAATCCGAGCGTACTCATACCGTTGCCGATATAAATGGCCATGGCCTCCTTCCTGGAACGAAACCTCACGCTGCGCCAGCTGCGGCTGCTCAGCCAGCTGGGCCGCACGCTCAGCCTGAGCAAGTCGGCCGAGCTGCTCAACACCACCCAGCCCGCGCTGTCGCGCACGCTGGCCCAGCTCGAGGCCACGCTGCAGGTGCGGCTGTTCGAGCGCACCACCAAGCGCATCTCGCCCACGGCGGCGGGGCTGAGCATGGTCCGGCACGCCGACCGCGTGTTGGGCGAGCTGATGCTGGCCGAGGAGTCGCTGCGCGACCTGCGCGTGGGCGTGAGCGGTGAGCTGCGCCTGGGCGTGCTGCCCGTGTTCTCGGCGCAGCGGCTCGCGGCCGCGCTGCTGCAGGCCTCGCAGAGGCTGCCCCACGTGCGCCCGATGGTGCAGACGCTGGAGATCGAGGACCTGCACGGCGCGCTGCAGGACGGGCGCATCGACCTCATGCTCGCGCACGCGGAGTGGACGGTCGACCTCAATCGCGTCGAAGTCACGCCGCTGTACGAGGAGTTCAGCAGTATCGTGGCGGCGCCGCGGCACCGGCTGGCGCTCAAGCGCGCGCCGACCTGGGCCGAGGCCGCCAACGAGCGCTGGGTGCTGCCGCCGCACCGCACGCCGCTGCGGCCCAAGCTGGACCGCATGCTGTCGGTGCACCGGCGCCCGGGCGGGCCGCATCCGGCCGACATCCAGGCCGACTCGGCCCCGCTCGCGCTGCACCTCGTGCGCAGCTCGGGCCTGCTGTGGGCCACTGCCAACCACTACGCCGAAGACTTCGAGCGGCGCGGGCTCGTGCGCCGCATCGCCATGCCGGGCGAACTGCTGCGCGGCCCCATGTGCGCCTTCCGCCTGCGCAGCGAGGCGATGAACACGCCCACGCGCGTCTTCCTGCAATGCATGCAGGACGCGGCCGTTGCGCCGCTGCCGTCGGATTGAGTGCGACCGCGCCTCAGCGCTTCTTGCGGAACGCCGTCCAGGCGGCCACGGCGGTGAAGGTGGCGACGATCGCCACCACGATCCAGAACCCGTGCTTGTGCTCCGCCAGCGGAATGCCGCCCACGTTCATGCCGAACAGGCCGGCCAGGATGTTGATCGGCAGCGCCAGCACCGTGACCACCGTCAGCACGAACAGGCTGCGGTTGTTGTCCTCGTTGACGTTGGCGGTGATTTCTTCCTGCAGCAGCTTGATGCGCTCCTGCAGCGCCTGCATGTCTCGCAGCACCACCGAGAACTCCTCGGTCGAGCCGCGCAGCTCCTGCACGTCGGGCTCGGCCATCCAGGCCGGCGGGCCCTGCAGCAGGCGGAACAGCGCGGCCGGCTCGGGTGCCAGCAGCCGCTGCAGCCGCACCAGCAGCCGGCGCAGCACGCCCAGCCGCGCGCGCTTGTGGTCCAGGCGCCCGGCCAGCAGCTCGTCCTCGATGCGGTCGATGCGCGAGGTGACGCCGCGCACGATCTTCACCAGCACGTCGGCCTGCGCGCGCAGCAGGTGCTCGAGCAGCTCGGTGCTCGAGCGCGGCGCCTCGCCCGCCTTCACGGCCGTGCGCAGCGCGTCGACCGAACGCAGCGGCTTGGTGCGCGCCGTGACCACCAGGCGCGGACCGACGCTGATCCACAGCGTCGAAATGTCGGAGGGCTCGAAGCTGAACTCGAAGTGCACGTCGTTGATGACCGCGATCAGCGAGTCGTCGGCGCGCTCGATGCGCGTGGAGGGCAGGCCTTCGTGCAGCGTCTCGTAGAAGGTGTCCGACAGGGCCGCGTGCCGCGTCAACCAGCGTTCGGCGTGCGCATGGCTGAGGTTGAAGTGCAGCCACACGTAGGCGTTGCTGTCGCCGAGTTGGCCGGCATCCGCCAGCCACGCGGCAGCCTGCGCCGAATCGATCGCCCGCGCGGGTTCCGGCGCCGCGGCGTCGAACAGGTAGCCGCAGATCAGCCCGGCTTCGTCGCCGCCATAGGACTGCGCGGCGAGGTCATGAAATACCGACAAGGTGCGTGGTCAGAAAAGACGTGTGAACAGGCAGACGCCCGTTTGGCGGGCTGCCAGCGTGCCCCGGATGGTGTTCGTGCCATGTGACAACGGCGTGTCGGCTTACAGAAAACAGCCGCAAAACCGTCACGCCGCCGTCATGCGGCGGGTGCAGCATGCTTTTTGTCTACCCGCCACTCTTGCCCCTTTTCATCATGCTGACGAGCGCACTTCCCGACCACGAAGACCTGATGCAACGCATCGCCCGCGACCTGATCGACAGCTACGACGAAGAACTCGAGCTGGAGATCGAAGACCGCAACCTCGACGGGCTCGACCCCGGCTCGGCCGCGTCTTCCGTGTCCGACAAGGCGGCGCGCCAGGCCTATTTCAAGGAACTCTTTCGCCTGCAGGGCGAGCTGGTCAAGCTGCAGGACTGGGTGCAGCACAGCAAGCAGAAGGTGGTCATTCTTTTCGAAGGCCGCGACGCGGCGGGCAAGGGCGGTGTCATCAAGCGCATCACCCAGCGCCTGAACCCGCGCGTGGCCCGCGTGGCCGCGCTGCCCGCGCCCAACGACCGCGAACGCACCCAGTGGTACTTCCAGCGCTACGTGGCGCACCTGCCCGCGGCCGGCGAGATGGTGCTGTTCGACCGCAGCTGGTACAACCGCGCCGGCGTCGAGCGCGTGATGGGCTTTTGCAGCGACGACGAGTACGAGGAGTTCTTCCGCACCGTGCCCGAGTTCGAAAAGATGCTCGTGCGCTCGGGCATCAAGGTCATCAAGTACTGGTTCTCCATCACCGACGACGAGCAGCACATGCGCTTCCTGGGCCGCATCCACGACCCGCTCAAGCAGTGGAAGCTCAGCCCCATGGACCTCGAAAGCCGCCGCCGCTGGGAGGAATACACCAAGGCGAAAGAGATCATGCTGGAGCGCACCCACATCCCCGAGGCGCCGTGGTGGGTGGTGCAGGCCGTCGACAAGAAGAAGGCGCGCCTGAACTGCATCAGCCACCTGCTGGGCCAGCTGCCCTACCAGGAAGTGGCGCACGCGCCGGTCGAGCTGCCGGCGCGCGAGCGGCATGACGACTATCTTCGCCAGCCCGTCCCCGCCAGCATGATCGTCCCGGAAATCTACTGAAGGCTTCGCGGCCGTTTGGCCGCCCGGCGCTTTGCCTGCACACTGCGCCATGGCCCGTCGCTCCACCGCTTCTTTCTTCGCCCGCGCCTATGAGCGCAACCTGAAGGCGCTCACCAAGCTCACGCTGAGCAACGGCAAGCGCGTGGCCGGCCAGGTGCAACGCGCGACCGCCAAGCGGCTCAAGCCGCCGCCCGGCAAGGGCGACTGGATCAGCGGCATGGCGATGGGCGCGGGTGGGGCGCGCGGCTATCACCTGTTCCGTCCGGCCGACCTGGTGCTGCAGCCCGGCGAGAAACTCCCGCTCATGGTCATGCTGCACGGCTGCGGCCAGACCGGTCGCGACTTCGCCGCCAGCACGCGCATGAACGCGCTCGCCGTGCGCCAGCGTTTTCTCGTGCTCTACCCCGAGCAGGACCGCATCGCCCATCCGCAGGGTTGCTGGAACTGGTACGAGCGCCGCTCCGGCAAGGCCGACGCCGAGGCCGCCACGCTGATGGCCGCCGTCGACCAGGCCTGCATGCTGTACCCCGTCGACCGCGACCGCGTGGCCGTGGCCGGCCTGTCGGCGGGCGCTAGCATGGCGGCGCTGCTGGCCACGCGCTACCCGAACCGTTTTCGCGCCGTGGTCATGCACTCGGGCGTGGCGCCCGGCGCCGCGAAGTCGTCGGCCACCGCGCTCGGCGCCATGCGCGGACAGCACGTGCCGCCGATGCCCGTCACCGCGGTTGGAAAGGCCATGGGCGCGGCGGCCGTCTTCACGACGCTGCCGCCGATGCTGGTGCTGCACGGCGACGCCGACGCCGTGGTGGCACCCAGCAACGCCATGAGCAGCGCGGCCGTCTGGGCCACCGCCGTGGGCGCGCACGCCGGCATGGCGCGCGACCTGCAACGCGGCCAGCGCCGCGCCATGCGCGTGACCGACTTCAAGCGCCAGGGCCGCACCCTGGTCACGCTGTGCGAGATCGCGGGGCTCGGCCACTCGTGGAGCGGCGGGTCGCGGGGGCAGCTGTTCAGCGACCCGCTCGGGCCGGATGCCACGCGCATGACGTGGGCCTTTGCGTCCGCGCAGTTCGACAAGCGCTGAACGCGCGGCGCCCTGCGCGCATGACCTCGCAGGTCATTGCCGCGATGCCGGCCGGTGCCGACAGTGGGGGGCATGACCTCGTCGAACCCTGCCGTTCCTACCTCATCGATCACGTCCGCCACCCCGGGCCCGCTGGGCCTGTGGGTCATGCTCAGCGGCACCTTTCTGGTGGTGCTCGATTTCTTCATCGTCAACGTCGCGCTGCCGTCCATGCAGCACGACCTGCAGGCCAGCGCGGGCACGCTGCAGCTGGTGGTCGCGGGCTACGGCCTGGCCACCGCCGCGGGCCTGGTCACGGGCGGGCGATTGGGCGACCTGTTCGGGCGGCGCCGCATGTTCATGCTCGGCCTGCTGTTGTTCACGCTCGCCTCGGCCGCCTGCGGCGTGGCGCCGAACGCCGGGCTGCTCGTGGCCGCGCGCCTGCTGCAGGGCCTGGCCGGCGCGCTGCTGCAGCCGCAGGTGCTCGCGATGATCGGCCTGGCCTACGCGGGCGAAGACCGGACGCGCGCCTTCGCGGCCTACGGCCTCACGCTGGGCCTGGCGGCCACGCTGGGGCAGCTGGTGGGCGGCGCGCTGATCCATGCCGACCTCGCGGGGCTCGGCTGGCGCAGCTGCTTTCTCATCAACGTGCCCATCGGCCTGCTGGCCCTCGTGCTCGCGCCGCGCGTGGTGCCGCCACTGGCGCAGGGCCGGGGCGACAGCCGGCTCGACCTCGCCGGCATGGCGCTGGTCGCCGCCGGTTCGGTGGCCGTGGTGCTGCCGCTGGTCGAAGGGCGCCAGCAGGGCTGGCCGCTGTGGAGCTGGCTGTGCCTGGCCGCCGCGGTGCCGCTGTGGGGCCTCTTCGCGGGGCAGCAGCGCCGCCTTGCGGCACGCGGCGGTGCGCCGCTGGTGGCGCCGGCGCTGCTCGCCAACCGCCGCTTCGTGACCGGGCTGCTCACCACGCTGGCCTTCTATGCCGGCAACGCCTCGTTCTACTTCGTGCTCGCGCTGTACCTGCAGCAGGGGATGGAGCTGGGCGCGCTCCACTCGGGCATCGTCTTCACGGCGCTGGCCGTCGGCTTCTTCGCGACCTCGATGGCCGGCGCCCGCATCGCCCGCCGCTTCGGCGGCACGCCACCGATCGCGCTCGGCGCCCTCGTGCTCGCGGCGGGGCATGCGTTGCAGTGCGCCAACGTGGCCGGCTGGCCGGGGCACACGCATGTCGTGGCGTGGATGGTGCCGCTGCTGTTCGTGCAGGGCGCGGGGCTCGGCATGGTGATGGCGCCGCTGGTGTCCACCGTGCTCGCCGGCCTGCCGCCGCAGCATGCGGGCGTGGCCTCGGGCGTGCTGTCGATGGTGCAGCAGGCGAGCAATGCGCTGGGGGTGGCGTTGGTCGGGATCTTGTTCTATGGGCAGTTGGGGAACGCCGCCGACGCCGCAGGCCATGCGAGCGCGCTCGGCGTCGCATTGCTCTACCTGATGGGCACGGCCTTGCTGGTGGCCGTGCTGCATCGCACAGGCGTGCGACAGCGTCAGGTGGCGGCAGGCGGGGGCAAACCGGACAGCGCCGAGGCCACGCGCTGACAGGCGACGATGAGGTCGCGAACGATGCGTTCGTCGATATTCATGTCGCCTTCGTATTCACCGAGGTTGCGGATCTCGTGCCCCTTGGCCAGCACGCGCCAGACTTCCGGCCCCAGCGCCAGGGTGTGCGGCAGCACCTGGAAGACGATGAAGCGGTTGCCCGATCGATAGCCGTGCCATCGCAGTGCAGCGAGGCACAAGGCGTGTGCCGCGTTGTAGGCCAGATCGAAGCGGCTTTCCAGCGAGAGCTGGGTGACCTGCGCATCGGCCAGGCGAGCCAGTCCGGAGCGAAGCAGGCCCGCGAATTCGCGCGCATCGGGTGCTTCGGCCGTCAGCGGTTTCGTCGGGCCGCACAGGTTGTCAAGCGGGGAGGGCATGCGCGTCGCCGATCACCCAGAGCTTGGGCTGTGCCATGACGCGCGTGACGAAAGATTCGCCGTCCTTGAGCTTTCGCATCAGTTCTTTCCTCGTGAACAGGGTCGGGTTCACTGTACGGCCGAGGCGCGCCGAGACGGCGTCGAGGGCGAGAAAGAGGTCCGAATAGGCAAGTTCTTCACTGATCAGCAGCAGGTCGATGTCGCTGGCAGCGGTGTCGCTCTTCTTGGCCACCGAGCCGAAGACGAAGGCCGCTTCGATCTTGTCGGCCACGGGCGCCAGTGCATCGCGCAACGGGCCCGCGAGCCCGAAGGTCTTGCGCACGATGCTGCACAGCTCCTCGAAGATCGGTGCGCCCGCGTTCGCGCGGTAGTGTTTCTGGTTCCCGACACGCGACGTCGTGAGCAGCCCGCTGTCGGTCAGCTGCTGGAGTTCTCGCTGCACCGCGCCCGAGCCTGCGCCGGTAAGCTTGATCAATTCACTGGAAAAGAAGCTCCGGTCCGGCTGCCCGAAGAGACAGCCCAGCACGCGTTGCTGCGTGGTCGTGAACAAGGCGTCCGCCAGGCTGGCGGACTTCTCGACAACCGGTGTCGGTGATTTCAATTTACCCATTTTGGGCATGTTAATGCCCAAAATGGGTTTTTCCAACCCTACAGGAATGCCATGGCCGATGACCTGCAATCGCTGACCCAGGCCTTGCGCGACTTCGCACAAGCCCGCGACTGGGAGCAATTCCACTCCCCAAAGAACCTCGCCGCCGCGCTGTCGGTCGAGGCGGCCGAGCTGCTCGAGCATTTCCAGTGGCTCACCGAAGCGCAAAGCCGGGCGCTGCCTGAAGAGAAGCGCGCCGAGGTCGGCACCGAGATCGCGGACGTCCTGCTCTACCTGCTGCAGCTGGCCGACAAGCTCGGCATCGATCCGGTCGAGGCGGCGAAGCACAAGATGCTCGCCAACGCCGTGAAGTACCCGGCCCCGCCACCCGCCTGAGTACCTCCGTGTACGCCACCCGGCGTATTTCCCCTTTGTGGTGCGTTCCGCAGACTCCTCTCCATCGCCAGCCCCGCGCTGTCGACAAGGTTCAACCCACCCGGAGCAGGAGTCCACATGCAACGTCGTTTCACACTCAAGGCGCTCACCGCCGCCGTCGCGCTGGCCAGCATTTCTGCTGCGCCTGCATTCGCCGCCGACACCATCAAGGTCGGCGTGCTGCACTCGCTGTCGGGCACGATGGCCATCTCGGAAACCGTGTTGAAGGACACGGTGCTGATGGCCATCGACGACATCAACAAGAAGGGCGGCGTGCTGGGCAAGCAGCTCGAGCCCGTGGTGGTCGACCCGGCCTCCAACTGGCCGCTGTTCGCTGAAAAGACCAAGCA
>Ga0105243_10004546_pt1 | contig 10958 bp, 12 predicted proteins | sample KBSM34metaG_FD_81525 | JGI IMG/M metagenome (GOLD analysis project Ga0105243, IMG submission 81525) | Miscanthus rhizosphere microbial communities from Kellogg Biological Station, Michigan, USA - KBS M3-4 metaG | ecosystem: Host-associated > Plants > Roots > Rhizosphere > Soil | place...
GAGGTAGGCGCTGCTCGAGCAGGTCTTCCGCGAGGAGTGGGGTCGCGTCCTCGCCAACCTGGTCGGCTTCCTCGGCGACTTCGACCTCGCCGAGGAGGCCGCCCAGGACGCGTTCGCGACCGCTGCCGAGCGCTGGCCACGGGACGGCACGCCGCCCAACCCGGGCGCCTGGCTGACGGTCACCGCCCGCAACCGCGCGATCGATCGCCTGCGCCGCGACCGCGTGCTCGCGGAGAAGACCCGTCTGTTGGAGGTTCCCGAGGCAGTGGAGGACGAGGTGGAGGAGACGACCTTTCCCGACGAGCGGCTGGAGCTGATCTTCACCTGCTGCCATCCCTCGCTCGGGCTCGAGGCCCAGGTCGCCCTGACGCTGCGCGCGCTCGGCGGGCTGCGCACGGAGGAGATCGCCCGCGCTTTCCTCGTTCCCGAGGAGACGATGAAGCGGCGCCTCTCGCGCGCGAAACGGAAGGTCAGAGACGCCGGCATTCCCTTCCGCGTCCCTGCCGCCCATCGGCTCCCGGAGCGCCTGGCGGCGGTGCTCGCCGTCGTCTACCTGATCTTCAACGAGGGCTACGGCGGCCGCGGCGACCTCGCGAACGAGGCGCTCCGGCTCGGCGCGGCGCTCGCCGAGCTGATGCCGGACGAGGCCGAGGTACACGGCCTCGTGGCGTTGATGCTGCTCGACGACGCACGCCGCGACGCGCGGTTCGACGACGGCGACCTCGTGCTCCTCGCTGACCAGGATCGCATGCGCTGGGACACGGCGAAGATCGCCCGCGGGCGCGAGTCGCTCGACCGCGCTCTCGCGCTCCATGCCGCAGGCCCGTACGTCGTCCAGGCGGCGATCGCGTCGCTCCACATGGACGAGCCGCACGACTGGCAGGAGATCGCCGCCCTGTACGGCGAGCTAGCCCGGCTGACGGGTTCACCCGTCGTGGAGCTGAACCGAGCGATCGCCGTCGCCGAGGCCGAAGGGCCGGAGGCCGGGCTTGCGCTGGTCGACCGCGTGGGGCTCGACGGCTACCAGTACTTCCACTCCACGCGCGCCGACCTGCTCCGTCGTCTCGACCGCGCAGAGGAGGCGTCGACCGAGTACGCGCGGGCGCTCGAACTCGCGCATTCGGAGCACGAGCGCCGCTTCCTGAAGCGGCGCATCGCAGAAGTCTGCGCCAAGGTGATCTGGAACGAGGGTGGGTGCTGGCGCTAACGTCGGCTGGTGCGTCTGTCGCTCTTCTGGCGTGTTTTCGCGGTCAACGCCGGACTGCTGGGCGGCATCGCTCTGCTCTTGCTGCTGAGCCCGGTGGAGATCGATGCCCCGATCAAGGCGAGGCAGGCGCTCATCGTCGTTGGCGTGCTCGTGATCACGCTCGCTACGAACGCCGTCCTCCTGCGAGACGCGTTCGCGCCGCTCGAGCGGCTGGCCCGGCGCATGGACACGGTGGATCTGCTGCGACCCGGGCAGCGTCTTCCGGTCGGCAGAGACGACGAGGTCGGCCGGGTCGTCGCGGCCTTCAACCACATGCTCGACCGTCTCGAGAGCGAACGGCACGAGAATGGCAGCCGTGTCCTGGCCGCCCAGGAGTCCGAGCGGATCGGGATCGCCCGCGACCTTCACGACGAGGTCGGCCAGCTGCTCACGGCTGTGCTCCTGCAGCTGAACTCGATCGCCGAGACGGCGCCCACACACCGTGTCGAAATCGACGAGGCGCGGGAGGCGGTCCGCCGTGCGCTCGACGAGGTCCGAAGGATCTCGAGGGAGCTCAGGCCCGAGATGCTCGAGCAACTCGGCCTCGTGAGTGCGCTGACCGAGCTTTCGACGACGTTCGAGCGCGCGTCCGGCGTGCGTATCGAGCGCAAGTTCGACGCTCCGCTCCCGCGGCTCTTCCCCGATACCGAGCTCGCGGTCTACCGGATCGCGCAGGAGAGCCTGACGAACGTCGCGCGTCACTCCAAGGCAGCACACGTGACGATCGCGCTGGAGCGCAGCCTCGACAGCGTGGTCCTGCGTGTCGTCGACGACGGCTGCGGCCTCGGCGGCGCGCCGGTCGAGCACGGCGGCCTGCGCAGCATGCGCGAGCGGGCTCTGTCGATCGACGGAGCGCTGGCGGTCAGGGACGGGGCTGCCGGCGGCGTCGAGGTGCGGCTCGACGTCCCCACGGCGCGCGTCGCGCACGTCGTAGCGGTCGATTGATGCCGATTCCGCTCGTCACGCGGATCCTGATCGCCGACGACTTCACGCTCGTCCGCGAGGGCCTCAAGAAGGTGCTCGATGCCAAGCCCGACCTGGAGGTCGTGGCCGAGGCCTCGGACGGCGCGGAGGCGGTCGACAAGGCGCTGCGAAATGACGTCGACCTCGCGATTCTGGATATCTCGATGCCGCGCATGACGGGCATCCAGGCGGCGGCGGAGCTGCACAGGCGCAAGCCCGAGCTACGGATCGTGATCCTCTCGATGCACGACAGCGACCAACTCCTGTTCGAGGCGCTCAAGGCCGGCGCGTCAGGCTATGTCCTGAAGTCCGGTGCCGATACCGACATCGTCGATGCGGTGCGCTCGGCCATGCTCGGCCAGTCGTTTCTCTACCCGTCGGCGGTGACGACGCTCGTTCGTGACTACGTCGACCACGGTGGGCACGGAGACGAGCAGTTCGACGTGCTCACGCCGCGGGAGCTCGACGTGCTCAAGCTGATCGCGGAAGCGCACACCAACAGGGAGATTGCCGAGCTGCTGTTCATCAGCGTCAAGACCGTCGAGCGACACCGTCAGAACATTCTCGGGAAGCTCGGAATGCGTGACCGCGTCGAGCTCACCCGGTATGCGATCCGTCGCGGCCTGATCCAGGCGTAATCGGCGGATGCGCGGAACCGAAAGTGCGTTACACGGGGCGCCGGCTTGACCGCACGATCACGGCCGGGCAGGCTGCCGCCGTGCCGAGCTGCTGGCCGTGACTCGCGTCACAGCTGGCCTCTTAGATTGACGGTCCGTGCGGCAATCCATGCCGCACCGCCGCACATGGGACAGCGGGCGGGGAGATGCCTGACGACCGCGCCGTACCCGCAGCCTTCGCAGCGAACTTCGATGCGGGGGTGAACGTCCTTCCGCCAGGCGGGGGGAGATAGAGGCCGTGAACGCCCCTGCGGCGCGATCTCGGCGACGCTGACTTCCATGCTTCCGTGCGCGCTCACCTCGGCTCCTCTCCTCCCCTCTTGCTTGCTTCCAGGCTCTCATCGGTCGAGCGGCTCCGCCATGAGGTGATCGCACCATCATGTGGGCGCAAAGACCTCATCCCTCGCGGTCGAGCCGCTGCCCGACCGTCGGATGGCGCCGCCGCCCCGTGCGAAATGAGGTCGCGAACCCATCGCACCCGCGTCCGACCTGCGGAACGCTGCAGGTGAGATGAAGACCAGGTTGGCATGACCTTCGAGGATTGGATCTTCGCGCTCCACCTGCTGAGCGCAGCAACGCTCGTGGGCTCGCTCGTCATGTCGTGGATCGTCGTTGTCTCCCTTCTCTCGGTTCATACTCCGGGCGAGACGATTGCTCTCAGTCGAGTCGCGATGGTGGGCACCGTCACGACGGTCGTCGGGCTGATCGGCGCGATCGCCTTCGGGATCTGGCTCGCGATCCTGCGCGACGCCTTTCACGTCTGGGACGGATGGGTGATCGCGGCGATCGTCCTGTGGGTCATCGCGGCGGCGGCGCTATGGCGCTCCTTCATCGAGTATGCGAAGCCGGTCGAGAAGGCACGAGCGCTCATCGCCGCCGGCGAGACCGCCCCGAGCGCAGAGCTGACCGCGTCGAACCGTGCCTCGACCGGCCTCCTGCTCCGCGTCCTCGCGTCGGCCGCGATCGTGCTGATCGTGATCGACATGCTCTGGAAGCCGGGTGCCTGAGATGCTCGCCGCGATCCGGCCCGGTGAGCAGGACTTCGCGCTCCTGCTCCATCTCGTCGGAGCGACCGTCGTGTTCGGCGCGCTGCTCGCGAGCGCGACGTCGATCCTCCTGGCGCGCGGCGAGACCAGGCTGCTGCGGCTCGGGTACTTCTCGCTCCTGCTCGTCGGCCTCCCCGGCCTGATCCTGATGCGACTCGCCGGGCAATGGCTCTACAACCTCCAGAAGTGGGACGCCCTTCCCGACCAGATCGAGCAGCCCGCCTGGCTCGGCATCGGGTTCGTGGTCGCAGACTGGGGTGGCCTGCTCTTCCTTGTCTCCCTGGCGCTCGGAGGCGTCGGCATCTACCGGCTACGCCACGGGAAGAGCGCCACGGGGCTTCTCACCGCGACCACGCTCATCTCGCTCGTCCTCATCGTCGCCTACGTCGTCGCCGTCTGGGCGATGACCGGCAAGCCCGACTGAGCCCCAAAGACAAGGAGGGAACGATGCCGATTGCACAACGAGAAGCAGAGATCGTCTGGGAGGGGAGCCTGGCGCGTGGGAGCGGCAGCCTCACCTCGGGAACCCGCGTGCTCGACGGCTCCCCGGTCACATGGGCCGCTCGTACCGAGGCGCCGGACGGAAAGACGAGCCCAGAGGAGCTGATCGCGGCAGCGCACGCAAGCTGCTTCGCGATGGCGCTCTCGCTCGTTCTCGGACAGGCGAACGCGACGCCCGAGCAACTCGTCGTGCGTGCCGTGTGCACGCTGGACGAGGTCGCCGGAGCTCCTCGGATCACCCGATCCTCGCTCGAGGTGCATGCACGCGGCTCCGAACTCGCCGAGGCTGTCTTCGCCGACGCGGTCGACGAGGCGAGTCGGCTCTGTCCCGTCTCGAACGCGCTGACCGGAAACGTGGAGATCGACGTCGAGGCGACGCTCGAAGGCTCCGAGGCGAAGACGCCTGAGGTTGTCGGCACGTAGTCGCCCGATGCGCGTCACGACGATCGGCCACGGCACGAGGAGTGCGGACGAGCTGGTCGAGACCCTGCACGAGGCGGGCGTCGAGACGTTGGTCGACGTCCGTCGCTTCCCCGGGTCGAGGCGCAATCCGCAGTTCAATCAGGCGGCACTCGCGGCAGAGCTCGACCGCGCCGCTATCGCCTACGTGCACGCCCCGGACCTCGGCGGTCGCCGTGCAGGCGTCCCCGGGGAGGATCGATTCGCGTGCCTACGCGTTCGGTCGTTCCGAAGCTATGCGGCGTGGATGTCGTCGAGCGAATGGCAACAAGCCATCACGGACGCGCTCGGCCGGAACGACCCATGCTTCATGTGCGCGGAGACGCTGCCCTGGCGCTGCCACAGACGACTCATCGCCGATCTGCTCGCGGCACGAGGCGTCGAGGTCGTCCACTTGCTCGGACAGGGCGCCACCTTGGAGCAGCGACCGTTCGCCGAGTCAGAGATCCGCGACGGTCGGCTCTACCTCTGCGGAGCGCTCGTTGCCTAGGGCGATCATCCAGCGGTGCCTTGGCGGATGCGCCGGCCGGAGATCTCCCCGGCCTCGATGCGGATGATCCCTTCGCGACGGCCGCCCGGCCAGGGGTCGATGACGAGGTCTGCGTACTGCTCCAGCTCCGTGGGATCGACGATGAGCCTGGCGCGCCCGGTGACGAGCACGCTCCAGCCCTCGCTCATCGGTTCGTCGATCTGGTCGACCTCGAGGCTGACGGTCGTGCCTGCGGCCGCGGCGAGCGCGCCCTTCGGGCGGGTGCGGAAGAGCACGTCGCCGTCGAGGTAGGGGAAGTTGACCGGTAGCGCCACCGGGCCTCGAGGCGCGAGGAAGACGAAGCGGCCGACGCCGCCGCCCGCGAGATGCAGCTCGCACTCCTCGCGGGTGAGGACGTCGAGATGAGGGTGAGGGCCGGCCCGCCCCGGCCCGGGCGGCCGATCGACGTGACCGCCCGTCAAGAAGTCGGCCGAGGTCTCGAGCGCTGCCGCGAGACGCAGGAGGGCGCCCGGTGCCAGCGCGGCCGTAGGGCTGTATTCGAGGTAGTCGAGGTATTCCAGGTGCATGCCGGCTCGGAGCGCCAGATCCTCGCGTGTCAAGCCAATCTCCCGACGGCGCTCGGCGATGCGGCGCGCCAGATCGCCCGTACGGGCCCTGCTCAGCTTCGGAGGCGCGTTCTCGGGCATGGAATCCTCGATTCGTAGGCTACCGCCGGCCCGCTTGTCCGGCGATCGGGCGGCGACCCCATTTGTCCAATCGACCACCGGTCGCGAGGACGCGGATTGATGCGAGACTCTCGGGACATATCCCTTCGAGCGTGAGAAAGGAGGGCAGTGGCCAAGACAGCCGATCGGGCGCGCGACGTGCTCGGAGACAGAGAGCATGCGCTCCGTCTGCTGCGCCTGATGGTGCTCGTCCGGCGTTTCGAAGAGCGCGCGGAGGAGCAGTACACGCGCGCACGGATCGGCGGCTACTGCCATCTGGCGATCGGCGAGGAGGCGGCGAACGTCGGCAGCATCGACTGCCTCGGAGCCGACGACTTTCTGTTCGTGAGCTACCGCGACCACGCCGCGGCGCTCGCCGTCGGGAGCTCGCCCGCGGCCGTGATGGCCGAGCTGTTCGGCAAGGAGACGGGTGTCGCCCGCGGCTACGGCGGCTCGATGCACCTGCTCGACGTCGACCGTCACTTCCTGGGTGGCTGGGGCATCGTCGGCGGGCACCTGCCGATCGCGGTCGGCGCAGCGCTCGCGCTCGACTATCAGGACGCTCCCGGCGCGGTGCTCTGTCAGTTCGGCGACGGTGCGACCAACACCGGGGCGTTCCACGAAGCGCTCAACCTCGCCGCCGTCTGGCGCCTGCCGATCGTCTTTCAGGTCATCAACAACCTGTACGGCATGGGTACCTCGGTCGACCAGGCCTCGGCCGAGCCCGAGCTGCACAAGCGTGCGTGCGCCTACCGGATGCACGGTGAGCGAGTCGACGGGAACGACGTGCTCGCCGTCCGGGAGGCCGCCGGCCGGTTGCTCGCGCGCGCCCGCGAGGAGTCCGAGCCCGCGCTGCTCGAGACGACGACGTACCGCTACCGCGGCCACTCCGTGGCCGACGCCGGGAAGGTCTACCGCACCGCCGACGAGGTCGACTCCTGGCGCGAGCGTGACCCGATCACGCGCTTCGTCGCGGTCCTGCAAGAGCACGATCTGCTCGACGACGAGGCGCTCGACGAGATGCGCAAGCAGGTTTCCGACGAGGTCAGCGAAGCGATTCGCGAGGCTGCGGCCGCGCCGGCCCCCGGGCCTGACGAGCTGTACGACAACGTGTACGGCGACGAGCACTGGCGTGAGCAGTTCGACGCGATGGACACGGCGGCGCCGTTCGGCGAGCGCGAGGAGACGCGATCCTGGCTGAGGTGACGTATCGCGAAGCGCTCAGGCGTGCGCTCGACGAGGAGCTCGACCGCGACGAGCGCGTGTTTCTCATGGGCGAGGAGATCGGCCGCTTCGAGGGCTCGTACAAGGTCACCGCGGGCCTGTGGGAGAAGTACGGGCCGAAGCGCGTGCGCGAGACGCCGATCTCGGAGGAAGGGTTCGTCGGCGCGGGCATCGGCGCCGCGATGCTCGGGCTCCGCCCGGTCGTCGAGATCATGACGATCAACTTCATCATGGTGGCGCAGGACATGGTCGTGAACCATGCCGCCAAGATCCGCTACATGTTCGGCGGCAAGGTGGGCGTGCCGATGGTCATCCGCACGCCGGGGGGCGCGGGCGCCCAGCTGACGGCACAGCACTCACAGTCGCTCGAGGTCTGGTTCGCTCACGTGCCGGGCTTGAAGGTCGTTGCGCCCTCGAGCCCGCGCGATGCGTACGGCCTCCTGAAATCTGCGATCCGTGACGACGACCCGGTGCTCTTCGTCGAGAATCTTGTGCTCTACAACGTGACCGGCACCATCCCCGAGCCGGACGAGGATTTCACGCTCCCACTCGGCCGCGCGCACGTCGCGCGTGAGGGCACGGATCTCACGATCGTGGCGCACTCGTACACCGTGCGGCGTGCGCTGGCCGTCGCCGACCGCCTGGCCCAGAGCGGCTTCCAGGCCGAGGTCGTCGACCTGCGCTCGTTGCGCCCGCTCGACGTCGACACGGTGGTCGAGTCGGTACGCAAGACGAGCCGCGTGCTCATCGCCGAAGAGGGCTGGGCGACATTCGGCATCGGCGCCGAGCTCGCCGCTCGCATCGGCCGCGCGTGCTTCGACGACCTCGACGCTCCGCCCGAGCGCGTCGGAGGTGCGGAGGTCCCGATGCCCTATGCGAAGCCGCTCGAGCTGGCGGCGCTCGTGCTCGAGGACAAGCTCGAGGCAGCGGCCCGCTCGCTGCTCGCGGAATGTGGACTTGCCGGCGCCGGGGCTGGGAGGGACTGATGGCCACCGAGGTTCCGATGCCGCGCCTGAGCGACACGATGGAGCAGGGGACCGTCGCCCGCTGGGTGAAGCAGGAGGGCGATCGCGTCGTCGCGGGCGACGTGATCGCCGAGATCGACACCGACAAGGCGACCATGGAGCTGACGGCGTACGAGGACGGCGTGCTGCTCAAGATCCTCGTCGGTGAGGGCGAGTCGGCGGAGCTCGGCACGCCGATCGCACTGATCGGGGCCGAGGGCGAGGAGGTGCCGGAGACCGCCGCAGGCGGAAACGGCCCGTCTCAAACGGCTCCACGCGACGACGAACCCGACGAGCCGGGCGAACCAGAGCCCGACGGAGACGAGCCCACTCGACCCGAGGAGCCTGAGCCGCCCGCACACGAGGCGGACGCCGGGGTCGGCGACGGGGTCAGGGCCAGCCCGATCGCGCGTCGCATCGCAGCCGAAAGCGGCCTCGACCTGCGTGAGCTGGCCGGCGAGGGCAGCGGCCCCGATGGTCGCATCGTCAAGGTCGACGTCGAGCGTGCGCTCGAGCAGGGTGGAGCGGGACGAGCCGCTTCCAAGCCGGCGATCGCGGAAGGCACGGCGTCTCGGGGCCGTCCGCCGTCGGACGACGACGAGATCGTCGAGGCAACGCCCATGCTCCGCGCGGTGGCACGCCGCATGAGCGAATCCAAGGCCAACGTGCCGCACTTCTACCTCGACGCCGAGATCGACATGGGTCGCGCGCTCGAGCTGCGCGAAGAGCTCAATCAGGCGCTTGCGGACGACGGCGAGAAGATCAGCATCAACGACCTCGTCGTGCGAGCCGCGGCGCTCGCCCTGGTCGAGAACCCGAAGTTCCACCGCAGCTGGCACGACGGCACGTTCGTGCTCCACAAGTCCGCGCACGTCGGCATCGCGGTCGCTCTCGACGACGGTCTGATCGTTCCCGTCCTGCGCTCGGTCGAGCAGAAGAGCCTGCGGGAGATCGCGCGCGAGTCGCGCGACCTCGCCGAGCGCGCGCGGGCGGGCAAGCTGAAGCAGGCGGAGATCGAGGGTGGGACCTTCACGGTCTCGAATCTCGGTATGTTCGGGATCCCGAGCTTCAGCGCCGTCGTGAATCTCCCCGAGCCCGGCATCCTCGCCGTCGGCGCGACGATCAAGCGTGCGGTCGTCAGCGACGACGCCGTCCAGATCCGGCCGATCATGACCGTCACGCTGTCGGTCGACCACCGTGCCACGTCGGGTGCGGAAGGCGCTCGCCTGCTCGCGTCGATCAAGCGTCTCCTCGAGCAACCCGTGTTGCTCCTGGCATAGGAGTAGATTCGGACCGATGCAGCTCGCGGACCTCATGGCGACCGACGTGCTCACGGTGTCCCCCGACACGACGATCGCCGACGCCGCGCGGCGCATGATCGCGCGCGAGACCGGCGCCGCCGTCGTCATCGAGAACGACGACCTCGTCGGGGTCATCTCGGAGCGCGATCTCATGCGCGCGATACCCGACGCGTGCAGCCCCGAGACGCCGGTCTCCGAACGCATGAGCCGACACGTGATGACCGCATCGCCGGGCACGAGCGTCCCGGAGGCGATGGCGATCATGATCGAGGGTCGCTTCCGCCACCTCCCCGTCGTCGACGGCGGCCGCGTGCTGGGAATGGTCTCGATGCGCGACCTGATGTCGTGGACGTCGCTCCGCCTGCGCCTCGGTCCGCTCGGAGACGACGACGAGGAGATCGACAGCGCCGAGCTTCTTGCGACGATCCATCGCATGCGCACCGGCGCCGCCTGAACCTCGTCGAAGCCGCTGTCCCCTTCCACCGCTCCCGCTCGTCGCCCTGGTGAGAGACCAGCAGACGAGAGGAGAACAGTCATGCGTGTTTTCGTTGCCGGAGCGAGCGGTGCGATCGGTCGTCGTCTCGTCCCGCAGCTCATCGAGGCCGGACACGACGTGGTCGGCACCTACACAACGCCGTCGAGCGCGGAGCTCGTGCGGCGGCTCGGCGCGACGCCGGTCGAGCTCGACCTGCTCGATGCGGGCGCGGTGCGAAAGGCCGTGCTCGCGAACGAGCCGGAGGCGATCGTCCACCAGGCGACCGCGCTCGCGAACGTGAAGTTCTCGCGGAACATGGACAAGGTGGCCGCGAGGACGAGCGAGCTGCGGACGAAAGGAACGGACGCACTGCTCGCCGGTGCGCGGGAGGCCGGCGTGCGCCGGTTCGTCGCGCAGAGCGTGGCCGTGTTCGGCCGGTACGCCCGCGAGGGCGGGCCGGTGAAGACCGAGGCCGATCCGCTCGATTCGTCCCCGCCGGTGCACTTCCGCAAGAGCGCCGTCGCGATGGCCTACCTCGAGCAGGCCGTCACCGATTTCGGCGGGATCGCGCTGCGCTACGGCGCCTTCTACGGCGCGGCCAACGACGGAACCATCGAGCCGGTGCGCAAGCGGCAGTTCCCCATCGTCGGCGACGGCGACGGCGTGTGGTCGTGGATCCACCTCGACGACGCCGCTTCTGCGACCGTGCTTGCGCTGGGCCACGACGGCCCGGCGATCTTCAACATCGTCGACGACGATCCCGCGCCGGTGCGCGAGTGGCTTCCCGTGCTCGCTGACGCCCTCGGCGCCAAGCCGCCGCGGCACGTCCCCACCTGGCTCGCGCGGCTGCTCGCGGGCGAGGTCGTGA